>Ga0210391_10004223_pt1 | contig 12046 bp, 13 predicted proteins | sample IncBWC12OmetaG_FD_160573 | JGI IMG/M metagenome (GOLD analysis project Ga0210391, IMG submission 160573) | Forest soil microbial communities from Barre Woods Harvard Forest LTER site, Petersham, Massachusetts, United States - Inc-BW-C-12-O ...
GCTTTGTTAATACTTATTGTGGCCTCCTGGTATTTGAGACCCGCAAACCGAAAACTTAGTGTATGAATCCCAAGGTGGACAATTTTTTCGAAAGAGCCCAAAAGTGGCAGAAGGAAATGGAGAAATTAAGGTCGGTCGTACTATCCTGCGGCCTGACCGAAGAATTGAAATGGGGAAAGCCCTGCTATACGGATGAGGGGCACAATATCGTCGTCATACAGGGCTTTAAGGAGTATTGTGCGCTTTTGTTCATGAAGGGGTACTTGTTGAATGATCCCGATGGCATATTAGTTAAAACGGGTGAAAATACTGTGGTGGGGCGCCAGGTAAGATTCACCGATGCAAAAGAAGTCACCAGGCTGGCGACCATATTGAAAACCTACATTTATCAGGCTGTCGAGGTGGAAAGGGCCGGAATAAAGGTGGAGATAAAGAAGAGCGCACCTCCGGCCATCCCCGAAGAATTTCAAAAGAAATTGAAAAAAAGCCCCCGCTTGAAAGAGGCATTCGAGAAATTGACGCCGGGGCGGCAAAAGGCTTACCTGTTTTATTTCTCCGGGGCTAAACAATCCCAAACCCGGGAATCCCGGATCGAAAAATGCATACAGCCAATTCTTGACGGAAAGGGATTAAATGAATGAAAGCCATTATTCCTTATTACGACGATATTAATGATTTTATCGCCTCCACCTCTTTGAGAAACAGGACAAACGACCCCGACTTTTATTGCCTGCGATTGCAAAAGAATGATGGCAATATCGTTTACAAACCCCCATTCAGGCGGGGCTTCTATTTTGTAGGGCTATTGACCAATGCGGAAAATACCAGAATTTCATTCGACGATACCCACGTAAACGATTTGGATTCTCTTCTTGTGTTCCAGGCACCAGGGCTCATGTACAGTTTTTACAGGGACTGTTCCACGCATGGGTACTTCATCTATTTTAAACAGCAATGTTTTTCTTACCTTAAACCCCCTCTGGATACCGAATTTTCTTTCTTCGATATCCAGCAAACCGGCTTCTATAGGATTTCGCAGGAGAAATTCAAAGAATTGGCCATGCCATTCGAGGATATTTTTGCAGCCTATGAAAAAACCGACAGGCACCGCGTGGCCAGCTTAAAGTTACTCACGCTTTTGTACGAACTTAGGGACGGTTTTACTAACGACTGGCAACAAAAAGTCACTCATCCAAATCAAGCGCTGCTTAAGAAGTTCATCGCCCTTGTCAATACCAATTACATAGAAAAGCGAAAGATTGAAGACTATGCCAAAATGCTGTTTGTTTCGCCCAACCACCTTTCTCAGGCGATAAAGTCGGTTTCGGGTAAGAACGCCCTTTCTTTTATAAATGAAAGGCTTTTGACGGAGGCAAAGTCATTTATCAGGTACACCGAATTCAGCATTGCCGAAATCGCCTATAAGCTGAACTTTTCCGATCCTACCCATTTCGGGAAGTTCTTCAAGAAGAATGTAGGATCGACTCCACTCGAATTCAGGGAAAGCAAGTAAAAATAAATGGACCATTCCAACCAAGTTCCTGACCATAGTCTGGGAGTTCCCTCCCTTTACTTTGCAATAATGAAAAAGACAAAGATTATATATTGGACAATCACTGGATTGTTCACCCTTTCAATATTAGGCTCGGCCATTCCGAGTGCCCTGAGCCTTCCTTATGCGGCGGAGCACTTTACCAAGATTTTGGGCTACCCGGCCTATTTTTTACCTTTTACGGGAATTGCCAAAATTCTAGGCCTGGTCGCCTTGTACATTCCGGGGAATCGCCGGATCAAGGAATGGGTTTATGCGGGTTTTACCTTTGATTTGGCAGGCGCCATCTATTCGGGATTCTGTATAGGCGCGGCAACCGCCTATTTGCTTCCCCCGGCGATCGCTTTGGTCCTGATGATCGGTTCTTATATTTGGTATCGTAAATTAATTGACCATGTCGTTCCAAGCCTACATCGATAATATCAGGACGAAGACGGGTAAAACACCGGAGGATTTCAAAAAGCTTGCGGAGAAAAAGGGGTATTTGAAAAAGGGTAAATTGGTAGATGGGGTAAAGGCGGGGGAGATCGTTGCGTGGCTGAAAAAAGACTTCGATTTAGGGCATGGGCACGCCATGGCGATTTATGCGGTCTATAAAGGTGTAAAGCAATCCAAGGACCCCGGAGGTCAACCCTAAGACACCTTTTTCTTCTTCTCATACATATCCTTCAGCGCCAGCTCGAACAACTTCGTCGGGGAAACATCGATCCAATACGCCATCCAGGTTATATCCTTGATGGTAAACCGATGGGCATTTTCGACCTTCCCGGCGAAGGTCCTGTAATTCTGTTTTAAATCCCTGGCAAGGATCGTTTTAGGGATGAAAATGAATATATCTTTTAGGCTCTGAATCTTATCCGTTTCGATCAGGCTTTGTACCGCTATGTAACGCTCATCCTTAACCATGCAGGGACATTATGGATTCCACAATGTAAACAGATGGTCAAACCTTAATGCAAAAAATTGTATTTAAGGATAGTAGATGATTTTTAATTACAACCTTATGTATGTTAACTACAAGGAAATATTGTAGAATTTGATAGGTTGGGATATTATAATACATCTTTCCAACCGATCGATCCTGGATACATGCGACCCCAAAAGAGCCGGATAATCCGAGAAAAACCTGGTTTTTAGCAAGGTATTTGCTGTATTGCCAACTATAGCAAAACCCAACCGTTTATGAAGCCTGTATTTTTGGCGATGCTTTTCCTCTGTGCAACCCTCGCATCTACTGCCCAGCTCAAACCGCACAGTAGTTGCCCCGAACTCGCGGTGGATATCCTCAACGGCACGATCAACGGCCTGAAGGCGAATGCCAGCGGAGACGAATTCAAGGGGACGGTGGCCTGCAGTACGGGATATGATTCCGCCAAATGCGGGGGAGCCATCATCTTCTACAAAGACAAGGACGTCACCTTTTATTCCAAGCGGAATTACTTCGAAATCGGCCCCAAATTCAAGGGTAAAATGAGTATGGTGGTGTTGGGCACCCCACGGAACGCCCTTTTCAAGTATTTCGGGAACCCAAAGGTCAAGGATACGTTGTGGGATGCTTTCGAAACCCAGTACGGCACGCTCGTTCTCCATTATACGGTGGCCGGACCCGGAGGTAAGGTGAAGCTGATTCAAATGAGCACCCTCGGCACGGACGAACTAAGTTTGTGCGAATAATGCGTAACTTGTTTTCATGGAAAAACTGGGCATAGCCAAACACTATGGAACCGACTCGAAAAGGTTCCAGGTAAACGGCTTGACCCTGGTCCACTCCGACTATCACCACATAACGGCCTGTCCCTGGCACTACCACCAGAACGCCCATTTCGCGTTCACAACAGGGGGCACCTTGAAGGAAACGCACCGGGCATTCCAATTGCACCTGCAGGCCGGCTCCTTGCTGTACAACCACAGTGATGACCCCCATTGCAATTCGGATTATTCGGACCATGTCTCGGCCCTGCACGTGGATATGGATCGAACCTGGTTTGAAAACCATGACCTGCCATTTCACGGGGGCGTGCACGAATTGAAGGACCCGGTCCTGAAAAATCAATTTTATAGAATTTTAAAAGAGCTACATATAAATGACGGAGGAACGGCACTCACCCTCGAAGCCCTCCTGTTGGAAGCCATGCAGCACATGCTCCAACAAAAAGCCCATAAGGACGGGTCCTGGGCCGCCAGGGTAAAAAATCTATTGTACGATCGTTATAACGAAAAAATCCTGCTGAAGGAAGTGGCGCGGGAAGCCGGCCTTCACCCCACTTACCTGTGCCAGCAGTTCCCGGCGGTCTTCCACTGCTCCTTTGGAGAATACCTCCGGAAGATAAGGATCGAAAAGGCGGTTGAACAAATGTTGACCCATCCCCGGAGGTCGCTGACGGAGATCGCCCTGGACGTCGGGTTTTCGGATCAAAGTCATTTTATCCGGACCTTCAAAAGGAACGTCGGCGTTACGCCGAAAACGTTTCAAAAAGGCATACGACCTTAATCCTGTTCTATTTTACCTCGACGTAAAAGCGCAGCTTTAAATAATGAAATATCTGATCATCATCCTGTTATTCGGTTGCGTCGAAACAACGGATTTCAGGGAAGTAACCATCAAAGCCGGCAACGGCGTGGGAAGCGTCGAATCCGCCGATTTTAATAAAGACGGCTACCCCGACCTGGCTGTCGCAAGCGATGGAGACAGCGCCGTTACGATCCTGTTGAACGATGGCAATGCAAAATTCAAACCGGCGACCTTTTTTGCCAACCAGACCCCCAACGACATTTGCATCGCCGATGTAAATAAAGATGGGAACCCCGATCTCTGTATCGCCAATACCGAGGTAAGCATGCTGACCTTGCTGTTGGGCAATGGGCGGGGCCGGTTCCGGCAGGCCCCCGCTTCTCCTTACAGGGTCCATTCCCGGCCCCATACGCACGGTATTGCCGTCGCCGATTTCAACGGAGACGGGAACCTGGACCTGGCTACGGACAGTTGGGGCGACAACGAGGTGTTGATCATTTTCGGGGATACAAGCCTGCGTTTTGGGCATGAAACGCACTACCCCGTCGGCCACCGCCCTTACCAGCGCCTGAGGTCGGGCGATCTAAACGGGGACGGGAAAGCGGACATTGTAACGACCAACCTGGAGGGAAATACGGTTTCCGTGCTGCTGGGAAACGGGAATGGGACTTTCAGGAGGGAGGATTACGGGGCCGGCGACGCACCCTTTGGAATAGCCATCGGCGATGTAAATGGGGATGGGTTCCCCGACCTGGCGGTCGTCGACGCACCTTCGGTTACGGCGGAAAGCACGGGGAAGGACGGGCTTTGGATATTGCTGGGGGATGGAAAGGGAGCTTTTCATCCGATGGTTGGGTCGCCTTTTGCGGCGGGCACGGGACCAACACGGGTGGCGATCGGCGACCTGGACGGGGACAAGATCAACGATATTGCCGTAACCAACTATAAGGATAATACCATTACCCTCTTTTACATGGGAAAAAAGGGAGTAAAACGGACGGCGATGCTCCGAGTAGGGCACCACCCCGACGGGATTTGCATAAACGACTTCAATGGGGACGGGAAGAACGATATAGCCGTAGGAAACCAGGACGACGGGACCGTCACGCTACTGCTGCATCGATAAGCGCGGCGCGCCCGGAAGTCACCGTTCCGGAAAAAACATCTCCAGAAACTCCGACTTGCGCCGCTGTGATATTTCCAGCTTCGCCCCATCCGTCAATACGATATAACTGTTCTTCCCCTTGATATAACTTTTGATAAAGCGCAGGTTGATGATCGTGGAATTATGGATCCGGTAAAAATTGTTGGCGCACAGTTGTTTTTCATAAAATCCCAGGTTCCGGGAAGAGATGACCCTGGTTCCATGCTGCAGGTAGAAATGGGTATAGCTGCCTTCGGAGGTGCACCATAAAATGTCCCTGATGTCTATGAATTCGTATCCCTCTACAGTGGATACTCCGATCTTCCTGGGTGTTTCGTTAGAGGGATCCCTGTGTTTCTTTTCGTCGATACGTGCCCTGGCCCTCGAAATGGCTTCCTCGAATTCCGGTATGCCGATGGGTTTCAGCAGGTAGTCCACGGCGGAGGCCCTCAGGGCATCCACGGCATAGCCTTCGTGGGCCGTTATGAAAATCAATTCGAAGTTCCTGGATTCCACTTTCTTCAGGACATCGAAGCCGGTTCCGTCGGCAAGACGGATGTCCATTAAAACGAGTTGGGGCAGCCTGTTGGAAATGAGTTGGGCCCCCTTATCCACGTAACCGGCGGACCCGACCAGTTCAATATCGGAAGTCAGTTGGCGGATAAGGCTGCTGATGACTTGCAGGCTTCTTTCTTCATCTTCCAGGACAACAGTTGGTATAGGCATATATAGGTTATTTCATAATAAAAAATGGATTTCGGCGATGGTCCCCTGTTCTTTGAGCGCCGTCTCGGATTTGTCCGTTATTTTCAGCGAGATCTCTTCCTTCCGCATGGCGTTTATGATGTGGATCCGGTGCTCGATGTTGCTGATGCCCAGGGGATCGTGCTCGACCGGAACCTTTCCTAAACGCGAGGCATTGATGCCAATCCCGTTGTCCTCGACGGTGCACACCAGGTATTTACCCAGGCGCTTGAAATCGACGCGGACCATTCCCTTTTTATCTTGCAGCGGAGATATACCATGCAGGATGGAATTCTCTACAAAGGGCTGGATAATAAGGCTGGGGATCATGATCTTGGAGGGCAGCAGGTTTCGGTCTACTTCTATCGTGTAGTCCATCCGGTCCGAGAGGCGCAGCTTTTCCAGCTCCATGTACAAGCCCAGAATGGACAATTCCTCGTTCAGGGTGGTATAGGTGCGGGAACAGTGTTGCAGGACCTTCCGGATCAGGGAAGAAAGTTTATGGAGGTATAGGTTGGCGTGTTTGATGTCGGCTCCCAGGATATAATACTGGATCGAGCTCAGGCAATTGAAAATGAAATGGGGATTCATTTGAGAGCGCAGCGCCATCATTTCCAGGTCGGCCATGCGGGTCTTCAGGCGGAGGTCCCTGTCCCTCTTCCGGTGCCGTCTTTTCACTTGGGTATAAACCCCCGCCCCGATCGCCAGGGCGGTCAGGAGATATGTCCCCGCAATGAACCAACCCATTTCCCAGAAAGGTGGAGGATACAGGATGCTGAGGCGTTTCGCGGGACCCGCTATTCCCCAACGGTCTACGACCCTGACTTCGAAGGTATGGTTGCCGAAGGGCAACGCTGAAAACTCCAGGAATGGGTTATTCGTTGCAATCCAGCCAGTGTCCAGGTCCTTCAACCGGTAACGATAGGTTATTTGCTTCCCGCTGCGAAAGGATATGCCGGAGAGCGAAATGTGGAGGGCATGGTTGGCATAGTCGATCCTTACGGAATCGGATGTCGGCTCATTGATGTTGATGAGAGGGTCTCCCATGGAATGGGGGATGTATTGTACGGGAAAATTGGAAATACCCCGGGAGGTGGCGGCCCAGATGTAGCCATCCAGGAAGGCCGTTTGGTTGACGTCGTTGGATATGAGGCCATCGTCCTCCGTGATGTTGTTCACCCGGAATACGGCCCCGTCCTGTTCCCAACGGAAGGTAATCCTCGAAATTCCCTTGTCCGTAGAGACCCAAGCCACGTTTCCCTTGATGAGCACGTGTTTGCATAGATCGCTGAGGAGTCCCTGGTCCTTGCCGATGGTAAACGCCCGGTTTTTTCTCAGGATCACGAGACCTTGCTGGGTAGACACCCAAACCGTGGTGTCGGGATCCAGGTTGATGTGATTGATGATGCCCCCCAGGGTTGGCGTCAGGTCTCCCCAATACCGGGTGACGGATCCGCTGTGGCTGTACATTCCCTTCATAGTGCCCCAGTAATAGTCATTCCCGATACAACCTATGCACGTCGCCCTGAAATTGAAAATCCAGTGAGCGTTGACGCACAGTCCCTCTGCCGAAGCGAAAACAAAGCCCGAATCCTTAAGGCAACAAATGCCTTTTGCGCTGACGGTGGTGTCCAATTTCCTGCAAGCTCCCGATGCCGACAGGATGTGTATACCATGATCGCTGGCGACCAGGAAGGAATCGGTTCCGTAAGGCTTGATATCCAGTACCCGGTTGTTTTTATTGGCGGAAGCCCACCGGGGAAACGTTTTTTCCGGGGAGAGGTTCCGGCCGACCATGAGGATGCTTCCATTGGACAAACCCGCGATCAGGGCTGTATCCCCCATGGCCTGGATACAGCGGACATCTTTTCCCTCGGAGGTCCCCTTCCCGGTCAGGTAGTGGGCGTCCAGGCAGGGCAAATAAAATACGCCGTCATCGTGGGTGGTTACCCAGTATCCTCCTTCCCGGTCTTTCCGGATGGATGTGCAATAGGTTCCGGGGAAGTAGGTCCTGATGGTTTTCCTTTTATCCCGGAGGCCCTCCACGCGGATCAATCCCCGGTTTCGGGAACAGATCCACAGGACGTTCGGGGACTCGAAATAGATATCCGTGCAATCTCCCCTCACGAGTGCGATATCCTTCAAGGCGAATAAGCTCTTGAGGTGGCTGGAGTCGGCCACGTACACCGTATCCGTATAAAATACGATGGAATGGCGGTCTGGTGTCAGTGAAAAGTAGGATTTCAGGTCATAGGGCAGGTAGGCCAGGAAGGGTATAGCATAGAAAAGGAAAGTGGAGTTCCCACCTCCCCGCGACCGGATGATCAATCGATGCAGGCCCGGGTTGATCATTGAAAAATAGAAACCGGTGCCATCCGGGGCGGATGCCCGGAGCAGGGAATATTCGGTGGGAATCCCGGATCCTGGGTTTACCAGGGAATGCATGGTGAAATCCCAATGACCCGGAGTGTTTGGCGATTGATAGTACCCCAGTGCGGTACCGCCATGAGCAAGCTCACTGGTTAACAGCAGGATCGATTTCGTACTGAAGTCTTCCGAGATGGCAAATACGTTCTTGCAGGAATCCAGGCAGTGGATATTCCCCGAGTAATAAACCGAGGGGACTCCCTTGAGCGAAATGAACCAGACATTTCCATAGGCATCGAGGTACAATTTCAGGATTTCGTTATCGGGAAGGCCGTCCTCCTTGGAGAAATTCCGGAAGGTTTTCCCATCGAAACGGCTGACGCCCTGGTTGGTGCAAAACCACATGAAACCGGATCGGTCCTGCAGGCATTGGTATACGTTCGAACCGGGAAGCCCATCCCGCACAGTGTACAGGATATGCGACAATTCCTGGGCGTCCGCTACCAAGTTGTGTATCAGAAATAAGAGTGTCAGTAACTTGTTCATAGGTTGCTGCTATCGTTTGGTATGCAAACCAATTAGGGCCTTCGCAAAAAACAGGGGTTAAGCCGCAGCTATTGAAAGAACAATGCGAATATATAATACGGTTTCCTTAATTAATCCTATTGATTAGATTTATTTCCTAAAAATAACAGCACTTATGAAGCCAAAATCCCTCGCCGTATGGGGCGTCTCCCTGACCCTCATAGGGTTAATCGCCCTAGCCACGGGTTGCACCAAATCGCCTTCCGCGTTGAAGGCGACCACCCTCCCTCCCATAGGAGTTACCTCCGACCAGGAGGCAACTTCCATCCCTAATGGAACCTCTACAGGTACCGGGTACCAGGTGATTTTCGATCAATACATTTATGGGGCCACGACCACCGCTGAAGTCACGGAGTGGGCCGCCTATGTCGGGCCGGCAGAGCATAACACCGTGGAGATCGCCGTGGAGAACGGCTATGTCTGTGTTGGGGGCGGGGCCCACACCGTGGATCCGAACGGGAATCAAGCCAATGTGGATGCGCTGCTGACGGCGGCATACCCCGTGGTGGGGGATGGATACTATTCCTCCTTCGTGGCGTCAAACAAGGATCAGTTCACCCAATACTTCAGCTACCTTTACGTCTATGTGATTGGTCTGAAACTGTATGGACCCGGTGGAACCGTGATCCCAACGAGCGCCATCACCCCACATTTGTACGAGACCTACGACTTGTCCACGGCCGCGCATTATCCTACCGTCTCCGAGGGAGTACCTTCCCAATACGCCAACCGGATTTTGAGCGGAGGCGCCTTTGATGATTATGGATCGGGTTACGGCAACCTGATTACGGAATGCGACTGGACCCTCCCAGCCACTACGACCGCTGCCGGCAAGGACCAGCATAGTCCCGACGTATGTTCCATTTATGACTTCGTCATTGCCATCGACAACAACCCCATTGCCGGGTTCGGGAACCTCAACGTAGCCTATAACTCGGCAACGATTCCCAACTCGACCCACCTCCAATCCCTGGGTGTCGCGGTTGCCCCTGGCTATGGCCTTACCGGGGTAGGTGGTAAGACCACCTGGACAGGGTACGGCAGGATGTTGTACGACCTGTATGCACCGTCCTCTTCCCAGATCGTGGTGGGCTCTAAGGACCAGCAAACGCCTGATATTTCCGGTAATATCTCAGGCATCGTTTCGGGCGTTCAACCCGCTCAGTGATCCGCGTAAGTGAATTATAAAAAGGGCCGCCTTTCGCTGGCGGCCCTTTTGCCGTTAGAGTTTAATCGCCTTTTTGGCTACCCTTTGCCCGTCAAGGGATACCGTATAGATGTATATACCGGAAGCCAGCTTGCTTCCGTCGAAGGGGACCGTATAGCTACCCTGCTTTTTGGTCGTATTTTCAAGGGTGGCGATTTTCGTACCGTCCATCGCATACAATTCCGTTTGTACCTGGCCGGAATGATCGATCGTGTAAGGGATCACCGTTTGCTGAGAAAAGGGATTGGGCACATTTTGCTGGAGATTCAAACCCGAAACGCCCTGATTACCTGAGAGGCTGGCCAGCTTAGATGTGACAAGCTGTGTAAGTGAATCTAGTTTCTGTTCCAGGTCGGTAATATGCTTATCCTGTTCCTTGAGGGCTTCCACCAATAAAGGCACAAGGTTTTGGTATCCCATGGACAATGTTTCTCCTTTGGCGATATTCCCTTCTTTTCCCGTGACCGCTTCCGGCACCACCTTCTGGACGTCCTGTGCAATGAAACCCAATTGGCGGTTCGATGCGGAAGGATCGTTTTTCCATTGGAAATATACCCCGTTCAGGCGGCGGACCAGGCTCATGGCGGAATCTATAGACTGTATATGAGTTTTCAGCCGGCCATCCGAGGAGGTTTGCCACCCGGAGGTCGTGTAGGTTCCGGTGGTCGTCCCGTTAAAGACTGTCAGAAGCGCACTGGGAGTCGTGGTCCCTATGCCCACTTTTGCCGCAAAGTAGTTTTGATCCGAATCTCCTACCTGGTAGATACCCCAGGGATGGGTGATTTGGGTGGAAAGGGGCAGTGAAGCTGCCTGGGAGCTTTCCAGCCGCAAGCCGTAAAAATTGGTGATGGTTCCCGAATAGCTTTTCCCGAAAATCACTTGCGGGCTGCAGGACCGGAAGTTGGTATAATCATGCATACCCCCCGTTCCCAGGACGTTCAGGAATCCGGCTACGCCGCTAACGACGCCCTGTGACATGGTTCCGCTGTCACCTTTGGTTACGGCTCCGGCCAACCCTGAAAAATAGCTGGGATCGCTGGAACTCTCATCGGCGAAAGCGCTGTTCACCATCAGTTGCAGGACTCCGGACGCACCCAAATAACTGTACTGGTTGGTAAGCGTACCTCCCGAACCCATCACGTACAGGTTGGAGGAACCCTGGAAGAAACCGGAGTTGGTGGTCCAACTGACGGAATCAATACCGAAGTATGTCCCGTGGACGTTCAGGGTACTAGTTGGTGACAGGGTGCCGATCCCGACATTCCCGGAAGCGGGGAATGTGTTTTGGGAACGCGAGTTGATGGAAAAGAGGAGGACGGTGATGATAAGTAAAATTGAATTTTTCATACTTGTGGCATTTTGGTTTGCTCTCAAAATTAATTGAGTGTCCCCCCTGCCACAATCCGTTTATATACGGATATCTAACGATATCGGCCGTCCCCCTCCCGAGGTTATTTAACAGAAAGATATTTCTTCCACGGCTCCCAATAGTATTTCTCCCATCCGGTATAAATGTCGTCCGCATGCTTTTCCGGCAGGTCCCCGTGCACCATGTGCAGGATAACATTCTTCCCCTTGGGTTCCAGAAAAATCATGAATACAGAATCGGGATCCTTTGGGTCCCAGTCCGCACCCCTCCACGTCTGGACGATGAGTTGGTCTTTCACGAGGGTCAGGTTTTTCCCCGAAATATGGTCCCCGTGGGCCGTATAGGGAGCGCCTATTTTGGAAGTAATGGTAGCGGGCGCTCCCGTGGACTCCGAATGCTTTTTCGCATTCATGTACAACTCGTAAAGGGTTGCCGGGCCGGTGTTTTTGAACTCGACGGTTTGGGTGATGGTCATATCGTTTTTCTAAATGACGGATGACCGGCGCCGATTAGGACACTATTTCATCGCGCTTTCGTAAAATTTCTTCTCGTCCTCCAGAAACTTG
>Ga0210391_10004224_pt1 | contig 12046 bp, 11 predicted proteins | sample IncBWC12OmetaG_FD_160573 | JGI IMG/M metagenome (GOLD analysis project Ga0210391, IMG submission 160573) | Forest soil microbial communities from Barre Woods Harvard Forest LTER site, Petersham, Massachusetts, United States - Inc-BW-C-12-O ...
CGGCAGGAGTGGTTACTCCACCGGCTCGACGATAACAGCGTCCGCAATTACCGTGCCACCGGGGCGCTGCACGATCACGATAGCCGCCAGGACTAAAACAATTCCTAAAACCTGAATCGGCCGCAGCACTTCACCGAGCAGCAGGGCGGCGAGAAGAATGGAAAATACTGGCTCCAGGCAGCTGGCGATGATGGCGCGCGTGGGCTCGAGATGCTGCAGGCCGAGGAAGTAAAGGGAGAATGCTCCCAACACCGAGAGCATGGAGAATACGAACAGGAACAGCCATTGCGCCGGCACATAGTGGGCGGCGACGATTTTCCATGGTGGGTTGACGATGAGCCAGAACACTGTGGCGGCGGTGAGCGTCCAGACGAGCACGCGCCAGCGGTCGTGGCGGGCGAGGATGCCGTGTCCACCGACGTTGTAGAACGCGAACGAGAATGATGCCAACAGCGCGGCCATAAGGCCGTAGGGGTCGAGGTGAAGTGCGGAGCCGGAACGGGATCCGAGCACATCGATGACCAGAGCGATTCCAGTCACGGCTAAAGCAACTGCGGTGACTTTTTGCCCGGTGAGCTTTTGCTGGCGCCGAGCTACCACGTACAGCAACACCCACACCGGAGCTGTGTATTGCACGATGATGGCAGTCGCGACGCTGGTTCTCTGAATCGCAACGTAATAGAAATAATTCGAGACCGCCACGCCCAGCGTGCCCAGAACCAGGCAATAAGCGAGATCGCGAGTCGGCAGCTTGATGCGTTGCCATCCTCGAAGAGCGACCAGAAGAGGCAGTAACACGAGCAGTGAAAATGTGGTGCGGCTCTGCGAAAGAATGAGGGGATCAATTGGGCGAAGAATGTTGCCGCCCAGCGTCAACCTTCCTGTGAAAACGGCACGGCCCAAAGCCGCGGAGACTCCCCAAAGGAATGCGGCCGAAGCGATGAACAAGTAGCCGCGAAGGGGATGCGATGGCGGGCTTTGGCTGGTTGGGTTCGAAATGCGGGCCTCGCGAACGGCTTCGATCATCAAGCAGCCGACAGCAACTGGTCAAGGCGGTCGGGGTCGAATCCTTCAATCACTTCGGCGCCGGATGCGGTGAGAATCACCACAGTTGGGGCAGTGCGACTGTGGTAGGTTTCGAGCAATTCAGCGCGGGCAGTGGTGTCGAGGCTCATGTCGCGCTCTTCGAAAGTGATTCCCTTCGCTTCCAGGAAAATCTTCATCACTTCGCAGTTAAGGCAGCCGGACTGAGTGAAGAGCAGAATCGTAAGAGCCACGGGGTGAAAAACCATTTTACGCGTCGACGTACTCGATCTCACTGGTAATTTTCGCAGTTTTTTCGAGCATGGCGGAAACGGAACAGTACTTTTCTTTGGAGAGGCGAACTGCATCCTCGACAGCCTTGCGAGATACTCTCCCGCCGACGCGGTAAATCAACTTGATTTCCGTGTAAACCGATGGCGGGTCAGTGGCACGCTCGGCCTGGGCGCGGACTTCCACGCTGGTGAAAGGCTCACGTTTCTTCTGCAGAATAGAAACAACGTCATAACCGGTGCAGCCACACAGGCCGATGAGAACGAGTTCCATGGGACTGTTGCCGGCAACCTTATCTCCGTCGATGGCAATGGTGTGGCCGCTGTCGGAGATGCCGTTGAATTTTTGTTTCTCGATCCAGGTGGCGCGAGCATTCGTCATGAGAGCGTACTCCCTAAACTATCTTCGATTATCGGTGCTGGGCTCAGGATGAATTAAAACTCGGAAGAGCTCCGGTGCGGCTTGCTTAAAACGAATTTCGAGTTCGGTCTGAATGTCGTGAACCCGCGCGAGCGACAGATCATCGGACAACGTGCAATGGCAGGAGACGTAAAGGCGTCCGCGAACTTTCTTGATCTGGACGTCGTGCATGTCGACAATCTCCGGAAACTCCACGGCGAGAGATTTCAGACGGCGCTCGAGGGAGGCGTCGCGCACCGGCTCGTCGCCGGTTTCGATGGTGGCGGGTTCACTTTCGATGTGGGTGAGGATGTCGCCGATCTCCCGTACATCGTGGCGCATGTCGGCTTCGAGTTCGGTCACTTGATCGTGGGCGTTCTTTAGTGTCATGCGCTCATCCAGTTCAACATGCTGTTCGACATGGAGTCTGCCGGCGAGATCCTGCACGCTGATGTCGTGGACGTTCAGGTTGTGGCGGGTAGCGACGGCGCGAATACGGTCGAATATATTTTCCGATCGCTGAGCCCGAGGCAAGGGTTGAACGGTGACGTCGGCGTCGGGAAGAATGTTGCGCACAGCGGCAGTAACTGCTTCCACTAATTGCTCGGAACGCTGGAAGGTTACGGTACGGGCCAATCCCACGGCGAGATCAGCGAAGTAGCGGTTGCCGGCACGGCGGATGCGGACGCGTCCGATTTCGAGGACACCATCCACATGCGAAACGGCGTCGGTGATTTGGGCGCGAACTCCCGCAGGAGCGGCGTCGAGCAAGGCGTCGATGGTGCGCCGCGCCAATCGCCAGCTGACGGAAACGATGACGCCAGCGACGAACAGGGCGGTGATGGGATCGGCCAGGCGAAGCCAATCTATGTGGTACAGGCGGCCGGCGAGGATAAGAGCCAGTCCGAGGACGACGACGCCGGCGGACCAGACATCCGTGGAAAAATGCAGCGCATCGGCTTCGAGGGCCTGACTTTCATACTTGGTCGCGATCCGGCCCAGAGCGCGGGAGCGCCACCAGTCGACGGCCATCGAACCTAGCATTACGGCGAATGCCCAGATGGAAGGCTCAACCTCGACGCGACGAAAAAATAGCCGCACGATCGCTTCATAGACCACCCAGATGCAGGTCAGCAGAAGCAGGCCCGTCTCCACGAAAGCCGAAAAGTTTTCCACTTTGCCGTGGCCATATTGATGGTCGGCGTCAGCCGGTTTGTCGGAGACTCCCACCGATAAATACGTGAGCAATGCGGCCACGAGATCCAGAGCCGAGTGGGCGGCCTCGGAGAGGATGCCCAGACTGCCGGTGGTGATGCCGACGACTACCTTGCCACTGGTAATGAGCAGGGCGGCAAGAACCGAGTTTCCAGCCACCGCGCGTTTCTCGGCGCGCATGGCATGAGGCGAATAGAGAGCCCGCGTCCCGGACATGATGGGATTATCGCCGCTAATACGGAATTGCGCCAAGAGAATCGGGCTGGGGTTATGACGCCGCAGAGAAAAAGCACGGCGCTTAAGGAGACGGCGGCCTCTATGCTAGGATGCTAGTTCGAGTTTTACAACTTCCCGATGTACCAATCCTGGAGGATTTTTGTATGCGTAAGAGTTGGCTGCTGTGTGTGTTGTTGGGAACGATGGCTTGGGGACAGGCACCATCGGGGCAGACTCCTGCTCTCCCCCCGGGTCCGGGCCAGGCCCCGAATGCTGCCGGGCCAGCGACGCCCCCCGCGGAAGTGCCGGAGAGCGCGGTGGTGCTGACGATTCATGGGGTCTGCCCGGCCATGCCGACCCCGGCCGCTTCCAAGACTGGCGCCAGTAAAGCGGCTACGTCTCCCGTAAAAAAGCCTGCAGACTGCACGACCAAGATTACGCGCGCGGAATTTGAGAAGATCGCCAGCGGCCTGTCGCCGACCGTCACGCCTCAGCTCAAGCGGCAACTGGCAACCGTTCTGCCCAAGTTCATGGCCATGTCAGAGGCCGCCAAGGCCAAGGGTCTGGACAAGACTTCGCAGTACCAGGAAACGCTGAAGGTTGTCAAAATGCAGATCCTTACGCAACAGCTGCAGCGCTCGGTACAGGAGGAGGCGGACAAAGTGCCGCCGCAGGAAATTGAAGACTACTACAAGAAAAATCCTGAGGCGTACGAGCAATTTTCTTTGGAGCGGCTATTCATTCCGCGCAACAGACAGGAAACTGCGGAGAAAAACAACGAAGAAAAATTGACTGACGAGCAGGAGAAAGCCAAGGAAGCAGCGGAAAAAACGAAGCAGGAAGCAGGCGAACAGGAGCTGACTAAGCTCGCCGATAGCCTGCGGGCGCGGGCGGCGGCGGGTGAAGACTTTACCAAGCTTCAGAAAGAGGCGTTCGAGGCCGCGGGAATGAAAATGGACTCACCCACAGTTACCATGCCCCCGGTGCGGCGTACTGGCTTGCCTCAAGCACATGCTGCAGTGTTTGATCTGAAACAGGGTGAGGTTTCCCAGGTCATGACCGACAATGGCGGACACTATATTTACAAAGTGATTAGCAAAGAAACGCTGCCCCTGGATAAAGCTACGGATGAAATTCGTAACACTCTAAAAACCCAGCGCATGAAAGACATGATGGACAAGTACAACAACTCGTACCATGCGGAAACCAACGAGGCATATTTTGGACCGCCGGGACCGACCGGTCCGGGAGGGCGTCCCGGCCTGGGCCAGGGAGCGTCACCGCGTATGCGTCCGCAGACGCCTCCTCCTCCAACTCCTCAGGCTCAGCCCCAAAGCGCACCCCCAGCTGCGAATCCACCTTCGCAACCGCCGGCACAACAGGCTCCTCCTTCCAAGCCGAACTAATGGCGAGCGCGAAACCTGTCGTCGTGGTTACTGGCATTGCGGGAAACCTGGGATCCAGGTTGCTCCCCCTGCTGGGAGACTTTTCGGTGATTGGGGTGGACGTCAGTTCACCCCAAACCGACTTGCCGCTCCAATTCGAGCGTCTGGACTTGGGCGATGAATCCTGCACTCGGGTTCTCTACGAACTGCTGCGCGACAGTCGGCCGGTTTCCGTAGTGCACCTCGCGTTCGTCATCGATCCGGTACGCACAGGCGTGCTCGACACCGAACGTATGTGGCAGATCAATGTGGCCGGGACAGCTCGCGTAATGGAAGCCATCACCGAGGCGAACCGCACTACCGATTCTGGAATCAAACAATTCGTTTTTCCCAGCAGCGTTTCAGTCTATGGGCCAAGCCTTCCCTCGCCAGCTACGGAAGAATCGCCCCGAGCGGCGCACACGTTACCTTATGCCATTCACAAAAAGCAGTCTGACGAGGTGGTACAGCACCGTTCTACGGCGCTCCGGGGATGCAGCGTATACATTCTGCGTCCGCATATCTTCGCCGGGGCCAGCGTGGAAAACTATCTTCTAGGAGCGTTTCGCGGTACGCCCAACGGAAAAGGCTCGCGAGCGGAAAAAATGCGTCGCGAGGGCAAGCGGCTGCCTTGCATGCTGCCACGCGGGCAACAGTATCTGGATAACAAGATCCAGTTCGTGCACGTAGACGATATGGCGCGTCTGCTGGTACATATTCTGCACCGGGATCCGGAGGCGCAACGGTTGACTATTCTGAATGTCGCAGGACGCGGCGAGGCCGTTACTTTCGCCCGGTGCATTGAGATGGCGCAGGCGAAACTGATTCGCGTTCCGGGAAAATGGATGATGCGGCTGGTGTTGCAATTGTTGTGGAGACAGCAGATCTCAGCCATCCCTCCGGAGGCGCTGCCTTACATGACCGGCGAATACATCATGAATACGGATCGACTACGAGCCTTCCTGGGAGGCGAGTACGAAAAAGTAATTCGTTACACGATTGCCGATGCGTTTGCCCAGAGCGTCCAAAGCCCAGCAGTATCGGCGCAAAGTGCGGTCGCCAAGTAAGGCATTGCACTCTCACTTCCTTCCGCGATATAGACCTGCGATGCCGAAAGTATAGGGCGTCCAACTGGCTTCACGGAATCCCGCGCGACGCATGCGGTCCAGCATCTCATGGGGCTCGGGAAAACGTTCGACCGAGTTAGGCAGATACTGGTAAGGGCCACTCACACCCGAAAGCATGGTACCGACACGCGGCAGCACCTGCTTGAAGTAGATGCGATACAGATTACCCATCAAACCTTTGGGTTCGCTAAAGTCGAGAATACCGCACTCGCCTCCGGGTTTTAGAACGCGCCCAATCTCGCACAGGCCAGCGTCGTAATCGGTGAGATTGCGAAAGCCAAAGGCCGAGGTCACCAGAGTGAAATGCTCGGCGGGAAAAGGAAGGCAGAGGGCGTCGGCTTCGATCCAGCCGGGGGTCGCGGACTTGCCGTTCGTTGCCATCTTGTCGAGAGACTTTGAACAAGCACGCTGCAGCATGGCGTGAGCGAAGTCCGCCCCGACGATCTGCGGATGCCAGTCACCTGCCTGCTTGCGAAGAGCGAACGTCATATCACCGGTACCACAGCAAAGATCAAGAATCCGGGAATCAGGCTGAGAGAGAATATGAGCGAAGCTGCGAGCAGTACGCCGCCACCACAACCGGTCCACATTCAATGAAAGCACGTGATTCAGCAGGTCGTAGCGGGGAGCAATCGAGGTGAACATCTGGCGCACCGCGCGCGCAGCGGAGGCAGCGTCGGTCGCGCCTTTCGGAGCGGCGCCGACCACCGGCCTTGGGCTTTCAGCCACCCGGTTCATTTCTTCCCTACCCAGCCGCTGTGGGATAGACGGCGCAGTTCTTCGACTGCGTTGATGACAACTCTATCCGGCACATCGGCAGCAATTTCAACCTTGCCGATTTCCCGCGGCAGGACAAAATGTACGGCCCCGTTTTGGGTTTTCTTGTCGGACTGCAGGCGCGCGAGAATTTTACGAGCGCTGACCTTCAATTCCGGCAACCGACCCAGGCTGAGCACGGCGTCAGCGATGCGGCCGGCGGTCACGCTATCCGTGCGGCCGACGGTCAGTCCGATGTTCGCGGCGGCAATCAGTCCCCAGGCGACGGCCTCGCCGTGAAGCAGGCTACGGTAGCCGGTTTCCGCCTCCAGCGCGTGGCCGATCGTGTGCCCCAGATTGAGTACACGCCGCAGGCCTCCCTCTTGTTCGTCAGCGGAAACGATTTCGGCCTTCAACCTCACGCTCTGCGCAATGAGACCTTCCAGTTCGACCGGATCACGTTTCAGAATCTGGGCACGTTTCTGTTCGAAGCGCAAGAAAAGATCGAGATCACCAATGATGCCGCACTTGAGCGCTTCATAGAGTCCTGCGCGATAGCCTCGGTCAGAAAGCGTGTGCACAACTTCCGGATCTATCAGAACCACGCGTGGATGATGATACGTGCCCAGCAGATTCTTCCCAGCGCCAAGGTTCACACCGGTTTTACCGCCGACGGATGCATCCACTTGGGCAAGCACTGTGGTTGGAATCTGCACCAGGTCTATCCCGCGCATGTAAAGCGAGGCTAATAGGCCGGTGACGTCGCCGACAACGCCTCCGCCGAACGCGATCAAAACCGCTTTGCGGTCGGCGCCCAGGCGAACCAATCTTTCGGCCATCGTTTCGATGTTCGCCAGCTTCTTGGAAGGTTCGCCGTCCGGCATCTGCAAAACCTTAGGTTTGAAACCAGCCGCGGTGAGCGAACTCAAAAGTTTGGATCCCCAACGGCGGCGCACGGGGGGAACCGTGACCACAAAAAGTTTGCTGGCTTGCGGCAGCAGCTCGGCAAGCAAAGCGCCCGCCCGCGCCAGCAAACCGTTCTCAATGCGCGCCTGGTAGGGACGCGGCGGGACGTGGATGGTGACTTGCGCCATGGAATTCCATAATAGCTTATGGGACTGCGTTGGTTTGGTCGAGTGAGACTTGGTCGAACAAGAGCTGGAAGTGGTACCATTTGCCGTCTATGAAAGGGCTTCCGGCCGAGACGGATTTCGTGGTAATTGGCGCCGGTGTTGCCGGCTTGCGTGCCGCCATTGAACTGGCGAGCGCGGGACGCGTCCTGGTGCTGGCGAAAAAAGAAGTCACGGATTCCAACACGCAGTATGCGCAAGGCGGCATTGCGGCCGCGCTCAGCGACGAAGATGAAGTCAGTTTGCACCTGCAGGATACCTTGGTTGCGGGCGATGGCCTCTGCTTGCCGGGAGCGGTAAAAGCCCTGGTCGAAGAAGGGCCAGAGCGCATTGAGGAGTTAATTGCCTGGGGAACGAAGTTTGATCGGAGCGGAACGAAACTCGTCTTTGGCCGCGAAGGCGCTCATAGCCGCAACCGGATTCTGCACGCGCAGGGCGATTCGACGGGACGCGAGATCCTCCGCGCACTCTATGCCAAGGTGCAGACGCTCAAGAATATTGCGGTGCGGGAGTTCGAATTTTCCGCCGGGCTCGAGACCGACACAGGAGCAGTGACAGGCGTTTCTCTGCTCAGTGAAAAAGATCAGCTTCAGGAGGTGATGTGCTCCGCGGTTTTGCTGGCGACGGGGGGCCTGGGGCAACTCTATCGCAACACCACCAATCCCGAAGTGGCGACGGGAGACGGAGTCGCAATGGCGTTCCGCGCCGGCGCGGAGGTCAGCGACATGGAGTTCATCCAGTTTCATCCCACAGCGCTCTACTTGAAAAAAGCTCCTCGCTTTTTGCTCTCGGAGGCCCTGCGCGGCGAAGGGGCCTATCTCCGCAACATCGAGATGGATCGCTTCATGGCGAAATACCACCCTCTGGCCGAGCTCGCTCCGCGCGACGTCGTGGCGCGCGCCATTATGCACGAAATGGAAGTGAGCCATGCCAAGGATGCTTTCGTATACCTCGATCTCACCCATCTGAAAGCCAGCCACGTGCAGAAACGCTTCCCGCGAATTTACGCGACCTGTCTGCAATACAACATAGACATCACCGAAGATCTGATTCCGATCCGGCCCGCGGCTCACTATTCGATGGGCGGTGTACGCACCGACCTGAATGGCAAGTCAAACCTCGCCGGTCTTTATGCCGCAGGCGAAGCGGCGGCAACCGGCGTGCACGGTGCGAACCGATTGGCCAGCAATTCCCTGCTCGAGGGCCTGGTCTATGGGGCGCGTGCGGGAAAGGCGATGCAGGGGGAATTGAAACAGCCGCGGAAGTCGGCGAACTCGCCGCAGAAGGCGGCATCTCAGAACGGGCCAGTGGATGCTGGAGTGGATGAGTTGATCGGACAGATTCAGGACACGATGTGGAAGGATGCGGGTATCGTGCGCACTCGGGTTGGGATGCAAGAGGCGCTAAAAAACCTGGAAGCATTGTCCCTGAGGGTAAAGCATCCACGCACAAGGCGGGCGTGGGAGGCGGCAAACCTTCATCTTGCCGGATCGCTGGTGGTTCGCGCGGCGCTGGGCCGCGAGGAAAGCCGTGGGGCACACTACCGCACGGACTATCCCCTGCACGATGACAAGAAGTTTCTGAGGCACTCCGTGATGAAAGGCGAGAGTTTGAAGTTCGTGTAACGCAGCCCCGCCAGCTGCGCCTGCCATTTTTAATCTCGAAGAGGGCGCGCAGACTGGTTCCTTCTTTCTTATCAGGCGGAATGGTGACTGGAACCTCCGAACGAACTGGCGGTGTCTAACCCTGCTGAGTCGAATCTGCCTCGCCAGCGAATGAAACGACTCCGCGGTCAGTTCTTGCTTCCAGTCCTTCTTTGCATCATCGGACAAGCTTCGGTTTCAGCCGCGATCAGAAGATGAAGCCACGCTATATCATGGGGGGTGGACCTTCCACTAAATCCGCCGATCCTGCCGATGCTCGCGAAACGAGTAGACGAATTGCACGCCGAGGGCGATTGGATTTTCCAGCCCAAAGTGGGATGGTTTTCGCGCGCTGGTGTTTCGCGATGGAGATGAGATTTTCCTCCAAAGCCGCGACGAAAAATCACTGAGTCGTTACTTTCCTGAGTTGCTGGAACCACTGCGCACTGTGCTGCCGCACATCGGGTGCTCGATGTAGAGATGGTCATCGTCAAAAACGATGGGCTTGATTTTGCTGCGCCGCAATTACGTCTGCATCCCGCGTAAGGCTTTTAGCAGGGCAGATTCCCGCATCATTTGTATTCTTCGATCTGCTTGGCCTTGGAGGTCGCGATCTCGGCGGCGAGGCGTTGCAAAAGCGGCGGCGCGAACTGGGGGAGGTTGCTTGGCTTAGCTTCACCGCCGATTCATCTCACACCTGCAACCGGCGATCGGAGTATTGCCGCCGATTGGTTTCGCCGCTTCGAAACTGCCGGTGTGGACTACGACAAACTAGAGGGCGTATTCTGCGTTCTGTTTAAACCGCTGGCAAGCAAAACAGCGAACATGAGGATGAACGAGGCCTTAATCATTTGTCTCATGGGTGCGCCATTTGCGATGTGACTCGTGCCGAGGATGATGCGAGAAGCGCCTTGATTTTTCTTATGTCGCTTTCCGCGGGACCAAAACGCAACAAAATCCCCTGTTCGCCCTTCTTCAGGAAGGTCTCCACTTGGTCCTTGCACACAATCGTGTAGGCAATCAAGTCCGTCTTCGCCCGCAGCCTCTTCACCGCGGCAGAATCGGTCGCAATGGCGTAAGGGATCGAGCCAGTTGGCTGGTCTCGATAATATTCCAGACTCCTGACAATCGTGGGAGCGGGATCTGTCGAACCCAGAATTGCCCCAACTCGCACATCTCTCGGAAGCGACACAATTTCATATAGAGCTTCTTTGTTCAAGGAAAGGGAAAGGGCTACCACCCTTCTATTTATCGGAGAAACTATCTTTTGGACAAACGCGGAATGATAAAACGTGGTCAAAACATAATCGGCATGATTGAGAAAGTCACCATCCGCGCATTTTGTCTCGGCAACATTGGCCAAAGACCCGGTAAGCATCCCCTGAATTTCGACATTGAACTCCGATAGTTCCTTGCGAAGATCAGTCACGTAGTCGTCAACAAACTCTGAATGGCATTCCACAAACGCCAATCTGCGAGAAGGTACTCGGTGCTTCATGGCGGTAGCTCTGTAGACCATGTTCCGCGCAAGGACCATGGGATCGAATCCGTGTTGAATAGACGAAGACAGGGTTTCATCAACGAATTTGGCCAATCGAAGGCGCTCTCGTGCCTCCTGGTCCGAGTCTTCCCTGATTAAGGTAACTTTCCACCCGATGCCAGGGCGAGTCGCGAGCACTCCTCGCGACTGCAGCCATCTATAAGCCTTATCGACGGTCAGGAACGAGATCCGAAGCTGCTTGGCGAGGCGCCGCAAGGATGGTGGAGTGTCTCCATCTCGAAGAACTCCCGTCTCGATGAGGAACATGAATTCGTGGGCGATTTGCAAATACAGCGGCAATCCACTCTGGCGATCCAGGATGAAGTGACTCAGGATGGTCTCGCTTGCTTCGTCCACTGTACCCAGTCCATTACGACGCTTGGGTCTCGCCACTCAATTGTCCTCTCGGGCAGGCGGGAAAAAGTGCGCCGTATCCGTGCCGGAGCATTGAAAGTGTCGCCGTTCTTCTCGGAAGACCAGCAAAAATCGGAAGACCAGCAAAAATCCTTGACAAGGCTGTCATTACACTTCTATAGCACTATAACAGCTCTAGGTCAGTTGCAGCTCACCGGCCGGAATAATGACATGTGGCGTCCCCCATGCGCTAGGGGTCTGAGTGGAGGAGGGTCGAACCCTGTAGGAATCCGCCTCGAATCTCATGTTCAGTGATTCTGCCCAAGCGGGATTTTAGTTTGTTTACCACATTGATCATGAAAAACGGGAGTGCAACACCTGTTTCTCACCTCTGCAACGCGTAGGGCTTCGGCTACGCACAGGTCGCCTCTCCTGTCACTGGCCTGATGCAGGATGGGAACGGCGCACTGGTCGTGAACGCCCGGGTCACTTCGATCAAGCAAGCACCCATTTCCTGATGGCCTCGGCAGTGACGCAGATCCTTTGAGGCATCCCCCTGAAAACGTATCCGGCATTCGCAGCGGCGCACGGGCTACTTTCCTCCCAAGCACAGTAGGCTGACGATTACCCAGCCGAGGGTAGCGAATGTGGTTTTACAATTGGAAAGAATCGCGGAAAGTAGGCGTGTTCGCAGGCGCGGAGCCTTTCCACATCGAAAACGCGGGCGACCTCGGCCGCGCTGATTTACCAGGCGGGCAGGAAAATGTCTCGCCGCCGTTCGCCTGTGCAATTCACTGCGCATTGGTTATGCGCTGTTTGTGACTTCATCGAGTATCTAAGGCTGAAAGGCTCCTGCAGTGAAACGAAACTGGAGCCACATAAAGAACTTGAGATGCTCAGCTCCAACATGGATGAGAAAATCGCAGCC
>Ga0210391_10004225_pt1 | contig 12045 bp, 6 predicted proteins | sample IncBWC12OmetaG_FD_160573 | JGI IMG/M metagenome (GOLD analysis project Ga0210391, IMG submission 160573) | Forest soil microbial communities from Barre Woods Harvard Forest LTER site, Petersham, Massachusetts, United States - Inc-BW-C-12-O ...
AAGGGCGGCCGGCCAGCTAAACCGCGCCCGGACACAAGACAATCAGATCTTGATTTCGGATTATGACGAAATCCTAACGCGAGGCGTTTTGTCGCAACTGCCGAATGATTGGTGAACTTCCAATCCGTCTCCGGGTTATACGCGTCCCCGGTGCTGGTGTCGGACGGGGTTGCTAAGGCCACAGACGCTGACCGGCAACTGTTCGGCTTCGAAATTTGAATCCGGTGCGAGCGCAATTGGTGGCCGAGGGACAGGCCTGAGCACGGTCGAGCGGCGCTGCTCATTATGCAACGGTCCAGGGGGATACATTTTTTAGATGAAACGGACAGCGTTTGCATGAACAGTGGTTCCGAAACATCCGGCGCCACGTATGATATATCAGTGTCTGGCTATCCAGCAGCGGTTGAGATTTGCTGAGTGTATCCATAGGGGCAGTCGAGCGAATGAGCGACCGAAGAAAGTGGTTGGTCCTGGGCTTCGCCTTCCTGGCTACGGTCATCAACTATTTCGATCGGCAAACTCTATCTGTCATGGCGCCAATTCTCCTGGAGGAGCTCCACATCTCCTCCGAAGGCTATTCCCACATCATCTTCGCCTTCATGCTGGCATACACCATCATGAACGGCGTTTCCGGCAGACTGTTGGATCTGCTGGGAAGCAAAATCGGGTACAGTCTTACGATCGCCTGGTGGTCGGCTGCAGAAGTCTTGCACGCTTTTTCCGGAGGCGTTATCAGCCTCACCATCTTCCGTTTCCTCCTCGGCGCCGGAGAGGCCGGTAACTATCCTGCCGGGGTCAAGTTGATCGCCGAGTGGTTCCCTGCGGAGGAGCGCTCCCTGGCCTCAGGCATCTTCAATAGCGGAGCCTCTGTCGGCGCGATTTTAGCCCCTCCGTTGCTTGCCTGGATCGTACTCAGCACCGGATGGAGAACCGCATTTACTGTCGTTGGACTGCTGGGATTTGCATGGCTTGCGGCGTGGTTGTCGGTCTATCGGGAGCGGGATACAGCGACACCAAAGCACCAAGCAGAGCGCATTCCTCTCAAGCTTCTGTTGCGCTCCAGGTTTCTTTGGCAATTCACCCTGTCCAAGGTCTTCAGCGATCCGGTCTGGTATTTTTACACTTTTTGGTTCCCGCAATATCTCAAGGTAGTCCATGGCTTTTCTCTGCGACAAATTGGAGAGACGGCGTGGGTGCCGTTTCTCACGGCAGGCGCCGGCAATCTGGCTGGAGGCATCGTGTTCAGCGGCATCCTTCGCCTGGGCACGACAACCGCGGTCGCGCGGCGCATCGCTGTTCTCATCTTCTCGGCGATGATGGTCTGCGCGCTTCCGGTTGGGACTATACGCGGCTCCGCCGAATGCATCGCGCTGGTCTCCATCGCAACCTTCGGATATTGCGGGGCCCTGGCCAACCTTCTGGCTTTGCCGGGCGATGTCTTTCCCAAGGAAGCCGTCGCTTCCATCTGGGGCTTCGCCAGCACGGGTTCGGGATTTGGAGGAATGATCTTCAGCCTGCTTACGGGCTGGCTGGTCGATCACTACTCGTTCCGGCCCGTCTTTGTCCTCTTCGGAATCCTTCCGTTGATCGCTGCCTGGCTGGTTTGGACCTTGCCTAAGAAGGTTTCAGGGCAATTTGCCGCGCTGACTTCGCCAGGCTAAACCATTCGCATTGTCATCCCGCCATCGATCACGACATTCTCCCCGGTGATAAAGTCGTTCTCAATCAGGCTGACGATCAGCCTGGCAACATCTGCGGGCGACCCCTCCTGATGGAGCGGAATACGATTGTTGATATTGTTGGCCACCTGTTCGGCTGTAAGAAAGTCCTGAAAGGGCGTACGGATGACGCCTGGCGAGACACAATTGACTCGGATGCGCTGGTCGGCAAGTTCGCGGGCCAGGTTGCGCGCAAACTGTGGCAGAGCTCCTTTCACCACGCCATAGGCGAGAGCACCCAGACACCCGCGGAGTCCAGCCGCCGAACCTATCAGGATGATTGCCCCTTCTCCTTGCGCCGCTATGTGCGGCGCCGCGGCTCGGGTCAGGTGGAAAATCGAATGCACATGGACCGCAAATGCATTCATCCAGTCTTCGTCCGTGACCGTGTAGAGGGTGCCCGGAACTGCGCCTCCCGCTGAATGCATAAGAACGTCGAGGCGGCCGAACCGGCTGACAACCTGATCAACACAATCACGGCACGCTGCAGGATCGGCAACGTCCGCCTGCAGAAGGTGGAAGGTCGCACCGTGAGCCCCGATGCCGGATATAAGGCTGTTCGGCGCCTTGGCAGTTCGCGAAACAGCAACGATCAATGCCCCCTTCTGTGCGAGGAGGAGAGCAGTGGCGGCGCCGATGCCGCTGGTGCCTCCGGTAACCAGACAGACCCTTCCGCGTAAATCCATGTGCCCTGCCCTGCGGAAGAATCCGCTACCACGGATATTGATATATCAGAGATTCGGAAGGGCGACAAGCATCTTTGCCGGATGCCGAGACCTCGGCAGCACTATTCGCTGCCTCGCTTATGGCGCCAACCATTTGGTATTTGCAGTGTCCCAAAACTCTCCACGACCGAGCTCATTCCGTAGCGGACATGGCTGCGCATGGCCTCATCCGCCTGGTTCGGATCACCAGAGCAGATCGCCCTGGCTAAGGTAGTGTGGAAATCGACCGGCAGCGACTTCCTTTGCGCCGCGGTGTCGTAGAGCCAATTGAAAACCAGGACATGTTCTCTTTCGATCGCTCTGACCAAACCCGAGCTGCGCGCCAGGTGAGCTATTTGCATGTGGAATTGCAAGTGGTAGGTGTGTACGGAGAACAGGAATCGCGAGTCCTCTTTCTCCGTCGCACTCGCGGCGTACAGGCTGTCCAGCTGCTTCGCACTCTGCTTGAGCTGTCCTCGCTCTGTCGAAGACATGTGCTCACAGCACAAGCGCGCGGCCTGTGTTTCGAGCGCCTCCCGAATCACATAGCTGTCGACAATGTCCTCCTTCGAAGGGATACGAACGCGCGTACCGATGCGCGGCCGGCTCTCCACCAGACCTTCAGCCTCCAGCCGCTGGAGTGCTTCCGTGATGGGAAGGAAACTCATATTGAGTTCGTCCGCGAGTCTGCGGCGGGAAAGGATGGCTCCAACCGCCAGGTTTCCCTGCAGAATCTCGTCACGAATCCGCTCATACGCCTTGGTGGCTAGCGACTCAGGACCTGACCGCGCCTGGCGGCCCTTGGATCTTCGGGGCAAAACGACATCGGACAACATAAGCGCCCTCAATAAATCACTTTTCCGGACCTGTACGCCGGATTGCCCCAACCATGAACACGACGCAGTATAACATCCGCATCCGAGCAACCGGCTTCCAATCACTTGATATATCACATCTGCAAACTGGTTAGAAGAGGATCACCCACAATTGCCGAATCAGGCGCGTGCGAGAAGGTTATAAATAGTTATCGATCAAACAATAGCCTTTATTCTTGCCGGTATGTGAGGCCAGCCAGGTTTAGCCCCGGGATCACCAGCCCTCGTCGAAGGCTTCGGTTTTTTTCTTGACAGGCATTGCGTTGCTGATATATCACTCGCGTTGGTAACAATCGAGCTGGATCGCAAGTGCTGACTTCCGCCGTGTTTTTCCCAGAGGGGAGAGGCCTCACGCGAAATCAGAATCGCTGTTATCGGAGGCTGGTAATGCGTAAGAATTCGCTAGTGCTGACAGGCGGCGCCTGGCTATCAGAAGAGCATCGTTTATTCGAGGCTCGCCCGAAAAACGCCGTACAAGGAAGAAAATGCTTCGGTCTCGCGGCGGTGCTCGTGCTTTCCCTGCTCAGCACCATGCTTGGTCACGCCCAATCAACGTCGGGAACGATTGTTGGCAATGTCACCGATCAATCCGGAGCAGTATTGCCCGGACTGCCGGTTGTGCTGACAAATATAGCTACGTCCGATACCCGCGAGACGGTTACGAACCAGTCCGGCTTCTATCAATTCGTGAATACTACGCCGGGCACTTATCGCATTTCTGCTGAAAAGCCCGGCTTCAAGAAGATCACCCGTGAACCGATCAACCTGCAGGTCTCCACGACAATTCAGGTCGATCTCGCGATGGAAATCGGCACCGTCGGCCAGCAAGTGGTTGTCAATTCGGCTACCCCACTAATCGAGGCTGAGACAACATCGTTAGGCGCGGTCGTTGATCAGCGTGAGACCAACGAAATTCCCCTGAACGGGCGGAACGCCATGAGCCTGGCAGCTCTGGTCCCCTCGGTCATTCCCCAGGGGCAGTCCATGCAAAATCCGAATGGCACCAATCCTTTTGCCCAGGGAAATTACCAGATAGGCGGCGGCTTGGCGAACCAAAGCGCCAGCTATCTGGATGGCGCCCCGTTGAACATAGAATACGGCAATATGATTGTTCTCGTACCCACGCAGGATTCCCTGGACGAGTTCAAAGTCGATACCAATGTTCTTTCCGCGGAATACGGCAGATTGGCCGGAGGCGCCATTAACTTCAGGACCAAATCGGGTACCAACGAACTCCACGGCAACGCTTGGGAATACATCCGCAATAAGGTGTTTAACGCCAATACATACTTCGGGAACCAGGCAGGCCTTGCCAACCCTGCGTTTACCCAAAATCAGTACGGGTTCAACGTGGGCGGACCTGTTCGCATTCCCCACGTGTATGACGGACACAACAAGACGTTTTTCTTTGTCAACTGGGAAGGGTTCGCCTTACGCCAGGGTCAGACCTTTACCGAGACGGTGCCCACCGCTGCCGAACGCGGAGGTGACCTATCTGCCCTCGGCGTCCCGATCTATGACCCGTTGACCACCTGCGGCGTGGCTGGATACCCCGCCTGTAATGGCGTTCCCCAATATACCCGAAGTTTGTTTCCCAATGCGGTCATACCATCCAACAGGCTGAACCCGACATCGGTGGCGTACCTGCAGGCCTTTTATCCGCAGCCCAACATACCGGGCTCCAGCGGACAAAATAACTTTACCACCAATGCCAGCGTGGGCGGGAACAATTACCAGACAGTCGTGCACATCGACCAGACTCTCTCGGAGCGTCAGCATCTCAGCGCGCGGTACACCCACTATAGCAATGACAATCTCGCCGTCAACCCTTATAACAACGGTATCTGCTCAGATCGTTGCACGGAACTATTCGACCTGAATAATTTTGTCATTGATGACAATTACACTTTCAATCCAACGACCATTCTTGACCTGCGGCTCAGCTATCTCCGCTTCGACTACGTGCGCACGCCCGTTGCTTCTACCTTCAGCTTAGCCTCCATCGGGCAGCCTGCAGATTTGGCCGCGCAGGTGCAATTTCCTGGCCCGCCGGCTACCAACATCAGCGGGTTTGACGATACGGGCATCTTCAGCAGCGCAGGCGGCGATAGCACCATCAACACTCATACCGACGACTACCGTATCGCAGGAACTCTCTCGAAATTCCTGGGCAACCATACGATCAAAGTAGGCGGTGAGTTCCGTCGTGATCTTTACAACAACGTGCAAAATAATACTTCCAGCGGGAATTACACTTTTAACAACGGATTTACTGCCCAAAATCCCCTGACCAGTGTCGGAGGCGCAGGCCTGGCCTCATTTCTACTTGGTTATCCAAACAGCGGAAACATAACCTACGCTACGCCGATTTCGGGTCAACAGCTGTACCCCGCCCTCTTCGTGACAGACGACTGGCGCAGCACGCGCCAGCTCACGTTCCATTTAGGACTTCGTTGGGAAAACACCGGACCCTGGACGGAGCGGCATAACCGGATCAGCTACTTCGATCCCACGATGGCGAACCCGATCGTCAGCAACTACCGGGGAGCGGTCGGCCTGGTGGCGTCCCCCACACGCAGCTCCAGAGGCAGCGTTAACAACGATCTCACCCAATTCTCTCCGCGGGTTGGATTGTCCTATCAATTCGCGCCAAACACGGTCATAAGCCTGGGATATGGCGTCATGTGGCTGCCTAACGACATCAATCAGGACCTCGAGCCCAACCAGGACGCGATCAACCTATCAAACACGCCGTTTACCGCGTCGACCAATGGCTTTCTTACCCCGGCAAATACCTTTAACAATCCATTCCCCCAGGGCATCGTGCTCCCGGTGAACAGAAACCCTAATTTTCAGCAGACTCTACTGGGCACCTCTATCAACGAGGCCTACGTCAATTCGCCTTTTGGATACGCACAGCAATGGAACGTTGAAGTGCAACAACAATTGGGTAACCAGGCCGTTCTGGATATTTCCTATGGAGGAGCCAAGGGAACGCATCTCTCCTTTTCACAACTGCAAAGAAATCAGCTACCCGACGGCGATCTTGCCCTTGGCAATCAACTCCTGCAGCAAGTGCCAAATCCGTTCTATGGAATCATCAGTTCCGCCTATAGCCTGGGGGCCGCGACCGTTCCCGCTGGACAACTCCTCCTGCCCTTTCCGGAATATAACTCGGTCTATGACGTATCTGGAACGTTGGGGGCGTCCACCTACAACTCGCTACAGGTTAAGCTTCAGAAGCGATTCTCCGGTGGTGCTTCCTTCAATTTCGCGTATACCTTCGCAAAACTGCTCAGCAACACAGACACTTTGACCAACTGGCTGGAGCCTTCGAGCCCTGGCGGCGTTCAGGACAGTTATGATCTTCAGGCAGAAAAATCTCTCAGCGCGCAAGATGCGCGGCAGCGTTTTGTCACCAGCTATGTTTACGACCTGCCCTTTGGACGAGGAAGAAAATTCCTGGCCAATCCATCGTCGCTGATAGAATACACCGCCGGAGGATGGAGCCTTGAAGGAGTCACCACCCTGATGAGCGGTTTCCCGCTTAGTTTCCGCACAAACGTCAATCTTACCAACTCGTTCGGCGGTGGATCTCGTCCAAATTACACCGCAGGTTGTTCCAAAGCTACCAGCGGATCCGCGGTGTCGAGACTCAACAGCTGGTTCAATACATCTTGTTTCACGCAGCCCTCGCCCTTTACCTTCGGCAACGAACCGAGAACCGATCCGCAGGTGCGAGCTCCCGGCGTTGCCGATTGGGACAGCGCTGTGGTCAAGAAGTTCCCGATTGCCCGTGATGGAAAGGTGAACGTACAGTTTCGTGCCGAAGTGTACAACCTGTTCAATCGGGTTCAGTTCGGATATCCGGGCGAGACGCAAGGAACGGCCAATTTTGGTATCGTCGGGTCGCAGCAAAACCTGCCACGGATTCTACAGTTCGCTTTAAGAGTCGGCTTTTAGCGAGAGGTTACATGTTTAAACGGCTACATCAAGTATCTATTCTCTCGATCATTGGTATGGCCTGCTGCTTTGTCGCCTTGATCATTGCCGGCGCCGCTACGGCACCGGCACAGCAGCAGCCCGCGGCCGCAATCGCATCGTTGCCTGCGGTTACGCCGGTAATGGATTGCGCACAACTGCCGGCCGCCCATATTGCCGCAGCAACCGACACTCCTTTGCATATCACAGCGGCTGCGGTTGTTCAGGACGGTGTACCGGCGGCCTATTGCGACGTACAGGGCTATGTCGAGCCACATATTCAATTCGAGGTGCGTCTCCCGGTCAAGGGATGGACACAGCGCTTCCTGGAGACGGGATGCGGCGGCCAGTGCGGAAACCTTGAAATCCGATTGACCAACTATAAAGGCTGCGACCCGGCGGAACACGGCGAACTGGCTCTTGCGTCTACCGATATGGGCCACCGCGGCGGCATCGATGGAGTGTGGGCGAAAGACAACGCGCAGGCAAAGATCGACTTCGCCTATCGCGGTGTCCATGAAACCGCTGTCGCGGCCAAGGCGGTGATAGCAAAGTATTACGGACAGGAAGCAAAATACTCCTACTTTACGGGTTGCTCCGACGGAGGACGCCAGGCCTTGATGGAGGCGGAGAGATATCCCAGCGACTTCAATGGGCTAGTCGCAGGCGCTCCCGGCATGAACTTCATTACCCAAAACACCTTCTATCACGGCTGGAACGCTCGCGTAAATACTGGGGCGGATGGACGCCCGATTATCACCGCAGGCGATCTGCCCATCCTGCACCAGGCAGCTCTCTCCGCGTGCGACGAACTGGATGGTTTAAAAGATGGCCTCATCAGTGACCCGCGTGCGTGTCACTTTGATCCCTCCGTCTTGCTTTGCAAGCCAGGGGAAAACCCTGATGGCTGCCTGAGCGCCGCAAAGGTGCAAGCGGCACGCGAAATCTACAAAGGAGCGCATACCGCTGATGGTGAGCAATTAGTGATCAGCGGTCCCGAACCCGGATCGGAGCTTGCGTGGGCCGGGGTGTACGTCCCCAAGAGCGCTGGGCAACCGATCGCCAGCCGGGTTTACGCTGAAGGAACTCTCAAGTACCTGGTATTCAAGAAGGATCCTCCAGCAAGTTATACGATTACCGACCTTAGGTTTGATCGCGCGACGTTTGACGCCATCAAACCGATGCATGCTATCTATGACACCACGGATCCGGATCTATCCTCGTTTATCAACGCGGGTGGAAAATTACTTTTATGGCACGGGTGGCACGACCCGCATATCTCTCCCTTGAATTCCATAGCTTACTTTGGCGCGATCCAGGCTCTGCTGGGAAAACAGAAGGTCGATGGTTCGGTGCGCTTCTATCTGTTCCCGGGGGTATATCACTGCGGCGGCGGAGAGGGCCCCTTCAATGTGGATATGCTTACCCCGATCATGGTTTGGGTTGAACGCGGTACTGCACCGTACGAGTTGATCGCGTCGCGTCCAGGCGTGCCTTCTGCGGACTCGCAAGCGTCGAAGCCCGCTGTTACGCGTCCGGTTTTTCCCTATCCGCTGGTAGCGCGATACACAGGCAAGGGCGATGTCAACGATGCGGCTAACTGGATAGCCGAGCAGCCTAAAGCACCTTCTCAGGATAGGTTCAATTGGCTCGGCGCTCCCTTTTATAGCGGCCATTATGAAAAGTGGTGCACCGGAGGCGGCGCGACCATGACCTGCAGAGATTCAAAATAGACTGGCAATTTGTTTTGGATTGAAGGCCTCCACTCCGCGCTTGTTCTGTTGTATCAGGGCACGACTAACGGGGCCGTAAAGGAAAGTGAACCATGCTTCGGCCCCTGCTATGGCGCATCCTCCCAAAAAGGTGCAGGGGCTAAAAAAGGATGCGTGTAAAGGTTCTGATGCTGCCCTCAGAATGCCTAGTAGCTTCATCGGTACTTTGACACAGTCTGACCCCTCCAATACGTAGATGTTCGGATCGCTCTTCTATGGCGTTTACTCCAACGCGGTTCCTTTAGGGTCAGTTCCGGTCTGTCCTGATTTCTCCTACTTTAGTCAAGGCTGGTTCCCGTTTTTTCTCTTGTTGGGTACCTGCAGGTCGTCACCTGGCAAACGGCGGCGCTCAACGACCAGCGAAATGATCTGAATATTCTCGAGCGCCGTTTGGATGCGAGTGTGTTGCTGGTGAAGGCATTGGGGGGCGGTTGGATAGCAGCCGGATGCCGCGGATGTGAGGCCAGCGCTACTTCTGGAACAGCAGGGGCGCAAAGTGAATGAGATTGTCTCGCCAGACAGGCCATTGGTGGTGACCTGGGGTTTCGATAGCAGTCACGGGAAGTCCTTCTGCCTTGAGTTTGGCAATGGCAGCCTGGTTAGGCTTCAAGAGAGCGTCGTCGACACCGCAGGCCATCCACAGCAACCGCAGGTTGGCTTTCTGCGGCGTGAGTGTCGGGAGCTCGGAAAGCGCTTTGGCATTCAAACCGGCGGAGAAAGTCCCGATCCAGGCGAAGAGCTCCGGGTGGCTTAAACCGATGAACAGGCTTTCGTGACCGCCCATCGAGAGTCCGGCGATGGCCCTATCTTCCCGCTTCTTTGATACGTGGTAGTTGGCCTCGATCTGCGGCATCACTTCGGTGAGCAGCGCCTTTTGGTATAGCTCATAACTCTGTTCGCTCATCGTGGGCGTTCGGCCGGGACTGAGCACAGCCATGGTTCCATACCCCAGCGGCATGACGACAATCATTGGCTTGGCTTTGCCGGAGGCAATCAGACTGTCGAGGACGAAGTTCGCCTTCCCCACCGAAGTCCAGGCATCGGCTGCGTCGCTATAACCGTGGAGAAGATACAGCACAGGATAGCTCTGATGAGATTTTGGGTTGTACCCCGGCGGCGTATAGACGTAGTAATCACTTTGATTGTTGGGCAGACCCAGGACCACCTGCGAGGTATAGAAATGGCGTTCGATGACCCCATGCGGCACTTCTTGCAACTCCCATGGTTCGGGCGGCGTGGCGGGGATGATGACATCGCTCGCGAGGTTCAGCAGGTTGTTCACGACATGGGTGTTTCTGGGATCAAGAAACGATGTGCCGTCAATGACGAAGTGATAGCTGTAGATTTCCGGTGCGAGTACAGGGCTGGTGACGGTCCACAATCCCTCGGCGCCCTGCTGCATGGGAGAGACTGCCCCCTCCAGCACGACCTCGACCTTCTGCGCATTCGGCGCCCGCAGGCGGAAGGTGACGGTATGGTCGGAGTTGACTTCGGGCGAGACATAGGGCGGGAAAGCCGGTCCAGGTGCAGCCGGCGTGGCCGGATTTGTAGGTGAAGAGGTTGGAGCTTGAGCAGCCGCCAAAATCGGCAGCCAGGCGATTAAAAGAACTGTCTTGGCGACAGCGCGAACGGACCGGCTTTTCATCGCGAAAGTGTATCAAAGGGCGACGGACAAGTTTCCGTGACAGACGAAGTTTCCGTAGGAGCTTCGTGGACAGGCGGACCTGTCACATTCATCAGCGTTATTACGGTGACCAGTGCGTCCGTCCCGGGGATTGCGTACTCAAGCAGTTTGCAAAGTACGTTTTTAGACGGCAGGGAAAGTCTCTAGCGCGCATCGACGAATAACAGGCAAGTCGAACCAGTTGCCGGCTCCCCTCTCCGTTTCTGCGCAGCCGCGTTGGCCTGATATGAAACCGCAGGCCTGAGTGAAGGCAATTGTGTAGCGATTGTTGCGCACGTCCAGCAGCCAGCACAAAACGACCTAGAGGGCGAGGCGTATTTTCATCCTCGTAAGCAGGGCGGCGATGGCCAACATCAAGCAGGTGAAGACCAGGGACTTCGCGACGCCTTGCCACCCGTAGCCGAAGCGCTCAGCAAAGAAGGTAATGCCGAGCAGGCTGAGGATTATGTCCCAGTAGTCCGGAAGAAGATAGGTCGTCAGGGTGTTAGAACCGGCAGGGCGGAAGGCAAAAGCCCATCCAGTCTTCTTTTTGATGTCACAGACCCAATAGAGCAGACTGAAGGCGACCACAGCGAACGCAATGGTGTAAAGGCACCAGGTGGGGGTGGCCCGGATCTTGGAAATGCCCAGCGGTTTTAGCAGGTATCCAGCGGCCAGCGCGGATAGGGCAAAGGCCATTGCAGGCACGAGCTTCTCGCGAAAAGTGCGAAAGCGCCTCACCTCCAGGAAGATCACAGTCGTGACGATGCCGGCCATGATGAGACTGGCGGATGACCCGTTGCCCCAAGGCCACTGGTACCCGCGCAGGCCGAACTGGAATCTGAGCCAGTAGGCAACAGCAGCAGAGTGAGGGGCGACCATGGCGATAAAAGGTGCAGTCGTGACCGCGTTGAAGGTGACCAGCGCAATCAACCAGAGGAACGGGGCGATCAGCCAGCGGCGAAATGGGATATAGAGCAGGCAGACGGCAAAGTAGGCGTAGCCGATCAAGCCGAGGATCTCGGGGTAGGAGCCGTCGATCCAGTGGATCTGGCCGTCGTGGCCGGTGCGGCGGAAAAGGGAGTACATGGCGATCACCATGATGGCCCCAAGCGTACGGAGCGCCTTATGCCACCAGGGGCTATCGCCCTTGCCAGGGTAGACGCTCAGGAACAAGGACGCGCCGAGGACGCCAATCAACACCCAGAGTTGCCGCGCAATGATCATGTGGCTGGGATCGGCGCTGCCACCGTTCGCGAGGATAAGACCCAGGATCACAAGCGAAGCGGAACGCATGAAGACGTGCGTCCAAAGCGCCCACTGCGAGGGGTT
>Ga0210391_10004226_pt1 | contig 12044 bp, 8 predicted proteins | sample IncBWC12OmetaG_FD_160573 | JGI IMG/M metagenome (GOLD analysis project Ga0210391, IMG submission 160573) | Forest soil microbial communities from Barre Woods Harvard Forest LTER site, Petersham, Massachusetts, United States - Inc-BW-C-12-O ...
CAAGACGTCACGCGATGATATGCGATGTTCACCGAATGCGAATTTCCAATCGGCTACAGCCTCTGATATGATTTTCAAGACAGTCAAGCACAAGGAAACGTGCTCCCACTCCTCAGTAGCTCAATGGCAGAGCATCCGGCTGTTAACCGGAGGGTTGTAGGTTCGAGTCCTACCTGAGGAGCCATTTCTATTTCCCGCTTTGTGTAATCCCGCCAACCGCCACCGCCGATTTGGACCTTCGACTCGTCGTGGGCGTGAACGGCAAGAGCGAGTGATCGACTACATTCGGTCACGCGGTTACTTCGTTGTCGACACTGAACCCGCGCGAGAGACCCTGGTAGGGCATTCCAAGGTCGTGTTAGTGGTTCGCGACCAAGGTAGCTATAACGCGGTGCGCACCCCCATGGACTTACCCATCGCACAGGAAGTGATACGAGCGGTGGAGAGTGCACGCGACACGGTGGTACTTTTGCCGACCATGGGTGGGAGCGTTCCTTTGGGCGCGATGGAGCGTGCGGCGCAAACGCGCACAATTACGGTACCGATCGCCAACTACGACGACAATCAACAAGCTGCCCATGAGAACCTTCGTCTACAGAATCTGTGGAATGGCGTGGAGACTATGACTGTCCTGCTCGAGATGGAGTAGATAAGACTGCGATCTCGATAAGGTACCTTCCTTCCCGGAGAGTAGACGAAAAGCCCAGTCTCGATGACCTGATCATTTTATAAGCTTATAATTCGATGCGGTTCAGGTTGAACTAATGGGCGACATATTCGCACACAACCGATCTTTTAGAGAGCTCTTCCGAGGACGGAACATCTCCAGTCGGCGGATTCTGGGCCTTGGCATGCTTGCGAGTTGCTTAATTCTGACGGATTGTGGAGGCGGCGGCTCTGGTTCTCAGTCACCACCTCCCCCTCCGCCGTCACAAGTCACTTCCGTGAGCGTCAGTCCCGCAACCGCGAACCTGCAAGTGGGAACAACACAGTTGTTTACGGCTACGGTTCAGGGGACGGGCGCGTTCAATCCCGCTGTGACGTGGTCAGTGAACGCGATTGTGGGCGGAAACAGCACGTACGGAACGATCGCCTCCAATGGCCTGTACACGGCTCCCGCAACCGCGCCCAATCCAACCGGCGTCACCATCGCGGCCACAAGCTTCCAGGACCCAACAAAATTCGGCAATTCGACCGCAACCATCCTGGTTCCAGTCGTGCTCAACTCGATCACACCGAGTTCAGCAAGTGCGGGCGAGGTGCTTACCGTCAATGCAACGTTCAACATTAACCTCATTGAAACGCCGCAAATGGTTTTCTCGGGCGCAAACGGTACGAGCGTTTCGATGTCGATGCAAACGGGCAATGGTCTCACAGTCGATGTCCCTTTCGGGGCGACCTCAGGGCCTGTGTACATAAGCGTCCCTCCCCAGCCGGGAGGTGTTATAACAATCGCAGAAACAAGCAACTCCGTTCAGTTCACCCGGCAACCGAATCTGCTGATTCATGCTCCAAACAAGGACCTATCGTCTGGCGAGACCTTGCAGTTCGAGTATCGGCTTCTCGGAGCAAACACGCCAAACGTCGTGTCTTGGACGTCGGATGCGGGAAATATTGCGTCGTCCGGGCTGTTTACCGCGCCGACGGTTTCGGGCGAAAGTTATTCTCATGTAACGGGCTGCCTGCAGGGCACTAACTCCTGCGACGTTGTGTTGCTCCGTATTCTGCCGTTTCGCATTACACCATCGGAGCCGATGGTGAGCTTGGGGAATACGCTGCAGTTCGACGCCCTTGAGGGCAGCACCACGCTTTCGCCGAGTTGGTCGGTGCTGGCAGGAGGAGGAACGATCAACTCGGGAGGTTTGTACACAGCGCCGACTACCGCGGACGAGGCTGGTGGCGTTCCGGTTCAGGCTCAGAATGGCTCGACGACGGAGCAGGCTGAAGTCGCTGTCACAGGGGCTTTTCCCGGGCTGGTCAATCGTGTCTATGACTACGCCAACTTCAACATTCCCCAACCGCCGGAAGCTACATTTGTGAAATCAGTCGCGGTTAGTGGCAATCGGGCCTACACGTTGGGCAGTGGAAACTCATTCAAGCTGGCGATCCCATATGAGGCGCTTAATGTTTACGACATCACTAACCCGGACCAACCCCTTTGGATTGATGCGGGCGAGGCGGCGAGCAATGCTCCCGCCAACCTGTTTACCTATGGCAGCACCTTGTTCAGCGTCGATTCCTTAGATCTCGTCGTTTATAGCCTGATGACGCAGGTGCCAACGCTTACACAGGTAACTCCCCTCACCAACGCCCCGTGGGGATGGAGTCTGAATAATGGAATGTTGTACCTCGATTACAGCAACCTTGGGTCGAGTGGGTCTGCCCCCCTACCTGTCGACGTCTACAACATGACAACGGGAAACGCGATTAATACTCATTACGATCTGCCAGCACCTGCCAGTGGTGTGGGCGAGGTGTTCGGCGTTTCGGGTAATGGGAACACGATCTATGTTTCGTGGTCCGAAGACATTAACAACACCCCCACCTATACGGTCGCGACCTACGATGTTTCGCAGTCGCCACCCGCTCTGCTGGCGACGATCTCGACCACCAGCAGCACCGAATATCACCTCCAGGTCGTCGGAAACCTGCTTTTCGCTGATTCTGTGGTCTACGACATTTCGAACGCAATACCCGTTCAAGTCGCGACCGTCCCCGTGCCGCTGGGGTATGTTTGGGGAACTGAAGGAAACAATGTCCTTGCAACCGGAGGATCCCTCAACTACGGCGCTTCGGCAAACTACGTGGTTCTAAACACCAAGTCTCCGTCCGCGCCTGTCGTACAAGCCAATGTGGTAGACCTCCCGACTTCGGATATTTTCAATCCACAAAGTGCGGCATGGGCCAACAACAACACGTTCTATACCGCCGATGGAACCGGTGGGATCGCGGTATACGACGTGTCGGCGCCAGGCGGTCCGGCAGTTGCGTCGGCGCAGGAAATCTTCTCTTATACCTACGCTCAGGCCCTGAATGCGCAAACGCTCTATTCTGCTGCGCAGTACGGAAACGCGGCCGACTTAGCAGTTCTAGACGTGGGCGGTGGAACTCCTGTTCTTGAAGGCAGTCTTTATTATGATAACAACTCGCCTTCTGCCGTTCAGACTTCAGGTACGACGGTGTTCTTTGGCCTGTCGAATTACCTCAAGATCATCGATGCATCCAATCCCGCGGCTCCCGCAGAAATCGGAAGCGTAGCCGTTCCCGTGAGTGCTTTGGCCTTACTGGGCAATGACTTGTTCGTGAGTACGACGGACGGGCGGCTGATTGTTTACGACGTGACAACTCCAGCCTCACCGAATCAACTGGCCAGTATTCCGATGCCCGTGGCATCCACAATGTCGATCTCCGGCCCACTTTTGCTTGTGGCCGCTGGGCAAGGTGGTTTGCTGATTTACAGCATTTCGAACCCGAGCTCTCCCGCATTGCAGTCTAAATATCTGCCGGGTAACGGTATCCCGGTTTGGGATGCAGTGGCCACAGTCAATGGCGTCGTGATCCTGGCGGCGGACAGCGATGGCATCATCATTCTGGATCTGGCGAATCCCTTGAGCCCTCAAGTCTTGAATCAACAGCAGCTTCCTTTCCTTAATCCGTTTCCAGCACCCAGCACCGGCGCGGGCATCCTGACCGCATTTAGCCTCGCCTATCAAAAAGGGCTGACTTATGTGGGCACCGGCAATTTTGGAGCCATCTTTGTCTACGATGCCTCAGTTCCTGCTGACCCACGATTGATGGGTTTGAATGTTGTCAGTCCTTATACTCTCGACATCGTTTCGGTAATTACGCCGGGACAAAACAACTTGTATTCCGCTGTCATCGATGAATTGATTCAGCTCGACAACACGATTCCGCAAAATTCCATTGAACTGTATTTTCCGCCAGCGGCGCTGTCGAACGCAATGCCCATCACAGGGGACCTGCGAAGAGCAAAAACTCGTAGGGATATTATTTCCACGATGTCGAAACGGATATCTGGTGATCAGAACCTCTTCGGGGCTCCAAAGCGTGGTCAGCGACCCGAATGAACCGGAAAGCAACGCATCTTCCTCTTCCCGGCTGATGGCGCGTCCAACGTCATCTAGCGTTGGGAGCATCCGGCCATCTAGTTGTATTTTCCGCCCATACGCGATTGCGTCGCAAGATCGCACGCAGTGTCCCGACTTCCAGGTTAACCGTCTTCAGTGAAGCCTTCTCCCCAAGCCGAGCCTGTTGATATCGACTCACATCCTTCGCTTGGATATCGCTTCCGAGGTGCCTCTCGAAATGTGGGCGCAGATGTTTAAGATTATCGCGCTCAATGCGCTGTGAGGATTTCGCCAGTGTCAAACTCTTGAGTACGAGCCATTCGTCAGCGGCAACAGAAAAGAGCTTCGCACGATCACGACGTTTGATACCGTTGTAACTCTCTTCGATCTCTAGCCCGATACCAATATCTCTCGCAAGAAATCGAGCAGAGCGGAATCCCGATTCCGTGGACAAGAGACCGCTGTTAAAAACGTATCTTGGCCGCATAAACGGTAGAGGGATGCTTTGGAGTAGATGTCGACCGTGTACAGCGTCTTGGTCGAAAGAATTGGTTGCACATCGGCAGCCCAGAAGCGGGACCGAAGGTTGCAGCGATTCTCTCGGTCGTGGAAAGCTGCGGTCGGCTGCAAATCCAGGTGCGCGATTACTTTTCCACGATTATCCCCGGGCTTGCCGATCTTCCGATCAGGTGCCTTCCAGTCCTTACTCCAACTGTGTGGGTCGCCCGGCGTTCATCGATACAAGCGACCGTGGTATTAGCCTGAAGTGATTTTGCGACCAAAAAACATAGTTTCCTGTTTACCAACGATACATCCTAAATCGTCGCAAACGTGATACCTAGACTATAATCACACGCGCGCGTTCCAAGCGAAAACAAGCGTGATGTTGCAAACGTTCCCGACGCCATCCTAACTGAGATCCAGTGGCAGTTTTATGACTCCCCGAAACGAGCAGCGGTGTTGGCCGTAGGCTTGGCGTGAAGGCTAAATGATGCCGGTGCCCATGCCCATTCCGAACGACCGAAAGCGTTCTCCTGTCTTCGTCATGGGTTGTCACCGTTCGGGGACGAACTTGCTTTACGATATGTTACTGTCCTCCGGTGGGTTCGCCATCTACCGCGGGCTTATTCCGATTTACAACAAGCTGATTCCCCGCTTCGGTTCCTTCGAGAGGCGCGCAAATCGTGAAAAAATCGTTGAGATCTGGCTCCGGAGCAAGGGTTTTCGACGCGCCGGGATCGGTCCCCAGCAAGTATTGGCGCGCATTCGAGACGAGTGCACAACCGGAGGAGATTTCATCTGCGCTGTAATGGATCTTGTGGCTAAGAGCCAGCGAATGGAACGCTGGGCGCTATACGATCCTGAAAATGTGCTGCACGTCGAGCGCGTGAAGCGCGATATACCCAACGCCCTGTTCTTGCACATCATCCGGGACGGACGCGACATTGCGCTGTCGCTCAAGAGAATGGGTGGGTTCGCTCCGCTGCCCTGGGACCGCAGCCAGACCGACAGCCTGGTGGCGACCGCGCTCTATTGGGAATGGATGGTTCTGAAAGGCTGCACCGGCCGGAAGTTCCCGGCCGACTACATGGAGATCCACTACGAGGATCTGATCACCAACACGCGGGAAACGCTCAGTAAGGTCGGCGGCTTTATCGATCACGATCTCGACTACAGCCGGATTCAGCGCGTTGCTTTGGGCTGCCTGTCCGAAACGAACTCTTCATTTCGCGGAGAAAGACGGGAACAACAGGTAAGCCCGTTGGCTCGTTGGAAAAAGCGTTTGGCGCCCGCCGACGTCGCTGCGATCGAATCGACTGTTGGCGAGTGTTTGCAGGAAAATGGTTATGACCTCTCGCTGCCCGCGCCTGAGCTCCACTGTAGTTTGCGGCATAAGTGGATGCGCGCAATGTACCCGGCGTTTCTGGACGGCAAACAATGGCTAAAGTTACGCACGCCGGCCGGTAGGTTTACCGATATCTCTTTTCTCGAGCTCGAAAACAAACGGGTGCCCTTGGCCGAGTCGACTCGTCGCTAAGCTTGTCGTTGCGACTAGTCGTACCTGGATCGGGCGGCACCCGTTCTCCTCCGCCTGCATCCATCAGGACATTCCTCCGAGATCTCCCTTTTCGCCAGGTCGAAGGCTGTCCGGCAAGCTGGCCGCCCCATCGCTTCCGTTACTGAGCGCTGAGCGGCAGAGCGCGCGGGCTGGCTCGTTTCCGCCGAAGACGGCATGACGTGAAAGACACGGTGCAGAAAACTCTTTCCGTGCTGGTGACCCTGGTTTGTATCAAAGGCCTTGCTTGACAAGGAATGTACCCAACCGGAGAATACTAGAGTGTGTTTCATGAATATCTTGCGGGCCGGAAGGCGCGGCCCTAGGGCTGAAGCCCGCAGTTTTCCTGGCCCTGAACGGCACGGCTGAACCCGTCCCTACCCAAAACCGATTTATGAAAACACGCTCTAAGATACTTAATAAAACCCAACACAATCGGTCCTGTTGGAATTGGACCGTTCCATGGAAGTAGAGATCGTCCCCTATACGGCTGAGTACGTCGAAGATGTCCGGCGGTTCAATCAGCGCATGGCTCGCGGCGGCGAGGGCGAGTTTCAACTTCCTTGTGATCTCCGTCAGTTTGAGGAGAGCCAACGCACTCCTATCCCTTGGGCTGGCTGGCTCGCGGTCGAGGAAGGCATTGTTCGCGGAGGATACCTTCTTGGACGGCAGGATTTCTCGTTCGGCGGCGATATCCGAAATGTCGGCTTCTATAAACTGTCGGTCTCGGAAGGAGCAATCGATCCGGCATACGCCAAGGTGGGGCTCCGCATGGTCACGAACGCGACCAGCCTGGCACCATTGGCGTTCGCGCTCGGCATGGGCGGAGTCGACAAACGCCTGCCGAGATTTCTAAAAGCGTTCGGCTGGAAGCTGCACGAGATTCCATTCCTGTTTCGCGTCGTCCACCCCGGCGACTTCGTACGCAACATGGCAGCGATCCGGGGGACGCGGTTACGCCAGGTGGGTCTGGATCTGATGGCGTCTAGCGGAGCCGCACGTGTAGGCATCGGGGTAGTGCAGTCATTCCGCCGAAAGACGAGCTATCGCCATCACGAAACGTATGAAGAAACGCCCGATTTCGGTCATTGGGCTGACTCGATTTGGAGCTCCTGCAGCGACTCCTTCAGCATGATCGCGGTACGTGACAGTCGGGCGCTAAACACAATGTATCCGGGAACCATGCCGCGAATCTCCCGGCTAAAAGTGTATTCCAGCGGGAAGATAGTTGGTTGGGCCGTGGTACTGAACACACAGATGAAGGGACATAAGCAATTCGGCAACCTACAAGTGGGAACGCTTGTAGACTGTCTTGCCCGCCATGGAGATGCTCCCGCGGTAGCCCAAGCGGCCGAGCGTTTTCTGGAAGGCAAGGGCGTGGACATCATCATTTCCAATCAAAGCCATAAATCGTGGAGGTCCGCCCTCCTCGATCGTGGTTATTTCGAAGGCCCTACCAACTTTGCACTGGCCATTTCAAGGGGAATAACTAAGCTCCTTGATCCGCTAGACCGCAATTTAACTCGAATCCATATGACGCGCGGCGATGGTGATGGCCCAATTCACCTCTGAACGCCGCGGCGGTTGGGTGTCCAGGAATCTCGCGGCCGGGAACGCGCGGCTGGCTGCATTTCGTGTCGCATAATGTTGCGCGGTTGTTCCTGCCGGTCACGTTGTTGGCGCTGCCGATCACGTCTCCCAATTCTGGCCTGCTAGGCCGCGGTGTAAGCACTGGTGCTTCTCTATTTCAACTGCAACGACACTCGGCAGTCATCGAGACTTTTCAGGCCGCTGCTCCCCTATGCGTTGGGAAGTGTGGGTAACGCTACCATCTATCCCGCCTTCGTACGCGGCCGAACGTATCTAGCCGCGCACAAGTACTTTGGAGTCAATCCCCTCATCGAATCGCCGCGGTTAACCGATGCGCCTGGTTGGTCATCTCAGTCCTTTGCATGTAGGATGAGCTCCCCATCACCATCGGAGGTCCGGTAAATCTCTGTTTAGCGGCTGTCAGACAAACACACGAGTTTTCTGCAAGTTGGTCTGATCGCCACACCGACAGTCATTGCGAATACCCACCCGCAGTGGGCGGTGCCCACCCCCCACTTTGAAATGGATTCTTGCTTTTCGCAGACGTCAAGACTTCGGCAAACTGCTTTACGGCGCGAGACCAGTCGTACTGTGCGATTAGTTGCACCGCGGCCTGTTCGAGCCTTCGGCGGATTGCGTCATCATGGAGAAGCACGAGAACGGCTTCCGCAAACGAAGCGGCGTTATCGGCCAGAAGAAGATCGCGGCCACTTTCGACCTCAAGCCCTTCTGCTCCAATGGAAGTCGAAACCAAGGCTTTGCCCATGGCCATGGCTTCAAAGATCTTGAGCCTGGTTCCGCCGCCAATCCTCAGCGGGACGACGACCACTGAGGCCTTTTCGAGATATTCCGCTACGGAGGGCACCGTGCCGGTTACCTGCACCGACTCGGAAGCCAAACGCTGGACTTTAGGGAAAGGATTCCGCCCGACGATCTGGAAAATTGCATCGGGGAACTCTTTGCGAATTGCAGGCCAGATCTGTGAGCGGAAATATTTCACGGCATCGATGTTAGGTTCCCAATCCATCGACCCGGTGAACACAACCCGAGGCGGGCATGTTGAGGACGCGGGCGCGACCTTGAACTTCTGAGTGTCCACACCAGTCGGAACGACTGTGATCTGGCAGGCTGGATTCATTTGCAGCATTTGCTGGCGATCATGTTCGGAGACGGCGATGATGTGATGGAATTTTCCGAGCGTCGCGCGCTCATAGCCGGTCATTTTGGCCGATTCAATGGCGAATGATAGTTTCTTGACCGGATTGGATTCCATGGCCGCCATGCGCTGCCAGAGCGAGCTTTCCACGTTGTGCTGAAACAGCACGCAGGGTATCGGCAACCGAGTTGGGAAGTTCAGCGAGGAGCAAAGAAAATCGCATACTGCTACGTCGAAGCGTCCGCTGGAAAGCCAGTCGGCGAGGGTGGCCCGAACTGTGCGATGGGTGAACTTAGAGACGGCATAGGGTGCACGTCTCGGCAGCCGGCATAGGTAGTCCACTCCTCGCTGTATCGCGGTGGAATCGGGCGCGGCCGTGTAAATCGTCTGAGACCCGGGAATCTCTTTCGCCAGCGCCGTTTCATACTCCGGATCGCGCCGGCCTCCGTAATAGGAGAGCAGCGTGACTTCGTGATCTTCATTCTTCCCGAGGAAGCGAAGAATGTTATAGGAGCGGATTTTGCCTCCCGTATCGACGGGAAGAAGTTTACCGGCCTTAACCCAGAGCACTCTCACCGGAAACTCCCCGGGGATTGCTGCAAATTTCGAGTCCTCAGTTCCGGCGGATGGTCCTCCGCCTGCGTGATTGCATCGAGGCGCGCTGCCGTTACAGGACGAAGCCAGCGGACGAGCGGGGTATGTTTCATGAGCAACTTACTCTCAAAAAAAGTCCGGTATATTTGGCGCGTGACTCGCATTTCCCAATCCATCTTAGGCGGCTGCGTGGTGCTCGCAAGCGCGTAACCGTGTTCCAGCAGCGTGTTGCCAATCATGTTTTCAAAACGCAGCAACGCGGAGGTCGAGAACCCCTTTTCCCAGCGCCCAATGGGATTGAACTTTTCCCGTAACTCGGAATTGAACAGAGTGTTGGGCTTACTCACCGAACCGTACCCGATCTGGCGTATCCGGTCATAATCCAAATCGTGATCCAAAAAGGCGCCGACAGTCTGCAGAGTTTCTCGTGGAGCGTTTATTAAGTCCTCAAAGTGAACCTCAAGATAATCGTTCCCGAGCAGCCGCCCTTGCTGGCGGCCGTGCTGCACCACCCATTCCCAATAAACGCCCGCGCCCGCCAGACTAATGTGTCTTTGCCAGGGAAATGGACGTACGTAATTCGACCGGTTCAAGGACATGGCGACATCGCGTCCGTCGCGTATCATGTGGACGATCAGCGCATTGGGAACGAGGCGCTTGATTTCGGAAAGATGCAGGTTGCCTTCCACGCTGTTTTCAGCCCAGCGCTGCATTCCTTGCCGGCGGGTAATCGCTTCCATCACAATGCGGAGGAAATCCCCGGCATTGCGGCAGTATTCCAAAATTTCCCATTCAATTTCCCCTGCATCGAGCCCCGTGGCCCGGAAGAGTTTGCTGCCCAGCCACACGCGCAGCAGCCGCTCGCGCTCCGCGCGCCGCCGCAGATTGCCGAAATGCGGCGCCAATAGATTGAAGACGTTCGATTCAGCCAGGTACACAGCGAATCCGCCGGCGGAGAGCAACATGCCGTAAAGCAGAGTCGTGCCGGAGCGAGAACTTCCGAGGACGAAAACTGGCGCTGCACTTCTTCTCATGAAGTTGACCTTTGTGTCCAAAATACGCTCCCCGCAAATTCCGCATAGTTCGTTACCGATCTACTGCATGAAAGCGGTCGCTTAACTGGAATATGAGTTCGGACAGCAAGGTCGAGGCGATCCATGCAAGCTCTATCTCCGGCCTTAACTAGATGTAACTCGCTCTGTAACTAGGCAGTGGATCCGTTTTACCCGGAATGAGTTGACTTGAACCTAGTGCTCTTTTTCCACGATGGCTTAGAGCGTGTTTCATAAATGCCTTCAGCTTTGACAGCACTTCCCGCAGGGCTAGAGTCAGCATTTTCCCGGTCCTAAATCGGCGCGGCCAAAGCTGCGCCCCTTCAAAAACATGTTCTGGCATCATGAACGGACCTGCTCCCTAGTTCCACTCACCTGAGCATACGACAAACTCGATCTTGAGCGGCCCCCTTTTCTGTAACACTTTCAAGGCGAGTTTTCGGTGGCTCGTGAGCTCACTTGCTGTCCGTTCTCCCCAGAGACCCGTGAGGACGACTCTCACTGTATTCCCGCCTCCAATCCCCGATGATTTGCTTAGCCTCGGTCAGCGTCACGAACCAATGCACGTCCAAACACTCCGCTCGCAGCGTGCCGTTGAACGACTCAACGTGTGCGTTGTCCGTCGACTTCCCTGGCCGCGAGAAGTCGATCTGCACGCAGTTGTTGTACGGACGGGGCTGCCTTCTTGCATCCGGGTCCGCTGACCTCCCGCTACTTTCGCAACGAAGAATTTGTGGGCTGGTGTTGATCTGCGAACTGTGCAACTGTGGATCGGCCATTCCGACATAGAATCGACAAAGCGGTACTTAAAGCCTTCGCGCAGTCAGCAGACGCACGATAAAGTCAACGGGGTATGGGCATAGTGGCGGGTTTTCAGTGGTTCCGACTGCGAGCCGGATTCTCGCGACGGGTTCATGCTTTCTTCATAAAAGCACATAGCTTACTGATAAGACAGTGCTTAACCCTTCAGGTCGGATTCAGCTATTCTTCAGTTGACTTACTCCGAGTAAGCGGACATCTTGGTTCCGGTTCGGGTTACTTTTAGAAAAAAATGATCAGCTAGAGATCGAACGTCCATAAAGGTGAAGATTATGATCCGTGGGGCACCGACTCTAGCCGATGCAGAATGAAGGGATGCGCCCTGCCTCGGCCCGTTTGAAATCGTGATTCGGGAAACGGCCAACACGTGCGCTAGTTCGTTGGCCGTAAGAGCGTGACCAGTCATTGCGGTCTGGTCAGCGAGAGATGTTTAGTTTGTCATTAAGATCGGGCGAGTGGGGAACTCGCCGCTGTACTACTTTTGGGCTGCGTTGCTGTATCTCCGAACTCGGCTTCGAGTTGCGCGCGGATCGCGTTATCTTCTGGAGAGTCTGCACCCGCCGCGGTTCGATGAGATGATCTCCGAAGCCCGACGCCAACGTTACATAGGTAGGTAATGTAAATCTCGCCGCCCGAAACAGGTAAGGAAGTTGCTGCCGCATATCAGTTTAACGGGGAAAAGATAATGG
>Ga0210391_10004229_pt1 | contig 12041 bp, 8 predicted proteins | sample IncBWC12OmetaG_FD_160573 | JGI IMG/M metagenome (GOLD analysis project Ga0210391, IMG submission 160573) | Forest soil microbial communities from Barre Woods Harvard Forest LTER site, Petersham, Massachusetts, United States - Inc-BW-C-12-O ...
ACCAAAAAAACCGGCGTCCCCACCCCCTGCGGTGGAAACGCCGGTTCCCCCATTCCCTCACGATGACAGAGGGCGTGAAGATCAACGACTTTCAGATCAACGATCAAAACCTCCGACCCTGATCGCACCCTCATCGTGCCTCACCCCCGGCACCGCATTTGTCAGACCGATGTAAACAGTTTGTAAAAACCAAGTCGACCAACCCAGACAGCATTCCTTTCGTAACTCAATTCCGCACCACGAAACTGGTAGCATAAAGGCTCCTTCTCATCAAAACTGTGCGCACATTAGTCCAGGTCCGCATTCCATTTCTCGCTCTCCTGCTCCTCGCTCCTCACGTCGACGCCCAGAGCAACGCCGGAGAACTTCGCCTCAAAGTCACCGATCCCGACGGCCTCGCCCTCAAAACCGCCGTTCAACTCGTCAGCCAGGCCAACGAGTATCGCCACACCTTCACAACTGACGATCAGGGCGACCTCGACGCCAAGCGCTTGCCCTACGGAATCTACCGCCTCCAGATCCAGGCGCAGGGCTTCGCTCAGGTCTCCGAGTCGGTTGAAATACGTTCCGCGCTTCCGCTGGATCGCACGATTCGTCTGAAAGTAGCTTCCGCTTCCGAATCGGTGACGGTCAGCGCGTCCGGCACATTGGTCGATCCCTATCGCGCCGGCTCGGTCAACGAGGTGGGCTTGCAGACCATCGAGAATCGACTCACCGCGCTCCCCGGCCGCTCCATGCAGGATCTTGTGAACTCCCAACCCGGCTGGCTTTACGAAGGCAATGCCGTTCTCCACCCCCGCGGCTCCGAATATCAAACTCAATTCGTCGTCGACGGCATCCCCCTCACCGACAACCGCTCGCCCAGCTTCGGCCCCGCGGTCGAAGCCGACGACGTCGAATCCTTAGAGATCTATACCGCCGGCATCCCCGCCGAATACGGCAGAAAGATGGGCGGCGTCGTTGAAGTCGATACCCTGAAAAGCGCCAACCCCGGTTTTCACGGCCAACTCACCCTCTTCGGCGGCACCTATGATACGGCCGGCATCAACACCCAGGACCAATACACATGGAACAAAAACACGTTCGGCCTGAGCGCCTCCGGAAACATGACTGGCCACTATCTCAACCCGGTAGTCCCGGAGAATTACACGAACAACGGCACCACCGGCAGTTTTTCTATGAGCTATGAGCGGGAACTCACGCCAAAAGACCGCGTCACTCTGATTGTCCGCCACGAACTCGCGCGCTATCAAATCCCCAACGAGCTGGCGCAGCAGAACGGAGCATATCTGCCCGACGCGAACAACACCACTGGCTGCCCACCCGTTCCCCCCGGCGATGAGCCCAGCGACTGCGTCTTCGTTCCCGGAGGCCAGCTTCAAACTGGCGACAATTTTGAAACCATGGGCAGCATCGCCTACCAGCACATTTTTTCCTCCGACTCGATCGGCGTGTTGCGGGGAATGTCTCGCGATAACTCCACTGACTTTTCTTCCAACCCTGCCTCCTGGCCCCTCATTGCCACCCAGCACAACGACTTCAAGGAAATCTATTTCAATGGCAGCTTCTCCGTTCATCATGGCAGGCAGGAATTTAAGGCGGGCGTTGAATCCGATGCCATCTTCCTGCACGAAAACACCAGCTACGTGATCCCCGACTGTGCCGATCCCGCCGATCCGCAATGTCCCATCAACCTGGGGATCCTGGATTCTGGCGCGACCACTTTTGCGTTCCGGGGCCAGCGTCCCGATCTCGAACAGGCCGCCTATGTTCAGGATTTAATCCGCCTCGGCAATTGGACCATCAATGCCGGTCTCCGCTGGGATCACTATCAACTCCTGCTGAATCAGAACGCAGTCAGCCCGCGCCTCGCCGTCTCGCGCTATTTCCCCTCCATCGGCTTAAATATTCACGCCTCCTATGACCGCATCTTCCAGACGCCTTCTTTCGAAAACATACTTTTAGCCAGCTCTCCGGCTGCGGAGGCCATCGACACCAGCGTGCACCCGCTGCAGCTGCCGGTCCAGCCTTCTCATGGGAACTATTATGAATTGGGAGCCACGAAAGCATTCTTCGGGAAACTGCGGCTGGATGCGAATATCTTTCGTCGTCAAGTAAGCAATTACGCCGACGACTCCCAAATTCTAAGTACCGGAATCAGTTTTCCCATCGCATTTGACCACGCCATTCTTTACGGCGCGGAAGGCAAGCTGCAACTCCTGCAATGGAGGCGGTTCTCAGGCTACGTTAGCTACTCCTACATAGTCGGGAATGCCTGGTTTCCAGTGACTGGCGGATTGTTCCTGGGAGATGATGCGACCAACCCGACCACCGGACATTTTCCCGACTCGCAGGACCAGCGCAACACCGTGCGCGCCCGCCTCCGTTATCAGGTCGTTCCGCGCTTGTGGATCGCCGTGGGAGCCGACTACAACACCGGACTGCCCTTTCAACCCGATTTGACCCCGCAGCAATACGCCACGGAATACGGTCAAGTCGTGGTCAATCACCTGAATTTTAGCCGCGACCGCATCAGCCCCTACTTCACGGAGAATTTCTCGGCGGGAGCCAATCTCTACCAACACGAAAAACGCTCCCTGCGATTCCAGGCCGACGCCCAGAACCTGAGCAACGAACTAGAAGTAATCGACTTCGGAGGCCTATTCTCCGGCAACGCCCTAGGCCCCTCCCGCCAATACACCTTCCGCCTCGTAACCACATTCTAAGAAGTTCTTGCGGGGACAGCAGGTTCATGTGGGGACAGCCGTCCTCGGCTGTCCAGACGAGCGCAGCGAGGCTCTCGACCACGGTTCTGTCATCCTGAGCGAAGCATGATCGTCTGAAAGACGATCATGCGCAGTCGAAGGACCCCTGCCGTACTACAGCTTCTAAGATCAAGGGACGCTGCTTGAACCGCCAACCGCTCTCGACAAACAAAAAGGGACGCCCGCAAGCGTCCCCTAAAAGAAGCCTTACTGCCTTCATCCGTGCAAATCTGTGGCAAGAAACCTACACCACAAAGTACTTAGCCCCGGGATGATGCACCACCAAGGCCGAGGTACTCTGCTCCGGCTCGAGCAAAAACCCCGAAGTCAACCGGACTCCAACATTCTCCTCCGGCTTAAGCAGCACAAACAACTTAGTCTGATCCTCCAGATTAGGGCAAGCGGGATATCCAAACGAATACCGCGACCCGCGATACTTCTGATGAAATAGGTCGCGAATCGCAGGAGCATCCTCACCGGCAATCCCCAACTCCTCCCGCATAGTCTTATGATGCAACTCTGCCAAAGCCTCGGCAGTCTCCACGCTCAACCCATGCAGATACAAATATTTCGTATACTCCCCGCCCTCAAACAACTTCTGCGTCTCAACCGAAGCCTTGGCTCCAATCGTAACCAAAGAAAACCCAATCACATCCATCTTCCCCGATGATTTCGAAGCAAAAAAATCAGAGATGCACAATCGCCGTCCCTCCCGCTGCCGCGGAAAAGTAAACCGCAAAGCCTCACCCTGTGAACCCCCGTGTCCCCTGTGTTGAAGGTTTTGACCTTCGCCGGGCCCTAGGTACTCGGTACCGGGTACTGAGTAAATGACGACATCATTCCCATCACTCTGACAAGGGAAATACCCATAAACCACCTTAGGCTCAAACAACCCGCTCGCAGCCACTTCCTCTTCCAGCTTTTTCTTGATAGGCCTGAACTTCTCCTCCACCAACCGCACGTAATCCGCCTGCGAAGCCGTCTTCAACTGCCACTGATTCTTGAACAGCGCCGTCTCATTAATGTAGGGAAACACGTCCCGCACATCGTAGGCCTTAACCCGCACTCCCCAAAACGGAGGCTCAGGAATATTCGGGGCATCCGTAACCACCACGCTCCGCTCGGAGAACACGGGCCCAGTCTCCTCGTCCACGGCGGCCGCCTTCGCGTACTCCTTAACCGTCCGCCCATCCAGCAAGCGTGCCTCGCGCGCTCCATCCACGGTGATCAGGTCTTCCATCACATGCAGCCCGGCAAACGCATCCTCCGCGTAAAACACGGAGTTCGAATACTCCCGCCGCAAGTCGTCTTCTACGTATTTCCGTGTCAACGCCGCCCCACCGCAAATCACAGGAAACTCCAGCTTCTGCCGCTGCAAATCCTGGATCACATACTTCATCTCCAAAGTAGATTTCACCAGCAGTCCACTCAACCCAATCGCATCCGCCCCGTGCTCCTGCGCCGCGCTGATAATCTTGTCTCCCGGCTGCTTGATTCCGAGGTTCACCACCTTGAATCCGTTATTCGACAAAATGATGTCCACCAAATTTTTCCCAATGTCGTGAACATCCCCCTTCACGGTCGCCAGCACAATCGTGCCCTTCTGCGACCCGCCTTCCTTCTTCTCCATCTTCGGCTCAAGATAAGCCACAGCCTGCTTCATCACCCCAGCCGAATCGAGCACGGAAGGCAATTGCATCTTGCGCGCGCCAAACAGATCGCCCACAGTTTTCATTCCGTCCAGCAGCACGGTATTAATCAATTCCAGAGGCGAATAATCTTTCAGCGCCTCTTCCAGCAATTCCTCCAAAGATTTCTTACGCGCGCCCTCGCCCACCGATTTCTCGCCGTTGATGATGGCAAACTTCAGCTTGTCCTCAACCGACAGCGTATCCACATGCGCCGTAGTCGAAGCCGCAGGCTTACCCTTCAGCCCGGCAAAGTGATTCATGTACTTCTGCAGCGGATCGCCATCCGACTCATCTCGGAAAATCAGCTTCCGCGCCAGATCAACTTCTTCCTGCGGAATCTTGTACAGCGGATAAATCTTCGTGTAATTCACGATGGCCATATCCAGCCCCCGATTCACGGCCTCGTGCATGAAAACCGAGTTCAAAACCCGTCGCGGATAAGCATCCAGCCCAAACGAAATATTGCTAACGCCAAGAATTGTCTTAACGTTGGGCAACTCTTTCTTGATCCGCTGCACTGCCTTCAAAGTCTCAATCCCAGCGCTTCGGTACTCATCCTGCCCCGTAGAAATCGGCAAAGTCAGCGCATCGAAAATCAGATCCGTCCCGTCCAGCCCATATTTCTTCGTAGCCAGATCGAAAATCCGGTGCGCAATTGCCGCCTTCTTTTCTGCCGTCAGCGCCATCCCGTCCTCATCGATGGTCAGCGCAATCACCGCCGCCCCATACCGCTTCGCCATCGGCAGCACCAACGACGTCCGCTTCTCACCATCCTCGAGATTGATCGAATTGATAATCGCCCGCCCCGGGATCCGCTTCAGCGCCTCCTCCACCACATCCGCCTCAGTCGAATCGACCAGAATCGGCGCCGGAACCCGCGTGGCAATCCTTTCTAGAATGGTAGAGATGTATCCCTTCTCATCTTCCCCCACAATCGCGCAGCACAAATCCAGCATGTGCGACCCGTCGTTCACCAGCTTCTTAGCCAGCGCCAGAATGTCGTCGTATTTCTTCCCCCGCACCAGGTTCCGGAAATGTTCAACCCGCGTAGTCGTATTCATTTCCTCGGCGACGATCAAGGGCTTCGGCTCGAGATCGAGCGGAACCGAAGTGTAAGCGCTCGAAGCCGCACCCACGCGCTTCACCTCGCGCTTCGCCGGCTCCACTCCAGAAACTGCATCTACGACGGCTTTCAGATGCGCAGGCGTAGTTCCGCAGCATCCGCCAACAATCCGTACCCCGTAATCCACGACAAAATGCTTGTGATACTCCGCCAGTTCGGCAGGGGTCAGCTTGTAAACTGCATGCCCACCTTCGTTGTGCGGCAAGCCGGCATTCGGCAGGATCGATATTTCCTTGGTAGAATTCAGCGCGAGATAGCGCACCGCATCATTCATCTCCTTCGGCCCGGTAGCGCAATTCAGTCCCAGGATGTCGACATCAAACGGCTCCAGCGCCGTCAGCGCCGCGCCGATCTCGGTGCCGAGCAGCATCGTCCCGCTTTCCTGCAACGTCACCTGCACGGTGACGGGAAGCCGCTTGCCCGCTTTCCGCATCGCCTCAAGCACACCGATGGCCGCAATCTTCGCCTGCAACAAATCCTGACAAGTCTCGATCAGCAGCAGATCCACTCCACCCTCGATCAGCGCCGCCGCCTGCTCCTCATAAGCCGCCGCCATCGCCTCAAACCCAATGTGTCCCAGCGAAGGCAGCTTCGTAGTCGGACCCATCGACCCGGCCACAAACCTCGGCCGATCCGTCGTCGAGAACTGCTGTGCCACTTCCCGCGCCAGTTGCGCCGCTTTAACGTTGATCTCGTGCACCCGGTCGGGCAGCTCAAACTCACTCAGAACAATTCGCGACCCGCCAAACGTGTTGGTCTCCACAATGTCGCAGCCAACGCGAAAGAAGTCCGCATGAATATCCCGAATAATGTCAGGACGGCTCAGCACCAGAATCTCGCTGCAGTTCTCCTTGCCCCAGTAATCATCCAGAGTAGGATTCCGCGCCTGGATGTTAGTCCCCATGGCGCCGTCATAAACCACAACGCGTTCCTTAACGGTTTGAAAAAAATCAGTCATCGCTTAATCACAATGCACAAACGCCGGCCCCCGAGGACCGGCGTGTCGTCGAAAACGAAACTTGGAAACTCTAACTCCCCGCCACCATCTGCGCCGGAGCCCCGCCATCCACATCGGCCTGATTAAATATGACGTTCTCTCCCATATGCGCTGGCCGGGGCGCCAGCATCTGCTCTTTGCGGTAAATCAGATTGCTGGCGTTAAACGTAGCCAGCTCAAACCCATGCCCATGCGTAATCGCGTCCGTCGGGCAAGCCTCTACGCAATACCCGCAAAAGATACATCGATTGTAATCGATGTTGTAGACTTTGGCGTAGCGCTCGGCACCACTTACGCGGCGTTCGGCGGTGTTGTCGGCGGCTTCGATATAGATGCAGTTCGAGGGGCAATTGGCGGCGCAAAGGAAGCAGGCTACGCACTTTTCCAGTCCGTTTTCATCGCGCTGCAGCACGTGGGCGCCGCGGAAGCGGGCCTCGAACTTTGCTCCCTTCAACGGTCCTTTGCCGTCGGGATAATTTTCTACCGTCGTGGGCTGGAACATCTCCATGAAGGTGATGCTCATGCCTTTGGCGATTGCGGCGATGTTTTTCAGTACCGGCATGCTCTTCTAGTATACCGAAAGGCAGTGGTCAGTGGTCGGGCCAATGAGAAAACTGGGGTAGGAGTATGAGTGCGGGTAGACGGTTGGGGTGCGCTTCGAGGTCGGAGGTAAGGTCAAAGTCAAAGGCAGCGGCCGAGGGCGCCCGCTCTAGACGCGCCGCCAATGTGATCAGCAAGCAGCGGGGGGAATTGGCGGAGATGATGTTTATGGTCAAGGCCGCGAAGGAGGGACTTGCGACGGCGAAGCCTTATGGGGACAGCCGGCGCTATGACTTCATTGTGGATACGGGGAGGCGGTTGTGGAGGGTGCAGGTGAAGTCGTCGTCCCGGCTTTGCAAGGGGGCTTATCATGTGTCGCCGAACCGGCATTCGAGTGGGCGCATGATGGCGTATCGGGCAAGTGAAATCGATCTGGTGATCGCTTATGTTGTGCCGGAGGACTCCTGGTTTGTGATTCCGCTGAAGGCCTTTGCGCCGCGCAAGAGTCTGCGACTCTATCCGAAGGGCGACGACCCGAGAGGGACTATAGTATGGGCGCTTTCGGGAGGCTTGGGGGTTGATGCGATGAGGGGGGTGGGAGGAATATCGAAGTCAAAATCCTAAGCGGCTCGCAATTGAGAATGTCCCACCCTTTGCAAAAAGCGCAAAGGATGGGCCATCCGTGCTGGTTCAGGTAGTTTGGGGGACTTTGAAACGATATTTGTTGATTTTGAAACGCTTGATTTTCGAATCGAGTGTTCGCGCCGGCAGTCCCAGCTTCATAGCTGCGCCCAACGGGCCCGAGATGCGGCCGTAACATTCCGCGAGTGCGGTTTCGATGATTTCCTTCTCCTGCCGCGCGAGGACGCTATTGAGCGTACTCCGCCGGCTACGGGCGGCGGAGAGTTCTGGGCGAAGCCAGGTCTCGTCCACGGAAAAGGTGTCGCCTTCGTTCAGAATGACGGCCCGCTCAATTACGTTTTGCAGTTCGCGAATGTTCCCAGGCCAGTCGTATGCCTGTAATAATCTGAGGCTCTTCTTGTCGATCGTTCTGAATTTCTTTCCAGCCTTCTTGCCGAAGCGGTCGATGAAATACTCCACCAGCAAGGGAATGTCGGCTACACGTTGGCGCAACGGCGGCACATCGACGGGCACTACATTCAGCCTATATAGGAGGTCTTCACGGAATTTGCCTTCGGCTACGAGCGTGTTCAAATCACGATGAGTCGCGGCTACCACCCTGACGTCGATGGGAATCGCCTTACTACTGCCGACGCGTTCGATTTCACGTTCCTGCAGCACGCGTAACAGGGCGACTTGGATCTCGGGAGGCAAGTCGCCAACTTCGTCCAGAAAAATTGTCCCGCCATTCGCCGATTCAAAGCGCCCGAGGCGACGCTGGATCGCGCCGGTGAACGCGCCCTTCTCGTGACCGAAAAGCTCGGAAGCAATCAGCGATTGCGGGATGGCAGCGCAATTCACGCCGATGAATGCCCGATCCGCGCGATTGGATCGCTTGTGGATGCTGCGAGCGATCAACTCCTTTCCAGTACCGGTTTCGCCAAGAATCAAGACTGTCGAATCGGAAGAAGCCAGTTTGGCGATTTGGCGTAGTACTTTCCGGAGCGCTTCCGAGGACCCGACGATGTCTTCGAACATGGAGTCGCGATCGATTTGCTCCCGCAACGCCAGATTTTCATTGCGTGTCCTCTCCTCTGCCCGGACGCGGTCGTCGATATCAGTTCCAGTTGCGTACCAGCGAGTCACTCGCCCAAGGTCATTGCGGAAGGGGTTGTAACGAACAAGAAACCAACGGTATTGGCCGTCTCTCCGGCGAGCCCGCAGTTCGATTTCGAACGGAACCCCGCGACCGAGAGCGGCCTTGCGCTCCTCGCGTAGTCTCTCGAGATCGTCGTGGTGAAAGATTCGTTCCCGAAAATGAGGGTCGATCACGTCGTCCGCGGCCAGACCGGTGTAGTCGAGCGTTGTTCGATTGGCGTAGATGGGAACGCCCGAGGGATCCTGGACGACAATCGCGTGCGGTATCAGGTCGGTGATGCGACGAAGCTCGCGTTCATCTTCTCGCAGCTTCGCTTCTGTTTGCTTGAGGGTTTCGATGTCGGTGCATGCTCCGCACCACCTGACAATCTTGCCAGTCTCGTCTCTCAGTGGCTCAACCCTCATGAGAAACCAGCGAAACGCTCCGTCATGGCGGCGGAGACGCGCTTCCATTTCGCCGGATTCACCGACAAGTAAGAGCGCCTGCCATTTCTCCGTCAAGGACGCTCGATCGTCGGGATGGATAGCAGTTTGCCAACCCCGACCGTGCGAATCTTCGGGAGACAGGCCAGTGTAATCATGCCAGCGCTTGTTAAGGAACTCGTTCGAACCATCCGGCAGATTGCACCAGGCGAGCGTGGGAATGGTGTCGATTACCTGCCGGAGTTTTCTTTCCGAGTTCTTTAGCTCGTCCAGCGCTGCCTCGAGTTCCTCCAAGGATCGCAGGGGTGTCAGAGAAACCATCGGGTGATTATAAGGGCGGTTGTGTTTTCCTGATCAAAAATGAATTCCCTAAAAATCAGGACGACGTTTCGGTCTAAGTTCAACTGCAACGGGCAATTGCAAATGGCCTGCGACTTGCACTGCCGTGACTGTTTTCCGGGTTGGTGGAAAATGACGTTGCGGATTGAACGGAACCAGGGCGGGATCCGGCTCAGCGGCGAGCTGCGAGTCGGGCACCTGGATCAAGTCAAAACCGAAATCGAACACAGCAAATCGCCAATCGTTTTGGATTTGGAGGAATTGGATCTTATCGATGTAGAAGGTGTTCGTTTTCTCAACGCGTGTGAGGCGGCGGGCGTGTCGATCCTGCACTGTCGGCCTTACATCAGGGAATGGATGCTGCAGGAGCGAGGCCCACAGAAAGAACATCCAGAGCCGTAACCGAGGAGATTCACTTCAACGGAGCGGGAGTTCGCTTGTAGGAAACCGATCTGCGTTAAAGGAAAGAAGGAGAACAAAATGAAACCTAACTCGAGAAACGTCATGACGAAGCTTTATGCGGTTGCTGCAGTTGCTTCTTTGCTGATGGGTGCGACTCTAAACGCTGCGGCGGCGGGGCCTGCGCCGCAAACTGGCATCAAGAACATCGTTCTGGTACATGGGGCGTTCGCTGATGGCTCCGGCTGGGACGCTGTCGCGAACATCCTTGAGAAGGATGGCTACACGGTGTCGGTGGCGCAACCTCCCGAGACCTCGTACGCCGACGACCAGAAATATACGAAGGCCGCAATCGACGCCACGGGCGGGCCCGTGGTTCTGGTTGGCCACAGTTACGGAGGATCGATCATCACTGAGGCTGGCAACGATCCAAACGTTGCGGCGCTCGTATACATCGCCGCATTTGCGCTCGATGAAGGGGAGAGCTGTGCGTCGATTGAAACGGCCGTGCCGCAAGCCTCCAAGGCATTCAAACCGGATAGCAATGGAAATTGGTGGATCGAACAGGATCATTTTGTTGCGGACTTCGCGGCGGATATTCCCGCGGCCCAGGCTCACTTCATGGCTATATCGCAGGTGCCGATCTCGACCGATTCATTTACCCACAAGGTCACGAATCCTGCCTGGAAGAACAAGCCGACATGGTACATGGTGGCCGGCTCAGACCGGTCGATCAATCCCCAGCAGGAACGCATGATGGCGAAGCGCGCCAATGCCAAGACGGTCGAAGTGAATTCCAGCCATGTGGCCTATATGTCTCACCCGAAGGAAGCAGCCAAGCTCATCGAAGAGGCTGCCGCCTCGGCGCCCGTCCATCAATAGTCTGCAGTCTCGATCGATGGTTTCGTTGGCGGTTTCATTGGCGGCTTCGTTGGCGAAGCTGCTACGCCAGCCATGTTGAAACCGGCTAGATCGAGAGTGCGCCTCCGCCATGGAGATCAAAATCCCCACCCTCTCGCAAAGAACGCGAGAGGGTGGGGCGCCCTCGTATGGACTGTGTCTAGCGATGATCGGGATGATCGGGATGGGCGTGACGCCAGTTCCAGTATTGCGCCTGCTCCTTCTTGTTTGCCTTTGCGTATTCGTGAGAATCTCTGTGGTTCTCGACCAGGAACTGGCCCCAGGCGCGATTCTCGTTGTCATCCCAGTTGTGATAATCCTTGTGGTTTTTATCGTAGACCCGGACCTGAACGCTGGCGTCCTGAGGTGCCGGCGCGGCCATAATGGATAGTGGAGCCGCAAGGGCGGCGGTGAGGAAAAACGAAGCAAGGTAATGATGTGGTCGGTGCATGAAGTCTCCCAAGTCGGAATGTCCGCGGCTGGAAATTGCGGCAGCTAACAGCGTGCGCCGGGGGCTGGGGGATTAATGTCTCGTATTGCTCATGTTCAGTGAGTTCTAATCTGGATGCCAGCCGCTAGCGTAGGGCGGAGATTCTGCTCGCGCGGGACGGACGGCCGGCGGGACCCTTCGACAAGCTCAGGGCAGGCTGCCGACGCTACACTTGATCGATCCCCAGTTCTTTCGCCAGGGCTTTCCACTTGCTGTCCACCAACGTTTTCGTTTTTGCGTCCATGACAATTTCATCGGGCCACGGCCTCGTGAAACCTTCGGTGGGCCACTTGCGGGTGGCGTCGATGCCCATCTTGGAGCCGTAGTTGGCCAGGCGGCTGGCGTGATCGAGAGAATCGATGGGGCCCAGGGTGAACTGGATGTCGCGCTCGGGATCGATGTGATTAAGAACTTTCAGAGTGACGTCGGCGAGGTCCTGGACGTCTACGTCTTCGTCGACCACGATGATGACTTTGGTGAACATGGCCTGGCCCAGCGACCAGATGGCGTTCATCACTTTGCGGGCCTGGCCGGGATAAGACTTCCGGATGGAGACGATCATCAGATTGTGGAAGACCCCCTCGATCGGTAGATT
>Ga0210391_10004230_pt1 | contig 12039 bp, 8 predicted proteins | sample IncBWC12OmetaG_FD_160573 | JGI IMG/M metagenome (GOLD analysis project Ga0210391, IMG submission 160573) | Forest soil microbial communities from Barre Woods Harvard Forest LTER site, Petersham, Massachusetts, United States - Inc-BW-C-12-O ...
CATCGCCGCCACCCTTCGCGCAACCGGCACCGGCCGCTGACCACGGCATCCAAAAGAATGAACCTGTAAACGCAGTCGCTATAAATCCACAAGACCACCACTGCCAGCGCCAACACCACGCCCACCACGACCCAGCCCATATAAGGTTGAATTTGCTCCCAGCCCTCGCTGAAGGGATTGGCCGCCGCTGCCCAGTGATTTTCGCCGCCCTGGCTTTGATGCTGGTTAAAGTTAGGGATACTGCTTCCCCCGCCACCCCCTCCCCCAGCTTCTCCCGTAATCAAAGCCACCACCGCCAGCCGCGCCCACAACCCAAACCGGAACGGCTGGAACAGCAATCGCTTTGTCCGGGCAAAGGCTGGAGAAATGGATTCCACCGCCGAGGCAAGCTTCGTCACTCTGCACCGGCTTTGGAGGTCACTCGATTTTCATTGCTACGCGGTTCCTGGATGGCAATCAGAACCAGTCCCTCGGCCGTAAGAAGCGGATGAAACCAGCTCCGCGAATGCACGGGACCATTGGACAGCAACAGTATGCGGTCCGCCCACCTCGACACCAGGTCGTAAGAATCATAGACGCTGTACGAGTAGAACAGCCCGTCGCCTTCAGATATCTGATAGTGCTTGCCCCGCGTGCGCACGAAATTAAACGCGCCCCACAAGCCCATCTTGTACAGAAACAGTTTAAAAAGTCTCACCGGCCAGGACCCTTGCGCGAACCGGTTGCAATCCACGATCACCACGGCCCTCCGCGCCACCCGCAGCATTTCTCGCACGACTTTCGATGGCTGCGGAACGTGGTGCAGGATGCTGAACTCGCTCACCACGTCGAAGCTCGCGTCTATAAACGGCAGCGCTTCTCCCGAACCCTGCAGCAGCGAAACCGCTTCGCCGTTCCCCGCCGCCACGCCCTCCTGCACCAGCGCAGCCACCGGCTCGACTCCGCACACCAAAGCCCCCGGAAGCGCTGACGCAAAATCTTTCAACCCGCGTCCCGTCGCAGACCCCACATCCAACAAACTCCGTACTTCCAAGGAACGCAAAACGGAAAGAATGAGGCTCCGGGTCGCGGGATCGTCGACACCCTCGTGCTTGTGCATCGTGTCATAGCGCGAAGCAGTCTCTGTGTAGTATTCGCGCTGAATTTCGACCGCCGGATCGATTCGAGTCAATTCGCCACCTACACATGCTTTGTATTACACACCCTCCTGCTTTGCAACACGACTTGTGTATCGGGAGATTTATTCAAGTCAGGCGATCAACGAGGAATCGTTTCTCATGCCGCCGAGCCTAGTGGACTCAAAGCCTCAACACTACGCTCTTCTCGGAACTTCCACCTTCTCTGCCTTCTCTTGCGCAGCCATCACGCGCGCAATTTCCATCTCGATGGACTTGTAACTGACGGGTTTGGCAATGTAACCGTCCATCCCGGCTCGCCGGCATCTCTCCCGATCCTCTTCGAACGCGTTGGCTGTCATCGCCACGATGGCTACGTGCCTTCCCGATCTTTTCTCGCTGGCACGAATTCTTTCTGTGGCTTCCAAACCATCCATGATCGGCATCTGCATGTCCATCGCCACCAAATCAAATTCCTCTTCAGCCAGGAGTTGCAGGGCAATTTGGCCGTTGCCGGCAATGGTCACCGTATGCCCCATTTTCTCCAGAAGCCTTGAAGTTAATCGCTGATTCACCGCATTGTCTTCCGCAAGCAAAATCCGCAACCCTGGCCGGACTTCTTCTGCGGGGGCCACAGCCGTGGCTACTTGCCTCTCTCTTACTTCTCCGAAGCATTCTTGAATCGCTTGATACAACGCGGCGCGCCGGAACGGTTTGAGGATGGTTCGAGTCACGCCCACCTGCTCGCACCGTTTCCTCTCCGTGGCGCCCAGTGGGCGCGAATGAACCAGAATTGCCGGCAGATCGGATGCCGTGGAAGTCCGCAAAGCCGCCAGCAGCGCCAGTCCACCCGGATTAGTCATGTCCTTGTCGATCATGATCGCAGAAAACCTCTCACCCACGCGCTGTGCTCTCGTCAAGAGAACCAGCGCATCTTTCGCCGTCGCCGCCTCCACCGCTTTCATATTCCAGCGCGGCAGCAATCGCTCCAGCAGTTCCCGGTTAACGGGATTGTGGCCAATCACAAGAATGCGCCGCGCCATCGGCTGGATCTTCGGCTGCGCGTTTTCGTCCTTCGGGGATCTGAGCTGCTCACTTGCGTCATCGCAGGACACTTTCATCGTAAAGTGGAACTCGCTTCCGCGGCCTTCTTCGCTCTCCACCCAGATGCGCCCGCCCATCAGGTTCACCAGGCGCTCGCAGATCGAAAGCCCCAATCCCGTGCCGCCGTATCGACGTGTCGTCGACATATCCGCCTGCGCGAACGCTTCGAAAATCTTTTGTCGTTTTTCCTCGGCTATCCCGATTCCGGTGTCGGAAACCGTGAATTCCAGTATCAAACCGCCTTCGGCTCTCCCCGCGTGGCGCCCGTAAATCGCCACTTGTCCCTCGTTCGTGAATTTCAGCGCGTTTCCCACTAAATTGATGAACACCTGCCGCAACCTCGTCGAGTCGCCGCGCACCACTTCCGGAATATCCCGTCCCACATTCCACACCAGTTCGATCCCTTTCTGCTGCGCCCTCAGTGCCAGCGGCTCCAACGCCTCTTCGATGCAGTCCTCGACCGACATGTCGGCGATCTCCAGGTCCAGCTTTCCCGCCTCAATTTTTGAGAGATCCAGAATGTCGTTCAACAGAGTCAGCAGCGATTCTCCCGAGCTCTTCACCATCCCCAAATACTCGCGCTGCTCCGCGTCCAGGTTTGTTTCCAGCGCCAGCGTCGTCATACCCAGTATCCCGTTCATCGGCGTTCGAATTTCGTGGCTCATGTTCGCCAGAAAATCGCTCTTCGCCCGGTTCGCCGCTTCCGCATCTTCCTTCGCCTGTCGCAAAGCCTGTTGCACTTTTTTTCGTTCGGTAATGTCTACAAACGTCACCACCGCGCCGCGCCTCTCGCCCTCCTCAAACAAGGGATGGCACCATAGCTCGGCATCGAAACTCGTTCCATTCGACCGCCACAGCAATTCTTCCGGCACGTGAAATTTTCGGCCGCTCTGGAGTTCTCTCTGCATCGAACATTCATCGAGCGAGTTCGCCTCTCCGCCGCGGCCCGTGTGGTGTATCACGTCATGGATATTTCGCCCCAGCAGTTCCTCCTGCGAGGCGTATCCCAACAGCCGCAGCAACGCCTGGTTGCAAAACGTGCATTCCCCCTTATTGTCCACTCCGTAGACCGCTTCCCCGGTCGATTCCAGCAGCAGCCGCATCCGCGCTTCTTCTTCCGACAATTTTTGCTCGCTCTCGTCGCGTTCGCTGATCAAAGCTCCCAGGACCAGCCCCGCGAGCGATAGAATCAGCATCAAGAATTGCAACAGCGTAAGTTCGCTATAGCTTCGCTGAAAGAGTCGCAGTGCCAGGATAATTCCCGTGTCCAACGCCAGAATCGCCGCCGTCGCGCCTCGTAATCCCCGCCGCACCGCCACCAGAATCAGAGGGAGAAAAAGCAGGTAAAACATCTCGTTCCCGCGGGAAAACCTCCCGCTCAGCGCCGCCCATAGCACCGCCACAATTCCCGCGGTGAACAATCCCGATTCGACTGCGCGCCCGAATCCCTGCAGTTCGTGCCTGCCCGCTGTGTGCGCCGCTTCCTTCGCTTTCCCGTCTCTTTCCGAGTAGCCAAGGTAGCGTCGCAAGCGGGGAACAAGATAAATCAGTGAAAACGGCACTATCGATCCGATTGCCACCGCATCTCCGATCCACCAGTTCATCGTCGCAAGCAGGTATCCCGACGCGGGAACCAAGTGGTCCGCCATCAGGAACCTGGTCCCGACGAACGCCACTATGCAAGACGCGCACGTGGCAATCAGTAGTAGCCACATCACATCCCTCATGGATCGCAGGCGCCAATCGATCTTCACCACGCGCCGCAACACCATCGCCGCCGCCGCGTACACCGAGATGAACTCCACGTTTCCCAGGAGGAAGGAATACGAACGTACCGGCAGGTGATAATTCACGACCGATGCGATGCACTCCGCCAGCAGAATCACCGGCGCGTAGCGCCACCCAAGTCCGATCAGCGCGGCTAGCGCCAGCCCCGTCGGCGGGTACCAAGCGCTGATCTCCGTCCAAATCTGAAACGATACCGTCGTTCGATCCACCAGCACGTACACCACGACAAAGCACACCGCGACCAACAACTGCCGCAGCTTCCAAGTCTTTCCGGGAGTCAAGCAAGCCTCCCGCCGGCTGGGCATCCCTGCGTTCGCAGGCGTAGGCTTCGCGACCTCATTCAGCCTCTATTCGTTGGATCGCGATCCGTCCCGCACTATCGTGTTCCAAAATGAAAATGCGGCCTAAAAAAGCCCTGCAGACTCTACTCGTCCACCTTGATCTCGGCTTTGCGAAATTCGCGCTAATCCTTGTCACTTCAGTGGCTTCCCGGTTCCACGCAGCCTCAAATTTTGTTCCTTGCACGCACACACCTCTATCCTTTCCTAGCGCTCTGAGGGCCAAATCACCGGGTTCCTTGTGCGGGTAAACTTCGAAAACTCTAATGAGGTTGCGCCATGGATGGCGCTTTTGCGAAAACAGCCTTCATGCGGGACGCGTTCCTCGCCGGAGGCTGCGTTACTTGTTTTGGATCCGCGACACAAACAGCTCCAAGAATTTTTCAGCTTGCACGTCGATGCACACCTTGGCGTTTGGCGGAACCTTGTCCAGGCCCTCAATCACGTAACGGTCGCCGTCCGGAAAATGCCGCAGCACGTTGCGCTCGATTTCGTTCCGCCTGTTCGCCACGGTTTCCCCGCGCGTAAATTCGCCTCGGGTTTCCACATCGACGTGCATGGCCGGTGCGGTCACCAGCGCCGCGTCGATCGCCACTCCCACCGCCAGCGGATCGTACATGGGAGTCCCCGTGTCCCCGAATTTTTCCGACAGCTCTACGAGGAATTTCGTCACTCCGTAAATAAAATCATTCACCGGACCGTGTGTCCGCCCGAGCTGCTCCAGCTGTTTGCGGCTGAAGAGCGTTTTATCTCCAACGTCGAGCCCCACCATGGTCAGCGGCCAGCCCGCCTGAAACACGATTTGCGCCGCTTCCGGGTCGTTATAAATGTTAGCTTCCGCCGCGGCGTTCACATTGCCGCCTTTCAGCGATCCACCCATCAGAATCACTTCTTTCACCAGCGGCACAATGCTGGGATCTTTTTCAATCGCTAGCGCAATGTTCGTCAGCGGTCCAACAGGCACGAGCGTGATTTCATGTGGATACGCGTGCGCTAATTCAATAATGAGGTCCGGCCCAAACCGCGCATCCGCTTTACATTTGCTTGCAGGCAATTCGATGTTTGCCAACCCGTTCTTGCCGTGCCAGAACTCCGCCGTGATCAGTTTCTGAAATAGCGGATGCTCCGCCCCTCCTGCAACAGGAATATCGCAACGGTTCGCCAGCGAAACCATACGCAGCGCATTTTCCAGACCCTGCCGCGCCGTGACGTTTCCCGGCACAACGGTGATAGCCCGCACATCCAGTTCCGGAGAATTGAGCGCCAGCATCAAGGCCATGGCGTCATCGGTCCCAGGATCAGTGTCCAGAATGATTTTTTTTGCGCCAGCAGCGCCTAACGCTGGAGCGCAAACAATCCCCAGCACAACAACCCCACAACACAACATCCGCGCGAACCCACCCATGCTATTGGCCATATTGTTTCTCTCCACCCAACGCGTACGGGCACGGCACGCCGTGCCCGCTCATATCTCATGCACCCAGCCTGCCATTGTAGGGGCACAGCATGTTTACCCTGAGCCTCGAAGGGCTGTGCCCCATCTAGGCGCGGTCGCTCCGCTAAGCTATCGGGATCACTCTTTGGTTTTTGTCCCAGCCAACAAAGAAGCCGCCAACGCCACCGACAAAATCCCTCCCACAACCGCAAGCGAGATCTCCACAGAAATATGCACCCACGGCTCCACAATCATCTTCGCCCCAATAAACGCCAGCACAAACGAAAGCCCAGCCGTCAAATAACGCAATCTCCCCAGCACGCCCGCCAAAAGAAAATACATCGCGCGCAATCCCAGAATCGCGAACACATTGGACGTGTACACGATAAAAGGATCCCGCGTAATTCCGAAAATCGCCGGGATAGAATCGACCGCCATGGTGATGTCGGTGATCTCCACGATCAGCAGCACAATAAACAAAGGCGTCGCGAACAACTTCTCTCCATCGCGAACGAAAAACTTGCTTCCCGAATACTCCTTCGTGACCCTCAGATAACGCTTTGCAAACTTCGAAATCCTGTTTTCCTCGGGATGCATCTCCGCTTTCTTCGCGAACAGCATGTGCAATCCCGCGTAAACCAGAAACGCGCCGAACACGTACAGCACCCAGCTGAATCGTTCGATCAGCCCCGCTCCCGCCGCGATCATCACGCCGCGCATCACCAGCGCCCCGAGTATTCCCCATTCCAATATGCGATGTTGGATTTTTTCATCCACGGCAAACGCGCGGAAAATCACCAAAAACAAAAAAAGATTATCCACACTGAGAGCTTTTTCGATGACGTACCCGGTGAAAAACTCCAGCCCGCGCTGCTCGCCGGAGAAATGGATCACGGCCAGCCCAAACGCAAGCGACAGCCCAACCCAGACGAGCGTCCAGGTCAATGCTTCCCGCGTTTCCATTTTGTGGGGCCGCCGGTGGAAGACACTCAGATCCAGCGCAATCGCGGCGAGTACGAAGAGATTAAAGATCAGCCAGAGGAAAGGTGTGCCCATGGCTGCTGTGGCGAGGGCGCCTTATGGTGCCGACGGTCCCGACGCTGCCAGTGTATCCGTGGCATTAAGGTTGGTGAGTTCGATACGGAAAGCCTGGCCAGCTTGAATCGTAACCGGCACATCCCAGCGTACCCGTATATCACCGGCGTTTGCGTCCAGATTCAGGGAGCTAATCCAGTAGTTGCCCGGTGCGAGATCCCGGAGGAAGGCGTGTCCTTCCAGGTCTGTCTCCACTTTGGCCACCAGGAATTGCTTTTGTGCCACTTCGGGAGCCAGCTTCTGCACGCGCTTTTTCTGATTGCTCAGCAGCAGCGCCCACTTTGTTTGCGGATTCACAGCCATCAATTCCAGCTCCACGCCGGAAACCGTTGCCGGATTCGCGATAATAAACTTCTTCAGCGCCGTGTAATACGTCTGCTTGTCTTTCTCGTACTTTTCCGGATGTGTCTCTTTGTCTGTGTCCTTGTATTTCGGCTTCGGGATGCCGCTCGTCACGCCGCCGCTATTCGTGTGCTGGTACGCCAGCAAGAATTCGGGCGTGTGAATGATATCGTCGGGGGTCAGCAATTTATCCAGATCAGGAGCCGTAAGGTCGAGCGTTTCGTGGGCTTTTAGCCAAACCTTCAATTCCTTCGACACTTTCAATCCGTCGATGAATTCATCGCGCGGGGGTAGGACGTCTCCCTCCGCGACATCCTTGGCGATGTCCGCATAGCTCTTCGTCAGAATGTACAAGGTGAATTGCCGTACAGGTTCCGGCCGCGCCGCCGTCGGCGAGACGCGCGCCGTAATGTCCAAAGTTGCCGCGGAGCTCTGCGCCCGCGCCGTGCCCGCGAAGCACGCCCAACCAGCGAGGATCGCCAATGAAATGCCTGTTACTTTTCTCATGCCGAAATCCTAACAGATTGTCCACACCCCAGATAGAAGAAGCCTCGCTTGTGTTGCTTGAATCACCTCTACCGCGCGAACAGCAGGAAGTAGATGAATAGGCCTAAGCCGGCCACACCGAGTAATAGCAACAGAAAGGAAGTGGGCATGGCTGCTCGAGGACCCCGCGGGAGGGCCGGGCGGATCGAGAACGCCAACCCCCGTGGACTTACGCGGTGGCCCGCCAAAGCGTCCCGAGGAGGGCTGCGGTTCCAGCTCTTCTTCCCATTGCCGAAATTCGTACGCCATACAGAAATGCTGCGCCCGTCCGCCGTGAACGTCCAGAAGTTCAGCGGGCCTGCGCTATGCTGCTCTCCTCGCCGAACTTGTACCTGCCGTCGCTCGCCACGCTGATTTTCAGCGATCGATGATCCTTCTCGAACAAGTCATAGCCTTCCCGGAGGTTGCTCCAAAACGTGAGGAGTTCTGGCTGGCTCGCATAGCTCTGCGCGAGCGTTTTGAATCCAGCTGCCGTCAGACGCACTGGAAATATCTCGATGGGAAGATGCCGCTGGCCCGCCGCATGAACCTGCACCGCCAGCCAGTAGACCTCCTTGATTCCATTGTCCGTGATGGGAATGCATCCGATCGTTACACAATTTCCATGAAGGAATATGTCTCCACCGGGATTCGCGCGAGAGCCGAGGATTCGGTCAGCAGCATTGGGATAGCTGATATGCAAGCTCAAGAAAAAATTGCTCTGCGGATTAAACCAATCGAGTTCGTAGAAGCCCTCCGGCACCTGCACGTCGCCAAACTTGCGTTTCGGTCCAAGGACGCCAGAAGTCGCGCAAATCGGGTAGGTGTGCACCAAAGCATAGGAATTTCCCGGGTGATCCGTTGCCCAGAGTTCAAGCAGGGCTTCTTTCTTAAAGGCCCGAAAGAGAATGGCACGCGGCGGATACGAAATCTTTTTCTCTTCAAACATGCGCCGCAGAGCGTCATCTTTCTCTTTGGCAGCCAGTCGCACGCGCGGATATCGAAATTGTTCGTCGCGGAACGACGTGGCCTGTTGCGAGGCGGCCACTGACCCCAGAAAAAGCAGAGTCACCGGCAAGAGTGCGGTGGGCTTCATGAGCGCAGTTTGTCAGGCATGGTCAGAGGTCCCTTCCCGAGGGGGATACTGAGGCTTGTCATTCGCTGCCGCGCAAGTGCCCCTAGAGAAGAATCAGAAGAGCCGAAACATGGCCTCAACAGTAACCCACGCGGCCACACCGTGCTTTGCTCCGTCACGAGCGGGAACGAACTTCCAGTTACGCACGGTTTCCACCGCCCGTTCGTCCAGCCCAAAACCGATGCCTTGGACGATGCGGATATCCTGGGCCCGGCCGTCCGCGCCCACAAGCACCATCAGCGTCACCGAGCCCTGTACCTTCCCGTGCCGGGCTTCGTCGGTGTACGTCGGGTACGGGCAATATGAGCAACTAGGCGGAACGAGTCCCGGAACATATGGGCCCTTCCCAGTTCCATCGCCGGCCTGCCCAGTCCCGCCATCACCAACGGTATCTCCATCTGCTGACCCGATGCTGTGTCTTTTTCCAGGGCCGGGAGATTCCGTATCCGCCGGCATCCAAGGCAGTCCGATCTTGTCGGTAGGCGTAAGCACCGGCGCCGCGTTCGGGTCAAAAATAGCTGGCGGCTCTGGCAAAAGATGTTCCTGACTTTGTGGCAGCGTGGGTTTGACAAGGACAATTGACGAATGGGGCGGCAGATCTCCGTGTGTCGCGGGAATGGGGTTCTGGTTGCCTCCGCTGCCAAGTCCGCCGGAAGGATGAGCGTTCGTCAATGTGTGGAACATCGCTGTGGGAAAGGTGAGAGGGCTCAACGGTGTCGAGTCCTTACCGGCCGGGTCTGCGAATCTCACAGGCGCGTGCGCCAAGAGGTAAAGAACGATCGCGAAAACGGCGGCATGCGTAAGCACCGAAGCGCCTTGCGCGCGCGCTGGCCGCAGCGATTTATCGAATTTCAGAAGATGAATTGGCGCGCCGTTCGCCGACGAAGGTTTGAAATGCGAAGGAATGAGAAGTTGCCCCAGATTTTCTCGAACGCGGTTGAGCCAGGAATCCGTTGCGGAATCGTTGCCGGAAAATGGGCGCAGAAATGAATCGCGCATACGCAGGCCTCCGTCTCCGCCTCACGGTTCGGCCCAACTACGTCTGGAGGCGGGCACCAGTCGGCTAGTGAGAAGTCTTCAGACAATGTTTGGTTGCCTGCGGAGACAAGATGGAGCAGTTAAGAAAAGTGGAATAGAAAAATAAATGACTAGTTCGAAGAGGAGAAATTAGTACAGCCGGAACGTCACTTCAATCGGTACTTGCACAGCCACAATCTTGCCGTTCGGTCCTGCCGCTGGCCGGAACTTCCACGTCCGCACGGACTCGACCGCTTTTTCCCCGAGGCCCATTCCGGGATCCTTCAGGATGGAAATGTTGACCGCGCGGCCGTCGGGCGTAATCGTTACCTGCAACACCACGGTGCCCATGTACTTCGCTTTGCGCGCATCATCCGAATAGAGCGGCGGCGGGCAATAGATGCATTCCGGGATGCCAACTCCATTGACGCCCGCACGGAACGCGCCGCCTCCCGTGCCTCCGCCTTCGCCGGGGCCAAGTCCGCCGCCGGTGCCGCTTCCGATTCCGGTCCCATTACCATGTCCGAGAGAATCGCTCACTCCGTTAGCCAGCGGATCGCCAAAGTTCGCTGCATTGATATTTGGCACTTTAAGATCAGGCGGCCCAAGCAACGACGGGTCCATCGCCAGCTTGGGATCAGGATTCTGAGGCTTCACCTGGGGTGGAGTGAACTGCGTCCACTGGAACTTCGGAAGTTTGCCTTTGTTGACGGGAGCTAATGTGTGGTCATTTGCACCGCCGCCGCCGCCGGCTTTCTTTGCGCCTGCGGGGAGCTTCGCCATGTAGGGCGAAATATCAATCGCGGTCACGTCAACATTATTCTTATTCTTCGCCTCGGTTTTCGTTCCGAAATGCCAGAACAAAGGAATCAGAATGACCAAAGCGAAGACGCTTCCGTGAATGGCAAAAGAAATGATTTGTGTCCAGCCGAAGTTCTCGTCCTTCGTCCAGATGTCCTTCACCTTTACGGGCTTGCTGGTGAAGTTCGCAGGCGGAAGCTTTGTGGGAAAGAAAGCCTCTTTTATACGTGAGCCAAATCCGCCGAAATTCGTGCCCCAGGAGACTGCCAGGCGGCTGTTTACGGGACCTTTCGGCACAGAACGCGAATTGAAGAAATCTTTGAAATTGCTGACAATGCCCGCGCCAAACGCTGGCTTCACAAACGGCGCGCCGGGACGGTTCGCGACGTTGACGGGCCGTTCCGTTAGAAATTGTTTGAGGTTAGACCAAAAATTGTCGGGAATAAGCAGTTCGGGCGCGCCAAACTTGGGAACCGCAGAGGCTGGTACTGGAACGGCCTCGTCGCGGGATGCAGACACTCCCGTCTTTATTGCTTCAGGCGGAACAAGATTGACGATTAGGTCCGGCACCATCTTCCCCCTGATTTAGACGCAGCTGGGCTGCATAGGGTGTCCTGAATCGATATGATTCGCGAGAGCCGGGAAAGGTTGCGCCGCCCCAGCCGCTGACACCGACTGCCAATCATTGTAACATACGGAATTACAACGCTTTCCGATGTTTCTGGCTGAACACCTGAACCGAGGTACGGCAACCAAGGTACGGCCGTACAGCATTCAAGATACGGAAGATAGGGGACGGCATCCGAACTGAGCAAGCGAATCTACGGGCACACACAGAAATGGCCGAACCTCTGGATCTCAAGAAAACACTGAACCTGCCTAAGACAGATTTTCCAATGAAAGCTGGGCTTCCGCAAAACGAGCCGAAACAGCTTGCAGCCTGGCAGGAATCGAAACTTTACGAGCGCATACTTGAGGCGCATCAGGGACAGCCGCAGTTTGTTTTGCACGACGGGCCTCCCTATCCCACAGGGACGATTCATCTAGGCACGGGACTCAACAAAATTCTGAAAGACATGATCGTCAAATCCAAAAGCATGGCGGGACATTACGCGCCGTACGTGCCCGGTTGGGATTGCCATGGATTGCCGATCGAGACCCAGGTGGAAAAAGAGCTAGGCGGAAAGGGAAAAGTTTCTCCGGCGGAGTTTCGCAGGCTTTGCAGGGAGTTTGCGACGCGCTATGTGGCGCAGCACAAGCGGGACTTCCAGCGTTTGGGAGTTTTTGGGCGTTGGGATGAGCCGTATCTTACGATGAACCACGAGTACGAGGCCATTGTCGCTG
>Ga0210391_10004231_pt1 | contig 12038 bp, 8 predicted proteins | sample IncBWC12OmetaG_FD_160573 | JGI IMG/M metagenome (GOLD analysis project Ga0210391, IMG submission 160573) | Forest soil microbial communities from Barre Woods Harvard Forest LTER site, Petersham, Massachusetts, United States - Inc-BW-C-12-O ...
TGGCGCGCATGGCCTATTACAGCACCAGCATAAATCCTGCGGTCGAGCCGATTTCGCCGTGCCTGCATGACAAACACTTTTTACGCAAGCACGGCGGCGCCAGCTACTATGGCCAGCCGGTGAAAAAGTAATTTTTTTGTGAAATTTTGGCAAACGAGATTCCGAACCGTTCGAAATTGGCGCTCCTGTTAATCGCGGATTGAAGGGACCCATGGAAAAATCGAAGATCACGTTGGGGCTGATTGTGGGAAATCGCGGCTTTTTCCCTGGCCACCTTGCCGAGCTGGGCAGGGCAGAGATGGTGAAGGTGCTGCAGGAGTCCGGCGCGGACGTGGTGGTGCTGGATGTGAAGCTTAGTAACTACGGCGCGATCGAAACGTACGAAGAAGCCATGCGCTGCGCGGAACTCTTCCGTGCGAATAGCGACCGCATTGACGGCGTAGTCGTCACGCTGCCGAATTTTGGCGACGAGCGCGCCATCGCCGATACGATTCGCTTATCCCGGCTGAAAGTTCCAGTCCTGGTGCAAGCCACACCCGATACTCCGTCGAAAATGACCATCGCGCACCGCCGCGACAGTTTTTGCGGAAAAATGTCCGCCTGCAACAATTTGCGGCAGTACGGCATCCCGTATTCTTTGACCACTTCTCACACCGTCGCTCCCGGGTCCGAGGAATTCAAGAAAGACCTGGCGTGGTTCAGCGGCGTTTGCCGTGTGTATCGCGGCTTGCAGAATTTGCGCATTGGCAGCATCGGCGCGCGGCCGGCGGCGTTCAACACGGTGCGCTACAGCGAAAAATTGCTGGAGGCGGCCGGAATCTCCATCGAGACGCTGGACCTTTCTGAGGTAATCGGTCGCATCGAGCGCATGAAGGACAACGACGACGCCGCGCAAGCGAAACTGAAGGCCATTCACAACTATGTCACCACCAGCGGCGTGCCCGCGGCCGCCCTGTTGAAAATGGCGAAATTGGGCGCCGTGATTGACGAATGGATGAAGGCCACGCACGTCACCATCAGCGCGGTGCAGTGCTGGACTTCGATTGAAGAAAATCTCGGTGTGGTGCCGTGCACGGTGATGAGCATGATGAGTAACGAATTGCTGCCGAGCGCGTGCGAAGTGGATATCTGCGGCACGCTGAGCATGTACGCGCTCGCGCTTGCATCCGAAACGCCCAGCGCCTTGCTCGACTGGAACAATAATTACGGCGAAAATCCGGACAAGGCCGTTTGTTTCCATTGCAGCAATTTGCCCAAGCACTTTTTCAAGCAAGTGCGCATGGATTATCAACAGATCATCGCCGGCACCGTGGGGAAAGATAACACCTTCGGAACTTGCGTGGGCCAGGTGAAGGCCGCGCCGATGAGTTTTGCGCGTTTTTCCACGGATGACGAGAACGGCGTGATTCGCGGCTACGTGGGCGAAGGCCGATTCACTGATGATCCGCTGGAAACTTTCGGCGGCGCCGGAGTGGTCGAGATTCCGCGCATGCAGAAACTGCTGCGTTACATTTGTGAAAAAGGTTTCGAACATCACGTCGCCGCGAACCTTGCCACCGTCGCGGGAATTGTGCACGAAGTAGCAACGAACTACATGAGGTGGGACACATACTGGCACGGACGCTGACGCGCGCAGAAGTCCGCCATTGTCCCGCGCCGAACACATCCGCAAAACCATCCAAACAAGGGCATTTCCTGCCCTTCCTGCCATGCATAAGAAATTTCTATCGAATGCATCCGCGCGACCGATGCTATAAAATTTCTATGCAATGCATCAGCTTTGTGAGTTTTACTGTATGGCTCCGCATGAGTTAGTTATGTACCATGCGGCCTTCGGGTTCCAAACCGGAAGTGGACCACGATGCCTGTGGAGTTGGTTTCATCGCGCAATTGGGGAGCCGCGGCTCGCGTGACGTCGTAGAGCGCGCCCTCACCGCGCTGGAGCGCCTTTGTCATCGCGGCGGAGTTGACGCCGACGGACTGAGCGGCGACGGGGCCGGAATCCTCACGCCGATTCCGAAAGATTTTATCCGCAAGCGCGCCCGCGAAAGTGGAATTGAATTGCCGGGATCGTTCGGGATGGGCATGGCGTTCATTTCGTCGGGCCAGGAAGCTGCTGCGTGCGCGTCTGTGGAATCCTCCGCCAGGGAATTGCAACTGCGTTGTCTCGGCTGGCGCGAAGTCCCCACCTATCCGTCTCTGCTTGGTCCTTGCGCGCTGGCTACGTTGCCATTAATACGGCAATGCTTTTTCGTCAGCGAAGATTCCTCCGCCGACCTGGAGCGCCAGCTTTTCTTGATGCGCAAACGCGTCGAATCTGGTGCAGGTTCAGCTATTTATTTTTGTTCGCTGTCGTCGCAATCGCTTGTTTATAAGGGATTGCTCACGCCACTGCAGCTTGCCGCTTTCTACGCCGATCTGGCGTGCCAGGATTTCATCGCGCCCTTCGCCATTTTTCATCAGCGCTATTCCACCAATACCAGCCCGTCGTGGCAACTCGCGCAGCCTTTCCGTTTCGTCGCACACAACGGCGAAATCAACACGATCAGCGCCAATCGTCGCTGGACGCGCGCTCGCGAAGGAGCGCTGCAGCAGGAATTCGGCGCGCAGGATCAGTTTCGCGTCCTGGAGGAGGGCGTCAGCGATTCCGCCAGTTTCGATAACGCGCTGGAAGTTCGCCTGCGGCAGGGTTCCAGCGTGGCCGCCGCGATGCTGCGCATGGTGCCGCCCGCTTGGGAAGGCGATCCGCAAACGGGTCCGAAGCTCCGGCGCTTTCTGCAAAAGGCAACGCGCGAACAGGAACCGTGGGACGGGCCCGCCGCGCTGGTTTTCAGCGACGGTCGCATGGTCGGCGCGAAACTTGATCGCAATGGGCTTCGACCGATGCGCTACACGCTCACTTCTGATGGGTTGCTCGTGGTCGGCTCCGAAGTGGGCATCGCGGATTTACGCGGCAAGAGAATTGCCGAACGTAATCGCCTGGGCCCCGGCGAAATTTTCTTGGTAGATTCGATCGCGGGTGCGATCTTCCGCGGCAACAACGAAGTATCCGAATTGCTGGGGGCGGAACCCAGCCGCGTTGGCAGCCGCGAGCGCGATTCACAGGTTCGTATCGCGCGACTGGAAAGCGCCGCAACGCAACCATCGAGATCCGAAATCGAGCCGCAACGACTCGCCGCCGCGATGGGTTGGACCGAAGATCAGTTCCGGCTTCTCTTTCAGCCGCTCGGCCGGGAAGGGAAGGAAGCCGTCTGGAGCATGGGCGACGACGCGCCGCCTGCGTTTCTTTCTTCCGTCAAACGTCCGCTGTGGGATTACTGCAAGCAGCGTTTCGCGCAAGTAACGAACCCGCCGATCGATCCGCTGCGCGAAGTACACGTCATGTCGCTCGACGTTCATTTGGATCCCAATATTGTCACGGGCTCGCCAGTGCTCGATGCGGGCCATCTCGCTGCATTGCAATTGCGGCTGGGCATGCCACTGTGGCGAATTGATTTCACATTTGAAGCGGCAGGCGGAGTAGAAGCAGCCCGCGCCGCATTGGATCGCGTGCGCCAGGATATTTCCGCTGCCTTCACCGTCGGCGCAAGCAAAAAGCCCGCCGTGATCGTGCTGAGCGATCGCGGAGCCACCGAGCAACGTGCCATGCTCCCAGCGTTGTTAGCGCTTTCCGCAGCGTGGAAGGAAATGGTACGCGCGGGCGCGCACGATGTGCCGCTCATCGTCGAATCCGGCCAAGTGATTGAAACGCATCACATCGCGCTGCTGATCGCGGTCGGTGCGAGCGCCGTGTTCCCGTATCTCGCGATGGAGCTGTCGGAGGATTTGAAACCGGGTGGCGCCGTGAGCTATCGCGTTGCGGTCGAAGCCGGGCTGCGCAAAGTTCTCGCGCGCATGGGCATTTCCACGGTGGCGAGCTATCGCAATAGCCATCTGTTTGAAACCGTCGGCCTGGATGAAGATATCTGCGAGGAGTTTTTCGAAGACGCCTCCTCGAGTCTCGGCGGCAGGAACCTCGGCGATATTCTTGAGACGAGCATCTTTTCGCATCAGCGTGCGTTCGCGGCGGGCGACGCTCCGCTGCAGGATTCCGGACTCTATCGTTTCCGCCACGCAGGCGAGCGGCATTCCACTTCGCCAGAGCTCGTGCGGCGCATGCACGCGTATCTGAAATCGCCCACGCCGGAAAATTATGCGGTGTATTCCGGGCTGGCGGATAAACGTGATCCGGTTTCCGTCCGCGATCAACTCGAGTTTGCGCCAGGTTCCGCCATCGCGCTGGAAGAAGTCGAACCGGAAAGCGCAATTCTTGCTCGTTTCTGTGCGCAGGCCATGTCTCTGGGCGCGCTCAGCCCTGAAGCGCATCGCACGCTGGCGATCGCGATGAATCGTCTGGGCGCGCGCAGCAATACTGGAGAGGGCGGCGAAGATCCCAGCGTCTATCGCTTCGAGCCGGAAGCTGCGAATCGCGTGAAGCAAGTCGCGTCCGCGCGTTTCGGTGTGACCGCCGAGTATCTGGCGCGCGCCGACGAGCTTGAAATCAAAATGGCGCAAGGCTCGAAGCCTGGCGAAGGCGGCCAGCTTCCCGCGATCAAAGTCAATTCCTACATTGCGCGCCTGCGCCATGCGGTTCCGGGCATGTCCTTAATTTCTCCGCCGCCGCATCACGATATATACAGCATCGAGGATCTCGCGCAGCTGATTTACGACCTGCGTTCGGTAAATCCGGTGGCGCGCATCGGCGTGAAACTAGTTTCCGGCGCGGGAGTGGGAATTATCGCCGCGGGCGTCGCGAAAGCTGGCGCCGATGTGATCACCATCGCCGGATTCGACGGCGGCACCGGCGCTTCGCCGCTCACTTCGATCAAAAATACTGGCCTGCCCTGGGAAATTGGTCTGCGCGCCGCGCACTCGGCTCTGGTGCGCTCAGGCTTCCGCGAAAGAGTGCGCCTCCGCGTGGATGGCGGATTTAAATTCGGCCGCGACGTGGTGATCGCCGCGCTGCTGGGCGCCGACGAATTTGGTTTCGGCACGGCCACCCTGCTGGCCATCGGCTGCGTGATGGCGCGGCAATGCCATCTGAATACATGCCCGGTGGGGATCGCAACGCAAGACGAAAAGCTTCGCGCGCGGTTCACCGGCAATCCGGAAATGGTGATGGCTTATTTTCGCGGCGTGGCCGGCGAAGTTCGCGAACGCATGGCGGCGCTGGGAATTCGCTCGCTCGCCGAAGTAATCGGTTCGGTGGAAAGATTGCGGCCGCGCAACGAGTCAGCATCGCACTCGGTTGCTACGCTGCTGCAGCCGTCATCCAAAGCCGCGCAACAATCCGCGAAAGATTTACCGCTTGAAATCCACTTGCCCGAGACCGCGAAGGATATCCGCCGCAAACTGCTGCGCGGCGTGGACGGGCTGAAGGCCTTCCCCTTCGTGCACCACTCGCTTTCCATTTCCAATTCCGATCGCAGTGTCGGCGCGCACCTCAGCGGCCACATTCTGCGCCGCACCAATTTCGACGGCTTGGCAGCGGGGAAGAGCATTCGCTGCGAATTTCGCGGCTCCGCCGGACAAAGTTTCGGCGCGTTTCTGGTTCCCGGCATTCGTTTCCGCTTGGTGGGTGACGCGAATGATTATGTGGGCAAAGGACTGAGCGGCGGCACCATCGCCATCACCGCGGGAGCCGCTGCATCGAAGCGCGGCGACGTGCTCGCGGGCAACACGGTGCTCTACGGCGCCACCAGCGGAAAACTTTTCATCGCCGGGCGCGTGGGCGAACGTTTTGCTGTGCGCAATAGTGGCGCGCTCGCCATCATCGAAGGCGCAGGGCAGCATGGTTGCGAGTACATGACGGCAGGCATCGCCGTAATTCTGGGTCCGGCCGGGATGAATCTGGGTTCTGGCATGACCGGCGGGCTCACTTACATTCTTCGTGACGCGCTCACCGGCGACAATTGCAATCACGAATTTGTGCGTTGCGCAGAAATTGGCGACGGCGCCGGCGAACAGGAAGAAGGCTGGCTGCGTTCGCTGCTGCAGGAGCATTTTCGGCTCACCGGCAGCCAGCGCGCGCGGCGCTTGCTGCAATCCACGCATCTCTTGCCGCTGGTGCGCCTGGAGCCTGTGCACCTGCCGTGTTCGATCGCTGATACCTGGGCGCCGTTCCTCACGCGTCCAAGCACGCGCGAAGAAGCGGATGTTCCAGGTATGGTCCGCGCGCTGCCGCTGGAGAACGAAAACATGCGCCAGACCAGCGACTCAGCCTGCTGAATTATCTCGCGCGCGCAAACATTGCTTGACGCTCCCCGCGTCTGTCGCATACTTCAGCGGAATACTTCGCAGTGGTGGAATGGCACATCGTGCGACTAGCAGCGCAGAGGAGGCAAGCGCAATGCTCCCCAACGATTTTCCCAGAGCGTACCGAGTTGGTGTTGCCGGTCCGGTGGGTTCGGGCAAGACGGCGCTCGTAGACCAACTCTCGCGACAATTTTGGCCGCGCACCAATCTCGCCGTCGTCACCAACGACATTTACACGAAGGAAGACGCCGAGTTTCTGGCGCGGCAGGGCGTGCTGCCTATGGAACGCATTCGCGGCGTCGAAACCGGAGCGTGCCCCCACGCCGCGATTCGCGAAGACGCGTCGATGAATTTGCAGGCGATTGCGGAATTGGAAAATGCGCTTCCGGGACTCGAACTGATTTTCGTCGAGAGCGGCGGAGACAATCTGGCCGCCGCGTTCAGTCCGGAACTGGTGGACATCTGGATTTACGTGATTGACGTAGCCGAAGGCGACAAGATTCCGCGCAAAGGCGGGCCTGGCATCATGCGTTCTGATTTGCTGGTGATCAACAAGATTGATCTGGCGCCTTACGTGGGCGCTTCGCTGGATGTGATGGAGCACGATTCGCGCCGCATGCGTGGCGAGCGGCCATTTGTTTTTACGAATCTGCGCGATGGCGTGGGGTTGGGCCGCGTAGTCAGCTGGCTGGAGGAAAAGCTGCATCATCCGGTCGACGCGCGCCGTGCGCTGATGGATGCGCACGCTACCTACCCGGGGCACCGTCACGAGCACGGCGAAAGCCACGATCACGCCCACGAATATGCCGACGAAGATAGTCACGGCCACAGTCATTCGCATGACATTGGCCACGACCACGCCCGCGGCTCCGGAAATCATTCATGATTGAGGATAAAACCGTACGTGCGAATATCTTTCCCCGGCGCAAGGATTCCTAAACATGGAGCGCGATTCAACGAACGACATTCTCGGGCAGGCTGACGCGCTTGCCGAGCTCCGGTTGCTGCACTTGGCCGATAGCGCGCTTCCCATTGGTGCGCTGGCACACTCTTTTGGTCTCGAATCGCTCACCTCGCGTGAAATGCTCACGACACGCGACTTGGCGGATTTTTTGCGGACTTACCTGGAAGAGGCCGGAATGATGGAGGCGGTGTTCTGCCGCGCAGCGTTTCGTCTGTCAGTGGCCGCCGCGTCGGAAGATGATTTTGCCGCTCGCTGGCTCGCGCTCAACAATCAATTGAGTGCCCGCAAGCCGGCGCGCGAAAGCCGCGCGGCGAGCGCGTCGCTGGGCGGGAATTTTCTGCAAGTCGCGCTGAACCTTGCTGACCTGCCGCGCGCGCTTGTGGCGCTAAGCGTCTCGAAGCGTTCGGCAAGCTTGGTGCATCACAGCACAGCGTTCGGTCTGGCCTGCGGCCTGCTCCGATTTGCGGAAGATCGCCTGGTGCTGGTCTATCTGCATCAATCGGTTACGAGTCTTGTGTCATCTTGCCAGCGATTACTGCCGCTGGGCCAGTCCGAAGCGGCAAGAATTTTGTGGAATTTGAAGCCGGCGATAATTGATGCAGCCAACCGCAGCGCTACGTGCGCGCTGGACGATGCTTGCTGCTTCATGCCGTTGCTTGATTGGGGCGCGATGGAACATCCGGCGCTCAGCACGCGACTGTTTATTAGTTGAATTGTCATGCGTTGATGGCATTCGCAAAAACCATGGCCTCCGTCGCAGAAAATCCGCGCGCGATCACTTCGCAACCTTGCGTGCCGTCGCGGCTGCAAGCTTCTCTCACGCTGGATTTTGCGCGCGACGAGTTCGCGGGGCACACGGTACTCGCCGCCAGTCGCCAGGAACCTCCGCTTAAAGTTGTCCGGGCATTTACGGTGCCGGACGGTGCAGCGCTCGCGCACTTGCACAATGTTTCCGGGGGATTGCTCGGCGGCGATCACCTGGCGCTGAAAGTGAATGTCGGCGCCGGCGCTCGCGTGCAAATGACCACCACCGGCGCGACGCGCATTTACCGGCAGCGGCGTGAAGCGCTGCCGACAACGCAATCGAACGAATTTACCGTGAACGACGGCGCGCTGCTGGAATATGTTCCGGACTCGATCATTCCGTTCGCCGGAGCGCGCTTCTCGCAGGCAACCACGATTCACCTGGCACAGGGCGCGGGGTTGTTCTGGTGGGAGATTCTCGCGCCCGGACGCGAAGCTCGCGGCGAAATGTTTGCCTATGATTGCGTGGAGATGAAAACGGACGTCGTCGCGCTCGGCCAGCCGATCGCCAGCGAACGCGTACGCATCGAGCCGGGCAAGCAGTCGACGCCGTCGTTCGGCCGCCTCGGTGCCTATCGGACTTGGGCGACTTTCTGCATCGCGCACGTGGGGCGAAGTGCGGCGGAATGGCTCGCGCTGGAGCACGAACTCCGCGAACAGGCAATGCCGCTAACGCAGCAGGGTGAAACGCTATGGGGAATCAGCGCATTGCCCGCCCACGGCGTCATGGTGCGATGCGTTGCAGTTCACGGACGCCACGTACTGCCCGGGCTTCAGATATTGTGGCAAACGGCGAAGCGGCGCCTGTATGGCCGCGATGCGACGCCGCCGCGAAAGGTGAATTGAGGGACTTGTGATCTGCGCGAGAACTGCAAGACCAGTACTTGGGTGGCTAAAACCGCGCGGATTTTTGCAACGTTTACGTCGCGGCCCACACCACGACCTACGAAGATTCTCGAGTTCTCTAATAGGCTCTATAGGGGACGCGCAGTAGTGAAAATTGCGCAACGATTCGAATGGGAGCGACGCAGTGCATCTAACGCCGCGTGAACAGGAAAAATTATTGATCGTAGTCGCGGCGGACGTGGCCCGCCGCAGGCAGGCGCGCGGGCTGAAGCTGAATTACGTGGAAGCCATGGCGATTCTTTCGGCCGAAGTGATCGAAGCGGCGCGCGACGGCAAAAGCGTCGCGGACATTATGAGCTTCGGCGCGGCGATTCTGAAACGAGAGGACGTGATGGAAGGTGTGGCGGAAATGATTCACGAAGTGCAAGTGGAAGCCACATTTCCCGATGGCACCAAGCTCGTCACCATTCACGATCCGATTCACTGACTGCCGCGGGAGCGGGGGAGCACGCACATGAAACCGGGCGAATATTTTCTGAACGAAGCCGCCGGGCCCATCGAAGCCAACGCCGGGCGCGAGACGAAGCGCGTGCTCGTGCGCAACGCCGGCGACCGTCCCGTTCAGGTCGGCAGCCACTATCATTTTTTCGAAACGAACCGGGGGCTGGAGTTCGATCGCGAGGCGGCGTACGGTATGCGCCTGAACATACCCGCGGGCACCGCGGTGCGCTTCGAGCCCGGCGAGGAAAAAGAAATCGATCTGACGCCGTTCGGCGGCCGCCGCGTGCTGCAAGGATGCAACGGCCTGGTGGAAGGTCCACTCGACGCCGAAGGGGCGTGCGACAAGGCGCTCACTCGCGCGCAAAAAGCCGGATTCCGCACGAGCCGGACGGCGCCAGGGAAGCTTCCATGAGCTTGAAAATCCCACGCCGCACGTATGCAGAGCTGTTCGGCCCAACCACAGGCGACCGCATCCGTCTCGCGGACACCGAACTCATAATCGAAATCGAAAGGGATTTCACGCACTACGGCGATGAGATCACCTTCGGCGGCGGAAAAGTAATTCGCGATGGCATGGGCCAGAGCGCGAGCGCCACCAGAGAACGCGAACACGGCGCGCTCGACCTCGTCATCACCAACGCGGTGATCCTCGATCATTGGGGCATCGTGAAAGCGGACGTCGGCGTGAAGAACGGCCGCATCGTGAAGGTCGGCAAAGCCGGAAATCCAGACACAATGAACGGCGTGGATCCGGATCTGGTCGTCGGCGCCTCAACCGAAGTGATCGCCGGAGAAAATCTTGTCCTCACCGCCGGCGGCGTGGATAGCCACATCCATTTCATCTCGCCACAGCAGATTTACGAAGCTCTCTCGAACGGCATCACCACGATGATTGGCGGAGGCACCGGCCCAGCCACCGGCACGGCCGCCACTACATGCACCCCCGGCGCGTGGAATTTGGCGCGCATGTTGCAAGCTGCCGAAGCATGGCCCATGAATTTTGGTTTTCTGGGGAAGGGAAATAGCGCCACAGCCGCGCCGCTCGTCGAGCAAATTGAAGCCGGCGCGTGCGGTCTGAAATTGCACGAAGATTGGGGCACGACGCCCGCAGCGATTGATGCGTGCCTGAAAGTTGCCGACGAATTCGACGTGCAGGCCGCCATCCACACTGACACGATCAACGAAGCTGGCTTTCTCGAAGCCACACTCGCAGCCATCGCCGGTCGCGCCATCCACACCTACCACACGGAAGGCGCGGGAGGCGGCCACGCACCGGACATCATCCGCATCGCGTCGTTCCCGAACGTTCTGCCGTCGTCCACCAATCCCACACGCCCCTACACGGTGAATACCATCGCCGAGCATCTGGACATGCTGATGGTCTGCCATCATCTCAACCCGCAAGTGCCGGAGGACGTGGCCTTCGCCGAAAGCCGCATCAGGCCGGAGACTATTGCCGCGGAAGATGTTCTGCACGACCTGGGTGTGATCAGCATGATTTCCAGCGATTCGCAGGCGATGGGCCGCGTGGGTGAGGTGGTCACGCGCACCTGGCAGACCGCGCACAAAATGAAAGTGCAGCGCGGCGCGCTATCCGTGTCACCGACACAGGCCGGCACGCTTCGCGGCGATTCCAACGGCAACGACAATTCCCGCGCCAAGCGTTACGTCGCCAAGTACACTATCAATCCGGCGATCGCCCACGGCATGGCCGCTGAAATCGGGTCCATTGAAGCGGGAAAACTCGCGGACCTGGTTCTATGGAAGCCGGCATTTTTCGGCGTGAAGCCGGAAATGATCGTCAAAGGCGGATTCATCGCCTGGAGCGCCATGGGCGATCCGAACGCCTCGATTCCGACGCCACAGCCAGTGATGTACCGTCCGATGTTCGGCAGCTTCGGCGCCGCGACCGCCGCCACCAGCATCACCTTCGTATCCGAGGCGGCGCGAAATGCCGGCGTTCTGCAGCAGCTCGGGCTAAAAAAGCGCATCGCCACAGTAAGAAATTGTCGCCGCATCGGAAAAAAGGACATGATTCACAACAGCGCGACGCCCAACATCGAAGTAGACCCCGAAACCTACGAAGTGCGCGTAGATGGAACATTGATCACCTGCGAACCCGCCCGCGTCCTACCCTTAGCCCAGCGCTATTTCCTGTTCTAATTTCGAGTTCGCCACCAGGCCTCAGCACCGCCGTGGCGGCCCCTACGTAGGAGCGCCGCCGGCGCGAAATACCTCGGCTTCCAGCCCCGCGCCAGGCCCATTTTTACTGCTCGAAATTACTCCACCCGGCAATGTACCCACTCAACAGCGTTAACCTTTTGGCACACGGCACGGATATTAGGGTTGAGCGCACCCCCCATGCCAATTAAGTTAACACTAGGCGATGTACCGTTAACTGGAAAGCAACTACAAATCTCTGATTTAGGCGGTCCTGATGTCGTTCTTGGGGGAATTGGCGGCGCTGCGCGTGCGCCGAAGTTCAAACGTGGTTTCACGCGTCGTCGCGGACGAGGCGATTGTGGTTCCTATTCGTCGCGGCGCAGCTGACCTCGATTCCATCTACACCTTCAACGAATCCGGCACGAAGCTCTGGTCCCTGATCGAAAAAGACCTGGACGCGGCCACC
>Ga0210391_10004232_pt1 | contig 12035 bp, 11 predicted proteins | sample IncBWC12OmetaG_FD_160573 | JGI IMG/M metagenome (GOLD analysis project Ga0210391, IMG submission 160573) | Forest soil microbial communities from Barre Woods Harvard Forest LTER site, Petersham, Massachusetts, United States - Inc-BW-C-12-O ...
ATCTGCATAGCTGCGAAAATGTTGGAGACTGGCAGAGTGGCCTATCGCGCCACCGAGGAGTGCGCCACCGAGTTGAACCTCGCACCGCTGGGCGTTCTGCTACGGCAGCCGTCAACGGCGCAGGTCGAAGCCGAAGCCCGCAAACCAGCGCGCGCGCAGCTAGCCCCGCAAGACCGCGCCGCAGAGTAGCTCAGTCTTCTAAAATTTTGTGGATCGATTCGAGGTCCCGGCGGACCTCATTCAGAACGCGGCGAGTTTGACCGTCTACTCCCGGCGTCTGCGCTGGCGCGCGATCAGATGACGCCGGCGCCGGCTTTGCGATCGGCTTGCCGCTCATCAGCGCGTCGATGCCGAATTCCTTGATGTGCTTGTTCGCGCCGACGATCGTGAAGCCTTCGTCGTGCAGCAGGCGCTTGATGAGGCGCAGCACGTCGAGATCTTTTTCCTGGTAGAAGCGATGCTTGGTGCGCGTGTGCTTCGGCTTCAGGAACAGGAACTGGGTTTCCCAAAAGCGCAGCACGTAGGTCTCGACCCCAAGCGCTCGCGCCGCTTCGCCGATCTTCAAGCCCCGCTCCGGAAACATCGCCATCGTCGCGGGCTTCGACGGCGCAGGTTTTCGCCGCGAGGGCTGGCGCGGCATCGGCGTCATGCCTCCGGCTTCGATCCGTTGTTGACGCGATCCTTCAAGACCTGGCTCGGCTTGAAGGACAGCACGCGGCGCGAGTCGATAGTGATGGGCTCGCCGGTCTGCGGGTTGCGCCCGCGGCGCGCATGCTTTTGATTGACGAGAAATGTGCCGAAGCCGGAGATTTTCACTTTCTCACCCTGGCGCAACGAATCCCTGATGATAGCGAACACGGCCTCGACCACTTCACAGGCTTCCTTCTTCGAGGAGCCTACCCGCTCGTAGATCAGATCTACAAGATCAGCTTTAGTCATGCCCTGCGGCGTAACGATCCCCACTCGCTCGCGTTAAGGCACACTGCTTACTGCCGCAACTCCGCCCCTAATCGCATCCGCGCCTGTTCCACCAACACGGCGTGGATGCGATTAACCTCCTCATCGGTCAGCGTGCGATCCTTTGCACGGTAACGACAAGCCAACGCCACACTCTTCTTGCCGACGGCCACCGCCGTCCCCTCGTACACGTCGAAGACTTCGACGCTCTCCAGCAGCGACGCGCCGCACTCGCGAATTGTTTTGACTACCATATCCGCCGGGAAATTCCGATCCAGCACAAGCGCCAAATCGCGCCTGATCGCGGGAAATTTTGGCGGCGGCTGGAAAGTTTTGCGCGGCGAGAAACCATAGGAAATGAACCCACTCAAGTCAAGTTCGCAGACCGCGCAAGCCTCGTTGAGATCGAGCCGCATCGCTTCCGCCGGATGCAACTCGCCGATCAAACCCACTGGCGCGTCGTCGAGCGAGACAATAGCGCTGCGCCCCGGATGCAAGAATGGCGCATCGGCAGGCTCGATCGCCTTGAACGCTACGCGATCGGAAATCCCCATCGCGTCGAAGTACGTCTCGAGGATTCCCTTGATCGTAAAGAATCCCGCGCCGACGCTGTGCTCGCCAATCGCGGAAAGCGCGTACGGTCCGTAGCTGACGGCAGCGAGACGAAGATGCTCGCTCGCGATATCGCCGTCCATGCGGAAGATTTTGGCGATTTCAAACGCGTGAAAAGCGCGCGCCTCGCGGTTCAAGTTGAACCTGAGCGAAGTGACCAGTCCCGGCATCAGGCTCACGCGCAGCTCGCTGAGCTCCGCCGAAAGCGGGTTGGTCACCTTGACCGGGTGCACCACTGGTTGAGTTGGCGAGAAGCGCGCGTTGTCGGCCGGCGCGATGAAAGCAATCGTCGCGGCCTCGGTCAGGCCGCATCCCAGCATCACCTCACGCGTGCCCTTGATGAACTCGCGCTCGCGATTGACGGGCGCAAGCGCGCTCACACGGGGGGGCAGAAGCGCGGGAATGTCTTCGAGGCCGCCCAGGCGAGCGACTTCCTCGATCAGGTCGGCCTGCTCGACGAGGTCGGAGCGGAACGACGGCGGCACTACTGCGAGCACGCCCTTGGCCCGCGTGCTCACTTGCGCGCCGAGCGATTTGAGCCGGCTCCGCGCGACCCCCGGCGCTATCGAGGCGCCGAGCAGCGATTCCATCGCGCCGAGGTCGAGCGCAATTTCGCGCGGCTCGGCTTTGCGCGGCTCGAAGTCGGCGATTGGCGACGCCTCGCGCCCGCGCGCGATTCTTCGAATCAACTCGGCCGCGCGAATCAGAGCGCCGACCTGTCCCGCGCGATCGATGCCGCGCTCGAAGCGGTAACTCGCTTCGCTGCGCAAACCCAGCCGCCGCGCCGTGCGCGCGATGGTCATCGGCTCGAAGTATGCGCTCTCGAGCAGGATTGTCGTCGTCGAATCGCTGACCTCCGAGTTGAGGCCTCCCATCACGCCCGCAATCGCCAGCGGTTTGTCGCCGTCGGCGATCAGCAGGTCGCTCGCGTCGAGCGTGCGCGGGACGTTGTCGAGCGTGACAAACTCGCGCGTATCGCCTGCGCGGCGCACGACTATTTTGCCGCCGGCTATTTTGCCGTAGTCGAACGCGTGCAGCGGCTGGCCCAGTTCGATCATCACGTAGTTGGTTGCGTCGACGACGTTGTTGAGCGCGCGCATCCCGCAAAGTTCCAGCCGGCGCCGGAGCCACGCCGGCGAAGGTCCGATCTTGATTCCGGTCATCGCGAGCGCCGCATAGCGCGGACACAAATCGGGCGCGTCGATCGCAACTGAAACGGTAAAGCGCGCACCGTCGGGCAATCCGGCCGAATGCGCCGCGCGCAGACGGGGCGCACGCAGCCTGGCACCGAACAACGCGGCGACTTCGCGCGCGAGGCCGAGCACCGACAGGCAATCTCCGCGATTCGGCGTGATCTCTACATCGAGCACGACATCGTCGAGGTGCAAATATTTTGCCACGTCGCCGCCGAGCGGTGCGTCGGCGCCGAGCGCAAGAATTCCCGCATGATCCTGCGACAAGCCGAGCTCGCGCTCCGAACAGAGCATGCCCTCGGACTGAACGCCGCGAATGACGGCTGCCTCCAGCGGCGGCTCCTTGCCAAGCTGCGCGCCAACGAGGGCGAGTGGCGCGACCATGCCGGCCTTGACGTTCGGCGCGCCGCACACCACTTTAAATTTTCCTTTTTCGCCCGCGTCGACGTCGCACAGATTCAGCCGGTCCGCGTTCGGATGCTTCTCGACGTTGACAACGCGCGCGGCGAACACGCGCGCGAATCCCGGGGTAAGCGTCTCGACGTTCTCGACCACCAGTCCCGCAAAACTCAAGCGCCGCGAAATTTCCGCAACCGGCGCATCGACGCTGACGAAGTCGCGCATCCAACTGAGCGGCAGCTTCATCGCACACCTCCGCTCAGCACCGGGAACTGGCCGAGGAACCGCAGATCGTTCTCGAAGAACAGGCGCATGTCGTCGACGCCGAGTTTGAGCAAGCCGGTGCGCTCGACGCCCATGCCGAACGCGAAGCCCTGGTACTCGTCAGGGTTGTACTCGACCGCGCGCATCACGTTCGGATGGATCATTCCGCAGCCTAGCACCTCGGTCCATCCGGAATACTTGCAGACCGGGCAGCCGGCGCCGTCGCATAGCAGGCAATGCATGTCGAGCTCGGCGCTCGGCTCGGTGAACGGGAAATAGCTGGCGCGAAAACGCACCGAAGTCGTGCCGAAGAACGCACGCGTAAATTCCGTCAGCACACCCTTGAGATGCGCCATCGTGATTCGCCCGCGGTGGTCGACCATGAAGCCTTCGATCTGCGTGAACATCGGAGAGGCGCGCACCGACAAATCGTCGCGCCGGTAGCATCGCCCCGGACACACGACGGCGAGCGGCGGGCGCCGCTTTTCCATCACGCGGATCTGGCCGTTCGAGGTATGCGTCCGCAGCAGCATGCCGCCGTCGACGTAAAACGTGTCCTGCATGTCGCGCGCCGGATGATGCGGCTGGAAGTTGAGCGCGGCGAAGTTGTGAAAGTCGTCCTCGATATCCTGCGTCATCGCGACTTCGAAACCCATCGATTCAAAGATTTGCAGCATCTTCTCGAGGATGTCGGTGGTTGGATGGATGTGGCCGCGCGCGATGCGCATGCCGGGCAGCGTCACGTCGAGGCGCTTCTCGTTGAGCGACCTGGTCAGCGCGGCGACTTTGACTTTTTCAGTGAGCGCCTCGATGCGCGCTTCGACTTCGCGCTTGATCTGATTGATGAGCTGGCCGATGGCGGGGCGCTCCGCGTTCGGGACCTCGCGCATCCCGCGCATGATTTCCGTCAGCTCGCCGGAGCGGCCGAGTACGCGGACGCGCACCGCGTCGATTTGCGCTTCGCCGGCGTCGTCGCCGAGCTCGGCCATCGCACGCCGCCTGATTTCTTCGAGTTGTTCTTTCATCATGATCCCCAAGTTTCTCCGCAATGTTGCACGAGCGCCAAAAACAAAAAACCACGTGGGCTGTAACCCCACATGGTCTCCTGGTGCGCGGCGCTTTCGAACGGCCGGCTTATGCTGCTTTCAAGCCGAGCGCGCTCTTGGCGGTGCGCACCAGCTCGGTAAACAATGCGTCGCGCTCCTGCGCGAGCTTCGCGAGCATCTTGCGATCGACCTCGACGCCCGCCTTTTTAAGTCCGTTCATCAGCGCGCTGTACGAGATTCCGCTTTCGCGCGCGAGCGCGTTGATGCGCGCAATCCAGAGCGTGCGGTAGTCGCGCTTCTTGGCCTTGCGATCGCGATAGGCGTAAGTGAGGCCCTTTTCGAGCGTCGAGCGAGCCTGCCGGTAAAGTTTGCGCCCACCGACGAAGCCGGAGGCGAGCTTGAGTTGACGCTTATGACGGCGGCGCGTCTTGGGTCCGCCTTTGGCGCGAGGCATCGGAGTGCAATCCTTCCTTGATAGATATCGTGTGAGTTAGTTGTACGCTCAGGCGTACGGCATCATCGCGAGAACTTTTTCGGCGTCAGCCTTGCGTAAGATTCCGGTCTTGCGCAGGCGCGCCTTCTGTTTCGGATTCTTGGCCGAAAACATGTGCCGGGCATACGCGTGTTTGAATTTGACCTTGCCGCTCTTGCTCACGGTGAAGCGCTTGGCGGCGGTTCGGCTGGTCCTGATTTTCGGCATGACTATAGTCGCTTCCTGAAATTTTCTGTTCGGTTATCGCGGCGTCAGCAGCACGGACATGTTGCGTCCTTCCATCCGTGGCGTGCCTTCCGCCTGCGCGATATCCGTTACCGTCGCAATAATTCTCTCGATCAATGCCCGTCCGAGCTCCGGATGAGTAATCGCGCGGCCCCGGAACGAAACGGTGAGCTTAACACGATGACCCTCTCCAACAAAGCGCTTGATGTGCGCAGTTTTGAAGTCCACATCGTGCTGCCCGGTCGCCGATCCCATCTTCACTTCTTTGATCATGCTGATGGTGTGCTTTTTGGAGTCGTGCGACTTTTTCTTCTGCGCGTAGCGATACTTGTCGAAGTCGGTGACGCGGCAAACCGGCGGCGTCGCCGTTGACGAGACCTCGACCAGGTCCAAGCCGCGGGCTTCGGCGACTTTGATCGCGTCGCGCAGCGGCAGGATTCCGACCTGCGTGCCGTCGGCGTCGATCACACGAACTTCCTGCGCGCGAATCAGATTATTGACGCGAATCGCGGGCTCTCTTGAGGGCGGGGTTCTGAAATCTCTACGAATAAGGCACCTCCTCCGGCTTCGGGCCGGATGAACTTGCTAAGCCGGTATCGGCTCCTGTTTTAATTTTTCAACCAGCGCGGCCAGCGGCATCGCGTTGCTCTTCTCGCCGCGCAGCAGCCGGAGCGAGACCGATCGATCCGCCGCCTCGCGCTCGCCGACTACCACCATATACGGCACCTTGGCCAATTCGGCCTCGCGCACCTTGAACCCGAGCTTCTCGTTGCGGATGTCGGCGTGGGCGCGAAAGCCCTCGCGCTTGAGCAGGTCTGCTATCTCTTTGGCGTAGTCCTCGACCTTCTCGCTGAGCGAGAGCACGCGCACCTGCTCGGGCGCGAGCCACAACGGCAGCACGCCGCCCGTATGCTCGATCAGCACGCCTATGAAGCGCTCGAGCGAGCCCAGGATCGCTCGATGGATCATGACGGGCCGCTCTTCGGCGCCGCTGCTGTTGGTGTACGTCAGGTCGAAGCGCTCGGGTGCGTTGTAATCGAGCTGAATCGTCGCGACCTGCCACTTCCGCTTGAGCGCGTCCGACACGTAAATCTCAATCTTGGGGCCGTAGAACGCGCCTTCCTTGGGATTTATCTCGAACGCGATCTCGTTGCGCTTCAGCGCGTTGGCGAGCTTGCCCTCGGACATCTGCCATTGCTCGGGCGTGCCGAGATGCTGCTCGGGCATGGTCGCGAGCTTGAACTCGACGTGCTCGAAGCCCAGCGCCCCGTACACCTCGCGCACCATCTGGAGATTCAGCGCGATCTCGTCCTCGATCTGATCTTCGCGGCAGAAGATGTGCGCGTCGTCCTGCGACATCGCGCGCACGCGCATCAGGCCGTGCAGCGTGCCCGAGCGTTCCGCGCGATGCAGCCGGCTGAACTCGGCGAAGCGCAGCGGCAGGTCGCGGTATGAGCGCTTCTCGGCGCGATACACGAACGTGTGCCCGGGGCAGTTCATCGGCTTCAGCCCGTACCCGTGATGCCATCCGTCGGGACCGGTGTCGATTGAATGCTCGTCGCTGTCGGGATCCGGCGAGAGAAACATATTCTCGCGAAAATTTTCCCAGTGTCCCGACGTGTTGAACATCGCGTTCTTGAAAATCAGCGGCGTGACCACCTCGTCGTAGCCGTAACGCCGGTACAGCCGCCGCATGTAGTCGATCAACGCATTAAAGATGATGACGCCCTTGGGCAGGTAGAACGGCGAGCCCGGCGAGATCGGATCGAAGATGTAGAGGCCCATCTCGCGTCCGAGCTTGCGATGGTCGCGCTGGCGGGCGAGCTCGACCAGCTTGAGATGCTCCTCGAGCGCTTCCTTGCTGGCGAACGCGGTGCCGTAGATTCGCGAGAGCATCGCGTTGTGCTCGTCGCCGCGCCAATACGCGCCGGCGACGCTGGTCAGCTTGAATGCCTTCAGGTAGCGGGTCGACGGCACGTGCGGTCCGCGGCAAAGATCCATCCAGTCGCCCTGGCTGTAGATGGAAATCGGATCTTCGGCTTCGTTGATTATCTCGACCTTGTACTTCTCGCCCATCGCCGCGAATTTCTTGACGGCTTCTTCGCGCGGGACTTCGGTCCGGGTGATCTTGTGGTCAGCCTTCGACAGTTCGCGCATCTTCGCTTCGATCTTCGGCAGATCCTCGACCGTGAGCGGCGCGGGTGGCGCGAAGTCGTAGAAAAAGCCGTCTTCGATGACGGGTCCAATCGTCACCTGGGTGCCGGGGAAGAGCGACTGCACCGCCATCGCCATCAGATGCGCGGTGGAATGACGGATGACCTCGAGACCCTCGGGCGAGTCGGCCAGCACTGGCTCGACCGCCGCGTCGTGCTCGAGCTTGCGCGTCAGATCGACCAGCTTGCCGTCGACGCGCGCGGCCACCAGGTCCTTGCTCGGAATCCCGTTTTTCAGCACGTCGCGAACGATAGTGCCAACCGGCACGACCTGCGATTCGCCGCCGACGGTTACGGTTACGTTGGAACTCATCAAGCGAAAAACTTAATCATTGCGGGAAACGGCGGGGCGAAATGCGCGCGCGGCTGTGGGCACGGACCTGGTAGGCACGGGCGGGATTGAACCGCCGACCTCTTCCGTGTCAAGGAAGCGCTCTCCCACTGAGCTACGTGCCTTCACGGGCGAGGGGTATTGATTAGACACATCAAGCAAACGCTGACGGTAACCGATATTGCGCTGGCGGGCAACCGAAGTTTCGCGGCGCATCCCTAGTCCGATCGCTCTCTGCCGAAAACCCGCTTGGCAAAGGCGAGCGCCTTCTGAGTCGCCCTCGACGACGGGTATCCCGGCACATGACTGACCCCGTCTCCATGCCGGATTGCTTCTTGCTGCAGCTTGGCCCGCTCCTTGAGCAAATGTTTGTTTGGCCCTGAAATCATAACCAACAGCATCAAGATATATACGGGTGGTACGAGAACGAAGAAGACTATTCTCCACCACCCTGTGGCGAGCACCAGGGGAACGGAAAAAAGCGTGGTAGCGGAAAGGACCGAAGCGACAGCCGAGATATTCGCTCTGCGCCATAGGTACCGGGTGCGGGTTCCGCGAAGCATCGTCTTTACTTCTTGAGCGAATTTTTCAACGCGCGACTCATTTCGCGGCGGGTAGTAGGCCGAGCTGCTGCATCATTCCCAAGTCGTCCCGGTTGGCGAAATGATCAACGATTTTGCCATTCCGCAGTTGATACATGTGGATGTGTTGAACCTCGAAGTGCATTCCGGTCGGCTGCACGCCCACGAGCATCCCACCACTGACCGGCATTCGCCCTACGCCACGATGCGTTCCGCTGAAGGTGCAGCGAACGACGACCCATTCCCCTTCAGCTACTGAATTCTGAATGGTCAGTTGGACATCCGGGAACGTGCTTTGGATATCGTTCAGGACCGCCCGCACACCGGCACGCCCAACTTGCCGACCGTGATTGCGGGAATCTTCTGCAAAAAATTCCGCAGCGGCATTCATGTCGCCGCTATTAAAGGCTTCGTGCTGTTGCTGGACCAGGGACAGGTTGGCGTTGGCGGAGTCCATTTGCTTTCTCCTGTCGCGGCATCTCCGGCAGGCGACCGCATCGAGGTCTTCTGCTAAGCTCTCGCGCCAAGTATTACGCGCGCACGGCGGAGGACGCTACGCCTCAGAAAATGGATCGCGAGCGCATAGTGCAGCTCTTCTTCTTCGGCTTCCTGGCCGTGATGGCCTACGAGCTTTATGAGCTGTTGCTGCCGTTCCTGACGCCTTTGGCGTGGGGGATATTGCTCGCCTTCATGGCGCATCCTGCCCTCGAGGAAGTCGAGAAGTACGTCAAGCGCCGTTCGCTGTCGACCGCGATCATCAGCGTCGTGGTCGCGCTCGGCGTCTTCCTGCCTGCCATCTGGGCCTCGAGCCGTCTCGTGGTGGAGGCGCAGACGCTCTACACGCAGGCGTCGGCGACCGTGAACAGCGGCGGTGCCACCAAGCTGCAGGATTGGGCAGTCAACACTCAGCTCGGTGCATGGATCAACAAAAGGATGGCTGAGCACGGGTACAAGCTCGGCGAACAACTGCCCAAGTGGACTGTTCAAGCGGCGCAGGTGACCAGCAATTACGTCGCGCAGAATGCGACCCAGGCGGCGAAAAACGTCTTCGGATTCATCATCGACTTCGGCATCGCGCTGCTCGCGTTCTTCTACATGCTGCGCGACGGCGACTACTACTATCGCGGCCTGCGCGACCTGACCCCGCTGCACGAAGACGACAAGAAAGCGATTTTTGACACGCTGCGCACGACGCTGTCGTCGGTCATCCGCGGCCTGATGCTCACCGCCGTGCTGCAGGGCGTGTCGATCGGCATCGGCCTGCTGATCTTCGGCGTGCCTTATTGGCTGTTCCTGGCGCTGGCATCGGCCGCCGCGGGACTCATGCCAATAGGAGGCACCGCGCTCGTCTGGATTCCCGCCGTGCTGTACCTGGGGTTTGCCGTATCGTCGTCGACGGCGATCGGCCTGTTCATCTGGTGCGCTGTCGCGCTCGCCATTATCGACAATTTCATCAAGCCGCTCGCGATGAAGCACGGCACGGGCTTGCCGACGATCGCGCTGTTTCTCGGAATCCTAGGCGGCCTCGAAGTCTACGGCCCGCTCGGCCTGTTCCTCGGCCCCGCGATCATGTCGGTGTTTGCGGCGCTCCTGCGTGTCTATAGAAAGGAATACTCAGGCACCCGCAAAGAAGCGGCGTGAGCCGCAGCGGAGAAAAATCGTGAAATACGCAATCGTCACTGGTGGAGCGCGCGGACTCGGACTCGGTATCGTCAATGCGCTGCTCGAAGAAAAAGTGGTCGAGACTGTCGCCGTGATCGATCGCGAGCTGGTGCCGCCACCGGCCGCTATCGCGTCGCAGGTGCACGGCTATACCGCCGACGTCACCGACGAGAAGCAGGTGCACGGCGCCGTCGAGGAGATTGTTTCCCGTTTCGGCGCGCATCCTGACGTGCTCTGCAACAATGCCGGCGGCGGCGATCGCGCGTGGTTCGAGAGCGGGACGCAACGCGAGTGGGACAGTGTCGAGACCTGGCGGCGCTATGTCGATCTCAACTTGAACTCGGTCTACCTGGTGTCGCGCGAAGTTGCGCCGCGGATGAAGAGCGGTGCCGTCATTTGCAATACGTCGTCAATCGCCGGCCTGCAGGCGGCTCCGGTCCTGGCAGCGTACGCAGCGGCCAAGGCCGGCGTGATCTCATACAGCAAGACGCTCGCGCTGCAGCTTGGTCCGTCGGGCATTCGCGTCAACGCGGTCGCTCCCGGGCTGATCTACACGCCGCTTTGGCAGCAATTGGGCGCGGCGCTCGGCGGCGGCGACGCGAACGCGCGCATGGTGTTCGACACGGTCGTAAAGCAACTGGTTCCGCTCGGCCGCGAGCAAACCGTCGAAGACATCGGGCACGCCGTCTCATGGCTCTGCTCCGACAAGGCGATCAACGTGACCGGCCAGGTCATCGCCATCGATGGTGGAATTCTGCTCGGACGAGCGCCCCTGACCGAAGGGTAGGACGACACTCCGTTCGCCTCCACTTCGGGTGCTCGTCCACCATATGGCACCGCCTAATCGCGCCGCTATAAAATGTGCGGTCGGAGAGTCGCATCGCGCATGAATGAGAGAGAGCAACACGCGCGCAGGATCGTTGAACGACTGGTCGATTCCGGCTTTCGGGCCGTTTTCGCCGGCGGATGTGTGCGCGATCGAATCCTCGGCGTCGAGTCCAAGGATTACGACATCGCCACCGACGCTCGTCCCGAGGTCGTGCAGAAAATGTTCGACCGCACGGTGGCGGTCGGCGCGAAGTTCGGCGTGATCTGCGTAGCTCTGGACGAAGGCAGGGATCACGAAGCGGTCGCGACATTTCGCGCCGATGCCGAATACACCGACGGACGCCGCCCCTCGTCGGTGCGTTTCGGCGCGATCGAGGAAGACGCTATCCGCCGCGACTTCACAATCAACGGCATGTTTTACGACCCGATCGCCGACCGGCTGATCGATCTGGTCGACGGGATGCGTGACTTGCGCGCCGGAGTAATCCGCGCCATCGGAAATCCGGACGAGCGCTTCGAGGAAGATCACCTGCGCATCCTGCGCGCCGCCCGCTTCGCCGCGCGCTTCAACTTTACGATCGATGCGGCGACCTTGGCCGCGATGAAACGCGCGGCGCCGAAGATTGTCGATATCGCGGCCGAGCGAATCGGCGATGAAATCGTCAGGATGATGACCGAGGGCGCCGCCGCGCGCGCGATGGATCTGATGATGGACAGCGGCCTGATGCAAATCATTCTGCCCGAAGTTGTGCAGATGCGCGGATGCGAGCAGCAAGCAAACTTCCATCCCGAGGGCGACGTCTACACACATACGCGCATCGGTGTTGCGATGCTGCCCGCGGGATGCACCGAGACCGTCGCGTTCGGAATCCTGTTGCACGATATCGCCAAGCCGAAATCCCGCGCGGTCGTCGGCGAGAAGATCACGTTCTACGGGCACACGGACGACGGCGCCGTTATGGCGGCGAACATGCTCGCGCGGCTCAAGCGCTCGCGCGCGGTGCAGGAGACCGTCGCGTACCTGGTGAAGAATCATCTGAAGCTGTGCATGGCGCCGCGGATGCGTCCGTCGACGCTCAAGCGGATGCTCGCGGAAGAGGGCTTCGACGAATTGATGGATGTCGCATTTATGGACGCGATGGCGTCGAGCTCGGACCTCGGGTTCTGGCATTTTTGCCGCCGCGCCATGACCACGATGACCCCGGCCGCGATTCGTCCGCCGCGTTTAATT
>Ga0210391_10004234_pt1 | contig 12026 bp, 9 predicted proteins | sample IncBWC12OmetaG_FD_160573 | JGI IMG/M metagenome (GOLD analysis project Ga0210391, IMG submission 160573) | Forest soil microbial communities from Barre Woods Harvard Forest LTER site, Petersham, Massachusetts, United States - Inc-BW-C-12-O ...
AGCGCGATTCACCCGGTGCCGGCCGCATCTCCCTCGACGACCTGCGCCGCGCCCTCGACGAACATCCTGCGACCCTCGTCTCCATCATGTGCGCGAACAACGAAATCGGAGTGATTCAGCCCATCGATGAAATCGGCGCAATCTGCCGCGAGCGCAAAGTCGCCTTCCATACCGACGCCGCTCAGGGCGCAGGCAAGCTCCCCATCGATGTGAACCGCATGGGCATCGATCTTCTTTCCATCTCCGGTCACAAGCTCTACGGACCCAAAGGCGTCGGCGCGCTCTACGTCCGCCGCAGCAGTCCGCGTCTCGGCATCGCCGAGCAAATGCACGGCGGCCGCCACGAACGCGCCATGCGCTCCGGCACACTCAACGTTCCCGGCATCGTTGGACTCGGCGCCGCGTGCGCACTTGCCGCGGCCGATCTCGAACCTGAATCCGCGCGCATCGGCGCGCTCCGCGATCGCTTTCAGGGAAAGCTCTCTGCCCTCGACCGCACCCGCGTCAACGGATCGCTGCAGTACCGTCTTCCCGGCAACCTCAATATGACCTTCGAGCATGTCGACAGCCAGTCCCTCATGATGGGACTCCAGGACGTCGCGCTCTCCAGCGGCTCCGCCTGCACCTCCGCTGCCATCGAGCCCTCGCACGTTCTCAGCGCGCTCGGACTGTCGCCGGAAGCTGCGCACTCGAGCCTTCGCTTCGGCGTCGGCCGCTTCACCACCGAAGAAGAAATCGACTTCGTCGCAGAACACCTGATGGAGGTAGTCGGCAAACTCCGCGAACTCTCGCCTGCCTACGCCGAACTCACCTGATCTTGCTTGGAACCGGAATAAAATCCCAAACAAAGGAGCGCCCCATGAACAAGAAACTCAGCTGGCTCGCAGCCGCCGTGTACTTCCTGTTCATGCTTGCTTGTTATCTGGGCTTTTCCGTCTTGAACCCGGCGCTGCGCCACCAGATGGCTTCCATCCATTCCCTCTACTGGACTTTCGCCATGCCTGTGGCTGCAGGCTGCTGTGCCATCTTTGCGCTCGCCATGCGCTTCATCGCCGGCCTCTTAGCCAAACGCTACTCCGCGCGCTCCACATCGTAGATCTGCGAAGCCTACTCCGCTTCCAACACCACGCATTTCAAATACTCCGTCTCCGGAATATTGATCACCACCGGATGATCCGCTGCCGCGCCGCGCACTTCCAGCAACCGCACGCGCCGCCGCGCATCGCCAGCCGCGGCTCGCAGCGTCTCCATAAAGTCCGCCAGCGATACATGGTGCGAGCACGAACACGTCACCAGCCGGCCACCAGGCCGCAGCATCTTCAGCGCCCGTAGATTCAGCTCGCGATACCCGCGCAACGCACCTTCTACCGCGCGCTTCGACTTCGCAAACGCCGGCGGATCCACTACGATCGTGTCGTACACCGTTCCCGCATCGCTCCAGTCGCGCAGCAAATCGAACGCATCCGCTTCTACCCAATCCACTTCAGCTGCGCCCAGCGCCGCGCCGTTCATCGCGAAATTCCGCTCCGCCACTTCCAGCGCTGCTCGCGAAACATCTACACCCGTCACATGCCGGCACGTCCGCGCCAAATGCAGCGCGAAACCACCCTGATACGTGCAAACATCCAGCGCCTCGCCTTGCGCGTACCGCGCGGCCGCCGCATAATTCTCCCGCTGATCCAGGAACGCGCCCGTCTTCTGTCCGCTGGTCGCGTCAAAATGAAACTGCAACCCATTCAGCCGGAACACCGTGTTCGTCACAGGCTCCGAACCCCGCGCATACAGCGTCGAAGACGCCGGCACGCTCAACTGCTCCAGTTCACGAATCCGCGGGTCTTCCCGTTCCAGAATCGTTTCCGGCCCAACCGCCTCGCGAATCGTCTCCGCCACCACCGCGCGTACAGCATCGGTATCCAGCGCCTTGTGCCGCAACTGCACCACAACCAACCCCGCATATTGATCGGCAGTCAGTCCCGGCAACTCGTCAGCCTCGCTGAACACCAGACGGCAAGCATCGTTGTCCTCATCGAGCATCGGCTGCCGCCGTTCAATCGCCGCCCGCAACCGTGTCCGCAGCGCCTCCTGCCATTCGGCTTCGGTCATCAGCTCCTGCGACACCAGCCGCACCACAATTTCCGACGCCGGACTATACAACCCAGTCCCCAGCAGCGCGCCTCGCCGATCAGTCACCGGCATCAACCCAGCGCCCATCTGCTCCACGCCTTCCGGCCACGCTTCCACATCCGACCGGTAAACCCAAACTTGCCCTGCCTGCAGCCGATCCGCCGCTCGCCGTGACACGCGCACCGCTCCCGGAACTTCGCGCCCCAGTCCCGCATCAGCTCCAGGCGCCTCAGGCGCAACCGGCTCGTGCGTCGCGCCGCCCAGCCGCCGTCCCGCGCCAGCCCGTCCCGGAACTACCTTTTTTGAGCCAGCACGGCCCGCTTTCGTCTTCTTCTCGTGTCCGCGATTGGTGCGTTCTGGCATCACAGTTCCCAGAAGCATCTTCGCACAGGGGGAACGAACGCACTTGGACCGGTATCACCGCTGGCTTTTGCTCATCTTGCTCGTTGCCGCGCCCCTGCGCGCCCAAACGGTGTCCGCACCGCCTGCCTCAACGCCATCCACCCAAGCGCAATCTGCTCCAATCCACACTGCGCCAGCCCCAACTCCAGCGTCTTCAGCGCAAGGTTCGAAAACTTCGACGCCTTCGACAGCCTCCATCGCGGATTCCGCTCCGGCTGCGGCTCCAGCCACTCCCGCAGTTCCCGTCAAAACGGAAACCGGTACCCTCAACGGCGCGTCCTACCGCATCGACGTCCCCAAAAACTGGAACCATGGCCTCGTCCTCTATTTCCATGGCTACGAACCCACGCGTCTCACCTTCGATCCCAAATATCCTCCTGGCCGCATCCTTCAGGAAATCTTCAACCGCGGCTACGCCGTCGCGCGCTCCGGCTACGCCGTCGGCGGATGGGCGCTTCCCCAGGCAGCTTCCGAAACCGAAGCTCTCCGCCGCCATTTCCGCCGCAAATACGGCGCGCCCCGCGAAACCTTCCTCATGGGCCACTCCATGGGCGGCCTGCTCACCCTCATGTCTCTTGAAGAGGACCCCAAAGAGTATTCCGGCGGCCTCGCCCTCTGCGGCGTACTCGCTCCCGCCGATCTCGTAATGCAGCGCGCCTTCGCCAACCGCGTCGCATTCGACGCCCTTTTTCCCGGCGTCCTTCCTGACGTTGAACACATCCCCGCCTCGTTCATGATGAACGACATTCCCACCACAACCGCCGTCCAGAAGGCTCTCGACGCCAGCCCGCAGCAGGCCGCCATCGTTCGCCAACTCGCCAACATCCATGCCAATCGCGGACTCGCTGACGTCCTCGTCTTCAACACCTTCGTCATCGAAGACCTTCGCCTCAAATCCGGCGGCAATCCCTTTGACAACCGCAACCTCATCTACACCGGAACCGACAACGACGCCCTCCTCAATCAGCGCGTCCACCGCTACGCCGCGGACCCCAACTCCTACCGCTTCCTCGCCGACTGGTATTCGCCCACCGGCAATCTCCGCCGCAAGCTCCTCGAAGTCCACACCATCTACGACCCGCTCGTTCCAGCCTCCAACACGGCCTGGTACAACGAGCTCGTCAACCGGCTCGGGCACGGCGACGAATTCGTTCAGCAGTACGTCGACCGCGACGGCCACTGCAATATCACCGCCGACCAAACCGGCCTCGCCTTCGACGAACTCCTCGACTGGGTCCATAACAATCACCGCCCCAACCCCGGCCTCTTACCCGGAAGCCCGGCTCCGCCCGAAAAGACCCCGCCCAAACCCAAGAACCCCGGCAAGCCCGAATAGCTCCCGCATGCGTTAACCTGAATTCGCATGAATACGACGACGCAGGCTTCGCGATTCCTCATCTCCCTCACCCTCCTTGCAGCCCTGTCCGCCGCGCCGCGAGCCCGCGCCCAAACTGCGCCGCTGCTCATCCCCGGCCAGCCCGTCGCTGTCGACGTTCCCGGTGCCCACGTCCTGCCCGATCCCAACACCACCTACAAAGTCGTCTTCGACATCAAAACCGCTGCCGAAAAACCCAGCGACCCCAACCCATTGCTCGTTGGCCTGGCCAAGTACGTCAACACCCTGGCCAAATACGGTGTCCCCGCCAGCCATCGCCAGCTCGCAGTCGTGTTCCACGGCGACGCCCTCGACATCGTCGTCACCAACGACACATGGAAAGCCGCACACAACGGAGCCGACAATCCCAACGTCCCTCTCATTCAGAGCCTCGCCAAAGCGGGCGTCCAGTTTCACGTCTGCGGCCAGGGCGTCATGCGCACCAAAATCGACCCCAAAACCATCCAGCCCGAAATCCAGCTCGACCTCTGGGCATTAACCACCCTCGTCGATTTAGAGCAACAAGGCTACGTTCACATAGGGGATTAGAAAGTCCCCAGCCCCTGGTACCTGTCCGCCATGCCGCATATAATGACTCATGGCGAGTGTCCAGCCACCCACGCTCCCTGTCGAGCGGGTCCCGGATCCGGGGTCCCCGAAGGACAAGTCCGCCGTGGTGGTTGACCTGTTCCCGGAGAAGTTCGCGCAGCTTCTGGACACCATCCGCCGCAACCGCCCCTCCGACGACACCAACATCATTCGCCAGGCCTGGCAGTTCTGCCTTGAGCACCACAACGGCCAGCTACGCGCCTCCGGCGAGCCTTACGTCCTCCATCCGCTCGAGGTTGCACTCGTCCTCGCGGAGATGAAGCTCGACTCCACCGCCATCGCCGCGGGCCTCCTCCACGACGCCGTCGAAGATACACCCGTCACCACGGAAGACATCGTCGCCAAATTCGGCGAGCAGGTCGCCCACATCGTCGAGGGCGTCACCAAGATCGACAAAATCCAATTCGCCAATCGCGAAGACCGCCAGGCCGAGAACGTCCGCAAGATGCTCCTTGCCATGGTCAGCGATGTGCGCGTCGTCCTCATCAAGCTCGCCGATCGCCTCCACAACATGCGCACGCTCGAGCATCTCTCGCTCGACCGCCAGCGCTCTATCGCCCGCGAAACCCTCGACATCTACGCGCCCCTCGCGCATCGCCTCGGCATGGGCAAACTCCGCGGCGAGCTTGAAGATCTCGCTTTCCGCTACGTCGACACCATCACTTGGGATCAACTCCACGAAGCCGTCGAAGCCCGCCGCTCCGAAGGCGAACAGTTTCTCTCCGGCGTCGAAGCGCTCCTCTCCGAGAAGCTTCACGAGAACAACATCAAGGCCCGTGTCGAATGGCGCATCAAACGCCTCTACTCCATCCACCAGAAGCTCGTAAAATCCGAGACCTCCATCGATCAGGTCTACGATCTCCTCGCCCTGCGCGTCATCACTTCCAGCGTGCAGGATTGCTATGCCGTCTTCGGCATCATCCACAGCATCTGGCGTCCCGTCCCCGGCCGCATCAAGGACTTCATCGCCATGCCCCGCCCCAATTTGTATCAGTCACTGCACACTACTGTGATGGGCGAAGGCGGTCATCAATTCGAAGTCCAGATCCGCACCGAAGAAATGCACCGCATTGCGGAAGAGGGCATCGCCGCGCACTGGAAATACAAGCAGGGCGGCTCGCCCGTTAGCGCTCGCGACGAGCAGCGCCTCGCCTGGGTCCGTCAGCTCGTCGAATGGCAACGCGACATGACCGACCCCAACGAGTTCCTGTCGACGCTCAAAATCGATCTCTTTCCTGAAGAGGTCTACACCTTCACGCCCAAGGGGAAAGTCGTCGTCGTTCCCCGCGACGGTACGCCTCTCGACTTCGCCTATACCATCCATACCGAAGTCGGCCACACCTGCATCGGCGCGCGCGTCAACGGCCGCATGGTCCCGCTGCGCACCAAGCTCCGCAACGGCGACATCGTCGAAGTCATCACCCAGAACGGTCACACCCCCAGCCGCGACTGGCTCACCTTCGTCAAAAGCTCTCGCGCCCGCAACAAAATCCGCCACTGGATCAATGAGCATCAGCGCGAGCGTGCCATCGACATCGGCCGCAAGCTCCTCGAGCGCGAAGCCCGTAAATACAAAATCCCGCTCTCCCAATTCGAGGAGTCTGACTACGCTCGCCTCGCCGCCGACTACAGCGTCGCCACGCCCAGCGACCTCATGGCGGCCATCGGCTTCGGCAAATATTCTGCGCGCCAGGTCCTCAATCGCCTCGCTCCCGGACTCATCCATCCCCTGGCCGAACCGGAAGCCGCGCCCCTCGCTCCCGGCGCCGAGGCTGTCCGCCGCGTCTCCGCCTCCAGCGGCTCCGACTCGCTCGTCGTTGAAGGCCAGAATGAATTGCTCGTCTACCGCGCGCGCTGTTGTAATCCCATCCGTGGTGAAGAAATCATCGGCTACGTCACCCGCGGCAAAGGCGTCGCCGTCCACGCCCGCAATTGTCCCAACGTGCAAAACCTGCTCTATGAGGCCGACCGCCGCATCGCCGTCGAGTGGGCCAAGACTCCCGAAGAAAAAGCTGGTCGCCCGCAAACCTATCCCGTCAAGCTCACGGTTCACTGCGACGACCGCGCCGGCATGCTGAAAGAAATCACCGCCACCATCAGCGACGCCAACGCCAACATCCGTACCGTCGAAACCCATCCCGGCGATGCCGGCGACGCTACCATAGAATTCGTCATAGACGCCGAAGACGTTCGCCACCTCACCCTGCTCATCCAGGGCCTTCGCCGCCTCCCCGGCGTCCGCGACGTCCAGCGCTCCCAGAAGCTCTAGCTGCTACAGCTGCGCCACCGGCGGGACCAGTTCCTCCTCTTCCAACGTCGCAGCTCGTGCCCGCCGCCCAACAATCCAAACTCCCGCCACCACCAATGCGCCGCCGGCAATCTCCATCGGCGACATCCGCTCCCCGAAGATCATCCACGCGAATATCGCCGTCATCGGCGCAACGGTCAGAAACAGGATCGATGTCACCGGCGTTGGCAGATGTCCCAGCGAATAGGTCAGTCCAAAGTATCCGCCCACCTGGCAAACCAGACCCAGCGCCAGCAAAGCCCACCACGATCCAACCCCGGGCACTGCCAGCGAAATGTGTCCGCCAACCGCCCACACCAGCAGCGTCACGGCGCTCGCCGTCGTCGACACAGCCAGCAGCAGAGCCGCATCGACCCGCTCCCGCAACTGGCCCGTAATGACGAGATACAGCGCGAAGCAAACCGCCGCCACCACCGCCAGTCCATCCGCCGACGAGCGAGACAAGGCCTGCCGGAGATCGCCGGTAACAATCAGGCAGCTACCTGCCAGACCGACTGCGAGTGCCATCCAGAATCTCCCCGAAGGCAGCAGCCGCGTCACCATCCAAGTGAACAGCCCCACAAAGAGCGGAGAAACATTGCTCAGAAAAGTCGCACTCCCCGCCGACGTATGCATGACCGCGACATTCCAGAACCCAACATCGCCCGCGAAGAAAACGCCTCCGGCAACCGCAATCCACAACGTCCTTCGCGTAACGCGCCGCCCAGCCCTGCGTTTGAATGCAAGGATCGCCCAAAGCACCGGCAATGCGATCAACGTGCGATAAAGCGCCGAAGCAACGCCCGGCATCTTCGTCCAGCGAACGAAAATCGCCGACCACGAGATCGCGAGCACGCCGCCGGCCAGCGCACTCAGCGCGGCAAACCTTCGTTCGGACTGCATGAAGTCATGGTACGTGGCGGCGCGCGTATCGACGCCCGGCGGCCGCCCCGGCACCCTACCGCCTAGCTGCCGCCCTTCGCCCTCACCACTACCTCAATATTTCCCCGCGTGGCATTCGAATACGGGCAAGTCCTGTGCGCCGCTGCCACCAATTCTTCCGCCGTAGCCTGATCCACTTCCGGAATCGTCACATCCAGTTCCACACGCAGCGTGAACCCCTCGCCCTGTCCTTCATCGAAGGGCCCTACGCCCACCTGCGCCCGCACCTGCACCACGCCCGTTTTCGTCTTTGCCTGCAGCGCCACATACTCCACCGCGCCGCCAAAGCAAGCCGCATATCCCGCCCCAAACAACTGCTCGGGATTCGTCTTGTCCCCGCGCCCACCCATTCCCGGCGGCAATGCCAAATCCAGATCCAGTAATCCATCGGAGCTCCGCACATGCCCGTGCCGCGCTCCCTCCGCCGTCACATCTGACGTATACAAAACCTTCATCGTAGAGAATCCTCCAACTCAATTCTCGCCGATGCTCATGAATTTTGCGCAACACCTCGCGCCCCACTCCTGACCCGGGCGTCCTCACTCCGACCGCAGCGCCACGATCGGATCCAGCCGCGATGCCCGCCATGCCGGCAGCAGGCACGCCACCGCGGCAACCAACAGCAGCGTCACCGATACCACCACAAACACCATGGGATCGAGCGGCTGCGTCCCAAACAGCAGCGACGTGATCAGCCGCGTCACGCCCACGCTGGCCGCCAGTCCCAGCACCAGCCCCCAAAGCGCCGGACGCAATCCATCCCCCAGCATCAGCCGCACAATCCGGTCTCGCGGAGAGCCCAGCGCGATGCGAACGCCGATCTCCGTCGTCCGCTGCGCCACCAGAAACGACAGCACCCCAAACAATCCCACCATCGCCAGCAGCAACGACAGCACTGCAAACGCCAGCAGCAGCGTCGCGTCAAAGCGCGCATCTACAGTCGACTCACCAATCACCTGCTCCATCGTCAGCACATGCGCCACCGGCAGATTGCGATCCAGACTCGCTATCACCTTCTGCACCGGCAGCGCGAACATTGCCGCCGGACCCCGCGTCCGCACCACCAGCGATACTCCGCGCTGGCCGCTGTAGAGCGGGTAGTAGATCACCGGCCACGGATCGTGCGCGAGGTCATCCCGCGTGTTGCCCACCACGCCCACAATGCGCAGGCTCTTTCCCGGGAAATTGACATCTCCGTCGATATGACGCCCGATCGGGTCTTCGTTCGGGAAATCCTCTTTCACCAGTTCCTGATTCACCACCACCGCATCGGCCGCGCTCAGCCGATCGCTGGCGTCCAGGCCCTGCCCCTCCAGAACCGGAATTTCCATCGCCGCAAAATAGCCAGGATCCACAAACCGCGTCAGCGCATCCAGCACCTGTCCCTGCGGCAAGGGCGGATGCTCATGAATCGTGAACACGTCGTCCCAATCGCGCCCTTCACCCGGAATATTCGTCGTCAGCCCCGCCCCCGCTATTCCCGGCACCGCGCGCACTCGCTCCAGCAACTGCTCAAAGAATGAGACCCTCTGAGCATCCGTGCTGTAGCTCCCCTTGGGCAGATTCATTCTCATCGTCAGCACGTTATGCGTTGCGAATCCCATGTTCACTGACCGCAGCTGCTGATAGCTTCGCAGCAGCAAGCCCGCCCCGATCAGCAGCACCACCGTCAGCCCCACTTCGAGCGCCAGCAGCGTCTGCCGTAGCCGCGCCCGCCCACGTCCTCCGCTGTGCGACCGCCCCTGCTCCTGCAGAGCCGTCAGCACCTTCGTGTCGCGCGAAGTCAGTGCCGGAATCAGCCCCGCCAGCAGTCCGCACCCGGCAATCGCCGCCAGCGCAAACAGCATCACAACGCCGTCCATGTGGATCGCATCCGCCCGCGGAATATCCTCCCGCGTGCTGATCAGCCAGCGCACAAGGCCGTCCGCAAACACCAGCCCCAGCAGCCCACTCGCGCACGAAAGAAGCGTGCTCTCCGTTACCTGTTCACGAATCAACCGGATCCGGCTGCCGCCCAGTGCCGTGCGGATCGCCGTTTCCTTACTCCGCGACGCGGCCCGCGCCACCAGCAGGTTCGCGATGTTCAGGCACGCAATCAGCAGCAGGCACAGCGTTGCGCCCAGCAACGCGTACAGCCCCGTCTTCACTTCGTAAGTCTCAGCGTCCACCAGCGGCCGCAAATTTACCGCATCGCTCACCGGGCCATTCGGATGCTCGCGCCGAATCTCCCGCTGCACCGCATTCAACTCGCCGCCGGCCTGCGCGATCGTCACGCCTGGCCGCAATCGCCCCACAACATCGAAGTTATGCGCGTCGAACATCTGCATCAGTTTCGGAGATCTCTCGTGATACAGCGGCGTCCACAGCTGCACCTTCGCGTCCGGCCACCTGAACCACGCCGGCAGAATGCCGACCACCGTATACGCCTTCGCATCGATCAGAACGGTCCGCCCCACAATGCCAGGGTCGCCGCCATACCGCCGCTTCCACAATCCCCAGGTAAGAACCACCGTGGCGTTGGCTCCCGGCTGATCCTCGGCGGCCGTGAAGAATCGGCCCAACGCCGGCTTCACTCCCAACAGCGGCAACATATTCCACGACGCCATCTCCGCGCCCACCACTTCCGGCAGCTGATTTCCCGCGCCCGCCAGGTCATACTCAATCCACTTCTTGATCGCCAGGCTCGAGAAACTCTTCGATTGCTCCCGCCACCGCGCAAAACTTCCGCCAGCCACAATGTTGTCCTGATAGCTGCCATCGGACCGCGCCTCGAATACTTCAACCAGCTGATTCTGATTTTCAAACGGCAGCGGGCGCAGCAGCACGCTCCGCACCAGCGTGAACAGCGCGACATTCGCTCCAATGCCCAGCGCCATTACCAGAATTGCCGTCAGTGCAAACCCCGGCGTGCGCAGCAGCGTGCGCGTCCCAATGCGCGCATCGCGTACCAACGCCTCCATCCAGTTCCAGCTCCACGACTCCCGCGCCTGTTCGCGCAGCAGCGTCGGATTCCCAAAACTCCGCAACGCCGCCTGCCGCGCCTCTTCCGCGCCCATCCCGGCAGCCAGGTTCTCAGCGATTTGGTGTTCCAGGTGATCCTGCAACTCCGCTTCCAGCCGCTTCGCCTCACGCCCGCGATGCATCAGCATCTGTAAACGCATCCGCATCTTTTCTGCCCAACGCATCGAGTGTCTCCTGACGTCCATCCGTTATTCGCCGGATGCTGCCTTTAGGCCCCCGCAATCACCAGGTCGATCGCCGCCGACAACCGGTTCCAGTTCGCCGTCTCTTCTTCCAGCTGCTTTTTCCCCGCTGCTGTCAGCGCATAGAACTTCGCCTGCCGCCCCGTCTCGCTCTCCGCCCATTTCGCGCGGATCCATCCCTGCTGCTCCAGCCGGTGCAGCGCCGGATACAGCGACCCCTGCTGCACCTGCAGCACTTCATGCGAGATTTGTTGGATGCGCTTGGCGATCGCCCAGCCGTGCATCGGCTCCGGTGCAACCGTTCTCAGAATCAAAAGATCAAGCGTGCCCTGAACCAGATCGTTCGGTTTACCCATACTATGACCGTCTACACTACTTAGTTGTAGATAGTCAAGGTATGGATGTCCTGGGTGAGAGATTTCGCCTTATCGCAGCGAAGGGTCAAGCCGCCACACCAGCCCCGCATCGTAGCTCGTCAGCCACACCGATCCCAGGCCCGCGCGAATGCTGTCTCCACCCTTGCCCGCCCATTGCCCCACCACGCGATTCGTGGCCGGATCGATCTTCGTGATCGGGAGCCCATTCAGCGTCGCCCACACCGCGCCTTCGCCGTAAGCAATCTCCCCGCCGTGCCCCGCCAGTCCCGCGTCAATCGTCGCCATCAGCTTCCCGCTCCGCGCATCCATGCGCGAAATCGTTCCGTCGCCCTGGTTCAGCGTCCAAACCGATCCTGCCCCCACCGTCAAAAAACGCGGCGCTTTTCCCACCTTCGTTGTCGATACCAGCTTGTTGGTCTTCGCATCCACGCGCGCCAGCAAATCGTGCCCCGCTGACGTGATCCATACGGATCCCCGCTCATACGCGGCCGCATACGACTCCGACGGAATCGCGATCCTCGCAACCACGCGGTTCATCACCGGGTCAATGCGCACCAAAACGCCATCCCTGGACGTCACCATCCACACGCTGCCCGCGCCCGTCGCAATGCCGCCTTCCGAATCCGCCGGCCCGGTGTCGATCCTCGCAATCACCCTGCGCGTACGCAGATCTACGCGCACCAGGTCGTGATCTCCGCAACTTGGCA
>Ga0210391_10004236_pt1 | contig 12023 bp, 9 predicted proteins | sample IncBWC12OmetaG_FD_160573 | JGI IMG/M metagenome (GOLD analysis project Ga0210391, IMG submission 160573) | Forest soil microbial communities from Barre Woods Harvard Forest LTER site, Petersham, Massachusetts, United States - Inc-BW-C-12-O ...
ACGGCGGCGCCAGCGAGTGCGTCTACGGTTTTCGCGTGCCCCTGCTGGTCGTCTCCGCCTACAACTATCGTCCACAAGGCTCGACCGGCTACATTTCCGGAGCCTGCGTAGCCCCAGGGAACTGCCCGAACGACAAGGCTCCCTACGTCCACGACTTCGGCAGCCTCCTCAACTTTATCGAGTACGCCTTCGGAACAGGAGGAAATCCCCTCGGCGGGCAGGCGACATGCGGCATCGGCCCTTGCACGTACCCCTACGCGGACTATTTCGCGCCGGATGGTCACACCGTCTACTCACCAAACCAGTACTCGCTCCACTCTTGTCCTTGACAGCGAGGGTCGTCTGTACGGGACGACCGACGTCGGCGGCGCAACTGGCAACGGCACCATCTATCGGCTGACGCCGCAGTCCGGCGGGCGCTGGAAAGAGACGATTCTATACAGCTTTAAAGGGGGAGCGGGCGGACAAGAGCCGAGCGCGGGCGTGGTCATGGACCAAGCTGGCAATCTTTATGGGACGACCATCGGGGGCGGCAGCGGATGCGGCTGCGGCGTGGTTTATAAGCTGGCACCCCAGGCTGGCGGCAAATGGAAATACACCCTCCTGCACACCTTCGTCGGCTCGGACGGCGCCGGCCCCGACGCCAACCTCATCCTCGACGGCAAAGGCAATCTGTATGGCACAACCGCCACTGGCGGCGCAGGCGGCGCCTTTGAACTCACGCCGTGACCCGAGCAGACGCTGGTAACTACTGAGAACAGGCCAATTTCACTCAAATCCCCTGTTGGAAGACAGATGAGCGTAATCGCGATGTTACGCCAGTTGATGCGATGGCCTAGCAGTTGGCGGCTCGGATTACTTCCGGTTTGCCGACAAACCTGGAACAATCGCGCTTGCCACCGCGATGATGGAGAACAGTAAGTTGGGATCGTCGAGGAATGCTGCCCTCTACCGAAGCAATTGTCGGCTGTAAGCCGCGGAGTTCAGTGCTCACCAAATCTTGATGGGGCAACATTCCATGGGGAAAAAGCGCCGGAAGATTCCCGGCGCACGAATCGTATCCAAGTGATTAGGACTAATAGCTCGTTGAATCCCCCTTGGCTGCGGGTACATCCTTGGAAGTCATGTCAAATGTGAGCATAAACCCGTTCGTTCCCTTGAACTCGTATGGCTTAGCTCCCTCTTTGTACGTTTCGATCTCGTTCGGCATCATGACAAAACCGTCATTGCGCGGCGTGCCCCAATACTTGACGTTCTTAAGCACGGCCGGCTCATCGGTCATTCCCTGAAATCGCGCCAACTTGATCTCTGCCGTCTTACCTCCATTTAGAGTGGCGTGTGCGTGATCTCTGTCGAACGTCCAGGTATCGATATTGCCTTCGGAGATCTGTAGCGATTTCCACTTCACCGGAAACACATGCCCGATAATTTCCCCGAGCGCCTGCCGTTGCTCGGTGGTAGTCTTTTTATCGAATGTCACCAGCGCCCAATCCATCTGTCCCTGCGAGAAGTCACCACCCAGATCCCCATTGATCCAGAACTTCGCGCCCGTCAGATCGATTGCGCCATAATTTCCCTTGTTCACTTTGTAAGCATTGTTGAACTTGCAGAAGTGTTCCGTCTTGCCGTTTTCGTGATGAGCCGCCGGATGTGAGTTGAAATAGCACATGCAGAAGTGAGGACAGCTGCACGCCTCGATTGCGGTTGCATTGATCGCCCAATCCGCTGACGGCGCACTGGAATGACCCGCGCTGACGGTGAGTAGGGCAAGGACGAGTGTTAAAGCTATTCTGTGCATAGAGCACCTCCAAAAGTGAGTAAGAGCAGGGCACCATCGCGGTGAACCAACCCGCGACATCGAACATTCGTAAAAACGCGATCGGAGTTCGTTCATTTATTTGTGTATTGGGTTACAGTTCCTTTTGATTGCCGCTGTTTCGTGCGGCGCCCAGGCTCCGATGAGCGATGGACTGATGACAATTCCATTGTTAGCAACCACTTCATCGCGAATCCGAAGGCCAAGGCTTTCGACCTCGACTTCTGCCGCGGTGGCGATTCCTAATCTCTCCATTGCGGGCAGCAAACTTCGGACTATTTCTGGCAGCATTTTGTATGCCGGAGTATCCGGGCCAGCACCCACAGCGGCATCGAGCCGAAGCGTCGGCGCCGGCAAACCGGCGATCTGAAATGTGCGATGAAGCTCCAGTCCAGTCTTGGATTGCGCACCCGTCAGGTGGAATGCGCGGGTGATCCAATCTACGCAGCGTTCGTAAGTGGGCGATGCTGGGTGAGATTTACATCCGCTCGCGTCGATTTCCTGAAAGACAACGATCCCACCCGGTCGCAAGTGCGGCAGCAGTTTTCGCAACGCATCAACAGGATCCGGGTAGTACATGAGAATGAGACGACCGACCAGAGCATCGAAGTCTTCGTCGAACTTCATCTGCGTTGGATCACCTTCCACAAAATGTACATTCGATATCCGCTTATTTTCGGCTCGTGCTGTGGCGCGAATAATTGCCGCAGGCGTCCGGTCGACTCCAACGACCGTACCAGTTGGACCAATAAGCTCGGCGGCAAGAAACGCGACATCTCCTCCTCCGCACCCTACATCGAGGACCCGCATGCCCGAGCCGAGCCCGGCTTCGCGGAACAACTGTCTGGTAAAAGGCTCGAACATGTGCGCTTGCATATTTAAACGGTCAAGTTCGCGGTCGCTGTGTCCGAGTGCGTATTCAGCTGGGCCGGCTTGTTGGGCTGCCACCAACATCGCTCCTCCTACTTCGCTTTCCTGGTTCTTCATTCGGCCACACTCGCCTGCAAAATCGGCTGATTCGGAACCGCCTGCTGTGCGCCAAATCGATAAGGTCCGAGGCGAGTCATGAGGGCAGCAGCGATCGCTGCCGCCACGAAAAACAAGATGAGCGGGTCGCGGTATGAACCCGTCCGGTCAAATCCCGCGCCCATAACCAGAGGACCGAGTGCACCGGCTAACGCAAAAGCGGCCAATGCGGAGCTGTAAACCTTGCCAAAATCGAGCAGGCCAAAATAGCGGCTCGTAATATAGGCGATGATATCGACTTCAGCCCCCAACCCGAGGCCAACCAAAAAGGCGCCACCCAACATCAGTTGAGAATTGGCGAGCCAAAGCAGTGCCACTCGCAACGCAGAGCCTCCGAAGAAGATCGCAGAGAGACGTGAAGCAAGAAACCGGTCGAGCAAGTATCCGGTTCCAGCGCGCCCAATCAACGCTGCTGCACCGATTAGGGAGCTGCCCAAAGCAGCGGAGTGGGGACTGAGTCCTTTGTCGCTCAGCATGGCTGCCATATGGACTACGCAGCCTTGCACACTAGCGCTCACCAGGATGAAGGCACAGACCATAATCCAAAAATCTCGACTGCGCCACGCTTCACGAGCCGTGAATCCGTGCCTTGCGCCTTTGTTATGAGGCAAGGAAGTCGCCACGGTTGCACCGTCGCCGACCAGACCAAGGTCTTCTGGTTTCTCTTTCAGAAAGCAGGCCACAGTTGGCCAGCAGATGAGCAAAACCGATGCGCCAAGAATTGAATAGGCCGTGTTCCACCCGAATCGCGCGATTAGTGTCTGCGCCACGGTTGGCATGATCACGGCTCCTAAGCCGATTCCGAGCATCGTCACGCCCAGCGCCAAGCCCCGAATTCGGTCGAACCAATGCGACACGACTGTGCCATAAGGTATTGGGCCGACTCCATGGATCGACAACCCCAAGAGAACGTAGAAGACATAAAGCCGCGTAAGGCTGCCACTGAAGAGCCGATTAGCAACCAAGATCAAACCGAAAGTTGCCGTCCCAGTCATAATCACGCGGCGTGGACCGAAACGATCAATCAGCCATCCTGTGGGAGCCGCCGACAGAGCGCCCACGAAGAGTTGCACTGTGAATCCCAGTGAAACCGCAGCGCGCCCGGCATGGAATTCCTGCATCAGCGGTTTGAAGAACACGCTGAAGGAATAGACGGCAATCGGTATTCCCCAGAAGAGTCCCAGCGCTGACACGAGCACCACTCGCCATCCGTAAAAGCTTGCCGTGGAATTTTGCTCTGCCGCCAGTGACCTTGCGGATTGCGCTGGGAGAGGCGCCAAGCTCGGATCGTCAAACTTCATCTCTACGCTGCACCTCCAGCCGATGGAGTATCAGTCGATCCTTGTTTGGCGAGGACCATGACCTGTACGAATGAGTGAAGCGGCGTAGGGTGTTCGGACAAGCGCTTTTTCAATTTCTGTTCCAAACAATCGGCGAAGGTATTACGGTTCCCGGCGTCGCTGATCGACGAAGAAAGTGAAGGCACGAAGATCGCGCGGAAGAACGCGGCGTGCCGGCTGACGAGAGCCTGAAGATCTCCATTGACTTGATAGTCGGTCCAAGCCGCATCCGGCAAATCGAAAAGCTCGCAATGTTCAACGGAAAGGGACTGGAATTGACCATCTGCTCGAAATGGCTCCAAGAGCTGTGCCCTTCGTCGAGGGTATGCGCCCAGAACCATCCGTTTGCGCTCGTCGTCGCGGATGACCCGCTCACCGACGAGTTCCGCGAGCACTGTGTTCGCAGAGTGAAACACAGGTTCCAGGCCTGAACCACCGGTATCGCTCAGACCTGGAAGGACGATCACGAGTCGTCCGCCGCCCCGTAATTCCCGTGCACGCAGCGAAAGAAAAAGCCTCCAGTCCTCGGCAGCTTGCAGATCAAATGCTGCGCGCACGTCCCCGGTGCAACCTACCGACATAAAGTGTCCGGGAATCAAAGCAGGAATACGGCGGAGCCAGACGGCAGCATAAGAGCACCACCCGAGATCAACTTGTCCTTGGGGAAAGACGCTCTCGTAGAACGACCTTCCAATGGCACACGGGAAAACATAAGGGTCATCCAGCGCATATCGTTCTGGATCCCGGTGCAGCACATCGAAGAGAGCGTTGAAATCGTTTGCGTGCTGGTCCACATGAACCACCATGAGGCACCGCTCGTTGCCAACACGGGTACGCAGGCTGCGGATCGCCACATGCATCGGAGATAGAGAGTTCTTTCCTTGCGAAGAACCGTAGTCCGCGATAACGATTGCATTGCTTCCTGGTGAAAGTGTGCAGGATTGAGCCGCTTTCTCGAGATACGGCAACGCCAGGCTGCCTCCACCTGCGGGAAGTTTGGCGTGCCGATTGTAGGATCCGCCACCTTCCATCACGCCGTGGGTTGCTATCGTCGGAGCTGACATTTACTTCTCCTGGGTTTTCGGGCCATACCAGGTCAAACCCGTCTCCACTTGTCGCTCGGAAAGCGGCGACGGTCAATTCTTCGCCACTTCTCTTTTGATACCCTGGCAATCCCCTGATAAGTCATTTGCTCCCAACAAAACGTAGGTGCCACACGCTTTGCGAGGTCGTGCTAAACTTTGGAACAATGTGACGTACGCCGATGCCGCCTACCCTCCCACCACTGGTACGATTCGCGAATTTCGAGGTTAACCTTCGCGCAGGAGAGCTCCGAAGAGAAGGCAGCAAAGTACGGCTGCAGGAACAACCGTTTTCGGTCCTGACTGTGCTATTGGAATCGGCGGGTGAAGTCGTCACTCGTGAAGAACTTCGCAAGCGCCTCTGGGCGGAAGATACCTTTGTCGATTTCGATCATCGCCTGGCAGTGGCCGTAAGCAAGCTAAGGGATGCGCTGCGAGACTCTGCCGAACAGCCCATGTTGATCGAGACAGTTGGACGACGCGGTTATCGATTTGTGGGCCAATTGGAACCCACCGATTCATTGTCTGCGGATTCCAACGGGGGAAAATATGACACTCCTTTGGCTTCTTCTGAACCACCTGAGCAAGCAGAGCCCCCAAAGTTGGCGCATCCGTATCCGAGGCGATCTCGAATCTTCCTTTTCTCCCTCGGATTCGTCGTTCTGCTCGCAGTGATCGCCTTGATGAAGCTTGTTCACATTCGATCTGGGAAAGGACAGTCGACGGCTCCCCGGAGCTTGGCGATTCTTCCGCTGCAAAATCGTGGCGAAGATTCAAGGAGCGACTTCCTTGGATTATCACTGGCGGATGTACTCATCACGAAATTGGCCTACGTGAGTTCCCTCAGTGTCCGCCCTTCTGCGGCAATTGAGAAATATCGAGGAACGGCTATAGATCTTCAGAAAGTCGCCGCAGATCTCAAAGTCGATACACTGCTCACGGGAAGCTTCATTCGCGATGGCGACAACTTGCGCATTACATACCAACTGGTCGACGCCAAAACCGAAAAAATCCTGGGCCAAGGAGTGATCGACCTTAAGTACGACAATCTTCTTGCTGTTCAGGATAAAGTTACCCGCCAACTAATTTCAGAACTGCAGCTGAACTTGTCTCCAGTTGAAGCGGACCATCTAAAACCGGAAGCGTCGGTCAGTCCTCTCGCCTATGAATATTTTTTACAGGGACTTGATCTTTACGGACAGCACAAGTTTCCCCTAGCGATCCAAATGTTCGAAAAGACCACTGAGATTGACCCCACCTACGCCCCAGCGTGGGCCTATTTGGGAGCTGCCCATAATTCGGACGCGGCATTCGAGCTTGGCGGGCGAGAACAATATCGCCGTGCCCAAGCCGCGTACGAGAGAGCGTTGGTGATACGACCAAACTTGCTTGACGCACAAATCTTTCTTGCGAATTTGCTGATTGACACGGGAAAAGTTGAGCAGGCTGTGCCCTTGTTGCGAGACGCCTTAAAGACGAACGGCAATTACGCCGCCGCTCACTGGGAACTGGGATATGCATACAGATTTGCTGGAATGTTGGACGAATCCGTGGCGGAATGCGAGCGGGCGCGGCAACTGGCTCCCTTCGTGAAGGGCAACGGTTCGGTGTTAAACAGCTATCTCTATCTGGGGGAATACCGGAAGTTTCTGGAGAGCCTGCCGGTCGACGATTCCTCGTTCACTCTGTTTTACCGTGGCTTCGGAGAATTTCACGAAACGCAGTTCGACCAAGCGGCAAGTGATTTCGATCGCGCGTACCAACTCGATCCAAATTTGTATACGGGAATTGGAAAGGCTTTGAGTGACGCGATTCATCAGCACGCAAAAGAAGGCTTGCAGCTCTTGAGTGGACTGGAGAGAACAGTAAAACAGCGAGGAGTCGGGGATCCGGAAGCCACGTACAAGATTGCGCAGGCGTACGCCGTCTTGGCAGACAAGAGTTCCGCATTACGTGCGCTTCGGATGAGCGTTGAAGGCGGTTTCTTCAGCTATTCCTACATTGACAAAGACCCATTGCTGAATGATCTACACGGCGAAGCCGAGTTCGCTCAGATTTTGGACATAGCACATCAGCGAAACGCGGCATTCAAGAATTCTTTCTTTCGCTGAAGCGAGTCTTGCCCGATCGTTTCTCGAATCTGGTGCGGCTCGTATGTGACATCGTGCGCGCTTGGTCGCCATCCTTAGAGTGACGGGCAAGCCAGAAGTTAGTGGTTGGCCGTACCGAGAAACGCGCTTGTGGCCACCGAGGTTTGATTGGCTAGAAAAACGGGTTATGAGATGCACCGAACTCAGTTTCCAAGCCGCTAATAAAAGTTAACTCGCGAAGGCGAAACCCCGGCTTACGATCGCATTGCATTCGCCTAACGCCTTACTGCAAACCGGACTGCGAATGTGCCTTCTGGAGAAAAGCCAGGATAGCACCGCATTCGATGCCCAGCAGTGTGTTCTCTGTGGTCCGGTTTGTTTGGGAATAATCGCGGAATACGGGCATTTTTCGCGTATTTCACAGCAAAAGGCCTGGATTTTCTCTGCAGTCGAGACTGCGTGGCGGAGGAAGAGAGATTCGAACTCTCGGTACGGTTTTGTCGCGCTAAGGCTCGCTATAAGATCGATCCGCCAGTCTTCATTCTCCGGGTGCCGAGAACAGTTGCGAGACCTGGGCATCCACGAAGTGCTGTCCACGCTGGGTTCGCCTTGGCAGCGAGCGTACGTGGAGCGGGTGATTGGTTCCATTAGGCGCGAGTGCCTCGATCATGTGATCGTGTTCCATGAAAGCTCGCTACGCCGAACCCTCGCTTCGTATTTCGACTACTATCACCGATCCAGAACACATCTCTCCCTGGGGAAGGACACGCCCGAGCCACGACCCATTCAACCACCGGAAATCGGGTCCGTCGTGGCGGTGCCCCAGGTCGGTGGATTGCACCACTGCTACGAACGATGGGCCGCCTGAAACAGCCGAAGTCTAAAGCGCTACTTCTGCTCTGTCCTGTGAAATCTGTGTCCGAACCGCGCTCACTCGCACACGTGTGGCTCGGCGAATTTCGTTCACCAGACTCGATCAGGTCTATCGAACCGCTTGCGAGCCCCGCGGTTCGCTTGGCGAACGACATCCGCCAATGCGCTCCACAGAATTTTCGTTAGGGACAATCAGCTCGCTGAGGATGAATCTCTCCAGTCATACTGACCTACCATCAAGGGCGGCCGAGGGGGGCCTCCATGGTCCAGTGGAAACCTCTTGAGACCAGCGGAAACTCATTCCGGTCGGCCAACTGAAGCTCCATATGAACCTGATGATTGTCCATCCGGCCATCCAGGATGAGCTGATCCCCGGCAGGCTGCTGGAAGGTGAAGTTCGCCGTCCAGTTCTGGTCGTCACTCTTCGTGAGGACGAGAGTCCTGTCCGGGAGATTGATGGAGGCGCCATAAGGAGCGACCGATTCGTCCGTGCGCTGCAAGACCATACACACGGGCGCTTGTATATGGACCGCTTGTTCGTACAGCGCAGCACAGCTCCGGTCGGGGTCATCGAAGATGGCGCGCCGCCAATTGGTGGAGTCGAGTGGCGGGCGTGGTTGTTCATCGATCGACATCTGGCGCACCTCCCAGATGCCATAGAGCGGCGGGTGCGGTTTGCCCCCGCCCTCGGTACTCCAGATACCCCAGCACACATAGCCGTACAAGCCTAGGAGCCACAGACCCAATATCATCTGCGCGGCAAGCGCGATTCGGTTGGCCCGGACGCCACGGAAGAGTTGCGCTTGCGTGGAAGGCGCCGTAGCCCGGTTCAGCCACAGGAATCGGATCAGGCGTGGAACGTCGGGGGCAAGGAGAAAGCAGGACAGCAGGATGAGGTGGAAGGCGAGCAGCTTTGCCGGCACATCGTACGTCATGTTCAGCGTAAACACCTGGATCATGTCGGCGAGGCTGATCAGGGCGCCCAACGTGCCCGTGCGAGGGAAGATCAGCAGCACTCCGCCCGCGATTTCGGCGCAGCCAGCGAAGATTTCATAAGCCGGGGCCGAGCCCATGGAGGCCCAGAGAACCGCCATGGGAGAGAATGTGCCGAAAGGCTGCAGCAGCCTGGTCAATGAGGGATACGGCATCTGCACCATGAAAATCTTCACCATACCGTAGGCAATCATCTGTCCGGCAAGCACGAGGCGAACGAAAAGCCGAAACCACTTATGCAGTTCGGTGTAATTCTCCCGGCTGTGGTCGAGAAGTGACCAGACGACGGTGGCGGCAGCGGCAATCATTAGCAGGCAGAACGTCATGACCCAAGCGAACATGTCGTCGCTGGTGCCACTGTTGCCGCCCCAGAAGTCGGACAGGGGCGCATTCACGTGGAGAATATGGGCGGCGGTCCAGAAGATCACGGGGCGTAGCGGCCAGCGAGTTGCCAGATCGGGAAAGTCGGCGCCCTCGGTTGCAGAGAACATGCTGGTGATGACTTGCGTGACCAGACAATACAGCCCCAGATATATCATCCAGAATCGAAAGGCAACCCGGAGGGCTAGGTTCCACCTCGGAATGTTGGTCTGGGACTGGGTCTGGGGCTGGATCGGTACGGTCTGGGGATGTGGGATCGTCTGAAGCTGTGCGTTCATTTGAGACCTCCGTCAGAAAGCGGCTGAGATTAGGCCATTAACTATCACTGCGATGGAAGAGGATCCAAGTTGTAACAACTCTCGCAGTTTTGCACCTTATGAAGTCTGTTGTGGATTTCAAGGACTCTCTGGGTAATTTTCCAGAAATCGAACAAAAACCAAGATAAGCAACCAAAGGATCGAGGCGCTTTCCCGCTAAATTGAAGATTGTATTGAGATTTCCTTGGCAAGCCCGTTAAAGCCGAAAATCACCCGGTCCGAACGCTAGCGAGCGCTGGCAGGTAAAGGTTGTTCTGCGGTCGTAACAGCGGCTTGAGCATCCGGAGCCGTTTCGTGGTACGCGATCCCGGTACGGGCTTCCCGGGGCAATTCCCGGTTGCACCGTTGGGGAAAATGTTTATTCCAATCACGGCTGCGGAAGCGTTTTAAACTCCTGGGTCCAGTGGAAACCTCTTGAGACCAGCAGAAACTTATTCCGGTCGGTCAACTGAAGCTCCATATGAACCTGATGATTGTCCATCCGGCCATCCAGGATGAGCTGATCCCCGGCAGGCCGCTGAAAAGTGAAGCTCGCCGCCCAGTTCTCGTCGTCACTCTTCGTAAGCGCGAGAGTTCTGTCCGGCAGATTGACGGAGGCGCCATAAGAAGCGAAGGAATCGTCCGCGCGCTGAAAGGCCATCTGGTCGGGGTAATCGAAGATGGCGCGCCGCCAACGGGTGGAGTCGGTGAACAGCGGCGGGCGTGGTTGTTCGTCGATCGACATCCGGCGCACCTCCCAGATGCCATAGAGCGGCGGGAGCGGTCTCCCCCCGGCCTCGGTACTCCAGGCAACCAAGCAGTAATGGCAGTACACGCCTACGAGCCACAGACCAAATATGATTTGCACGGCAAGTGCGATCCGGTTGGCCCGGACGCTACGGAAGAGTTGCGCTTCCGTGGAAAGCGATGTGGTCCGGCGCAGCAAGAGGAATCTGACTAGGCGTGTAAAGTCAGGGGCCAGGAGAAAGCAGGAGAGCAGGATGAGGTGAAAGGCAAACAGCTTTGCCGGCACATCGTACGTCATGGCCAGCATAAACACCTGGATCATGTCGGCGAGGCTGATCAGGGCACCCAAGGTGGCCGTGCGAGGGACGATCAGCAGCAATCCGGCTGCGAGCATGGCGCAGCCGGTGAAGATCTCATAAGCCGGGGACGAGCCGATGAAGGTCCCGAGAACCCCGTAGGGGGAGAGCGTGCCAAAAGGCTGCAGCAGCCGGGTCAATGAGGGATACGGCATCTGTATCGGGATCACTTTCGCAATACCGTAGCCAATCATCCGTCCGGCAAGCGCGAAGCGAACGAAAAGCCGAAACCACTTATGCAGCTCAGCGTAATTCTCCCGGCTGCGGTCGAGAAGTGACCAGACGACAGTCGCGGCAGTGGCAATCACTAGCACGCAGAAGGCCGTGACCCAACCGAACATGCAGTCGGCGCTGCCGCTGTTGCCGCCCCAGAAGTCTGTCACGGGCGCATTCACGTGGAAAATATGGGCGGCGGTCCAGAAGATCACGGGACGCAGAGGCCAGAGAGTCGCAGGATCTGGAAGGACGGCTCCAGACCCCCCGGCAGCGGTCAACAGGCCGGGGAGGATTTCCGTGGCAAGACAATAGAGCCCCAAATATACCATCCAGAATCGAAAGGCAATCCGGAAGGCCAGGTTCCACCTCGAAATGTTCTGCTGGGGCTGGATCGGTTCGGTCTTCGGTTCGGTCTGAAGCTGTGGGATCGTCTGAAGCTGTGCGTTCATTCGAAACCTCCGTCAGAAAGCGGCTGAGAATAGGCCATGAACTATCACTGCGATGGCATGAGGCTCCAAGTTGTAACCATCCTCGCAGTTTCACAGCACATTATGAACCTCTGTTGTGGATTTCAAGGACTCTCTGGGTTATTTTCCAGAAACCGAACAAAAACCAAGATAGGCAACCAAAGTATAGAGGCGCTTTCCCGCTAATTTGAAGATTGTATTAAGATTTCCTGCCATTGATGGAGCGGCCGTAAACCGGTGAGTTCATGCCTCGCGAAGGGCAATCATCGGGTTCACTTTTGTCGCGCGGCGTGCTGGAAGATAGCTAGCCAGCGCGGCCACTGCAAGTAAAAGCAGAGGC
>Ga0210391_10004239_pt1 | contig 12019 bp, 13 predicted proteins | sample IncBWC12OmetaG_FD_160573 | JGI IMG/M metagenome (GOLD analysis project Ga0210391, IMG submission 160573) | Forest soil microbial communities from Barre Woods Harvard Forest LTER site, Petersham, Massachusetts, United States - Inc-BW-C-12-O ...
ATTGGCTTGCCGGATAAGTTTGGAAAAAAGTTCGCCATGAAAAAGTATGCATTGTTGCTCCTTTTCACTTTGGTTTCAACCGGTGTTTTGTGGGCGCAAAAAGGGAAATGGGCGCCCAAGGACGGATTCTGGGTGGTCATCACCCAACCCGGGACACCCGCGATCGTCCGGTTCTATGACCTTCAACAGCACCTGATTTACGAGGAAAAACTGGATCGGGAACGTTTGGACATCCGAAAAAGAAAGGTCCAAAAAGCTTTGTACCAGACCCTGCAAGCTGCCTTGGCGGCAACCGCCTATTTTCGCCCGAAATCGGCTGGGTTTTCTCCCCAGTCACGCGTTTCCCATTTCAGGATGGGGTTGCGGTAGCTATTGTCCCTGAGCCACTGTTCAGCCCTGGTTAGTATGTCGAATAATTCGGCATTCCGGGGAGTATGCTCCAGCTTGGTATTGGCCTTTTTCTTTTGAACCCAGCCTATGGCGTTTCGGCTATCGCTGTAGATGGGCAGAAGGAAAAGGCCCTTGTTTTTGCAGTACCCCAGGGCGTGCACGATGGCAAGGAATTCCCCAACATTGTTCGTTCCGTCCGCAAAAGGCCCCTGTTTGAATAGGAGATCCCCCGTTTTAAAATAAATACCCTGGTACTCCATTGCCCCGGTGGCCGTATTCCAGGCGGCATCCACGCAAATGCTGTCCTTGATGGGGGAACCGGCACCGGATTTGCGCCTTATTTCCTTGGGTTTGGGTTGGAAGGCCGGGGGCTTGGCCCGGAAGGCGGCTTCGGCCTCTGCGGGCGACGGGTAGCTTTTATACCTGGCCCCGGCAAAAGCGTCGATTTGTGCCTTGCAATCGGTCCAATTATCGTAGCCGCCGCGTTTTCGCCCCTGCCAGACTACATAATATTTTTTTTCGTTTGCCATATACGGAAAGAGCGCAATAGTACGTTTCCCTGGAAGATGTACCGAAAATTTCCCCCTAAATTTGCAAAATGAAGAAGTTTTTTTTGGTGGTCGTCGTTGCAATGCTTGTCCTTTCCGTCCGGGGGCAGGCACAGACCGGGGATTTGGTTTTACAGCGCGATGAAGCCGGTTTATACCTCACGCACAAGGTGGCGCCAAAGGAAAACTTTTATAGCATCGGCAGGCTGTACAACATCAGCCCCAAGGTCATCGCCCCTTTTAACGGGCTGGACCTGAACGGCGGACTGAGCATAGGTCAGGTCATTAAGATACCCCTGAAGGATCAGAACTTTACGTCGACGAGGCATTCGGCTTCGGGAGAAGTGTTGGTACCCCTTTATCGCCTGAATGAGGGTAAAAAGGTTGTCGCAGGGTACCTGAAGGTCTTCAAAGGGCAGTCTTCGCTGGCCAGCGAGGTTGCCCAGCCAGCCAAAACGGAGCTAGCCAAAACGGAGCCGGCTAAAACGGAGGTTGCCAAGACGGACCCGCCCAAAACAGAACCAGCCAAGACGGAGGTACCCAAAACCGAACCAGCCAAGACGGAACCGCCTAAGACGGAAGACGTTGCCAAAGTGACACCTCCCCCAAAGACCGTTACTACGGCCCCTGTAAAAGACTCAACCTCCGATATACTCTCCTCTCCACAACCCCAGGTAGCGAACAAGAAAAAACCGGCCAAGCCCAAGACAGTGACTCCTCCCCCCGCTACCGTGGTAACCCCGTTGGATTCGCAAAAGGCCCAGGCAAAAGCGACGCCTTCCCTTTCGGGAACGGAATTGACGGGCACGACGGACCCCTCCAGCGGCCCTTCCGTACCGGTAGCCCACTACTATAATGGGGAAGGCACTTTTCATAACGACTACCTGACCCAAACAGATAACGGCCGGAAAACGCGCAGCGCCAGCGGCATGGCGGGCGTCTTCAAAAGCACCAGCGGGTGGGACAACGGAAAATTTTACGCCCTGATGAACAATGTGGAAAGGGGAACGGTCGTCAAGGTGACGAACCTCAGCAATAACAAGGTCGTTTTCGTTAAAGTACTCAGCGATATCGCGGACATCAAACAAAACAGCGGCATGGCGATCGTGTTGAGCGACGCGGCTGTGAATCAGTTGGGCGTCTTTACGGACCGCTTCACGGCGGAATTGACTTACGAGCGGTAAGCAGCACGTCGGGCGGTAAGCACGTCGGGCGGCAAGCAGCCCGCCCGGGGCTCAGTTCTTCAGGCGGTAGCCCCTCAGGAAGTCGGTGACTTTCATCCTTTTCTTTCCTTCAAGTTGCAGGTCCAAAACGCGAACATCACCGTCCGCGCCCGCAAATTTCAAATAGGTTTTCCCATCGGTCATGACGCCTCCGGGTGACCCGGGTTCCTTTGAAGCCTCTTTTTCACCCGTAAAAATTTTCAGGATTTTTCCGTCCAGTTCGGTGAACGCGGCCGGATAGGGGCTCAATCCCCGGATGAGGTTGTATATCCGGTCAATGGGCAGGTTCCAATCTATCTTGCAGGTTTCGGTGACGATCTTGGGTGCATGGGGTAGAGACTCCTCCGGCATTGCCGGCTGGGGTTGGCCCTTCAGGGTGCTCAATTCTTCCAAGGTCTTCACCAGCAAAGCTGCCCCTTTCTCTTTAAGGACGTCGTATAGCTCCCCGGCTGTCATGGTAGGTCCAATGGGGACACGGTCCTGAAGGAGGATGTTGCCCGTGTCGATTTCCTGGCGAAGCAAAAACGTGGTGACCCCCGTTTCTGTTTCCCCATTGATGATCGCCCAGTTGATGGGTGCTGCTCCCCGGTAACGGGGAAGGAGGCTGGCGTGTACATTGATCGTCCCCAGCGGTGGGCTGTTCCAAACTACTTCGGGGAGCATCCGGAAGGCGACGACGACTTGCACGTCTGCTTTGCATTCGGCCAATGCGTCCAGGAATCCGGGGTTTTTAAGTTTTTCAGGCTGAAGGAGGTGGAGATCATGTTCAACGGCGTACTTCTTCACAGCGCTTTCCTGCAGGGCCAGGCCACGGCCGGCGGGCTTATCGGGGGCGGTCACGACACCGACGATAGTGGCTCCAGCCCGGACAAGGGCATCCAGGGAGGAGACCGCGAAGTCGGGGGTGCCCATAAATACGATCCTGAGGTCCTTCCAATTATTAGGCATGCGCAAAAATAGCGAAACTGCGGCGCGGCGCGGCGGCATGCCTTGATTGTCGGGGCGCCGCGCCGTTCAGTCGGGGTAAAGGAGGTATTTCGCACGTATGGCCCTGAAGGCTTTGAGGCCCGGGCCCCAACTGGCGCGTATGGCCTCCTCGGAAAGGCCGGATTTGATCTGGGACGCCAAAGTTTCGCCCCCCGCCAGTCTGTTGAAAGAAGTATTGAAAAAGGTCCCCTTGTCAGGATAGAGGCGGTAGGCTTCCAGCAGCCACTTTAGCTGCAGTTTGGCCTCCGGGCGGATGGTGCTCAAGTCGTATCCATTGCAGACTTTATCCATCAGGGGAGGCGTCTTTGCCCCTGGCATACTTCGGGGTGTAAAGGTGAAGCCCGTAGGAGGGAAAGCGGGAGAACCGAAGCACTGAAAAGGCTTATTCGTTCCCCTTCCCAGGCTGATGGACGTTCCCTCGAACCAGCACAGGGATGGGTAGAGGTAAATACTTTGCATGTCCGGAAGGTTGGGGGAAGGCCTCACAGGGAGCACGTAGCGACTGCGGTGGGTGTACCCGGCACAGGGGATTACGGTCAACTTGCATTCCGATGCGAATTTTGCCCATCCTTCTCCCAGCAACATGTGGGCGTATTCGCCCAAGGTCATTCCGTAAACTACGGGGATGGGTTGCATGCCAACAAAGGATCGGAATGCCGTATCCAGGATCGGACCATCCACGTAGAATCCGTTTGGATTGGGCCTGTCCAGGAGGACCACGGGTTTGTGGTATTCCCCCGCCGCCTCGAGGCAGTATTGCAGGGAGGAGATATAGGTGTAGAAGCGCACCCCAACATCCTGGATATCGAAAACCAGGACGTCGATCCCTTCAAGGTCGGCCGCGGTGGGCATGAGGTGAGTCCCGTACAGGGAAACGACCTCGATGCCGGTGAGGGAATCCCTGGAGCTACCCACCTTTTCTCCGGCGTCTGCATTTCCCCGGAACCCGTGCTCGGGAGAAAAGATGCGGACAACCTTTACCCCTGATTTCAGCAGGGTGTCTACGAGGTGGGTGTGTCCCACCATAGCTGTTTGGTTTGCGAAAACGGCCACCCGTTTGCCCTGTAACAGGGATAGGTATAAGTCCATGCGTTCGGCGCCAGGGATGATCCGGGGCGATGAGGCCGCGAGGAGCGCGAGCAGCGCGGGCAGGCCTAATTTTAGCATACCAATAAATTTCACTAGGTCAAATTAAAACATAACTTGCAAAGGATACACATCAAAATGACAACCCATGCAACAAGTACAAAAAGGGGATACCGTGCGCGTGCATTATCACGGTAAGCTAACCAATGGAGAAACATTCGACTCTTCCGAAGGAAGGGCCCCGCTGGAATTTGTCGTCGGGGCCGGCATGATGATCAAGGGATTCGATTCTGCGGTCCTGGGCATGCAGCAGGGAGAAATGAAAACCGTTCTTATTCCGGCGGCCGATGCCTACGGTGAATACGAAGAGGAGCTCCTCATGGATTTTCCCAGGAGCGAGTTCCCCAAAGACCTTAAGCCCACGGTGGGCATGCAACTGACCATGAGCAATGGCGCCGGTCAGCAATTCCCGGTAACCATCGCGGAGGTCAAGGATGATGTCGTAGTTCTCGACAGGAACCATTTCCTGGCGGGTAAGGAACTGGTATTCGATATCACCTTAACCGAGATCGTCTAGGAATGTTGGATTACACCTTCACCGTAACCCGGAGGTTCCTTCAATACGTACAGGTAGATACCCAAAGTGATCCGGGATCATCCAGTTTCCCCTCCACGGAGAAACAAAAGGACTTATCCCTGATGCTGGTGCAGGAACTCCTGGCGATGGGAATCCGGGATGCGGAAATGGATGCTTTCGGATATGTGTATGCGACTATCCCGGCTACCAGTCCGAAGCGGGTGCCCGTGATTTGTCTTTGCGCCCATGTCGATACGGCTCCCGATTGCAGTGGCAGGGGCGTCAAGCCGATCTTGCACAAAGCGTACGACGGGAGTGACATCGTGTTGCCGGACGATTCCTCCCAAATACTGACTGTAGCCGATTTTCCATACTTGAGGGAACACATTGGGCTGGACATCATCACCGCCAGCGGAACGACATTGCTGGGAGGTGATGACAAAGCCGGGGTGGCCATCATCATGGACCTGGCCCATTATCTTGTCCAGCATCCCGGTATCCCTCACGGGGCCATCCGAATCCTGTTCACTCCCGACGAGGAGGTGGGGAAGGGGACGGCGAAAGTAGACCTGGGCCGGCTGGGTGCTGATTACGGTTATACACTGGATGGGGGGCCTTCGGGCTCCCTGGAGGACGAAACCTTCAACGCGGATTCGTTCCGCATGGATATACATGGGATCAGCGCGCATCCGGGCTATGCCAGGGGTAAGTTGGTCAATGCGCTCAAGGTGGCGGGAGCGGTGCTGGATGCCTTACCCAAAGACAAGCTTTCACCCGAAACCACGGGCGGTCGTCAGGGCTTCTTCCATCCTGTCCGTTTCGAGGGCCAGGCGGAATTGGCCACCGTGGAATTCATTATCCGGGACTTTACCCCTGAAGGGTTGGTGGAACTGGAGCAAACCCTCCTGGACCTGGCGAAAGCCACCGTGGGAGGTTTTCCGGGAGCGCGCCTGGAGGTCGAGATCCGGGAACAGTACCGGAACATGAAAACGGTATTGGACAAGCACCCTGAAGTGACCGGTTATGCAAGGGAGGCCATTCGGCGCGCAGGCCTGGCCGTTAGGGAGGAGAGCATCCGGGGCGGAACGGACGGAAGCCGGCTGAGCTATATGGGGCTTCCCTGTCCCAACCTTTTTACGGGGATGCAGGGAATACACTCCAGGAGGGAATGGATAGGGGTTTCGGATATGGAAGCCGCCGTTGAAACGCTCGTATACCTGGTCCAAATCTGGGAAGAAAACTCTGAACTATGAACATATTTCCAATTGCAGGCGGTGTCCTGATTTTGCTAATCATCTTTTCCTGCCTGGTTACCGTATCCCAGGGGACCGTCGCGGTCATTACCATGTTCGGGAAGTACCGGCGGATCCTGTTGCCTGGTCTGAATTTCAAACTTCCCTTCCTCGAGCAGATATACCGCAAAATCAGCATCCAGAACCGTTCCGTGGAACTGGAATTTCAGGCGGTCACGGCGGACCAGGCCAATGTTTATTTCAAGGCCATGCTCCTCTATGCCGTCCAGAACGCGGATGAGGAGACCATAAAGAAGGTTGCCTTCAAGTTCGTCAGCGAAAGGGACCTGATGCAGGCTCTGACACGCACGATCGAGGGGACCATCCGGGGATTCGTGGCCACCAAGAGACAAGCGGAAATCCTGGGGCTGCGCAAGGAAATCGTGGAATACGTGAAGGGACAGTTGGATCATGCCTTGGAGGAATGGGGATATCACCTTCTGGATTTACAGATCAACGACATTACCTTCGACAAGGCGATCATGGATAGCATGAGCCGGGTCGTGGCCAGCAGCAACCTCAAAGCCGCCGCGGAGAACGAAGGTCAGGCCCTGCTGATCACCAAGACCAAGGCTGCGGAAGCGGAAGGGAATGCCATCAAGATCGCCGCGGAGGCAGAGCGGGAAGCAGCCAGGTTGAGGGGCCAGGGTGTGGCCTTGTTTAGGGAAGAGGTGGCCAAAGGGATGAGCCAGGCCGCCCAGGAGATGAAGCAGGCCAACCTGGATACGAATGTTATCCTGTTCAGCATGTGGACGGAGGCCCTGAAGAATTTCGCAGAGGTGGGGAAGGGGAACGTCATTTTCCTGGACGGGAGCAGCGAGGGGATGCAAAAGACCATGGGTCAGATCATGGCTTTCCTGCAGATGAATCTGAATAAGACCCTGTCGTCCGGGCCTGATGCCAGGTAGGGAGGCGCGGGCCGTGGCGCGACTTGGAATACTAATTGTACTAATTTCCCGTTTAATCACTGGCCGCGCCACAGGCGCGGCGCCCGGAGGGCCATAATTAGCGAAGTTTGCGCGGAAGCGCTAAATTGGTCATATTAGCGCTTCCGCGCAAACACTAAATAACCTGGAATGATTCCGATTTTGCTTCAACTGAGTGGAGATTCCGTTCGTAAGATCACCGATTCCCTTGCACACGCGCAGGCAGTGGCTGCACCTCCCGCGCCCACGATCAATTTGATCGACCTGTTGATCAAGGGGGGGTGGATGATGGTCCCCCTGGGCTTATTAAGCCTGATCGCGGTTTTCGTTTTCTTCGAGCGCTATTTTTACATCCGCAAGGTGTCCAAATCGGACGACAATTTCATGAACATTATCCGGGATCACATTGTCAACGGGAATGTTCAGGCAGCGCGCAGTCTGGCCAAGAACACGTCCAATCCCGTGGCGAGGGTCATCGATAAAGGCATACAACGGATCGGGAAGCCCATAGACGCCATCGAAAACAGCATGGAGAATATCGGCAACCTGGAGATTTACAAGATGGAGCAAAACCTGGGCATCCTCACTGTGATCGCGCGTATCGCCCCCATGTTCGGGTTCCTGGGAACGATCGTGGGGATGATTCAATTGTTCTACGAGATTTCCTCCACCGGCGAATATACCCTGAGCACCATAGCGGGCGGGATCTATGTCAAGATGATCACCTCCGCCACGGGTCTGATTATCGGCTTGCTGGCCTTCGTAGCCCACAGCTATCTCAATACCCAGATCGACAAGTGCGCCAATAAGATGGAGAGGGCCAGCTCCGATTTCATCGATATTTTACAAGAACCCACGAGGTAGGCCATGCGAATAAGAAACAGACGTCTACGGGCCCACGAAGCGGAAGTGAACACCGATGCACTCAATGACATCCTGTTCATCCTGGTGATGTTCTTCCTGATCGTTTCCACCCTGGCCAACCCGAACGTGATCAAACTTTCACAACCCAAGTCCAAAAGCGATACCAAGGCCAAGCAAACCGTAGTCGTTTCGATCGACGCCAACCAGCAATACTATGTCGGGGGGACCAAGGTCACCGTAGACCAGTTGAGAGACGCGCTGGCGCCCGTTCTGGCCAAGGAAACGGAGCATCCCTCGGTGGTGATCAATGCGGACAAGACCGTTCCCATCGACGACGTCGTGGCCGTTATGCGCATCGCGCGGCAGTTGAATGCGGCGACGGTGCTTTCGGTGGATAATAAAGGGCAATAATCTATTGTGGTTCGCCAAAAAATTTAGTAATTTTGGTTTATGAGCGATAAGGAAATCAAAAAGCTGACTGATCTCGCCAAGCAAAAGCTTGAACAGAATCTGACCAGGGAGCAAGCTCTTGCTTCCCTCGTAGCTGCTGGTATTCTTGATACTCAAGGGAAATATACAAAACCCTACCGACGACTTGCCTCTAAGGATAAATAGCCATGTACAATTCCAGACCCGGGCTGTTAATCGGCTTTCACGGGTGTGACATTACTACCCGAAATAAATTACTTAGTTCCCCCGATTCAATTAAGAGCAGCAACAAGCCTTATGACTGGTTAGGGCATGGTATGTACTTTTGGGAAAATAATGCAGAACGTGCTTTGGATTGGGCAAAGGATAAAAAGAAAAAGGGCGAAATTAAGACACCGGCCGTTATAGGGGCCGTTCTGGATTTGGGCTATTCCTGCGATTTTACGGATAGTAGGTTTATAAAAATGGTAGGAACTTACCATGAACTCATGGTTAAGCGATTTTCGGAAGGAGGGAAAGAGGTTCCTCAAAATACTGATGCCAAAGGAGACGTGAATAAAGATAAGTTGATCAGAGAACTTGATTGCACAGTAATTGAGTTCATGCATACTGAAGTAGCCGACCAAATAAATAATGATGTTCAAGAAAGAGGATTTAGTGAATATAAACCTTTCGATTCGGTAAGAGGCGTATTTACAGAAGGGGGACCTATATTCAAGGGCGCTGGAATACTTGAGAAAACGCATGTCCAGATATGCATTAGAAATCTTAATTGTATTAAAGGGTTTTTTCTAATCAGAAAGGAAATAGACTTTCTAAAAGGTATTCTTCGAAATTAAAAAGGAGATGTCTTCATTTGGTTTTAAGCCGCGCGCGAATCATACGATCCTTTCCTTGCATATCCTTCCGCAGCACTACCTCGCTGAACCCTTCGCCTTCCAGCAGCGCCTTCGTCGAAGGCCCAAGCGCCTCATTAATTTCCAGATAGACGGCTCCGCCGCGGTTCAACCGCAAGGAAGCGAATCGCGCAATTTTCCGAAAAAACAACAAGGGATCTCCATCGGGCACGAACAGGGCCAGGTGCGGTTCGTACGTGAGGACACGGGGATGCATATCCCCTTTTTCGGATTCAGCGATATAGGGGGGATTGCTCACCAGTACATCGGGATCGGGGAGTTCAGTCCAGGTAGCCTCATCCAAAAAATCGATTTCGTGGAAGTGAAGGGCGGTGCCTTGCCCTTCGGCGTTCGACCCTGCCAGGGATATGGCACCAGGCGAGATATCCACGGTATGGACTTCGGAGGCAGGCAGGCGTTGTTTCAGGGCGATGGGGATGTTTCCGCTGCCCGTACCTACGTCCAGGATGAGCGGGGCGGAAGGGTGCATATCTTCGACGATCCAATGGATCAACTCTTCGGTTTCGGGACGTGGGACCAGGACGTGTTCATTTACTTTCAGGAGAAGACCATCGAACCAGGCTTCGCCCAATACGTACTGAACCGGACGGTTCTGCAGCAAGGCTGCGAGGTCGGCGCGCAATTGGGTCTCCTGTGGCTCTGACAACGGAACGTTTCGCTGAAGCAGGCGGTCCACCCGGGTCAGGCCCAGGCGGCTTTCCATAATCAGGTCGGCCACGGAGGAGGCTTCCCTGGATTCGTAGATGGTACCCAGGCGTGAAACGATGCTTTCATAGATTTCCCCGATCGTCATGACGCAAACCTAGTAATTTTAACAGATGAACTCCGAAGGTTTCATGCGGCGTTGCCTTCAACTGGCAGCTTTGGGTGCGGGCCACGTGGCGCCCAATCCCATGGTGGGCTCGGTGCTGACGCATTCGGGTTCCATCATCGGGGAGGGGTACCATGAAGTATATGGCGGGCCCCATGCCGAGGTGAATGCCATCCGGGAAGCGGAAGAGCGCTTCGGCCCCGAAATCCTGCGAGAGGCCACCCTGTACGTTTCGCTGGAGCCCTGCGCCCATCACGGCAAGACGCCTCCCTGCGCGGATCTGATCGTCAGCAAGGGGATACCAAGGGTGGTGGTGGGCATTCGGGATCCCTTTCCCCAAGTCAATGGAAAAGGCATCGAGCGCCTACGAATCTCAGGGGTAGAGGTGACTGTACCCGTGCTCGAAAACGAATGCCGGGAGCTCAATCGCCGCTTTTTTACGGTCCATACGCTGGAACGGCCTTATGTTATTTTGAAATGGGCCAGGAGCGCCGACGGTTTCATGGGAAAGGAAGGGGAAAGGGTGCGCCTTTCGGGGGGCCTGGCAGACGTCCTCGTGCATCGCTGGAGGAGCGAGGAATCCTCCATCCTCGTGGGGGCGCGCACGGCACTGGTGGACGATCCGGCCCTGACGACCCGGCATTGGCCAGGGCCCCATCCATTGCGCATTGTACTTAATCCGGGGGTCGTTTTACCTGCGGGGTTGAAAGTGCTGGATGAACAGGCACCGACACTCATGCACACAGACCGCGATTTGAATGGGTTGATGCACGACTTGCAGCGGAGGTCCATACAAAGCGTATTGGTCGAAGGGGGCGCGCGGGTGCTGCAATCATTTCTCGCCGCGGGGCTGTGGGATGAAATCCGCGTGATCACGGCGCGCACTACGTACCTGGTGAATGGGATACCCGCCCCCGCGCTGCCGCAAGCGCGGTTTCATGAAGAGATGGTCTTGGGGGATGACGTGGTAACTACTTATTTTCCCGGTTGATGTTTCCCAGGTAATCGATGCTCCACGTTTGTGCCGAATCGGTGAGGAAGGCTTTGAACGTGTGGGGTGTCGCTTCGATGGACAATCCCGGGGCATTGATGTCGGTCGTGAAAGTTCCATGGGCGCTTTGATATGCCCTTTCTTTATAACAAATTTCCCAAAGGCGGTTTTTGATGCGCTCGGCCAGTGGAAGTGTCCACGCGGAATCGGCGGCTGGTACGGCGCCGGTCGCCGGGCCCGCAAAGACCAGGTATCCCCAGCGCTCAGGCCAGTGCATATCGATCACACCCTGCGGAGACCATACCCAGTTGTGCTCGGGACCGCCCCGTTTTACGTAGCGTCCATCTTTTGCATCGACGTCCCACTCGACCCTGGAAAAATTGATGCGCCAAAGGCTTCCGGGTTGAGGTGTTTCCGGACTATTGCCCATGCTGATCTCGGCGATGGGAATGGCCAGTTCCAGGGTCCAGCCCCGATCGGTGTCTCCGGGCTTGTTCAGAGTCCCGTCGATGTGGATGCCTTTTTTCAATCCATCCACGTTCCAGGGAACCAGGGCGCTTCCCCCGGTCCGGTAAGGTTCCGGAAGGAAAAGGTCGAAGATGGTGCCGATGGCGTTGGTCTCGATTTCGAAATAATGTTTGGCGTTGTTATCGGGGTTTAGAAATACTTCAAAGTCGTTGTCCCGGAAAACGACCTCATCGTGATTCTGGACGTAAGCCCAGACGTTGGGCTCCTCCAGTTCGGCGCCGATATAGAGGTATTGATCGTCCCACAGCATTTTGACGTGGGTTTTGAGGCTGGGCTTGGGCCGGACGTCCCCCTCAATATCCGAAAAGTATTCGGTCCAGGACGCGGCCTGCCAGGCAGGGTCGTCCAGTTTTCCATCTATCCTGGGGGGCGAATCCGTACGATGTACGATGTAGTGGAGAGGCGTCCGCGTCAGGGCGCTGTCGTCCTGGGCTGAGACGGTGACACCGT
>Ga0210391_10004240_pt1 | contig 12017 bp, 9 predicted proteins | sample IncBWC12OmetaG_FD_160573 | JGI IMG/M metagenome (GOLD analysis project Ga0210391, IMG submission 160573) | Forest soil microbial communities from Barre Woods Harvard Forest LTER site, Petersham, Massachusetts, United States - Inc-BW-C-12-O ...
AACTAAACGGTAGTGGGCGAACTGTGGTCATCACCCCGCACCCGGGAGAAATGTCACGCTTGACGGGCAGGAGCATTCCAGAAATTCAAGCGAACCGCCTGGAAGTAGCGCGAAGCTTCGCCAGCAAGCACGAACTGATTGTTGTACTCAAGGGGCATCGCACCCTAATTGCTGCGCCGGATGGCACGGTCTGGGTGAATTCCACCGGCAATCCCGGCATGGCCACCGGCGGTACGGGAGACATCCTCACTGGAATGGTCGCTGGCTTGATCGCACAACATCCTGAGCACGCGCTTGAGGCCACGGCGCTTGCCGTCTACCTTCATGGATTAGCCGGAGACCTGGCCGTTGCATCTGTTGGCGAGAATTCTTTGGTAGCGACGGACCTGCTGCGCTTCCTGCCGGAGGCATTCGCGCAGACGAGAAATCAGGAATCCAAACAAACCCGTATTCATGCCTAGCTTCGAGATGTCGCGTACGCTTCAGCCTCCGCTAGCTTCTTGATTCCTGACAGCACCGAATCATCTCCGTCAAGCGAATGTTGATAACGCCTTTCGCCATCTTCCACCGCAGAAAAATCGCCTTGTGTAATTTCAAGCACCGAGGCGCGTTCGTTGCGCTTCTTGAGCTCATAGGTCATGGTGAGATAGTTCGCCGGGATATCCTTAATAGTCGAGTTCGGATCGAAAATGGTGTAGGCAAGACGGTGCGGTTTCTCAATAGAGACGACGTGTCCCTTAACATACAGCTTGCCGTCGGCAGCGCCTTTCCAGAGCAAAGGCGAGCCGGGCTTCCAGTCCGTTTCGGCGGTGCAACCAAACATGTATTGCTTGATGAATTCTGAATCGGTGAGCACCCTCCATAAGGTCTCCACCGGAGCGTCAATGTCAATTGATTTGCGGATCAATAATTCAGCCATAGGTTTGTCCTCTCGTTCGTTGTTGAAGGAGAATATAACCAGAATGTGGCAGCCATGATTGGAAAAACGCGACAGGTCCCCGCAGCCGAAGTCGAAGAGATTTACGATCCGGAAGTAGGCCGTGCACGGGGCATGTTAAGGAAACATCTGCCTGCCGGAAAGATGCGGCACGCGCGCCGGTGTCCGGCGGATGATCTGGCATTTTGGATTGCGCATTATTGGATGATCCGATGGGATCTGAGAGGGTGCGAGCCTTATGTTGCGGAGAGTCTGCCGCATCCGAATGTTCATGTGATATTCGAGACCGCGGGTTCGGTCGTTGCCGGAGTGCAAACCCGGATGTTCTCGCGTGTGCTCGAAGGCCAGTCGCAAGTGTTCGGAATCAAATTCAAGCCGGGAGGCTTTCGTCCTTTTCTGAAGTTCGCCACTTCGAAGCTTGCCGATCGCGTTGTAGCGGCAGAGAGCATTCTTGGGAAAGATGTAAATGCCCTGGAAAGTATTTTGCTTTCATCCGGTGAAGAGAATGAGAAGGTTGAAGCTGCCAACGCATTTTTTCGCGCGCGGATGCCCAAGCCTGACGCGGTGATCGAGGCAGTGGGAACGATTGTAGAGCGCATCCTCGAGGAGCGCGATATCAAGACGGTCGACGATCTAGTCGACAGAACCGGAATCGGCAAGCGCTCGCTGCAGCGCATGTTCAACGAATATGTTGGAGTCAGTCCTAAGTGGGTGATCCGTCGCTATCGTCTGCATGAACTGGTGGAGCGTTTCAATTCGAATGACGAGCCGCGTTGGGCTGACCTTGCGCTGGAGCTGGGATATTTTGATCAAGCGCACCTTATTAATGATTTCCGGTCGATCACGGGATACTCACCTACTGAATATCAGGCTTTGATGGGCGGAGATTAAGGATTCTAGTTTGATCGTGGTCTGGCGGGGGTACTGCGCTGGGCCTACTAGCTGCGAACGGGGAGACGCGGCAAGCCGCGCCTCTACCACTAATTATTTTTTTGCCATCGCTCCTACCGGCAAATTAACGCGGAATGTAGTTGTCCAGCAGCGGAAGGAACTGCGACCCAAGTTTCATCATGCGCGCCTGCGCGGCGTCGGGCGATTCACCGTCGAGCATGGGAGTCATTAGCCGTACCAGCGCGCCGTCGCTGCGATTCATCCGAATGGAATCGGAGATCAGATAATACTTGGCAGCGTACTCGCTGGCCACAGCGCGCCCGTGCGCTTGGAACCAGTAGAGGACGAGCCGCCGGTCGCCCGACTTTGAGACTATATATCGGTTCACTGGGAACGAAGAACCGTCGGGATCCGAAAGCGAAACCACCTCACGTGATGTGGGAACCCATCCCGCACCCGGCAGGCAATGACTTGGCGAATGGATCGTGTCGCCCGCCCGTTGGGTGGGGAAGTATGCGATATAGAGGTTGATCCAAGGCTGAAGTTGGCTCGTCTCCTGGTAGTCTCGCAGCAGAAATTCGCCTGGTCCCAGGATCTTGAGAGTTTCGTCATCAATGGCGTCGTCAGTACCCGTCCAACCGTCGATTTGCGAAGGCAGGGAACTCAGAGACGCGCGCGGAGGAAAATACTCGCTGTGCGGATGCGCCCGAAGGAGGACAGTCGTCGTTAGCAAGAGTGCGGCGACAATCCCGAAGCGCACAGCGCCGTTCTGACCGTGCTGTACTTGGAGTTCGAGCGAAGATCGCGCAGGCCGGATAACAGGATCGGGCGGCGCAATTGAGTCGCTCTTGGATCCCGGCGGGAAGATGAGCGAGACCAACCGATGCAAGGCAAAAAACATGATCAGCGCCACTACGTAAATCAGCCATCCCGAAAAGGTGTGATAAAACCCCTTTCCTTTTTCGGGATCCCAATACTGGACGATGAGGCCAGTGCCAAAGATTCGAAAACTGTTGGCGGCGACTGCGATGGGTACGGCAGAGAATACCAGGAAGATGCGCATCCAAAACCGGCGCTCCAATAGATAGCCGTAAATGATGGAAAGAGTCACAAGGGTGAGCAATGAGCGAATGCCGCTGCAGGCCTCTGCCACGTCTAACGGCATGGCGGGGAGCATGATCTGGTTTCCTTCTCGAAGCACCGGAACGTTCACTAAATCCAGCATCGCCGTAGCCAGTTTTGAGGCCAGTAACTGAAGGGGAAATGTGACGTGCTGCATAACCAGTGTGGGGACAGGGATCATCAGAAACAGAAAGGCCCAGGGAAAGAGGACGGCGCGAAAAAACCTCCATCCTCGAAACAGGACGATGAGTCCTGCCAGCAGAATCAGCAGCGACCCTCGCGAGGAAAAATTCTCGGCGCCGAAATCTCCGATAATCAGCAGCAACAGGCCAAGGACTATCAGTGGAAGACCGGTCCACGACGGCGCGGGTGCGATTGCCTGTAGTTTTTTTCGGTTTTCCCAGAGAATGAACAGAGCAAAAAGAGGAACGAAGATTCCGTGCTCGAAATTAGGATCGTGGGAAGGCCCGACCCACTCCAAAAATAGCCGAACAAGAACCGAGCCGTAAAGCAAACCGACAAGGACTAGCAGCGCCACCGCCTGCCATGGGAGCAAGCCAGAAGACAATTTACTCTTGTTGGCTCTACTGGACTCGCTAGTCGTCCTACTGGCTTCGTTACTGGCCTCCATGGCGTCGCTGGTCGAGAGGCCCGGAGGTGCTTCTACAGAGTTAGCCATATTGGGGCGCGCTTGCTTCGAGAATATGCGAAAGCGGTGCTTCGCGCAAAGACAAAACGAGCACTTTTTGGGCCCATCAGAATGACGCGAATGAGTGAGGTCTAGGAGTTTTCATGTTAATCAAAAAAAATTAATCAAAAAAAAAGACCGGCTGATCTAGTGGGTTCGTCTGAGGTTCAAAAACATTACTATTATTTCCTATCTCCTCTCAGCATATATCTGGACCTCATTTCGCGTGCGGCAGCTTTAAGTTCCCATTGATTATATGTAGTCAGGTATTTGTGTCTGGGGACAAGGGGGAAGTAATGCCAAAAGGATTACCCTAGGAGTGGGCAATAAATTTCCCATTTGTCCGCAGTATGATAATGTGTCAACCGGTTGACTTTGCGGATGTTGGACTCAAGTCATTGAAAGACAAGCACATATTGTTTTGCTAGGTTGTGCCGGTTTGCCGTGGATTGGCAGCTAGTGTGCTCTAGTTACTCTGGAAGCTGTCGTCCAAGAGATTCTCTCCCCGCTGTCTTGGTCGCGAAACAGTGAAATCCAAGATTATGAATATCGACAGACCAAAAATGCTGGCAACCGAGGGAGCACTGGCTAGCGCTGGAGCTCGTGTCTGGGTTGAAAGCATCAGCGTCGGTATGCGCACGGTCGAAGCCGTGATCCGCGAGCTCTCGCAGAACGACCTTCCAGTATTGGTGGTGGCCGAGCATGGTTCAGGCAAAGCGGCGGCTGCGGCCCGCATCCATATACTTTCCAGCCGTGCAGCGGAGCCTTTCCAGGTGTTGCAAGCGCATGAAGCGGCTGAAGAAACTCTGGCCGCCTGTGATGGCCAACGTGGAACTATTTATCTCCAGGAAGTGGGAGACTTGACGACAACAGCCCAAAAAGAACTGGTTCGCCAGATCGCTTTGAATGGTGTCGACCACAGCCGTGTGCCACGATTCATCTGCGGAACCTCGCGCGAGTTGGAGCCTGAGGTCAAAGCCGGCAAGTTCCGCGAAGATCTTTATTATGGAATCAGCGGAGTCTGTTTGCGGCTCCCGCCTTTACGCCAGCGGAGAGAAGACATCCCAGTTCTGCGCGACTGGTTTCTGTCGGCCGCCGCGCGTGATTTTTGCCGCACAACACCAGCCCTCAGTCCCGAAACGCAGCACTTCTTTCTGGAGTACAACTGGCCAGGAAACATTCGCGAATTGAAAGATGCCGCCCGAGCGATCGTTGCACTTGGTGATGAAACCCTTGCCATGGGCGGATTGCGCTCCCTTTTGCGGCGCGTCGATCACAACGGTAATGGCGAAAAAATTTCTCTCAAAGATGCGGCGCGCGCGGCTTCTCGCGAGGCCGAAAGGGAACTGATTCTTCAGGCGTTGACTCGCACTCGCTGGAATCGGCGCCGGGCCGCGCAGGAATTGCAGATAAGCTATAAAGCGCTTCTCTACAAGTTAAAGCAGATTGGCTATGAACAGTACGGGGCCTGAGCATAGCATTTCAGACTATGCCTGGAATTAAGAGGTTCTAGAGGAGAAGATATGAAATTAACGTGGAGAGCGGTGGTCGCGGCATTAATCCTGATCGGCAGTGTCGCTTTGGCGCAGGATGCGCCCGCTGCCAGTCCCGCTTCCGACAAGGTCGCAATCGATACTGCGAACGGCCAAGGCGGTCCTGAATATATTATCGGTCCCGAGGACGTGCTTCACATCGCGGTATGGAAAGAATCTGACCTTACCGCCACCCTACCGGTACGTCCCGATGGCAAAATCTCTCTTCCTTTGCTTGACGATGTCCAAGCTTCCGGTCTGACCCCGAAGCAGTTAGCTGTGTCAGTCACGGAGAAGTTAAAAAAATACATCGCCGACCCGCGCGTCACCGTGGTGGTCACTGCGATCAACAGCAAGCGCGTTTATCTCACCGGAGAGGTTTTGCATTCCGGGGCGATGACGATGCTGCCGAACATGACCGTTCTCCAGGCCTTGTCCAGCGCCGGAATCAGTCAGTTTGCCAATACCAAGCGCATTTACGTCCTGCGTACCCAGAACGGTAAACAAGAGAAACTGCCGGTGAACTATCGAAAACTGGTTAAAGGCGAGTTAATCGACGAGAATTATCTGCTACAGCCGGGGGATACAATAGTCGTCCCGTAAAAGACGCCTAAAGACGATCTTTAAGATGATCTACGGATGAAGAGAATGCTAAGAATGCGAACAATCCGGTTGGCGCTGCTGGTTTTGGCCGTGAGCATTTCCTCGGTCGCGCAGAGTAATCCCCAGCCCCCATCCCAACCCGATACCACTCCGGTGCCAGCCTTCGGCCAAAATGCGCCGGTGCTAAGCCCGGAGAACCCACCGGTTACTAGCTTGGACACTCCGAGCCTCGATCTCCACACTGCGAGCCGCAGTTTTTTCTCGCCAGCTCTTCAGGTCAGCGAGTCAGCTGACACGAACGGGGGCAACCAGATTGGCGGGAGTGGACTGGAGTCCATTACCCGACTCATCGGGGCTTTTGACCTTCAGCAATTCTGGCCGAAAAGCGATCTCTTTTTGGAGTATCTCGGCGGTGGAGCGTTCTACGGCAATCCTTTCGACGTGAAACAATTGCAGGCGTTCGGCTTTGAAGGCGTCACCCGTTGGCGCACTGGCCAAGTGACGCTCCGCGATACCTTCAGTTACCTGCCTGACGGTTCCTTTGAAATCGGCACCTATGGAGGCCTCCCGGGGTTGGGTCTGGCAGCAGGCGGAATGGGTATTGGAATGATAGGCGGAGGATTACCCGGCACCGACAATTTTACCAGCGCGGCATTAGGTACGATTGGAACCATTCCGCGGCTTGCGAACACGGCAATTATTGATGCGGTGCAAGCCATCAATCCGGTTTCTGCAATCACCGTGGCAAGCGGATTCAGTAATGCTCATTTCTATGATCCCTCTGAGATCCTGGTTAACAGTGACCAGTTTACGGTTGAGGGCGGCTACTCTCATTTTATTTCGCGTCATGATCAGATCGGCGCCGTCTATGCTTTCCAGCTCTTTCAATTCCCTGAGGATACTGGCGGCCAAATCTACAATCACGTCTTTAACATACGCTGGAGCCATACCATCACTGGCCGTTTAAGTTTCATTGCCGGCGCCGGTCCGCAATACACCGAACTAGAAGAGGGTGGGTACCTGTCGCATTGGACGGTCAGCGGTCGGGTCCAGTTGCACTACAAGTTCGCCCATTCCTCCCTGATTGCGAGCTACGAAAAATTCACTTCGTCGGGCTCGGGTTTCTTCGCCGGTGCCGAAACCCAGGCTGCGCGACTGGGATACAAACGTCCCCTGGGACGCACTTGGGATTTCTATGGTGATCTGAGCTTCTCGCATAATGCGAAACTTCAGTCCGCTGAGATCGGTGTGCCTGCGTCCAGTTATAACGAAGGTTCTGCGGGAGCAGTCTTTCGCAAGCATCTGGGACGCTCCTACGATTTCTTTGCCGCATATCGCTTCAGCGAGGTGGCTTTTAATACTGCGATTACGCTGGATGGCGCCAGCGGCAGGATTGATCAACGGAACATCGGCACCGTTGGGATCGAGTGGCACCCCAGGCCGACTCGGATCGAATAACTTTGTGGCCGTCTCAGACGGCCGGATTGGTGAATAGCTATGAGTGAAAATCGCGAACTGACGATGGACGATTACCTGGCAATGCTGCGGCGGCGCCTTAAGGTCATTTTGATCCCGGCTGCGGTTGCTGCGCTGGGGGGCTTCGCTGTTTCTTTTGTTTTCTCGCCGAAGTACACGTCCCAATCCACGGTTCTCGTGCAAGGCCAGAAAGTGCCGGACAACTATGTCCAGCCGGTAATTACGGCCGATTTTATCGAACGCGTACAGACTCTTAGCCAGGAGGTTGTAAGTGTTCGCCGCTTAAGTCCCATGGTCAAGAGCCTCGGGATTGTCAAGCCAGAGGATGAAAGCAAGCTCATCTCAAACATTCAGTCGAATATGGTGGTCGCGCCGGTGATCACTTCATTGAGTTCAGCTGAGAATATGGCGGGAGTTTCAGGCGCTAAGAAGAAAAAACAGTCCACCGAAGAGCCCGTACCTGGATTTACTGTCAGCTACACCGACAGTGACCCGGTTCGCGCACAGAAAGTATGTAATGCCCTGACCTCGCTTCTCCTCGACGAAAACCTGCGTTCTCGCGCAGACGTTGCCCAGGGCACGACCGAATTTCTCAGCCGGCAGGTTGACGACGCAAAACGCGCCCTTGACGAGCAGGATGCCAAGCTCGCCGCTTTCAAAAAGCAATACATGGGACAGTTGCCCGGTGATTCCGACAACAACATGCGCATGCTGATGTCGCTGAACACGCAACTCGATGCCACTACCCAGACCCTGAGCCGCGCTCAGCAGGATAAGGCCTATACCGAAAGCATGCTCGCATCGCAAATCGCCGCCTGGAAGGCTTCGCAGTCTAGCACCAATCCCCAGACGCTCGAGCAGGAGTTGGCCCAACTGCAGGCGCAATTGCTCCAACTACAGGCACGCTACACCCCTGATCATCCAGACGTGATCAAAACCAAAGCTGACATTGCCGAGGTCGAGAAAAAACTTAAGGAAGTCAATGCCGCCACCGATAACTCTACCGACACGACCGAAAAGGCCAATGCCTCGGAACCGCCGGAAATCCGCCAGCTCCGTCTGCAGATTCACCAGTATCAGGGCGTGATCCAGCAGGCTACGATCGACCAGAAAAGACTGCAAGGCGAGATTAACGTCTACCAGAGCCGTACCAACATGAGCCCGGGTGTCGAAGAGCAGTACAAGTTGCTCACCCGCGACAACGACAATGCTCAGGCCTTCTACAAAGATCTGATGGCCAAGAAAAGCTCTGCCGAATTGGGCAGTAACATGGAAAACCAGCAGCAGGGCGAGCAGATGCAGCCTCTCGGCCCGGCTGGGATGCCGGATTCTCCAAGCTTTCCCAACCGCCCACTTCTCGCCGCCGGTGGTTTAGGAGCCGGTCTGGCGCTCGGTGCCCTCATCGCCATCTGGTTGGAGTTTAGCGACAAGTCGATCCGCACCGAAAAAGATGCTGCCGCCATCATGGATCTGCCCCTGCTGATTTCCGTGCCCTGGCTGGGCGAAGAAGAGGACGACGCAAACGCCAACGGCAATGGCAACGGACGACGCCGTTTCTGGGGCCGGAGAGATCCTGGTTCGCCAAAAGAACATGAGCACGTCGAGGTCTAACGCAAGCCTATGTATCGAGCCTGTGTATAAAGCCTATGTATAAAGAATTTTTTGGACTTCGCGCCAACCCGTTCAACGTCAATCCGGACCCGCGTTACTTGTTCCTCACGCGGCACACCGAAGAGGCGCTCGCCTGTTTGACCTATGGCATACAGAGCCGCAAAGGTTTTGTATTGCTCACCGGTGAGGTCGGTACCGGCAAGACCACGTTGATCAATAAGTTGATGGAGTGGCTCCGGCTGCAGCAAGTAGCAACGGCCTTCATCTTCAACTCGCGCATGGATGTGCCGCAGTTGCTCGATTTCATGATGGCGGATTTCGGTATTCCCTGCGATGCGAAGTCGAAGAGCCAACTGCTCCAGCGTCTCTACAACTGGTTGCTGGATCGCTATCGTGCCGGTGAGACGGCAGTGCTGGTCGTCGACGAAGCCCAAAACCTCTCCGACGAAGTGCTCGAAGAAATTCGTATGCTCACCAATCTCGAGACCTTCACCGAAAAGCTCCTGCAGATTGTTCTGGTCGGACAGCCGGAGCTGGAACAACGCCTTAAGCAGCCGCAGTTACGGCAGTTGCGCCAGCGCTTGACGCTGCGCGCTAAAACCCATCCTTTCAATCTCGAGGAAACGAAGTCTTACATCATCCAGCGCCTTCGTATTGCGGGATCGAACGGCGATCCGATTTTTGATGCCGACGCGACCTTAGCCATTTTTCGTTATTCGCTCGGTATTCCGCGCATCATCAATCTGCTCTGCGAGCACTGCCTGGTCAGCGCGTTTGTAGATCAGAAAAAAACCGTCTCGGTTGAGGTCGTCGATTCTGTTGCCCGTGATTTCGATCTTACCGATGGCAACGCCGCCGCGGCCATGACCGCGCCGGTCCCGTCCTCCGAGAAATTTGATCTGGTCGAAGCCCTGCGCACTTTGGCAACACTGGCAGACCGGCTGCGCCAGTCAGAACAACAGGATCTCCCCAAGGAAAGGAAACTATGAGCCGCATCCATGACGCTTTAAAACGCGCCGAGCAGGAAAGAGCAACCTCCATGGGGACGCACGTCGAGCCCGCTTTCGAACAAACCGGAACGCAGCCCGAGCACATGCCTTCGATGCAATCGTCGGTGGCCACCGTCATGCCTAGCATGACCTCTGGGTTGACTTACGAATCGTTGCTCTCCCGTACCCCGCAGAGCACATGGACGCCGGATGAGCGCACCATGCTCTTCTTTCAGGACGACGATAGTCGCGTGGGCGCGGAAGAATTCCGCACCCTGCGCTCCCGCCTCTACCAGATCCGAGAGAAGATGCCGCTGAAACGGCTGCTGGTGACCAGTGCGCTTCCGAAGGAAGGTAAGTCTTTCGTAGCTGCCAATCTGGCCCAGGTCCTCGTGCGTCAACACGGACGCCGCGCTCTCGTAATTGATGCCGACCTGCGCAACCCCGGTATGCACCGCCATCTCGGGGCCTCTCAATCCCCCGGGCTGGCGGAATACCTGTTGGGCGAATGCGATGAGTTTGCTGCGCTGCAACGCGGTCCCATGGAAAACTTGTTTTTCATGCCGGCTGGCCGGGTCGCAGGCAGCGCTCCCGAACTGCTGGCCAACGGACGTCTGAAGCTTTTCCTGCAGCGTGTCGAACCTTTGTTTGACTGGATCATTCTCGACTCGTCGCCCGTCATACCCGTTTCAGACGCCACGCTTGTCGCCGGCGCCTGCGACGGCATTCTCATGGTCGTGCGTTCTAATGTGACGCCATCTGATTTGGCGCGCCGGGCACGCGAAGAATTCCCCGACAAGCTCCTGCTGGGAGTAGTGCTTAACGGAGCCCCATCCGGAAAGCTGGCACAGTCGAAGTACTACTATGGCGAGGTGGTCAACAACCCCGCCTAAGATCTTAAGACAAACCTAAGATCTTAAGAAGATGAACCGAGGCCCCGTTGATCCGGCTCTTCAATGTTTATTATCCAGTTCGTACTCTGGTCCTGCTGATCGGAGAGGCCCTGATTATTTGGACCTCGTTCCTGCTCGGCGCAGTGTACGAACTTCGCGAAGACAGTTATCTGGTGCTCAACGTCGAAGGTGGCTACATCAAAATCTTCGCGGTGACGGCATTGGTATTACTGTGTTCGCATTGGCTCGACCTTTACGATACTGCCCGCCTCAACACTAAGGGCGAACTTTACTTTCGCTTGCTCATGGTTCCCGGCGTCCTCGCCTTCATCCTGGCGGGAGTTGCCTACGTACGGCCCAATTATTTGCTAGGCAATGGTTCGTCGGCGGTCGGCCTGCTCATCCTTACGGTCGCACTCTTCGGATGGCGGATCGGCTTTACCTGGCTCGTCCAACTACCGATTCTTGTCGAACGCGTCTATGTTCTTGGGACAGGCGAACGTGCGCAGCGCGTGGTTCAAGGCTTGCGTCAGAATCCTGAAATCGGCGTCGAGATTGCCAGTTGGACGGGCAAGATGGAAGGCGCTGTAACCCGCGAATCTGTGGCGGCGCACCTGATGGAAGTCGTCCAAAAACAAAAAGTCCATCGCGTGATCGTGGCCACGCCCGATCGCCGTGGCACCATCCCCATGAAGGAGCTTCTTGAACTCCGCATGAAGGGAGTCAAGATCGAAGAAGCCACCACGTGGCTGGAAAAAATCTCGGGCAAAATCGAGGTTGAAAATCTCTATCCCAGTTGGCTGGTGTTTGGCGAGGGCTTCCGCCGCAGCACCGCTTTCATCGCGATTCGACGTGTGTTGTCGATCATCATCTCGTTGATTGGCCTCATCCTCGCACTGCCCTTGCTTCCGTTCATCATGCTCGCCATCCGCCTCGACTCACCGGGCCCAGTTTTTTACACGCAGACGCGAGTGGGCAAGGCAGGGCGCACCTTCAAGGTGGTGAAGTTCCGCACCATGCGCCAGGACGCCGAAGCCAAGAGCGGTCCAAAGTGGGCGGGCGATAACGATCCCCGCGTCACCCGCATCGGCAAGTTCCTCCGTTCCTCGCGCCTCGATGAGATTCCTCAGTTGTGGTGTGTGCTCAAAGGCGACATGGCGTTCGTCGGTCCGCGTCCAGAGCGCCCCGAATTTATCGAGTGGCTCTCCAAAGAAATTCCTTACTACAACGTACGCCACATGGTCCGCCCCGGCCTTACGGGATGGGCGCAGATCA
>Ga0210391_10004242_pt1 | contig 12014 bp, 11 predicted proteins | sample IncBWC12OmetaG_FD_160573 | JGI IMG/M metagenome (GOLD analysis project Ga0210391, IMG submission 160573) | Forest soil microbial communities from Barre Woods Harvard Forest LTER site, Petersham, Massachusetts, United States - Inc-BW-C-12-O ...
GCGTTCACTCGAATGTGACGATCCTTCAAGTCCATTGTCCATGTCCGCGCAAACGAGCGCACAGCGGCTTTCGTGGCGCTGTAAACACCGTTTGCCTGCCGTCCTTTGTTTCCGCCCACTGAAGCGTTCAGAATGATGGAGGCACCATCTGGCAACAGTGAAAGCGCCTTCTGCACCGTAAACAGCAGCCCCTTCACATTGGCGCCGAAAATCGATTCGTAAAACTCCTCAGTGATCGTGCCCAGGGGAGCAAACCTCGCAATGCCCGCGTTGGCGAAGACAATATCGAGCCTGCCCTTCTCCCGCCTGATTTGTTCGAAGAGGCGATCAAGGTCGCCGAGATTCGAAACATCTCCTTGCACTCCGGTGACGGCCTCTCCTATGCTCTTGACCGCCGAAGCTAGCTCCTCCTCACGCCGTCCGGTGATGAAGACGTAGGCTCCTTCGGCCACGAAACGTTTGGCGGTGGCAAGACCTATGCCACTTGTCCCACCCGTGACAAGTGCGATTTTTCCATCCAGCTTGGCTGGAACTGTTTCATTAGCTACCATTTTGTTCCTCTCTTTGACCTCTCCACTCTGTGCTTCCGGAAATCATCTCCAATCCGTTCGTGCGTTGTCTTCTGCCCGCTCTCGTGCCATCCACTCCCGGACGTAGGGTAAGCAGTTCAATACGGATATGCCTTCGTCCTCACACGTGTTAAGAAAACGGATCGCTTCGATATCGACACGATCCACCTCTTCGAGATCCAAGGCCCCCAGGCCACTGCGCTTGAGTTCGCCCTTCACCTGGTCAAGGCGGTCAGACCTTAATGCTCCGCTCAGTTGAATTCTTTCTCCATCCTTATCGGAAACCCGTTCGATCTTGAGTGTCATAGCAGATCTCACTTCAGTCTCGTGTATTGGTCGTGCAAGTGACGGGCCGTTCTCAAATGATTGAACTGAGAGGGCTTATTACCCTACTGCTTCCTCAGTTTTCAGAAATCTCTGCAATTCGAGGAATTTGTCATTACACAATCTGATCTAAACCTCGTGGCTAAGCCAAGATGTCATGGTCTCGATTCCTTCAAATAACTCCACTGTATTCTGCGTGTACTCTTCAAAACGTTTGTCTCCTATGAGAGTGGACCTTGTCGGCAGAATGACTGGCGCAGCACTAAATGCCGACTTTTGAATGACGGCGTTCGCCACGGCGTCCAACGTATCCGCCATGGCCTTTCGCATTTGTACGAGACTGGGGTCATCAACAAGCTCTGCGTCGTAGGCATCGCGCAGGAGTGCAAGCTGATTCCAGATGATTCCGGCCGCTGTCATAGCGACCGCCAACATCGCCTCACTCGATTGAGCATGTTTTTCACGGTCGGCTCCGAATTCATACTCAGCAGCATCGCCCAGGGCACGAAGGGTGGCGATGTCCTTCCCTACCTTGTCTCGTAGGGTCTCTGTAGCACGGAGGATATCGTCACGCTCTTTCCCGGAGTCTAGGAGAGAGAAGATACCGACAGCACTCCTCAGAATGGAGGCTAAGATGCTCCGCATCAGGGTGACAGTGCGTACAGGCCACATTTGGTCGAAGACGAACCACATCACAACAAGGGCGAAGAAGATCCCTATGATGCGGTCTCGGGCAGGCGCCAATGCTGTCGCTGCGCTAGATCCTTGCAGCGTTACAAAATAAAAACCGAACGCCAACTGCAAGCCAACGTAGCTGAAGCGTGAGCCGCCACCAACCCATCCCGAAATAAAAGCGACAACGCCAACCAATATGAGGAGTGAAGTGATCGAGTCCATGTTTGGGGACAGAAACGCGATCGTTCCCAAGCCCAAAATTAGACCTCCAATTGTGGCTCCAAGGAATCGATGTGTCATCCGTTGCTTGATCTCGCCGGTGGTTGTCAGTCCTGCCACCATTACCGTGATCACACATGTTGAAATGCCGGGCCAATCGACCGCATGGTAGAAGATGTAGCAGAGAGTGGCACACAGGCTGAGCTTGAGAGAGAAGGCAATATTTGACGGGTCACGCATCGCGCCTGGGATGATGACAGGGACCTTCTTAGAAGGTAGACCTACGAGCTCACCCGTATCGCTCTCATTCGAGCTTGATGGCATCAGCAAGATGACGCTGACGATTCTCTCTACCCGATCCAACAGGTTGTGTGAAGTTCCCGTTGGCGGGGCTACGAAGCGGCTCTCTAGGTCAGACGCCTGATCTTCAGCTAGGCTGTGGCATTGCGTTGCAATTCGCCCGCACCTCAACCGCGATTCAGTGTCATCAGGTAGTGATGCCTGCAGCCCGAAAGCAGCAGCGTCATCCATCAGCTCGGCCAACATCGTGATATGTACCCGCGCCGCAAGTGGAAGAGCACGCGTGTCTAAACCACGGTTCACGATTTGGTTATAGAGGTCCATCATTCCGACTTGCCCCGCTACGGCCAACCGAGACACCGGTGTGGCAGCGGCGATCCGCAACTCGGGTTCGGTCTCCTGGGCGTACAGACTGAACATTCGCTCCAATGCCTCATAACGGGCACGGAACTGCTCCGTCAGGCGTTCCACAGGAGAGCGGGCGCCGAAGATGTATTCCACGGCTACGGCGCAGCCAATACCGAGCGAGAATGCTGCGAGGAAGCGCAGGGAGTTCTTTACCAACGTGTCCGCCGGTAGATGATTCTCCCAGAAGCCAATGACGGTGATGCTTAGCAAACCCCAACTAGAGCCGAGAGCGGGAAAGCTGGTCCCAACAATGACCATGCCGGCTAAGAAAGCGACGACCGACACGCCGAGAACACGCGCGATGGGGTCATTGTCGGTCAGGACGACCATTGCGAGTTCCATAGCAACGACGAGCGAGACAGTCATAAGGACCGCGATGCCAAGACGTAAGGATGCTGTCGGGCTCTCGCGAGAAATCAAAAAGACGGCGTACAGTCCGAAGGCGGCGTAGGGCATCTGCCAAACCAAAAAGAGGATCAGGGCGAGAACAGTCGCGAGGGTTATCCGGAGAGAGCTGTGCAGGCGTCCGGGGGTTGGCTGGAGGTCTTGCCAGAAGCCTTGCAGAAAGGAACCTCGTCTCAAAGATATGGATGGGATGTTCACGGGTTATCTCACCACTGTCACTGCGGTCGCGCCAATGCGAAACAAGTCCGGATCGGGGTTTTGAATTCTTATTCGTACCGGAAACCGTGTGGAGAGATGTACCCAGTTGAGCGTCCGATCGATGTTCGGTAGGCCGGCGACCGTGTTTGCATCTTCGGGAAGCACTCCGTATCCGATGCTTTCCACTTCACCCGCAAATTTCTTGCTAGGGTCTGACATGAGATACACATCGACTGGTGAGCCAACACGAATATGCCGAACCTTTCCTTCTCGATAATTTGCGATCACATACCACTTCCGGCGGTCGATGAGCGTAAAAATAGGGGTGCCGGGATGTGCATACTCTCCCTCTGAGATGTTCACATTGGTCACATATGCGTCGAAGGGCGCGACCACTCGGCATCGTTCAAGATCAGCCCGAGCGTGATCGACTCTCGCGGCCAGACCTGAGCGTTGAGATTCGAGGATGTCGAGGGTGTCTACTACGTGTATTGACTGGCCGAGCTTTGCTTGTGACTCTGAAAAAGCATCAGCGGCTTCTTCCTTACGAAGCGTCGCTTGGGTCAGCTGGGATTTCGCTTCACTCAGCGCGGCACGCGAAGCGTCGTAGTTGCCGGAAGCTACCCGCACGGACGTTCTTGCCTGATCGACTTGATCAACCGTGACATACTGCTTCGTGAGCAGGGGTTCGAGCCTACCCAAATCGTTGTTGGCGTACTTTAATTCCGCTTCAGCAGCCGTAGCCGCAGCCTGAGCGCGCGATACGCTCGCCTTTGCTTGATCGACCGCACTGCTCGCCGTGCTGATTCCTGTTGACGAACTGTGGACCGCGGCACTCGCCGCCTCCACAGCGCTATTTTGAGCAGCGATTTTCCGCTTCGTATCCGCGATCCGTTGTTCCAGGTTGTCCTGGCCGGAAAGGGCCTGCCGGAGAGCGTACTCATAATCGCGTGGGTCGATTGTGAACAATAACTCGCCTTGCCTTACAAGGGTATTGTCGCGAACCGGCAGCTGAATCAGACGACCGCCGACCTCGGGGGCAATTTCAATGAAGTTTGCCCTCACGCTGGCGTCATCCGTCCGAGGATGGAGCTCGGTATCTAACACGACGATGAACAATGCAATTGCTGTAGTCAGAATTACTGCGATACGCAGCCAGCGCCCAAGCCGCTTGCGCCTAGGGTCTTCGTTCACGGCTCCTCCTATCGAAACAAAACCAACCAAAACACGCAGGTAAGCAAAACGACGACACACGGATAAAAGAGCGCAAGTGGACCGACTTCGGTCTCCAGGCGACTGCGGAGTAACAGGAACCTTGCGAGGAAAGCGCCAATCACCCCTGCGATAAGACAAATCATCCAACCTGGGAAAAAGGAACCGATAATGCCAACCGAGGGTGCGTGGGAGCATCCCGTGCACAGCAGGCACGTAAAAGTCGCGACACAGTATTCGCTTCTTCTCATGGTTGCTGACCATCCTGTGTGTGTGGTCTTGTAGCGAGAGGTACCTGGCGCAGTAGATTTCCAGTGACAAATTCGAGGTTGACCGCCTCCAAGAGAAGGCGCGAACGCGCCGTTACAGAGGACAAGCGCGCCTGCGCCAACTGATTCTCAGCTGTGACAACGTCGACGAGATTTCTCACGCCATTCCGGTATGCATCGAGTGACGCCGCATACGACGTGTCGGCAGACGTGAGCAGCGCCACTGCAGCCTGCTCCTGTCTAAGCGCGGTACGGAAGGCAATATAGCTCGACCAAACCTCGCGCTGCGCCTGGTCGCGTTTGTCGGTTAGTTCGGACTGGGCCTCGCGCTTTTTGGACTCTGCGACTGCCAACTGGTTCTTGCGCGCGCCTCCATCGAATATCCTCCACTCAATTGTTAGCGCCGCCGTCCATGTCGGCTCGTTTGCCGCCCCGAGTTGGCCATAGTCAGCAGTCGGCCATACCGCGGTCTGTGCGGCATCTCCCGACAAAACGATCCGGGGACGGTATGCTGCCCGCGCAGCACGTATTTCATCATCCGCTGCTCGAATCGCAGCTGCCTGTGCCATTAGGTCAGGACGCTGAGAAAAGGCGCGGTCTATTAGGTTGTCAATGGCAAGCGTCAGGGTTTCCGGAAGTGGCGCATCCTTCTCCACATCGATAACGATGTTCGGAGATGGCTCGACACCAAGTTTCTCCGCGAGAGTCACGCGCGCTATCTGTTCATCCCCGTTTGCGGCTTCAAGATCGAAAGCCGCCTGTGAGGTTGCCGCTCGGGCGTTCAAAACGTCGGGCAATGTGGAACGTCCGTTTTGCAGTCGGCTCTCTGCGGCGTCTTGCGTCGTCTGAGCTGTCTTCAAGGTTTCTTGAGCCGCCCGCAGGCGTTCTTGCGCAGTTATCAATTTGTAGTAGTCGCTTGCGACAGCGAATGCGATGTGCTGGTTTTCCTGTATAAAATTAGCCCCTGCTGCCAATGCTTCGGCCTTGGCCTCATCAACTCTTGCCTCTCGTTTACCGAAATCGAAGAGTAAGTATTCGAGCGTGACCTCGGGCTGTATAAGGGGAACTTCGTCAGTAGTGTAGCCACGCGGCGCCAATAGCTTCGGGAAAGGGCTTATCACCCTCTCGTCCGCAAAAGTTGCAACGCCGGCCAGCACAGGAAAGTATGCACTTTTCTCTATTCCGAGCTGCCTGGCTTTTTGTTTGGCACGTTCCCACACAATGCGCGTATGGGAGTTATTGTGCTCTGCAATGTCAATCAACTCTGCAAGTGAATAAGGATGGTTCGGGTCGACAGTCGCAAGCGTCTGTAGAGGAACACCCTGTGCGGCACAGTCGGACGCCGCCGCAGGAGAGGACACTATGGCAGCACACTGCGCTAATGCCAGCCTTGGGGCTAGCACAAATATGAACAAGGGTATCGAGGCAAGACTGAGTACCTTCACTGCGCGGCGGCCCTCAGGCACTGCGGCAGCCCACAGACCTGCGCAATCAATAAGCAGCAAGCCGTATTGCCACAGACAGCTCATGAAGGCCGTTTCCTCCGCGCCTCGCATAATCGTGTAGCCTTCCTCAGCCGAGGTCTTCTGAATCGAGAAACAAGGACGCGTGCCGCACGAAAGGCTTGTGAAACTGGAATAGTGAGCCGTGCCCGGCATCCTGGAAAGTCAGCAGGATCGCATTCGGGAGATGTTCGCCCAACATGTACGAGTTCCGTACCGGAATCATGTTGTCGAAGACGCCATTCACGACCAAACATGGCTGAGTAATCTTGCTAAGTTGTGAGAATCGCTCGCCGGTGACTGTTTCCCACGCGCGAAAAGCCTTGATCTGAGCCATTGCGACATTTGGTCCGGCCAGAGGCTCGCGATCTTGCTTCCTCTTTGCGAGTCTCGCAGCGAAAGCCTCTCCTGCCGCCTGGCTCGTTTTGCTTGGCGCGAAAAAGAGTCTCACGAGTTTCTCCAATCCTGGGATATCGGGATCTTCTGTAATCTTCCTCAGCTCCGGTTTGTCCATATGCATGATGTCCTCACCACCTTCAGGAGCGGTACCTACCAGGAGGATCTTGCGAATGAGTGAGGGGCGTCCGAGCGCAATTTCTTGAGCGACCATTCCCCCGAGGGAATAGCCAAGAATGTCCACTTTCTTGAGCCCCAGCTCGTCGACGAATGCGAGCGCGTGCTCGGCCATCCCCGCCATGGTTTCAGGAACCTGTCCGGTTGAACGGCCTAGGCCCGCGCTCTCAAAGAGAATTACCTCACGACCTAGAGCAAGCTCGTCAGTAAGGGCCGGATCCCAGTTGTCCAAGGTCCCCGTGAAGTGCTGAAGGCACAAGAGTGGAATGCCACCTGTTTTTCCAAAGCGTCGATAGGCATACTTTTCGAGCTTAGTCTCGACGAACTGTGTAGGGGCTGTGATGTTGCTTCCGTTTGTCATTGCGGCGATCTCCTTTATATTTGTGGCCTGTTGTGGGCAGTCTTCCTTTGTGTCGACGACCCTGGGATGGACATTTTCCATGAAGAGCTAGACCAAGGTTTCGGCGTAGCGTTAGTGGCATCCGGGCACCGAAGCAGTCACACTGTCAACCAGCACTCCGGCGATCTTGGCGGCTGGGTTTACATGGAACTTTTTCGGGAGGATAGGAGCAAGTAGTCGAGACAGCCCGAGGGCAATCCCCTCAGCAACACGGGACTCATTTCGTTCTCCGCCGATGATGCTCGGCCGGAGGATCGTGAGCGATTTGAATCCAACGAGCTTAATGTCCCGTTCGATTTCACCCTTGGTCTTCGGATAGAAGAATGAGGAGTTGGCATCGGCCCCGATAGCCGAGACAAGCGCAAATGTCTGCGCTCCCTGTTGATGCGCAAGCCTCGCAAAGGCAAGCGGCAAGACGTAGTCGACTTGACGAAAGGCTTCTTTGGAGCCCGCCTTGCGGCTTGTCGTCCCCAGCGCACAGATCACTGCGTCAATTCCCCAAGTAACAACATCGGGCAAGACCAGCTCCAGTTGCTCGGAAACTGGATTCATCAGTTTGCCGTTCGTGGGAAGTGGTTTGCGGGTGGGCGCTATGACTTGATCGATTGCCGGATGCGTAACAGCCTGCACCAATGCGCTGTGCCCCACCAATCCAGTTGCTCCAAGAATCAAAATCTTCATTGTTTATCAACTCCGTCCGCGGTCAGTCCGCGATCTGCCTCAAGTGAAGCTGGCGATTCAGCCTGAGACTTTGCATCTATTGCACGCCGCCTCTGACTCTCCCAAGTGAGCATCTGCCGGAAGTGGAGAACCGCCATCACCGTGCCACAGCCGCAAATTCCCCCAATAACCACAGCGACTAGCGCCGTTGCCAACCAGGAACGAGTGGGGGGATGCGGCACTGTGGCCGCGAAGTAAACGATCGCGCCGATTAGACTGCCCACGACGGTTCCCCCCGCTGCGAAAAACAGGAGAAGCATGTCAGCGTTCGGCGCGGTCTTGTCTGGATCCGGATCGTCCGTGATGTATTCCGTGAACCTGACAAAGGGTGGCACTTCTGAAGATTGCTGGATTGGATTGTTTTCTAAGTCCCTCGGCATCGCGCTCAAACCTCCTTCATGTCAGCTCGCTCCTATATCCCTTTGAGAAGGCGCGTCCTACGTTGCACCCGTTGCACGCGCTTAGTAGTCCGCCAAAGCGCGATGTACAAGGTCGATGGCAACTGAACCTTCGCCTACTGCAGACGCAACGCGCTTCACATTCCCTGAACGAACGTCTCCAACGGCAAAAACTCTCGGAAGGCTGGTTTCAAGCATGTAGGGCGGGCGGGCGAGCGGCCATGAGCGGTCGTGCTTGACCGTGTCCAAATCGCGGCCGGTGAGGATGAAACCTTTATCGTCAAGGGATACACAACCCCGAAGCCACTCGGTACGAGGCGAAGCGCCCGCCAGAATAAATACATGACGAATACTCTGAGTCGTAGAGTCGAGAGTGCCTTTTTCCCGCCACTTGACGCGTTCCAGATGGGTATCGCCGTCGAGGCACACGAGCTCCGTCTTATAGTGAACTTCGATTACTCGGTTCTCTTCTATGCGCTGGATTAAGTAGCGCGACATGCTGTCCGATAGACGTGGAGATCGCACCAGCATGTGAACTTTACGAGCTGTCTGCGCTAGAAAGACCGCCGCCTGGCCGGCGGAGTTCCCTCCGCCAACGACAACCAAGTCCTCCAACTCGCAGAGCTGTGACTCTATGAACGTTGCGCCGTAGTAGACGCCTTGTCCAACGAATCTCTCCAAATTGAGATTTTCAGGGTTGTTGTACTGAGCTCCGCTAGCAATTACGACGCTTCGCGCCTCTAGCAGTCTCCCGTTGTCCAGTACGAGTCTGTAGGGGTTCTTGTCACACTCCAGTTCAACCACGGAATGAGCAACCATTAGCTTGGCCCCGAATTTTTGTGCCTGGGAGATCGCGCGCGTAGCGAGCTCTTCTCCAGAAAGGCCAGTCGGGAACCCGAGATAGTTTTCAATTTTGGAGCTCGAGGCTGCTTGGCCGCCGGGCGCCGCTGACTCCACCATCAACACATCAAGTCCCTCGGATGCACCGTAGACCGCCGCCGCCAGCCCTGCGGGGCCCGCACCCACGATGATTACGTCTCGCACCTGAGATTCATCAATGGTGCAGTTCAGTTCTAAGCTGTCTGAGAGTTCCTGTATCGAGGGATTGCACAGAACGGTGCGATAGTTGCAAATGACAACTGGAATCTCGCTAACAGAGACTGCGAAGCGATCCAGAAGGGCTTGAGACTCTTGATCTACATCCAAATCGACATATACGTAGGGATGTCCATTGCGGGTCAGAAACTCCCGAAGGCGTAGGGTTTTGGCTGAATACCGGGACCCCATCAGGATGACGTTGCCTTGGCTGCGATTAATCAAGATCAGCCGACGCAGAATGAAGGCCCGCATGAAAATGTCGCTGAGTTCGCCGTCCCTCGCTACCAGTGATCGTAGGACGCTCCCACTCATTTCGAGTACGTCACCTACACTAGTCATCCGTCCGCAGACGAGGGAGGGGTGGCCAGTAATCATCGTCATTTCCCCTGTGAACTCCCCTGGGCCATGATTTGCTACAAGCCGCTCACCATTCATGTCCGGCTGAACAATCTCCATGCTTCCTGACAGCAATATGAAGAAAAGAGCGTCACTGTCATCCGCTCTGAATAGGACATCGCCGTCATTCACATGCCGTAAGGACGCGAAAGGCCGGATTCGATTGATCTGCGCTTCCGTCAGGACCGGAAAGACCTGGGCGTGGCTTTCGAGCGCATTGTCTACGAGATTCGAAGCCACTGTTGCTCCTTGACGACACCACGGAAACGGCGGCACTCAGCAATGCCGCCGCAAATCAGTTCTGACTATTGGCCCCTTCTTTCACACGCCGCTCGCCTTGATACTGTTGAGGACGGTATTGTCCCAGTAAGCGTCGAGCCGTGTGATTTCAGAGTTCGTGTCGAAACGCAGAATGTAGCAATGAGGGATGTGTACGTCCTGGCCCTTCTTTGCAACGCCAGGCACTTCGGCGGGGATAGGCCCGCTCATTTCGGCTTGGATGACCACTGTGTTCTCCTCGGCGGGGATCAACTCGATCACTTTGACTCGGAAGTTCGGAACGGCGTTCGGAAACGCACGCCAAATGAGATCAATGCCACCACGAATTGGGACCACGCTCTCGCGGCCGTATGGAGCATATCTACCGCGTGCGTCATCCGCGCAAAGAGCGAGCATGCCATCAACGTCGTGAGCATCGTAGGCAGTGAAGAACTGTTCGGCAATTGATACGTAATCTTTCGCATTCTTTTTCATCCTTGTTCTCCTTGGAGGTCACTTCAGTCGGGAATCTTTGTGGCCTAGTATTCAAACCACTGGCTGAGCGCTTTGACCTTTTCCTCCGTGTATGGCGGAAACAGATGCTCGATGGCCACGTCGGGCGGCGAAATGAGAACCGACTTCGCGTGCGTGAGAGCGTCAAAGCCGTCTTTGCCGTAGTAGTGACCAATGCCGGAATATCCGACCCCGCCAAAAGGCATTGTTTCGATAAACAGGTGAATGTTGACCTGATTGATCGCACCGCCGCCAAAGGACAAGCTCGCGAGGAAGTGATCGATTGCCTTTTGGTCGCGGCTAAACAAGAAGCCGGAAAGAGGCTTCGGATGCTTCTTCACCTCGCCAATTGCAGCATCCATGTCCTCGTAGGTGAGGATTGGGAGAAGCGGCCCGAAGATCTCGTCCTCCATGATCGGGTCGTCCCATGTCACTGGGTAGATAACCGTGGGATCGAGATAGCAAGCCTCTGGGTCTGAAGTCCCGCCTATGACGACCTTCTTCTGATCGATCAGGCCCGCCAAACGTTCGGTCGCCTTGGGGCTAATAATGCGGGAGTAGTCATCAGGCCTGCTCTTGGGGTCAGTCCCATACAACTCGATCATTGCCTTCTTGCACTCAGCCACAAATTCCTCTGCGATTGATTCATGTACGTACGCATATCCGGGCGAGGTACACCATTGGCCGCCCCAGGCCGTCGCTCCCCAGACAATCTTCTTGGCTGCGTCGGGGATATTGGCAGTCGCATCAACAAAGGCCGGGTTCTGGCCCCCGAGTTCGAGAAGGACCGGAGTCAGAGTTTTTGCGGCCGCTTCCATGACGATCTTGCCGACCTTGACGCTGCCGGTGAAGAAGATGAAGTCGAAGGGCAGCTTTAGAAGCTCCGTCACCTCGTCTTTGCTGCCGGAGACGGCAGTGACGGCCCGAGGATCGAAGTATTTCGGAATGAGATCCAGCAACACCTTGCTGGTGGCGGGCAAACCCTCGGAGAGTTTGAGAATGCACGGATTACCCGCCGCGAGAACTTGGCACGCCGGGTCGAAAAGCAGGGTCAATGGCCCATTGAACGGGCCAATCACCAAGGTGACACCGTACGGTTCTCGATAGACCTTGGCAGTATGTCCGCTCTTCCGAAGGGCCTTCGGCACGACGACATCTACAGGCTTCATCCACTCTTTCAGCTCTTGCTTCGCGAAGGCGGCGGTTCCAACTGGCGCCATAATCTCGAAGACTTTTTCCTGGCTAGCGGTCTTGAAGTCGCTGCTCATCGCCGCCTCAAGAACTTCGGCATTCTCCTTGCACAAATTCTCAAGGCGCGTCAGTTGGCCGATGCGCCACTCGAATGACTTGGTCGCGTCCGAATCGAAATATGCCTTCTGCTTGTCGAAGATTCCCTGGAACTGATTCATATGAGTCTCCCTCGTACATCGGTTTGTCGATGCCGCTTTTCAGCAGCGTCATGAGCTTTTAGGCCATTGTGAGGACTACGCGGAATCGCGCTTCACCAGACATCATTCGCCGATACGCTTCTTCGGCCTTATCCAACGGAAGCGTTTCGATCATGGGACGAACGTCGG
>Ga0210391_10004243_pt1 | contig 12013 bp, 6 predicted proteins | sample IncBWC12OmetaG_FD_160573 | JGI IMG/M metagenome (GOLD analysis project Ga0210391, IMG submission 160573) | Forest soil microbial communities from Barre Woods Harvard Forest LTER site, Petersham, Massachusetts, United States - Inc-BW-C-12-O ...
ATTTATCGGCGCGACGGCTGAAGGTGTGCTGACGACGCTCGGTCGCGGCGGCTCGGATTATTCCGCCACGATTCTCGGGGGCGCGCTGAGCGCGGACGAAGTGATTATCTGGACCGACGTGAACGGCGTGCTCACCGCGGATCCGCGCCTGGTTCCCGGCGCGCGCACCATTCCCGAAATTTCCTATCGCGAAGCCGCGGAACTCGCGCATTTCGGCGCCAAAGTGCTGCATCCCAAGACGCTGCGCGCCGTCACGCAGTCCGGCATCCCCGTGTGGATCCGCAACACGTTCGAGCCCGGGCATCCCGGCACAAAAATTACGCCGCAGGGCCGCAGTTCCAGCGCCGGAGTGAAAGCGCTCACCGCCATTCGCGACGTTTCGCTCATCGCCGTCGGAGGCCCGGGAATTGTTGGCCTGCCTGACGTCGTCGGCCGCACATTTTCCACCACCTCGAATGTGCGGGCGAACGTGCTGCTGATCTCGCAGTCCTCATCGCAGAACGATATTTGCTTCATCGTCTTTTCTTCCGATGCGAAACGCACCGTGGACGCGCTGCGCCAGCAATTCGCCCAGGACTTGATGCATCAGAAAGTCGAGCACATCACTTTGGATCCAAACATCGCCATCGTCGCCGTCGTCGGCGAAAATATGCGCGGCACCGTCGGCATGGCCGGACGCACTTTCAGCGTGCTCGGCCGCGAAAACATAAATATAATCGCCATTGCCCAGGGCTCGTCGGAAACCAATATTTCCTTCGTAGTGTCCAGTCAGGATATGAAGCGAGCGCTGCTGGCCGTGCACCAGGAGTTTGCGCTGGACACGCGCAATTCGCAGGAAACGTCATCCGCCGCAAAATGAGCGACGCCATCGCAAACACCGCGCAGAAAGCCGTCACCACGGCCGTGCAGCGTTGCATCGTTCCCGCATGCGCCGCGACATTCGGAATCCGCGAACAGATTTACGTGTGCCCTCGTTGCGGGGGGCCGCTGCAAATTGAAATCCCGCTCGAACTGCTCCAATCGGTTCCGGATCTGCGCGAGCGTTGGCACGCTCGCGCTTCTTCACACGACGCACGCGAGCGCAGCGGCGTGTGGCGTTTCCGAGAATTGTTGCCGTTTGATGGTGACGCGCCGGTTGTCACACTGTGTGAAGGCAACACGCCGTTGTACGATGCTCCGCGCTGCGCGCAATACGCAGGCCTCACCGTGCTGCGCCTGAAACATCAGGGCTGTAATCCCACCGCGTCTTTCAAAGACACGGGCATGACCACAGCCGTCACGCAGGCGAAATTGCTCGGCGCGCGCACCGTAGTCTGCGCGAGCACGGGGAACACCGCTGCAAGCCTTGCTGCGTACGCGGCTCGAGCGGAGCTGCAATGCGCGATTCTGCTGCCGCAAGGACAGATCAGCCCCGCGAAGCTCGCGCAGAGCATGGATTACGGCGCCGTCGTTTGCGAAATCGCGGGAAATTTCGACGATTGCATGAGACTAATTTCGGAGCTCGGCGATGTGCCGTTCATTTACATCGCGAACTCCATCAATCCTTTTCGCATGGAAGGGCAAAAAACAGTGGCCTTCGAGTTGCTCGAACAGTGCGGCTGGCGCGTGCCGGATCACGTCGTGGTTCCCGGCGGAAATATGGGTAATAGTTCGGCGCTCGGAAAAGGTTTCGACGAAATGCTGCGCCTCGGGTTGATCGATCGCTTGCCGAAGATTAGCGTCATTCAAGCGGAAGGTTCGGCGCCGCTCGCGCATCTTTTCGCGGGACTGAAACCATCGCAATTCGGGCCGGAGGCAGCGCTGCCAGACGAGCTGGCACCTGTAGCGAACCCGCGCACGCTCGCCAGCGCCATAAAAATTGGCGCTCCGGTTTCCTGGAAGAAAGCGCTGCGCGCCGTCCTGCGCACCCGCGGCAACATTATCACCGTCAGCGAACCGGAAATCGCCGATGCCAAAGCCATCATCGGCCGCGACGGCATCGGCTGCGAGCCGGCGTCTGCAACCACGGTGGCAGGCATCCGAAAACTCGTAGCGGCAGGAAAAATCTACGCGGGCGAATCCGTGATCGCGGTTCTAACCGGCCACGTCCTGAAAGATCCAGACTACGTGAGCCACTATCACCGCGGTACTCTATCGTTCGAATCCGTCACGGAGCAAGGAACTACCAAGTCCGTGCCAATCGGCGGCGCATTTCGCAACGCGCCGGAAAAAGTTGCCGCAACCAAGGAAGCCATTCTGAAAAGTCTGGAGAGCCGCCGCTAGAGCAGGAAATCCGGCCACAGGAAAAACACCGGTATAGGATTTCCCGGGCCATTGCACAAGCATCCATGAAAAAATCCAAGCACCGCTCCTACGAAGTCCGCGTCCCCGCATCCAGCGCCAATCTCGGCGCGGGCTTCGATTGCTTTGGGCTGGCGCTAGAGCTTTTTCTCACGGTGCGAGCCACCGTGCACTCCGAACCGGGCGCCCGCAGCGAAGCCCGCACCAGCGGCGTTGATGGCAGCGATACTCTACCCAGCGCGCCGGAAGAAAATCTGATTCTGCGCGCGATGCAGCACGCGGCGGAGCGCCACGGCCTGCATCTGCCGCCCGTTCACCTGGCCGTGCAGAACCAAATTCCAATCGCCGGAGGTTTGGGCAGCAGCGCCGCGGCCATTGTTGCCGGCACGACGCTCGGTCTTGCGGTCTGCGGAAAAAAATTAACAGACAAAAATACGCTGCGCCTCGCCGCCGAAATGGAACACCACACGGACAACGTGGGAGCCGCGCTGCTCGGTGGCCTGGTTGTCTCATTCGTTGGCAGGGATGGCAACGTCGTCGCGCTGCGCAAAAATTGGCCGAAGCAAATCCGCGTGATCGCCGTCACGCCAAAAATGGCGCTGCAGACAGCCGCTTCCCGCGCTGCCTTGCCGCAAACCGTCGAACTCGCCGCCGCCGTGCACAATCTCCAGCGCTCCGCGCTATTTCTCGCAGCGCTGGACAACCAGTGTTATGACCTGCTGTGGGACGCGATGCAAGATCGCCTGCATCAATCCTATCGCCAGGCGCTGATTCCCGGCCTCGCGGAAGTTCTCGCGATTCCGCGTCTGCCCGGACTTCTAGGCGTCGCTCTCAGCGGTGCCGGACCGACTGTGATCGCGCTCGCCACCAAAAATTTCGCGCAGATCGGAAAAACAATCGCCGGCCACTTCGAACACCGCGGCCAAGCTTCGATTGTCCGCAATTTAGCTGTGGCTCAGCAGGGAATTCGCGTAGCCGGAAAAGGGTTCGCGAAAAAATAGTCCGCACCGGCTAAAAATCCAACCTCACGCGCCGGATTCACTTCACAAACGTCAAACCGTGCGGCACGAAATGCGGAAACACGTAAGCGTAGAGCATCACAATCACGCCCACGATTGAACCCAACGCGATCGAATGCCAAAACACAAATCGAAAAATTATTCCTTCGTTGCCTACTTGCTCAGTCGCCGCCGTCGCGATCGTGATGGACTGCGCATCCACCATTTTCCCCATCACGCCGCCCGCGCTATTCGCCGCGCACATTAGGACCGGATCAATTCCCAATTGTTGTGACGTAATGCGCTGCAAACTTCCAAACAGTACGTTGGACGAAGTATCACTGCCGGTCAAAGCCACGCCCAGCCATCCAAGAAACGTCCCAAAAAACGGGTAAAGCCATCCGGTGCGTGTGAACGCCAAGCCCAGCACTGCATCCAATCCCGAATAGCGCGTCACATATCCCAAACCCAGCATGAACGAAATCGCGATCATCGCCAGACGCATGCGCACCAGCGTGCGCCAAAATATTTTCAGCAACTTTACGGGATTCAGTCCCAACAGCATTCCGGACACAAGCGCGGCCAAAAAGCATCCACTGCCCGTCGCCGATAGCCAATTAAGATCGTACCGCGCCCCTTCCGGGGTCGGCTTGCTCACCACCGGCGCCGCCCGTGTGATCGCGTTATGCAAATACGGCCAATTCCATCCCGGGGGACCCGGCCGTACTTTGCCGTCCGCTTGCACCACGATAAACGCAGGCGTCGTGGCTTTATTGATCGCCAGCTTCACCCGAGGCAGTCCCCAGGCCAGCACGAATAACGAAAGCACGGCAAACGGCATCCAGGCCTTGGCAACCGTCCCGAGCGGATATTTGCGTGGCGCCGCGTATCCGTCGAATTCCTTGGCATTCCATTCGCCGCCCATATCATCCGCAAGTTTTCCTTCGGCCGCCACGGGCTTCGCGCCTTCGCGATCGTAATCGAATCGCCAAATTTTCTTTGGCTTCCAAAAACGCAGAAAGATTACTGTGCAAATGATGGAGATCACGCCTCCCATGATGTCCACCAGGTTGCTATCGACAAAGTTCGACCACAGAAATTGCGTGACCGCAAAAGAAATTCCCACCACCAGAATCGCGGGCAACACTTCGAAAGTTTCCGACCAGCTCACCATCGTGCGCACCAGCCAGAAGGGCACGAGTATTGCCATGAATGGCAGGATGCGTCCGATCATCGCGTTCAGATCCGATTCGGGTAAACCCGAGACGCCCGCGAGCGCGTGCACCGGAGTTCCAATCGCGCCCCACGCAACCGGCGCGGTGTTCGCAATCAAGTTCAACGCTGCGGCGTGAAACGGCCGGAATCCCAGGCCAATCATGAACGCGCCCGCGATCGCTACCGGCGCGCCGAAACCCGCAGCTCCTTCGATGAACGCGCCAAAGCAAAACGCCACGAGCAGAACCTGCAGCCTGCGATCCGGAGTAATTCCCGCGATGGATTCCTTCATGATTTCGAACTGGCCTGTCTCCACCGAAATATCGTAGAGATACACCGCCGCCAGCACGATCCACGCAATTTTCAGAATTCCATACGCCACGCCATACGCAAAGGCTGACGCCGCCAGCAGCGCGGGCATTTTGAAAACCACGGTCGCCAGCATCACCGCCGTGAATGCAGCAGCAATCGCGCACCAATGCGGTTTCACTTTCAGGCCGGCCAGGAGGGTGAAGAGCACCAAGATCGGAAGAGCCGCGATCAGAGTCGAGACCCACCAGATTCCAGCTGGATCATAAACTTGCGTCCAACTCATACCAGCCCCCTCGCAACAGCATGGGTTCGTTACCAGCGACGACTTTGTTGACGTTGCATATCCCGTCGCCAATATTTTGTCAAGAAATGGAATTGTGAAAAGAACGGGTGGATTTTATGAACGGAAAATTACCGACAGCTATGCGCGGCCTTTTTTTCGTAGCAGCCAAGCGCAACCCGCGGCGAGCAGCAGTAAGTCCGATCCTTCCGGCGTGCTAATTGCGGGCGGCGGTGTCACAAGCGGCGGTGGCGGTGTTGGCGGACCCGACGGCGTCGGCGGACCGCTCGGAGGCGGCGGTGGGCCTGTGGGAATCCCCGGAGTAGCTGGCGTGCCGCCGATTGGGAAAAGCGGCGGAATGATCGGGACGAAGATGGAGGCAGGAGTCTGCGGCGGCGGCACCACAATCGTGGTTGCGGGAGGCGCGGCCAGCGGCAATTCCAGCGAAGATTCCGGCGCGGCCAGCAGCCCGCCAGCGGCGGGAATTTCCATCGCTTCGGGCAATGGCTCAGTATTCAGCACCGGCCCGACAGGAGCCTCGGAAATGCGGTTTCCACAGCGGGTTCGGGCCATGTGCTCGCCGTCAGTTACCACGGTTTCTCCGGCGCGCAGGGTAAGCCTGTTCTTCGTCCAGAAAATTTGGCCGGCGATGCGATAAGAGACGAAAACCGAGCGCGCTTGTTGCAATCGCGCCACGCGTACCTTGCGCAGATCAAAATCGGAATAATGCCGCGCCACTACCTCGTCGTGCGCTACCGCGTTCCGCAATTCAGCCGAATTCCTGACTCCGCCTGGAATCACAGAGTACGGATAAAGGATGCGGTCCGTCTGCTCCAATTCCGGAGTTGGCGCGAGCCAGTCGCTGTCAGTAGGAGCTGGTTTCAGTACTGTGGAGGAATTCCCAACGGTAGAAGCACGATGTGCTTGACCGAACTTGTACGGAGTAAGTACGACCGATACCAGTACGATTTCCAAAAGCAGGACCGCCAACGCTCCCACGCGACAGCAATCAATTTTTTCGGCGAGTCTCGCCGCGACCGTCCAATCCTTCCCCATTTCCCCTTTTTTACGATTCGGCAATCCCCATTGCCGAAGTTGTTCCCCGCAGCCGTTGTACGCAATCGCCCTGCCAACCCGTAGGCTTTGAAAAAGTGCAGGCAGTCGCGCTAACAGACTCGAACTTTATGTAAACAAAGGGGAGGTTTTTCCAAGCCGCGCAGGGATTTTCGACGGTCGCAGCGTCTTTTGGGGGATTTAGAGAAGAAATGTTCCGGTAAATGGTACTGACGTTCTATCGAGCCGGCCGGAAGCGATTTTTCAGCGGGATTTTCGGCAATTCGACGATCTCGGAGTGCAAATAGCCTAAGATCTGTGACGCTCACTCGTCCGATTTGGGAGAATGTTCCCGCAAGCCTGCGGCTGATCCCAGCGCAACTTCATTCTTGCCATGTTTCCAGACTGCGAAACCCAGTCCCAAAAAGGGACCGATGAGTACCGCCAAAAAGGCTAATAAAAACAGCACTAGAAAAAGAAGCACAATCACAATGGCTGGCATTGGTTTTCCTCGCTCCCCATCTTGGAACCGAGTTCTCCTCGCCCTTGGCCCAACTATCGACCCAACCCTTGGCGCAACAAAGCGCGGACTCACCTCTTTAGATGTTGCTAACAACACCGCGGGGTACAGAAAGTTACTGCCGCTTTTGACATTTTTTCATCGGCGTGACAAACCGGTTTCATCGAGCACGGCCAGGCGATCCTGGCAAGCGCGGGCGGCCATTTTGGCCTGGCAATCTCGTAAGACTGGCAGCAAAAAATCCCAACATCAAGCCGTCTCAGCCGCCCCGCAACGTCCGCATAATCAATTCCTTCCACCGCCGTAACCAGATCACGAGCCCATCCGTCCAAGACATGTCGGTTAATTCGTTTTGAATCTCTTTAGCTATGCCGCGAATCTCTTACTGTATGCCGTAGGCCTCGGCGTTCAGGTATGAGTTCGGGCGTGCGATACTGAACCGCCCCCCACGCGGGTTCGTAAATCTCCGAATTACGGAGGGACCGTACTGGCTGGGCATTTCGGGAGCCATTTTCGATGTGGATTGTTCGACTCGCATTACGTCGGCCTTATACGTTTATCGTGACGTCTATCCTTCTGTTGATACTGGGACCTGTAGCGATTCTCCGCACTCCCACGGACATTTTCCCGAATATTGATATTCCGGTTGTTAGCGTTCTCTGGAACTACACCGGCCTCTCGCCAGAAGAGATGTCCAACCGCATCGTCTTTCAGTACGAGCGCGTATTAACCACCACCGTCAACAACATCGAGCACATCGAATCGCAATCCCTAAATGGAATTGGCGTCGTCAAAATCTTTTTTCATCAAGGCGTGGATATTGGCAACGCCGTCGCGCAAGTGACCGCGGTCTCGCAAACCCTCTTGCGTACACTCCCGGCGGGAACCACTCCTCCGCTCATCATTCAATACAACGCCTCCAGCGTTCCCATTCTGCAACTCGCCTTGGCCGGAGAAGGGCTCTCGGAGCAGCAGCTGGGTGACATCGGGCTGAATTTCGTGCGCACCGGGTTAGTCAGCGTACCGGGCGCCGCAATTCCATACCCCTACGGCGGCAAGCAGCGCCAGGTTCAAGTGGACCTCAACACTACAGCGCTGCAATCGAAAGGCCTTTCGCCTAACGACGTCGTCAGCGCCATCAACCTCCAGAACCTGATTCTTCCCGCCGGAACCGCCAAAATCGGCACCTTCGAATACGAAGTGGATATGAACGGCGCGCCGCAAACCGTCGCGGAATTGAACGACCTCCCGATCAAGACCGTCGGCACCTCCACCATTTATATCCACGACGTCGCGAATGTGCGGGACGGCTTTCCGCCGCAAACCAACATCGTTCGCGTCAACGGCCAGCGCTCCGCTCTGATGACGATTCTGAAATCCGGCGACGCTTCGACGCTAGACATCATCTCCAGCGTCAAATCGCTGCTTCCTACGATTAAAGCGTCGTTGCCGCCTGCTCTGGTCATCAATCCGCTTTCGGATCAGTCCATCTTCGTGAAGGCCTCCATCGTCGGCGTGGTTCGCGAAGCGATCATCGCCGCGTGCCTCACCGGCTTCATGATTCTTGTTTTCCTGGGCAGCTGGCGCAGCACCCTGATCATCGCGGTTTCGATTCCACTGTCGATCCTTACTTCGCTCATCGTTCTCAGCGCGCTCGGCGAAACCATCAACATCATGACGCTCGGAGGCCTAGCCCTCGCCGTGGGCATCCTGGTGGACGACGCCACTGTGGAAATCGAAAACATCAATCGCAACATTGATCAGGGCAAGGAAATCGTGCAGGCCATTCTGGATGGCGCATCGCAAATCGCCGTGCCGGCCCTGGTTTCCACTCTGGCCATCTGCATCGTGTTCGTACCCATGTTTTTTCTTTCCGGCGTCGCGCGCTATCTCTTCGTTCCGCTCGCCGAAGCCGTTTGTTTCGCCATGTTGGCTTCTTACCTGCTCTCGCGCACACTCGTACCCACCATGGCCAAGTACTTACTGGAGGCCCGTACCGAAGAAGATCCCAGCGCGCCGGCTAAAGCCTCCTCCAATCCCTTTGTACGCATGCAACAGTCATTCGAAGTTCATTTCGACGGGCTGCGCGATCGCTACCACCGCTTGCTAGAGCGCTGCATCGCCCACCGCGTGATCTTCGCCATCTGCTTCCTGGCTTTCTGCGTGCTTTCTTTTGCGCTGCTGCCGCTGCTCGGCCAGGATTTTTTTCCGGAAGTGGATAGCGGCGAATTCAAGTTGCACATGCGCGCTCCCACGGGCACGCGCATTGAAGAAACCGCTGCGCTCTGCGACCAGGTGGAAGCGGTCATCCGCAAGCAGATACCGCAGTCCGAACTGACCAGCCTGATTGACAACATCGGCCTGCCCTACAGCAGCATCAATCTCTCGTATAGCAATTCAGCGCCAATCGGCACCGGCGACGCCGATATTCTCGCTGAACTCTCCAAGGATCATCATCCGACCGCCGAGTACGTGCACGACCTGCGCATCGAACTGGCCAAAGACTTCCCGGGCGTCACTTTTTACTTCTTGCCCGCGGACATCGTCAGCCAGATCCTCAATTTCGGCCTGCCCGCTCCCATTGACATTCAAATCCTCGGGCGCGATCTCGCGGCCAATCGTGTCTTTGCCGACAATCTGCTGAATCGGCTGAAATTTGTGCCCGGTACCGTGGACCTGCGCATCCAGCAGGCTTTCGACCAACCCAAACTGCACATCGAAGTGGATCGCACCAAAGCGCAGCAGGTCGGCTATTCCACGCGCGATGTGGCCAACAACGTACTCATCTCGCTCAGCGGCAGTTTTCAAACTGCACCCACCTACTGGCTCGACCAGCGCACCGGGGTGAGCTACAACATCGCCGCGCAAACGCCCCAATACATTGTTGACAGCTTGCAGGATCTGGAAAATATCCCGGTCACTGGTCCCGGAACGCCGCAATCCGAAATCATGGCCAGCGTGGCTTCTTTCAGCCGCGGCTCGGAGATGGGTGTGGTCTCGCACTACAACATCATGCCGGTGATTGACATTTACGGCGCGGTGCAGGGCCGCGACCTCGGCGGGCTCTCGCGCGAGATCGAACCGATCATCAACAACAGCAAAAAAGATTTACCGCGCGGCTCGCAAATAATCGTTCGCGGACAAATTCTCACCATGGCCTCGTCCTTCTCCGGATTGCTCTGGGGTTTGGCCTTTTCCATCGTGCTGGTCTATTTGTTGATCGTCGTGAATTTTCAATCCTGGCTGGATCCCTTTATTATTCTCATGGCGCTGCCCGCCGCGCTCGCTGGGATCGTCTGGTTTCTTTTTATCACGCGTACCACCGTCAGCGTGCCGGCGCTCACGGGCGCTATCATGTGCATGGGCGTGGCCACCGCGAATAGCATTCTGGTCGTCAGCTTTTCGAAAGAGCGCCTCGGAGAAGGGAAGACGGCCGCGGAAGCCGCTTCGGAATCCGGCTTCACGCGCTTTCGTCCCGTGCTCATGACGGCCCTCGCCATGATCATCGGCATGTTGCCGATGTCTCTGGGCTTGGGCGAGGGCGGCGAACAGAACGCGCCGCTGGGGCGCGCCGTGATCGGCGGCCTGATGTTCGCCACCGTTGCGACGCTGTTTTTCGTACCGGTCACTTTCAGCATTGTGCACGGCGCGCGCGAAAAGAAAGCAGGCGCCGCGCAGAATGAACCGACAGTTGAGTAAACCAACGCGCATTCGTACAAGATCGCGAAGCGAAATCTCAAGAGGACGCAATGACAGAGCCAGCTGAATATAAATCGCCGCAGCCGAATCCACACCACACTGGCGCGGAGAAATCCGGCCATGGACTACTGATCACCATCATCGCGGTGATTGTCGTGATTGCCATCGTCGTAGCCGGAGTCGTCCCACGCCTCCGCGCGAAAGCCGCCCTGCGCGTTGAGACGAACTCGCTCGCCGTCCCCGAAGTCCAGGTGATTCAGCCCAAGCGCGGCTCAACTGCGCAGGAAATCATCCTGCCCGGAAACATTCAAGCTTTCATTGACGCGCCGATTTACGCCCGTACCAACGGCTATTTGTGCTCCTGGACCTCAGACATCGGCGCGCGTGTGAAAAAAGGCCAGCTGCTGGCCGAAATCGAAACGCCCGAAGTGGATCAGCAACTTCTCCAAGCGCGCGCCGATCTGAACACCGCACAGGCCAATGAAAATCTGTCCCAAATCACCTTCAACAGATTTGAAGGCTTGAAGAATACCGATTCGGTCTCCACTCAAGATGTGGACAATGCCGCAGGGGACTTTGCCGCGAAGAAGGCCATCGTGGATTCGGCGCGGTCCAATGTGAACCGCCTTGAAGACCTGCAATCTTTCGAGAAAATCTATGCGCCCTTCGATGGCGTCATCACCGCGCGCAATACGGACGTTGGCCAGCTTATCGACTCCGGTTCCTCAGGCGGCGTTGCCAAGGAACTGTTTCACATTGCAGCCATCCGCACCCTGCGCGTCTATATCAACGTCCCACAGCAATATTCCGTGGCGGCCAAGCCCGGCATCGTCGCGGACCTGAGCCTCGCGCAATTTCCCGGCCGCACCTTCCAGGGAAAATTGGTGCGCACTGCAAACGCTATTGACCTCGCCACCCGCACCCTGCTCGTCGAAGTGGACGTTGATAATGCCACCGGCGAACTTCTTCCCGGCGCCTTCGCCGAGGTCCACTTGAAGCTGCCCACGGAGATTCCCTCCTACATTCTTCCGGTGAACTCGCTTATTTTCCGCGCGCAAGGTTTGCAGATCGCTACCGTCGATAATGGCAATCGCGTCAAGCTGGTCACGATCGTACTGGGCCGTGATTTCGGTGCCACCGTGGAAGTCGTCTCGGGCCTCAGCGACGCGGACAAAGTGATCGTCAGTCCGCCCGATTCCCTTGTGGACGGTGAACAAGTGCAAATCGCGCAGCCTAACCAGCAAGGAGGCTCCGGCAATGCATCGCCTCAACCTCAATCTCGCTGAGGTGCGCCGCAACTTCAGGCATGCGCGTCCCAGAACGCCGCGCCCTGTCCGGCTCGCTGGGTCGTGTGCCGCGGCAATTCTATTTTTCGCGGGATGCACCGTGGGGCCGAACTACGTCCGTCCCACTGCCGAAGTCCCCACCGATTTCAAGGAAACTCCCGCCAACTGGAAACAAGCCCAGCCCAGCGACGCCGTCGCGAAAGGCAAATGGTGGGAAATTTATCAGGACTCGCAGCTGAACGAGCTGGAAGAGCAGATCAACGTTTCCAACCAAACTCTGAAAGCCGAACAGCAACAATTTGCTCAGGCGCGCGCCGCGCTGCGCATCACTCGCTCGAATCTGTTCCCGAATGTCGGCACCACTCCTTCG
>Ga0210391_10004244_pt1 | contig 12011 bp, 6 predicted proteins | sample IncBWC12OmetaG_FD_160573 | JGI IMG/M metagenome (GOLD analysis project Ga0210391, IMG submission 160573) | Forest soil microbial communities from Barre Woods Harvard Forest LTER site, Petersham, Massachusetts, United States - Inc-BW-C-12-O ...
AATAATGTAGACATCTCGCTAAGGAACTTATCAAGTAACTTGTAAGTGGATTCGCGTGTCGGATCCATCGCCGGATCGAAGATTCCCCAGCGGCGCTCGATTTGATACGGCCCAGGGCCGCTCGCAAGTTCCGGATACCCCACCAACCACGCGGTGCTGTGTCCCGGCATGTCGAATTCCGGCACGACACGAATTCCGCGGTCGCCGGCGTAGGCGATCAGTTCGCGCATTTCAGTTTGCGTGTAATACATCCCGTCGGAGCCCAACTCATGCAGCTTCGGAAATTCCTTGCTCTCCAGGCGGAATCCCTGATCGTCGGAAAGATGCATGTGCAGGACGTTCATCTTCACTGCGGCCATCGCGTCCACATTGCGCTTCAGCACTGGCATCGAAATGAAATGACGGCTGACGTCTACGGATAGCCCGCGCCAAGGAAAACGGGGCGAGTCTTCGATGTGGACGGCGGGCACGGCGTAGCCGTCTGAAGTCACTTCCACCAACTGCAGAAAAGTTTGCAGGCCGCGCATCGCTCCGAGCGAATTCGCGGCCGCCAGCTTCGCGCCACCGCTGCTCACGTCCAGAACGTAACTCTCGTCTTCGCCCAAATCCTGAACGGGTTCGCCGCCATGATCTGCGTGGATCACCAGAGTCGCATGACTCGCGTCGCCGAGCCTGTCGCTCACAAAGTGACCGGTCTGTCGCCCCAGGTCGCGCAAGAAGCGCTGCGCGGCACGCTCCAAACGTGGTTCGTTGTAGCCCGCGATCGCCACGGTGAATGTCTGCGACACCACCAGGCGCCCGGTCGCGAACGCTATCGTCGCAGGCATCGGCATCACGTTGATGGCGGGAAGCGTTGCTTGCGGTGCCTGAGCCGTTGCGGCAGAACTAATCAAAGCAAATACCATTACCAGTAAGTAACCACAGCACGTCGCGCACTTTCCAATCCCACAATAAGCGCCCATATCTCTCCCAAGAGCGACGCACAATAACACGCGCCGTCGCAACATTCGCGACATTTTTCAGCGAGTCGGCCATACAATCGCACGCCAAACCATATCTTCGCCGCGATTTCCCATTGCTTCGGCCGGGCGAAGTGTGCCATAAATCCGCCCCGCCATGACATTCACTTTATTGGATTGGTCCGCAATTATTGCCTACCTCCTGATCACCCTCCTCCTGGGACTCTATTTCCGCCGCTCCGCTGGCAGAAGTTCCGAAGATTATTTTGTATCCGGACGCACTGTTTCATGGTGGCTCGCGGGCACCTCGATGGTGGCCACCACCTTCGCCGCAGACACTCCGTTGCTCGTCGCGGGCCTCGTTTACACCCAAGGCGTTTCCGGAAACTGGATCTGGTGGGCCTTCCTGCCCTCCGGAATGATGACGGTGTTTCTCTTCGCGCGCCTGTGGCGCCGCTCCGGCTTGATGACTGACGTTCAATTTGCAGAGATGCGCTATTCGGGCAAGCCCGCCGCGTTTCTCCGTGGCTTTCGCGCCATCTACCTCGGCGTGCTGATGAACTGCCTGATCCTCGGCTGGGTCACGAAAGCGATGATCAATATCGTGGGCACCACGCTGGGCGTCACCATCAGCCAATGGCATTTTCTGCAGAGCATGTCCGCAAGCCTCACCGGAATTTTTGGCCCGGTATTTTCCGGCACCGACGGCTACGCGCTGATCATCTGCATTTTTTTCCTGATTCCCTTCACCGGTTTCTACGTTTCGCTCGGCGGACTTTCCGGCGTGCTGTGGACCGACCTATTTCAGTTCATCCTGAAAATGGGCATCGTCATCGCCATCGCCTGGTACGCCGTAAGAGCCACCGGCGGCATGAGCTCGATGATCAGCCAGATCGCCGCGCTGCGTGCCAAAAATGGCGGCTCCGATCCGCTTGCGTTTCTTCCTGATTTCTCTCAGGGTTTTGCCAGTGAAACGCTCTGGACGTTGCCCGTAATCACTTTTTGCGTGTACCTCGGCGTGCAATGGTGGGCTTTCTGGTATCCCGGAGCGGAGCCCGGTGGCGGCGGTTACATCGCGCAGCGGATTTTCAGCGCGCGTGACGAGCGCCAAGGCTTACTTTCCGTGCTGTGGTTCAACGTGGCGCACTACGCGCTGCGCCCGTGGCCCTGGATTCTCACCGCACTCGCGGCGATCGTTCTGTACCCCGGCCTGGCGCATCCGGAAACCAGTTACATGCTCATGGTTAACGACCACGTGCCGCACGCCCTGCGCGGCATCATCGTCGCGGGATTTCTGGCCGCGTTCATGTCCACGATCGCGACGCAATTGAATTGGGGTACTTCGTACGTGGTCGAGGATTTCTACCGCCGCTTTCTGGTGCGGCACGCATCGGAACGCCACTATGTGCGCGTTTCGCAGGTCGTCACGATATTGCTGGTGATCGCCAGCGGCTATGTTTCCGCGCAGCTCGCCTCGATTCGTTCCGGCTGGCAAGCGGTGCTGGAAGTGGGCGCGGGAACCGGCAGCGTCTACCTGCTGCGCTGGTATTGGTGGCGCATCAATGCCTGGAGCGAAATTTCCTCGATGATCACCGCGCTGGTTTTGACTCTGGCGCTGAATTCGGAAGGACTGTGGAACGCGCTGATCGGCCGCCCGACGTTCTACACCGGCTCGGCAACGGTGCTGTTTGCGAAAAACGTGCTGACCACAACGGTAGTGACGACGACCGTCTGGATTCTAGTGACTCTGTTCACAGCGCCAGAACCAAACAGCATTCTGCTGTCGTTCTATCGCAAAGTTCGACCGGACGTAACGGGATGGAAGACCATCGCCGCACTCGCTCCGGAAACTGCCGCGACGCACGACCTCGGCCGCAATCTCTGGTGCTGGATCCTCGGCACGGTGATGGTCTACAGCGCGCTGTTCGGCTTCGGAAAATTGCTGATGCAAAAATGGCCCCTGGGAATTTGCCTGACGACGCTGGCCGCACTCTGCGCCTGGCAAATGTCGCGCGAACTAACCCACGGCCACGGCTCACCGGGTAGCTCGGTGTAAGCTGCCGGCGGCTCGCAGCTATTCGGGCTTTCCGAAGCGTCCCTCAAGCTGCGAAACCAACCGATCAAAGCGTGTTGGCAAATCGGCCAATGGATATCGCGTTTCCGCCGTGGCCGTCTGAGGCGAAAACATTTCGATTAGTCCCAGTCGAGATTCCACGTCATATTCCCCAAGCGCGCCGTCAAGCAAGAGGTAAGCAATTTGCTTTAATTCGGCATCGTCATCTCGAAAACCGGGAATAAAGAGACGGATTCCAGCGATCTTTCCATTGTCAAGCAACGAGAACTGAACCTCTTCGGGGTCCACGCGCTTTTCTGCAAACTCCACAATTTGGAGAGGCGTACGGCGCGGACGAAAAGCCTTCACCTGCCATTGCTCGAGGGCCGGAGCTGCAAGCGCTAGCGAGACGACGGCGGGAAACGCGCGCTGGATGCCGCCTGCGCTGATAACAAATTCTCTTCTTGGCTCATTCGGGCCGAACTCGAACGTCAGGTCCGGATCAACTTTTTGGAGTTCACCGTGGAGTTGGTCAAAAATTCTTTCCCGCTCAGCCACCTGATTGGGATCGAAATCAAACAACTCACGTTCGTGGGCGACAAACCAAATCCAGAACTGTTCTTGCGCCGTCATTTCCTAATGTTCCATCCGTCTAATACGGGGTCAGTCGCGCTCCGTGTACTCTGAGGTAAATCGTTTTGCGCGGCGGCGCGGCGAAAATAATCAGCGAAATCTGCGAATCACCAAAGTGTGGCGGCCAGATCGATAGAGGCCCAGCACGTACATGCAGGCCCTTCCCTTGGTGGTGAAAATCAGCTGGCGAATGCGTAGCAGTGGAGAGCCGCGCGGCACAGCCAATAGCTCGGCGGTTTTCAAATCCGCGGCGGTCGCGTCGATTTCCTCGTCGGCGTAGGCCAGTTCCACTCCGTATTCGTGCTCCAGGGTGACAAACAGTGAGCCGCGCTCCAGCGTTCCGCCGGCGAGCGCCGGAAATTCATCGGCTGACAAGTAACAAGTCTCCAGCGCGAATGGCTCGTCGCCCGCCTGGCGCACGCGCTCCAGCATGAACACGTGGCTGTTGGATGGCAGCGAAAGCCGCGCCGCGATTTCGTGCTCGTCGTCGCGCACGCTCGAGGAAATAATCTTGGACCTGCCGGCCAATCCCCTGCTGGCCATCTGCTCGGTATAACTCATCAGCTTGTTGAAATGAATTTTTGGCGGCGCCACAAACGTGCCGGAACCGTGGCGGCGCTCTACCATGCCTTCGCGCGCCAGGTCCGCAAGCGCGTGACGCGCGGTCATCAAGCTCACTTTGTGCATCTTGGCGAGCTCCCGTTCGGAAGCGACGGCGTCGCCGGGTCTAAGCTGACCGGATTCGATTCGTCTGCGGATTACGTTCTGGATGCGCTTGTACGTGGGCTCGCCGTTACGGCCAATCGGTGTCATGAAAGCTCCGGAAATTGCTGAGAGTCTAGCAGGTTAGGCCTTGGGCGCCATGGAAAGGCGCCCGGCCCAGCCTCCAAAGTGCAAACATGCTGCTATAGAGCGCCAATATCCGCTATAGAGCGTATTTGAAAAATCTATCAGAAGCCTTATACATATTCATTTTTCTCTTGACAAGCTATATTTTCCGCTATATAGCTCTTTCCATCTTTAGGGTGCTTGGGGGTTTTTATGTCGCTTCGCCGCACAGAATCCACGCAGGAGGCTTTCGTGAACAAGAATTTCCGGATCGCAAAATTTATGCTATTGCTCGGCTTGGGCTTGCTCGCCGCAGCCTTTGCCGTTCTCGCGCCCGCCGGCGCGCAGGAGACCACGGGGTCTATCAACGGTAACGTTACTGATCCTTCCGGTGCGGCTGTTGCCGGCGCCACAGTCACCGCCTCCGACGTCAACCGCGGCACGACCTATCCGACGCAAACCAACAGCGACGGCGCGTACTACCTCACGCACCTCCCCATCGGGAAGTATGCCGTGAAGGTCGAAGCGAAAGGATTTCAGATCGCGGTGCACTCGGCTTTTGATCTGGTCCTGGATCAAGTGGCGCGCATTGACATCCAGATGACCGTCGGCACGATGTCGCAGACCGTCGAAGTGACGGGAGCGCCCCCACTGCTGCAAACAGAAACGACGGACATCAGCACCCACATCGATCACGTAGTGACGGAAAACATCCCGCTGATCACCGGAAACTACAACGAACTCACCCTGCTCACACCGGGAGCAACTAGCACGAATCCGGGCGCGTTCACCTCGGGCCAAAACACCTTTCAGGTTGGACGCCCCTACATCAACGGGAATCGCGAGCAGACCAACAATTACATTCTCGATGGGATAGACAACAATCAGAACGACAACAACGAAGTGGCTTACTCGCCCAGTACCGAAGCGATCCAGGAATTCAATCTAATCGCCCAGAATCCGTCGGCAGAGTTCGGCAATTTTCTCGGCGGCATTATCAATACCACCATCAAGTCCGGCACCAACTCCTATCACGGCAGCGCCTTTGAATTCCTGCGCAACGACGCGTTTGACGCCAATCAATGGAGCGCCGGTTTGACCACCCCTGTGACCCCGAAAGCCGCTCTTCGATACAACCGGTTCGGAGGCACCTTCGGTGGGCCAATCGTCAAGAATCGGCTATTTTTCTTCGTGGATTATCAAGGGCAGCGAATGGACAGCCCTTCGACGCAAACCGTGCAGGTGATGAGCGCGGCGGAGCGCGCCGGAAATTTCGGCGAACTTTGTCCGGCGGGTTTTACCGCGGCGGGTCTTTGTACCAGCCTGGACAGCGCAAACACGCAACTTTACAAGCCGCAAGCCGGCGTAACTCCCACGGCTCGGGTTCCCATCCCGTTTAACAATCTGACGGCGGCGGGATTGACCTTGAGCCCGGCAGCCTCGGCGATCGTGAATTCGTCGCTGTACCCGCTGCCGACCTCCGGTAATCTTTTGTTCTATCAACAGCGAATCATAAACAATGCGGACCAGGGCGACGTGAAGATCGATTGGACGCCCAACGACAAGGACCGCGTTTTTGGGCGCTATTCGCAGCAGTCCGTGCGGAATCCGACCACTGAGACCTTTCTGCTGGCGAATAACGGCATCACGGATTTCAACTATCCGTTGAAGAACGGAGTCATCGGCTGGACGCGAACGATCAGTTCGAGCTTGATAAACGATTTCCGCGCGGGGTTCAGTTATTTCCCCGTCAGCCAGGGCTATACAAACCCCACAGGAGAAAATCTGCCCGCTCTCTTCGGCATTCCAGGCTCGCCTAGCACGTTCCTTCCGGCGATCGGCGGGCTATTTGGCAATGTCGGAACCCTTGCCAACAATCTGGGGCAGTTTAACACCTTTGCCGACACCGTCTTTCAGATCGGTGATTCGATCACCAAGACGCACGGCAATCACGAATTTCATTTCGGTATGCAGTTCAACAACTACCGCGACAATTTTCTGTTTCCTGGAATCGAGGGACTTGCGGGACTATTCAACTTCAACGGGCAGTACACCGCCAATCCCACTGTTGTTAACGCGACCACTAACCTCTCCGGTGGGTCGGGCCTTGCTGATTTTATGCTAGGCCTCCCAAACAACCTGGGCATCGGTGCCGATACCGGCAACCGGCACATTCGCAACAATCTTTGGGCCGTGTACGGGCAGGACAATTGGAAAATCAGGCCAAACATCACGTTGAACTTCGGACTGCGTTGGGAACTCAATACTCCTCGCGCCACGCCGGATGGAAACGCCGTGAACTATCAGCTATTCGGCGGGAACATCATGACCTCCCAGATCAACAATCAGGGCTTGGGAGCGGCTCTATACAAGCAATACAACGGCATCACGAATTTCCAACCCCGCATCGGAATTGCCTGGCAACCAGGTTTTCTGAAAGATACGGTGGTGCGCGCGGCTTACTCGGTCTCCAGTTTCAACGAGAGCAACGGTGTGAACAACTTGCTCACCGCGAACCCGCCGTTCCAGCAGGCCAACAATGTCACGTTCGCCCCAACCACCGCGTTGCCGGACAGCACTCTGGACCAGGGCTTTACAGGCTTTCCTACAGGTTGCACTCTTGCTCTGGCCCAAGTCTTTGCTCCGGTCTGTTTCTCGGGTGTGACCACTCATGCTTTTGACGTGAACATCCGGCCCGAAGTCCAACAAGAATATAGCGTGAACATCCAGAGACAGTTTGGAAGGGCTACAACCGTGCAAGTCGGCTACGTCGGCGAGGATGATCAACACCTCAGCAACATCATCATGCTCCAGCAGAACCAACTGAACGCGAATGGCACGATCACCCCCAGTCCGTTCCTGAACCCGACGTTGCTCAGCGAACCGGGCCAACGGCGCTTTTCACTCTCGAACGGCGTCGGCAATTACAATGCTTTGGAAATGGTCTTGCAAGAGCGCTTTTCGAACGGTCTGCAGGCACAGTTGAACTACACATGGTCGAAGTGCTTGAGTGATACTCCCGGATTCTTCGGCCAGTTCGGCGATAACGTTGCAACGGAGGCTCAAACAATTTCAGGCTGGGCCTTCCCGCAGAATCCTTACGACCAGATGGGCGACTACGGACGCTGCCCGCAGAACATTGCCAACCTCTTCAACGGCTATGTGGTTTACGAGCTTCCTTACGGACACGGCAAGCGGTTTGGCAACGACGTGAATGGCGTCGTGAACGCGATAGCCGGAGGATGGCGCATCAGTTCGAGCTTCATCTTCCACAGCGGATTTGCTCAAACCATTTTTGCCAGCGGCGACACCTCGGGCACGGGCGGGTTTTCCACTCGCGCGGACTGTGTTCCCGGAGTTCCTGCAAAGGTCCCGATGGTGTTCAATCCTGCGAACAACGGCGTGAGCTTTCTGAATCCCGCCGCGGTAACGACGCCCGCAACGGGGACGTTTGGCAATTGCGGCGTGGGTTCTTTCGATGGCCCCGGACTTAAGACTGGCAACCTCAGCTTGGCCAAGGATTTCGCGATTACCGAAAGGCAATCGCTGCAATTCAGGGTTGATATGACGAATTTTACAAACACGCCAATCTTTAACTTCGGGCAGGAGTTCAGTGGCCAGCACACTGCGGGTGCGTCCAACTATGGGGAAATCTTCACCTCACAGGGGGCGCGCCAAATCCAGTTTGCATTGAAGTATCAGTTCTGATTTGCAGCAAAGGTTTTGCAGCAAAGGGGCCCCCACCCCACCGGAGTCGTCGCTTAACCGCGGCGGCTCCGTTTTTTTTCGCTTAGCTCCGAACGAATTCCGTCCCGGCGCGAACACTTACTTGATTACTTCGACCTCGGACATCGCGATCAGTCCGGCACCCGCCATTTCCTGCAGCTTGGGAAGAAGCTCCGCCACTTTTTCAGCCGTCTCCACGAATTCCACCTTCATCGGAAGATTTTCAGTTAGCGCCAGGATGCGATCCGTCTGCATATGATGCTCCGCGCCGAATCCGGCGATACCGCGTGTAACCATCGCTCCGGAAACCTTGCGCGAGAAAAGAAACTCCAGAATCGCGGCGTAAACTGAATCGTGGCGGTACTTCTGGTCCTGGCTAACATAGATGGTCACTTTCTTGGCAGGTCCGGCGTTCAACATATACCCTCCAGGCGCTCCATCTATATCGGCTGCAGTTCGTCGGCTGTAAAAGCCATGGCGCCGAGAGCTGCCTGTCCAACTAATCCGCGTCGCTTGGAGCGGGGTTCATCCCATGCTCAACAGTATCGCGCTGCTTTCCCTGCAGGCGCAGCCGCAAGCGGTCAAACTCCAGATAGACGACCGGCGTGGTGTAGAGCGTGAGCATCTGACTGAGGATCAGTCCTCCGACAATGGTAATGCCCAGCGGCCGTCTCAGTTCGTACCCGGTACCGCTTCCCAGCGCCAACGGCAAAGCGCCCAACAGCGCCGCCATCGTGGTCATCAGGATCGGACGGAAACGCAGCATGCACGCTTCGAAAATCGCGTCGTGCGTGCTCTTCCCTTCCTCGCGCTGCGCCTGCAGTGCGAAGTCAATCATCATGATGGCGTTTTTCTTCACGATTCCGATCAGCAGCACGATCCCGATGATGGAAATGATGTTCAGGTCCTGTTTGAACAGCATCAATGCGAGCATGGCGCCGACGCTGGCCGACGGCAGAGTGGAAATGATGGTCCACGGATGCACGAGGCTTTCGTATAAGATTCCCAGAACGATGTATACGGCGATCAGGGCCGTGACGACCAGCCAAGGCTCGGTGCCCAGCGATTGTTGATAGGCCTGCAGCGTGCCCGCATAAAAACCTTGCAGGCTGGAAGGCGTGCCGAGCCGCTTTTGCATCTGGCTGATGGCCTGCGTGGCGTCGCTCAACGACATGTTGGGCGCGAGATTAAAAGAAACAGTCACCGAGGGAAACAGGCCGGTATGGTTTACGGCCAGCGGCGTGGTGTTGGCCTGCCCCTTGGCCACCGCGAGCAACGGAATGTTGCCGCCCGCGGACTGAAGGTAAATGTCTTTTAGGCCCTCCGGACTTTGCCAATACTGCGGCGCAACCTCCAGCACCACGTAGTACTGATTTAACTGCGTATAAATGATCGAGACTTCTGACTGCCCGAACGCGCTGTACAACGTTGAATCCAGCGACTGCACAGTTAGTCCAAGCTTCGCGGCAGTAATGCGATCGTAATTCATCAACTCATCCAGCCCGCCGTTCTGCTGGTCCGAACTCACATCCTGCAGTCCCTTCAGTTTCTGCATCGAGTTCAAAAGAATCGGCGCCCATTTGTAAAGATCCTGCGGGTTGTCCGATTGAATCGTGTACTGATACAGCGCGTTGCCGGAGCGGCCTCCAATGCGTAGATCCTGCACGGCCTGCAGGTATGCGGAAGCAACGGGCAAAGCATTTAATTTAGGACGCAGACGGTTGATGATCTGCGCGGCGCTGACCTTGCGCTCCGCCAGCGGCTTCAGCGCGACGTAGGCGGAGCCGGTATTGGTGGCGCCACCGCCGCCAGCAAATGCGATTACGTTCGCTACGGCTGGGTCGTTCTTGATCACGGCGCCGATCTGCTGAATCGCAGTGTTCATCGCCGGGAAGGATGCATCCTGCGGCCCGCGTACGGCACCCTGGAGCGCGCCGGTATCCTGCTGCGGGAAAAAGCCTTTAGGAATTTTGAATATCAGAAAAACGTTGAGCGCTATGGTGATGAACAGCACGATGAGCGTGAGCGCCGGATTGTCCAAAACCCAGGTGAGGGTGCGGCGATACAACGACAGCACCCAGTCAAAAAATCGCTCGCTGGCGTTGTACATGCGCCCGTGTTCCACAGCGCGCTCGTTGCGCAACAAGTACGCGCACATCATTGGCGTAGTGGTGAGCGAGATGATCATGGACACGACGATGGCCGTCGAAAGCGTGATCGCGAATTCGCGGAACAGCCGGCCGACGATCCCGCCCATCATCAGGAGCGGAATAAAAACGGCAATCAGCGAAATGCTTATTGACAGCACCGTGAAGCCGATTTCCTCCGCACCCTTCAGCGCCGCGGCGAAAGGCTTCATGCCGTTTTCCAGGTGGCGCGCCACGTTTTCCATCACCACGATCGCGTCATCCACTACGAACCCGGTCGAAATCGTCAACGCCATCAGCGAAAGGTTGTCTATGCTGAACCCAAAGAGATACATCACCGCGCAGGTGCCAATCAGCGACACCGGCACGGCCACCGCGGGAATCAGTGTGGCGCGCGCGTTGCGCAGAAAGACGAAGACCACCAGGATCACCAACACGATGGAAATCAGCAGCGTCCGTTCGACGTCGTCGACCGAAGCGCGGATCGTCGTGGTGCGATCCAGCACGATGGTGATATCGATCCCCAGCGGAATGGACGCCTTGATAAACGGAAGTTGTGCTACGACGCGATCCACGGTCTGGATGATGTTCGCGCCGGGCTGGCGAAAAATAATCACGGTGATCGCGCGTTTGCCGTTTAAATAACCGGCAGCACGCACGTTTTGCACCGAGTCGGTCACCTGCGCCACATCGGACAAACGCACCGCGGCCCCGTGGCTATAACCAACAATGAGCGGCCTGTAATCCGCGGCCTTGGAAATCTGGTCGTTGGAAAGTATGTCCGCGGTCACCAGGCCGTCGGAAATTTGGCCTTTGGCCAGGTCGGAATTCTGCAGGCTCAGCACGGACTGCAAATTCCCGAGAGTGAGTCCATAGGCGGCCAGTTGCGTGGGATTCGCATCTACACGAACAGAGGGCAAAGCGCCTCCGCCCACGCTGACCTGGCCCACGCCCTGTATTTGCGAAAGCTTCTGCATGATGACAGTGGAAGCGGTGTCGTACACGCTCTCCGGGCCGTATTTGTCGGAGGTGAGGCCAAGGATCATGATGGGCGCGTCGGCGGGATTCACTTTGCGATAGGTGGGATTTGACGGTAGGTTCGCGGGCAAATAAGTTCGTGCCGCATTGATGGCAGATTCCACGTCACGCGCCGCGCCATCAATATCGCGACTGAGATCGAACTGAATCGTGATCGAAGTGCTGCCAAGCGTGCTGGCGGAAGTCATTTCCGTCACGCCGGCAATATGGCCGAATTGGCGCTCCAGCGGAGTGGCGACGGAGGACGCCATAATTTGGGCGCTGCCTCCCGGCAAACCGGCGCTGACTGAAATGGTCGGAAAGTCAACTTCGGGTAGCGGCGATACAGGCAGTACTTCAAACGCAACGGCGCCAGCCAGTGCGATCGCCACTGTGAGCAGCGTTGTCGCCACCGGGCGGTGAATGAACGGCGCGGAAATATTCATGCGGGCCTGGGTGTTGCCGGTGCGTCGCCGGGTTCCGGCCCACGCTCCTGGCCATCTTCATGGTTATTTTCCTGTTCTGGCGAACTCGGAGAAAAACGCTGCGCCAGTTTGTCGAAGAAAATGTAGATCACCGGCGTGGTGTACAGCGTGAGCGCCTGGCTCACCAGCAGCCCGCCGACCATGGCGATGCCCAACGGCCGGC
>Ga0210391_10004246_pt1 | contig 12010 bp, 8 predicted proteins | sample IncBWC12OmetaG_FD_160573 | JGI IMG/M metagenome (GOLD analysis project Ga0210391, IMG submission 160573) | Forest soil microbial communities from Barre Woods Harvard Forest LTER site, Petersham, Massachusetts, United States - Inc-BW-C-12-O ...
TTCTTCCCTCGCAGCGCAGCAAGCGCGCAGATTCGTGATAGTTTCCAGACTTGGAATTGGACGAAAATCAGTGGCAACCGCATCCGTCGCACGCGGCTCTCCGATCTCACCGACTGGAGGTGGATCCCCAGGTCGCGCGCTGCTCTATTTCTTCCTCGCCTGCATCGCTTCGATAGCTGCTTTCGCTCAGGATTTGACGCCGCCGGCGCCACAAAGACTGGTCGTTCATTCCAACATTCTGAATGAAGATCGTGTTGTTTGGGTTCGAATGCCGGCTGCGTCTCGTGGAAAGAAAGATAGCTATCCCGTTCTGTACATGACGGATGGCGGCAGTAATGTGAACGAGATTGGCAGCACCATCGATTTCCTGGCGGACCACTCGATTCCGCCGCTGATCGTGGTGGGCATCGCCAACACGGACCGAGTACGCGATCTCACTCCGACCCGAGCTGATGTAAAAGAATCCGGCGGTGTAACCTCCTATCCCACCAGCGGTGGCGCCGACAAGTTCCTCGACTTCATTGGGACCGAGTTGACGCCCGAGATCGAGAAGCGCTATCCGACGGATCCGTATCGAATCATCACCGGACACTCACTCGGAGGCTTGTTTGCTATCCACACTCTGGTCGCCCGTCCCAACCTGTTCAACGCCTGCATTGCTTCGAGCCCAAGTCTCTGGTGGGACGGCGATTACACTGTGCACGAAGTCCAGAAGTTCCTCGCTACCCGACCAGAGTTCAACAGGACGTTATTCTTCTCTCTGGGAGACGAGGGTGGGGATATGAACGAGGCATTCGAGCAACTGCAAAAGACGGTGAGTGATCATCGCCCGAAAGGATTTGTCGTGCAGTCAGCGCGCTATCCGGAGGAGCCTCACAGCGAGACGGAACTGCTGACGCACTATGCCGCCTTACGATTGATATTTTCGGGCTGGCCAATGCCCACTGATCCCAAGACACATCTTCCCATCGGTGGCCTCGCGGGCGTTGAAAAACATTACCGTGACCTTTCGCAACGCTTCGGATTCAAGGTTTCCGCCGAGCAGGCGATCAACTCACTCGGTTACAGCCTGCTCGGATCCAAGAAGATCGATGAGGCGATGGCTGCGTTTGAGCGCAACGTAGAACTTTATCCGGACTCGGCAAACGCGTACGACAGCCTTGCTGACGGCTTTTCAGCGGAAGGCAAGCCTGGTCAGGCGATGCAAAACGTTCAGAAGGCGGTCGCGGTCGCGACTCAAGCCGGCGATCCGCTGCTGCCGGCTTTTAAGCGGCATCTGGAAAGCCTCGAAGCAGCCAACAAGGCGGCGACAAGCAAAGCTGGACCAAAGCAATGATCTTACCGATGACACCGAACCTCTCAGTTAATATGAGATCCCCGTCGCGCTCATTGCCCCTTGGACAGGGGCTTTAGGACATCGCCTACTCTCGCCAGTAGCCGATGGCTTTCACTGTTTCAAACGATTACTTTGAGGCTGCATCAGGCGCCTGCGCGCAGGAAGGTCCGCATGACTGGGGCGCAGCACTTCCGTGCGGGGATCTCGCAGATCCCGGGAAACTCAAAAAAATCCCACTTAATCGGCGAGGTGGGAGAAGCGCCCTTCTAAGCTTTTGCGGCGTCCGAAGCGGCGCCAGGACCAGGCGTGCCCTTGGCAATCTCTGCGTCAAGGGCGGCAAAGCTTTGCTCCGGCGTTAAGCCAGAGTTGAAGCATTTCTCAAGAAAGGCCATGGCGTCAATGTTGGCGCTTTTGGCCGACTTGATTTTGTCCCCTAATGCCATGATGTTAGGAAAGCCCGGTGTGGCATCACTCTTCTCTTCCAGTCCCTCGAAGATGTTGGTTAAGAAATATTTGTGGAAGTCAGTCATGAATCTCCCTCAGTATAGGTTTACTCGTCACAAAAAGCAGTCGTTGGTGCAGAGGCCGATGCCTCGATCCGGCAGCGCTTCCATGCACCGTTGAAACGTCCCCATTTTGGCGGGAGTTTCACGAGCCATGATACGCCACGCTTGCAAATCTAATCGCTCTTTCCGTTTCGCTAAACGATGAAGAGAGCCACGGTTATGGCGTAGCAAACTGTCGCCTCGGACGCTTTTTCAAAGTTGCCAGGCGGCCACGCCGGCTCCTGTGTCCCACCGCGGGTCGGTGTCGATTGAGAAAGGGGAACACTCCTTCTTAGTGCTTTATGCTATCCGAGTCGCAATAGCAGTCTGTTCTGGCGAAATGTGTTATTGGTGAAGCCTTCTTTTTCCGTGGACTCCTTCAGATCCCTCGCAGGACAACTTCGCGTTGGGCGATTAAGCATGCTCTGGCGAGACCAGCGTAAGATTAAGAGTTAGAGGCTTAAAGCTGTTCTGCGAAGAAAACCGTGACCCAGCTAAAGTTTAGCCCTGAGAAGATCCAGAACATCCTTCGAGACCACCAACTCGGTCTGTCGGTCGCCAAAATTCTCGAGAAACATCGCGATCTTCCTTCAACAGAGAGCCAGCCAGCCGACGACGCAGCAGCAGACGGCTCAACGCTCTCGGCCTTGTTGGAAGAGAACCGCGAATTGAAACAACTCGTCGGAGAATTGCTGCTGGAGATGCAAGCGCAAAGCCATCACAGCAGCGCTGACGAACGCGAGCCGGTCAGCTCTGTGTTGAACCGATCGCGCATTATTCCCGCGATTCGCGGTCCCGAATACATAAACGCAGCCATCGCTTCGCCTTCAGCAATCGTTTGGTTGTTGTATGGCACTCCGTTGACACTTCCGGAGATCGTGCGGCAAGTGCGGTCGGCTGGCAAGTTGCCCATCGCTAATCTGGATCTGTTGACTGGGTTCGCGCACGATGCGGACGGAATCGCGTTACTGGCGGCCGAAGGTGTTGCCGGCGTGGTATCGACGCGGCAATCGGTTTTGCGGGCGGCACGTGCCCAAGGCATTATCGCCGTTCAACGGACATTTGTGGTCGACTCAATCGCGGTCGGCAACATCACGCGCGCATTGCAGCACTTCCTTCCCGATGCTGTCGAATTGTTGCCGGCGGCAGCGGCCCCGCTGTGCGTTTCCGCCCTGCATGCGGCCCAACCGACACTTCCCGTCATCGCGACGGGACTGGTCACTAGCATGCGTCAGGTGGACGACCTGATTCGCTGTGGCGTCAGCTCGGTCGCGACCAGCGATATCTCGCTCTGGGTTTTATAGCCGTTCGGATTGGCTAGCCCTCGCTCGTCCCGCAGCCAACTTCCGCTCGCATCACCCGCGAAAGTGACAGCCATCACCGACAGCCCGCATCAACTGCACTAGTCTCACCCTGAGCGGCAGAGATTCCACTCGACGAGCCGCCTGAAGACATGCATTGAAGGACATTCCTTCGGAGTTATGCGTGTGTTCAGGCGGCTCATTTTATTGTTCCACCGTCCGGGCCGCGCCGGCCAACTGCGATTCCAGACCTTAACGCTCAGCACTTCAGTGAGGAGTTATGAAGAACTTATACGATCCCAAGTTGTTCCCGACCGTCGAAGGCATAGCTGGCGACGACTACATTGTCGCGACTTACTTTATTGGGGCAAGTGCGCACGCTGACGTGGTCGCCAAGTCAGCTGCTATTGCCGTCGAGCAATCCACCGGATCCTGGTACAGTGTGCCAGGTGAGACCGAGGCGATACGGCAGAATTACGCTGCCAAGGTAATCGGTATCTATGGAGTTCCGAACTACGAACTCATCAGCAATCTGCCCCACGATCAGACTCGCTATTTCATCCTGCGTGTAGCCTTCCCGTGGGTAAATTTCTACGACAACATTCCACTGATGCTGTCTTCGGTCATCGGCAACATTTCCTCCATGCCGAACCTCAAGCTGGTTGACTTGGAGTTCCCCAAGGCTTATGTGAAGCAGTTCAAGGGGCCGAAGTTTGGCGTCCACGGCGTGCGTCAGGTGCTGGGTGTGCCGGAACGGCCGCTGCTGAACAACATGATCAAGCCGTGCACGGGCATCACTCCCGAGGATGGAGCCAAGCTGTTCTACGAAGCGGCAGCGGGTGGCGCCGACTGGATAAAAGATGACGAGTTGATTGCTGCCAGCCCAGCGTTTTCTCCGTTGGAGGCGCGCACCAAAGCCTACATGGGCGCCGCCAAGAGAGCTGACAAGGATAAGGGCGAGAAGACCCTTTACACGGTGAACATCACCGATGAAGTGAATCGGCTGCTCGACAATGCGCACCGTGCGCTTGATGCCGGGGCGAACGGTTTGATGGTCGACGTGTTCGGCACCGGATATTCGGGACTGAGAATGCTCGCGGAAGATCCCGAGATTCAGGTTCCGATCTGTGCCCACACCTGCTACGGAGGAGCGCAAACGGTTTCGCCGTTCCAGGGAATCAGCACTGAGGTAGCGCAGAAGCTGATCCGCCTCTGCGGAGCCGATATCACGTTGAACGTTGCACCGTCGGCAAAGTTTAACGCGCTGAACGAGAAGTTCATCCGCGTCTTCCAGATCACCAACTCGCCAATGTACGACATTAAGCCGACGTTGAACATGGTCGGCGGCGGCGTAACGCCGGGCATGGTGCCCTATCTGATCGATCAACTAGGCTACGACTTCTTCTTCGGAGTGGGCGCCGGAATTCACGGCCACGTCATGGGACCGAAGGCGGGAGCGACGGCGTTCCGTCAGGCGATCGAGGCGGTGATGGATGGCGTGAGTTTGCAGGATGCTGCGCGGAAGCATCGCGAACTGGATGTCGCGATCAAGACGTGGGGAATTTACGGTGTGGACGACTATGCCAAGTTGTACGAGATCGAGGCGTAGGCGATCCATCTCTGCCGGCGCGCACCACGGTTAGGGCATGCGCCGGCGCGAACTTCCATCTGTGCAGCTGATGCACGCAATCAAGATTCGGGAAGCGGAGGAACACGGTAATGAAAAAGTACATTCTGGCCCTCGATGAGGGTACCACCGGAGTCCGCGCTATTCTCTTTAATAAGGAAGGACAGCCGGTCGGTGATGTCGCCAGAGAATTCACACAACTATTTCCCCAGCCGGGATGGATTGAGCACAACGCTGAAGAAATCCTGGAATGCCAGATCGACGTAGCTCGTAAGGCCATTGCGAAAGCCAAAATATCCCCCGATGAAATCGCGGCCATAGGAATTACCAACCAGCGCGAGACCGCCGTGGTTTGGGACAAGAAGACCGGCAAGCCCATCTACAACGCAATTGTCTGGGGGTCGCGCCAGACCGCCGACATTGTGGAGGAGTGGAAGGCGGCAGGGCTGGACCAGGAAATTCGTACCAAGACGGGCCTGATCAACGACGCGTACTTCTCTGCATCGAAGATTGTCTGGATCCTCGACCACGTGGAAGGCGCCCGGGAGCGGGCCGAGCGCGGCGAACTGCTGTTCGGCAACATCGATACCTGGCTTATCTGGAACCTGACCGGACGGCAGGCGCACGTCACGGATTATTCCAATGCATCGCGGACGATGGTCTTCAACATATTGAATTTGAAGTGGGATAAAGCACTCTGCCAGAAGATGAATGTCCCAATGACGGTTCTTCCCGAAGCGTTACCATCTTCCGGAAATTTCGGCGTGACCGACCCCGCAATCTTCGGCGCGGTGATACCGATTCTGGGCGATGCGGGCGATCAGCAAGCCGCATTGTTCGGACAAGCCTGCTTCAAGCCGGGCATGGCGAAGAACACATTTGGTACCGCCGGCGTGTTCGTGATGAACATCGGCGCGAAACCGTATTTCCGCGAAGGCCTGACCACTACCATCGCCTGGGGGCTCGACGGCAAAGTCAGCTACGCGCTGGAAGGCGTAATCTTTGTTTCCGGCGCCACAGTGCAATGGATCCGCGACAACATGCGGTTCGTCCGTAACTCTGCCGATACGGAGTGGTACGGCAACATGGTCCCGGATACAGGCGGTGTTTACCTGGTCCCGGCGTTCTCGGGACTGTGCGCTCCCTACTGGGATATGTATGCGAGAGGAGTGATTGTCGGAATCACCCGCGGAACTACCAGCGATCATCTGATTCGCGCTGCTCTCGAAGCCATGGCGTACCAGACCAAGGACATCATCGACACCGTTGTTGCCGATGGCACTCTGAAGATCCCCGAGTTGCGCGTCGACGGTGGCGCAACCAAGAACAGTCTGCTATGCCAGTTCCAATCGAACATCCTGGGAGTTCCGGTCGTCCGTCCGAAGGTAACGGAGATGACCGCGCTGGGTGCAGCCTATCTGGCCGGCTTGGGCTGCGGTTTCTGGAAGAGTACTGATGAGATTGCCGAGCACTGGGGTGTCGACAGAGTGTTCCAGCCGGCAATGTCGGAGGCTCGCCGTCACGAACTGTATGGCGGCTGGCAGGAGGCGGTGAAGCTCACGCGTGGCTGGACGACGAAGGTCGAAAAGTACGCCGAGCCTAAGCCAACCAAGAAAGTAGAAGACGAAGAATTAGTTACTGTGTAAGCGACAAAGGAGAGCGTGACCATGGTTCGCGCTCTCCTCTTTATCAGGGGACATTCGATCGGCATGAACACAGAATCGCCAGCGACGACATCGCAAGAATACTCATCCTCGCAGGTGGCTGCATTGCGGGCCGTCATCTTTGATTACGGCGGCGTGCTCACGTATCTCCCGGACGAAGAAGACTGGCGGAAGATGGCCTCCATGGTTGGCGCACCGCTAACCTGCGTTCTCAAGGCTTACTGGGAGCATCGCTACCCATACGAGATCGCTCGATACGATTCGGCTATTTTTTGGCGGCTTGTCGGCCACGACTGCGGCCAGCCCGTGACTGACGCTCTAGTTCGGGAGCTGGTGACGCAGGACAATGAACAATGGGGAAGGCCCAATCCTGATACGATTGCACTTGCCCGGCAACTGAAGGCTTCCGGCGTGCCAACTGCTCTGTTGTCCAACATACAGCCCGATATGCTCTCCTTCGTTCGCGGACGGCATCCGTGGCTGAATGAATTCGAGGTTCGCGTATTCTCCTGCCAAGTGGGCGAGGCGAAGCCGAAGGCTGGGATATTCCTGCAAGCCGCGGAGCGCCTCTACCTTCGTCCTCAGGAATGCTTGTTTGTGGATGATCGTGAAGCCAATATCGAGGGAGCCCAGCGAACGGGGATGCAAACACTGCACTTCGAATCGGCTAACGCTTTCTCTTTGCTGCGGCAACGGCTCGCCAGAGCGGGAATGATCAACCCGACCCGATGAGATGATGGTGTGGGAGTCGATTGATCGCGATCGGCACTGGATGGTGACGCAGCCGCTCATCGCACTCCGAGGCTCGAGCTTTAGCGGAGCGCAAAAGGCATTCGCTAACCGTGTCAGACGATCACATCGTATGGCCGCATCATCTCATTGTCTTCATGTTCCAACATATGGCAATGCCACACGTAACGAAGTGCCGTGCCCGGGGTAACCTGTGTGCCTTCGGGTAAATCGAATTTCGCAATGACACGGGTTATCGTTCCGGGATAGGTTTTGACGGTATCCTTCCAGGCTGGTCGTTCGTTGGCTTCGGGGGCACGCGGAGCGCCAGCGAAGACGACTTTCTGATTTTGCAAGTAACTGGCGGGATCGAACGGTTGGCGATTGAGCACTTGAAACTTCACGAGATGAACGTGAATTGGGTGAATATCGCCGGTGGTATTGGCGAATGACCAAATCTCAGTTGACCCGGCTTTTGGCGTCTCAGTCACCGGATCGCTCCAGTGCTTCTCATCGAGCATGCCCATCGCGGTATAGCCGTCGGAAGGGCGCTCCATCTCGCTGATCGCGAGGAACCGCTCACGAACTGCATCGTCTGGATTAAGGGGAGTAAATGGCGCGAGCACGTTGGGCAGGGAAGAGGTGTCTTTGCCGGATAGGTTCTTGGTCACACGAAACAACATGACCTCGCGCGAAACCAATTCGCCACCGCGAGGGTAAGGCGCGGGAGCATCGTTCACAATTGCCAGATTCTTACCGCGATGCTCGCTGAAATCGATCACCAAGTCAAAGCGCTCTCCAGGCGAGACAATCAGATAGTGCAAGGGAAGTGGCGCAGGCAAAAGGCCACTGTCCGCGCCGACTTGATAGAACGGCGGCGCTTCTCTGGGCTTGCCCGTCGTACTGCCGTTTTCGTCAGACGGAACCATGCTCAAGTGATAGAAGCGTGAATTCGATGCATTGAGCAGCCGGAAGCGATACTTGCGAGGTTCAACTTCCAGGTACGGACTCGCCACGCCGTTCACGCAGTTTACACTCCCGAAGAATTCCTGGATCCACACCGGATGAGTTCCATTGTGCGCAACGGGATAGTGCAAAGATCCGTCGGCGTTGAAACTCCGGTCTTGAAGCATCAGCGGAATGTCGTAAGCTCCGCTGGGAAGATTCAGTTGCTCCTCCATGTCGTCTTCGATGATGTAGAAGCCTGCGAGTCCGGCATAGATGTTGATGCGATTGATGCCCATCGCGTGATCGTGATACCAAAGGGTCGCGGCGCTCTGTTTGTTCGGATAGTGGCAGGGCGTTGGGAGGTATGTCGGTCCGGTCTTGCCATCCGCGGTGAACCAGGACTCTGGGTAGCCGTCACTGTCGGGCATAACTTGTGCGCCGTGTAGGTGGGCGACTGTTCTCGACTCGGGAAGGCCTTCCTCTGCGCCGTGCAGACTGTGGTCGATGGGAAGGAAATGTCGCGTAGGCAATTCATTGTGCCACTTGACCGTCAGAGGTTGTCCGCTTCTCACCCGCACGGTTGGACCAGGCCACGTACTGTTGTAGCCCCAGATTCGAGTGGGCTTCAAATCGCGGTGTGCTTTTTGCAACCCCTGACGGATCGGTATCGACAGATGTTGTCCCGAAGTAGTTCGAATCGACTGCGGTATGGCCAGCGGTGTTACATAGGACTGAAGTGCGGACGGCCCCAGCGGTTCCTCAGATTTTGCGGCACTTTGCGCCAGTCCAAAGGCGGATGGAACTAACCCGAGGGCGGATTTTGGGCGCGCCAGAATTCCTGCAGACGACCAAAGCCCCAACTCCAAGAATTCGCGCCGTCGCATTTTCAAATCTGAGGTATTTTTCACTTCGACCTATAAAGTGATGTACGCCGGCAGACGCTCATCGCACCTGCCGGCGTAGCTATTGTACTTGCGCTTTACGTGCTACTTACTTGCTCCGCTTGCACCTGCATGCAAGGTGCTCGCGGTGCGTGTCCCTTGCTGACCCGGTGTGAAGTTGAACGCGTCGAACAGGTCATCAAGAGCAGGGCTGTTCGTCGGAACGTAAGGGTTGTTAGAGGCGGTGACAGGATTCGGGAAGTTGTCGCGGCTGCGGGCGGTCAGCGGCGCCAGTCCCCAGTTGCGCTCGATGAACTTGATGATCGAAACGTGATCCGAATACGAGTGGCTAACGTGTCCACCCATCGAATACGGAGAAACGATCAGCAAGGGAATGCGCGTGCCATCACCAAAGAAGTCGACGGGCTGGATGTAGCCGGAGTCGTAATAGCCGCCGCCTTCGTCAAAAGTGATGAAGATAGCGGTATTCGCCCACAAGCTCTGATTGGCCTGGACCATCGCGACGATCTTCTGGGTAAAGCCTTCGAACAGGTCAAGCTTCGAAGAGGCCGGATGTCCGTCCGTGAATCCGCTGGGCTTCACGATCGAAACAGCCGGGAGGCTACCGGTAGCGATGTCTTCGTAAAGATTCGGAACATCGTTGATGTGCTCTTCACGAAGCTGCGGGTTCGTCATGATGGAGGTGGCGTACTGGAACGGGTTGCAGATGTTGCAATACCGATCGTACGGGTTGGCATCGGTGGGATCGGTCACATAAAGGTCCCAGCCTTCGCCATAGTACTTCCAGGTGATGTTGGCGGCCAGCAGCGAGTCACCGATCTGAGGAACGGAGGTCGGCGGAATGGTGAACGGGGAGTACTGGCTGGCCAGCGTGCCGTCGCCGTTGTAGCCGGGGTTGTAATTGTTCAACAGGTAGAAGTGTCCGCTGTCGCAGCGCGCATCGATCGGCGAGGGCAGGGACTGCAGATAGTTGACCACAGCCGGAACGCCGGGCTGAGTAGAATCGGCGCACGCGCTGTAGCTGCCGCCGGAATAACCGTCCTGATCGTACCAGTTATTGGTTCCGGGCTGCGGATTTGGATTCTCAATCTGGTTGGTGGGAGGCGTCAACGGATTGCCGGCACCGTCGCTATACCAGATAGCGTCAGCAAAGCCGAACATGATGTGGTTCGCGCCGGTTCCACCCATCACCGACTGATGGAAGTTGTCGCTCAGGGTGTACTGATCGGCCAGTTGCTTCATGTACGGGGCGTCGCCCTGCTGGACGTTGTAGAACGCCATGGCCGCGGAGCCTTCGCCAGTGTTGTGGAAAGCCGGCCCGTGCAGCGAATCGCCGTTGCTGCCGGCGCCGATCGTGGTTTCTACCCAGGGGAACAGATCCCCTAAGCACCCGCTCGGATTGTTCGCGGTCGCATTAGCAACGTTGCAGTCGACCTGCTGCCACATCTGATAGAAGCGATGAACCGGGCTGGCGGCATAGTCGTCGTAAGCGATGCTGGGCGTGAGCTGATAAACGCCCTGCCCGAGGTTCGGGTTATTGGCCAGACGAGTGTCGATGGCGTCATGAGGGAGGCCGGTAGCACCGGTCAGAAGGTACTGGAAATAGTTTTGTGGAAGGTTAGGCTCCGCCCATTCAGCCACTGCCAGCGTCTGGAAAGGCGCCGGATCGGTGTCACTGGGAGCGGTGGGAGCGCCATCGGTTTGAAGCGCCGGAATGTTGCTGTAGACATTCTTGACCGAAGGGCTGATTGAATACTGGGTCCCATCAACCGCACTGTACTGCGCCGCGAGGCTGTAGTTCGGTCCCTTGCTGCCGTCGGCGTTGATGATTCCCTTCGAGAGAAGATTAGACACGGAGTCGCCCGAAGGAGACTGATAGGTTGCATAGACGTGATCGAAGCTCCGGTTCTCACCGATGATCACGATAACGTGTTGGATTGGCGTCTGGGTTTGCGGTGCCGATTGATGATCCTGGGCGAGGGCGCCCACTGGGAGGACCGCTTGGCCTAGAAAGGTCAGGAGAACTGCCCTGGCGGCGATCCGCCAGTGCTTAGGTGCGACGTCATTCAGCATCGTTTACCATCCTCCGCGATGGTGAGGCTAATGTAGGCGTCGCCCGGAGCTCGCAGGTGAACAGCGAATTAAAAACTCAATAAAGAAATACTTACATCGAATGGAATCGCATGCCTCGTTGTCGGTTCACAAATCATGTTTCAATCATTTGAATGTCTTCAGAAACTCAAACCAGAAACTCTCTTCCTACAAACTCAAATTCATGTCGAGTTCTCAGCGCGGTGTAACTAGGCTTTAACCTCTCTGTGAGAATCTTTGACTGACGGTTAGGAGTTTGTACGTCACTGAGTCGCTTGCGCTGAGCGACTTTGCTGACGGAGGCAGACCGTCGCCAGGGAAGATTATGCGTTTCGGTCGATTGCAGAAAAGAGCGTCCCTAACCCTTGTCTTGTTGGGTATGATTGCCGCAGCCCGGCTGCCAATGAGCTGTCTTGCCTATGCGGCGGACAGCGCAACGCGATATCACGTTTCGCAACGATGGCCTCTCGCCGGCGCCGGTGGCTGGAACTTCATCTTTGTCAGTGACCACAACCACCGTTTGTATGTTCCGCGCGACACAAGAATCACCGTGGTCGATACCAATACCGGTTTGCCTGTCGCAGAAATCAAAGGCTTGACGGATGCGCGTGGAATTGCGCTCGATCCCGAGGACAACGTCGCGTATGTGACCGACGGGATCACCGGAACGCTGAAGGTCTTCAGCTTGTCAACGCTGAATCTGACCTCTTCGGTCACCACCGGAGGGGCGCCAGAAGCGGTTGTTTTCGAACCCACGACGCGTCATATTTTCACATTCGATACACATACCAACGCAGCCCTGGTGATCGATCCTTCGTCCTTTCAAATAACTCAACGGATCAAGCTACCGGGGAGGCCGACTGGCGC
>Ga0210391_10004247_pt1 | contig 12009 bp, 24 predicted proteins | sample IncBWC12OmetaG_FD_160573 | JGI IMG/M metagenome (GOLD analysis project Ga0210391, IMG submission 160573) | Forest soil microbial communities from Barre Woods Harvard Forest LTER site, Petersham, Massachusetts, United States - Inc-BW-C-12-O ...
TCATCGTTCCCGGCGCATTCACCGGCGGCACCAATCACTTCGCGCATTCCGGCACGCCTGCCGACAAGCAGCGCGTAGCCGAGTATGAAGCGGGTCCCTACAAAGGCTATGGAAAGAAAATCGAGAAAGCCTTTGCCGCAATTGTTCCGCCGGATGCGGATGCGGGCGCGGTGGCGGACGCAATCGTTAAAGTCGTGAATGGCCCGTTTGGCAAACGCCCGTTCCGCGTCCATATCGATCCGACACAGGACGGGGCGGACGTGGCATTTGCAGTTATGGACCGCGTGCGTACGGAAATGTTGCATCGCGTAGGTCTTAGCGAATTGCTGACGCCTGCGGGCGCGGAGTCAAGAACCGCAAGCAACGCATGAGAAGTTCAAATGAGGGAGAGGATTATGCGTTCTAACAAGCGAATCGCAATACTGGTACAGACATGGCTGGTCATGGGTGTCCTAATTGGCGGCGCGATGAGGACGACCGCTTTCGGACAGACTTCGCAGGTCGAGAATGCCGATTGGCCGCTTCGCTCTTCGGAAATCCATTGGCCGGCTGGACACACCCCAGCGGACGCGGACCTATTCGCTCACAACGAGTTGCTGATCCACGCATCCTGCTCGATTGTCTGGCAGCATCTCGTTCGTGCGCAGACTTGGCCCGAATGGTATCCAAACTCACACAATGTGAAGTTGCTGAACAGTCCCGACGGCAGGCTTCATCAGGACACACAATTCACATGGGACACGTTTGGCGTGCAAATTCAGAGTCAGGTACATGAATTTGTGCCGAACTCGCGTCTCGGCTGGTTCGGTCAGGGAACAGGTATGGATGCCTACCATATTTTTCTTTTGCTCAAAGTACCTGAGGGTTGTCGTATCGTCACAGAAGAGGTCGTGAAAGGACCGGGAGCAGTGGAGTTCCGCAAGAACGACCCTCAGGCGATGCATAGGGGTCATGACCTCTGGTTATCGTCCCTCAAGCAGGTGTCAGAAAAGTAAGACCGAACCATCAACCCTGACTTGAAACGCTCGTACGTCACGCGAGCGATGTCCGCGTCCACGTTAAGGTTTGACTTCTGGGCCTCTGCGGCGGTGCGGAATTCTCGCAGGGCCTCGGCGCCAGACGCGCGTTGATGCGGACGCGATTACTTTCGCATTGCACCGATCCTTCCGTCAGCGCGTCTACACGCAATTCCCTGCCGATTTCCGGCATGGACTTGTGGGTATTCTTGTAGCCCAGCACCGAGGTCCGCGAGACCACCCGTAGCGCGCTGATTTTCGCGAGGTTGGTCATCAGCGCCTCGGTCATGCTCTCGGCTGAATACTCTCCATTCGCGTCCCGGCCGAGGTTCTCCAGCGGCAGAACGGAGAGTGAGCGTATCTGAGTTTCTTGCTCAGAGACGTTCGTGACCGTCGTCACCGCTCCCATGAATCGGCGGCCACGCTTCGGAATCGACTCGATGTATTGCTCGCCCAGAGTCTTTCGGAGCAGGAAGATATGAGAGGTGAGGCTGCCTTCTTCGACTGCGGTGTCGGCCTACACCCGGTTGAGCAACTCCTCCTTGGTCACCGTAATCGCCTGTGACTCTACCGGCTCGATGAGCAACTCCACGGCTTTGAGTGACAATGCCAGGCGCTGGTCATCGCGAGAGAGCAGGCGTCCGCCCGCATCCAGTTGGAACGGGTCAAACTGGTAATGGCGGTCGAGATTCATTGGGAGCGGCCTTTGAGAAATTCGTAAGGAAAATAACTGCTTTTGCAGAGGACTTCCACCCGCGTTTGGCGTAAAACTTGTCGCCGTCAGGTGTTCAGGACGATCTGACGGATTGCCTGGGGCATTGCCCTAGAGCTTGCAAACTCGAAAAAGGAGAACACAGTATGAACCCTCGGCGTTTTTTCCTCTCCCGGCTGGCTGGCTTACCCCTGTTCGCGTTCGCTGCGGCTGAGGGGGTGCGGGCGCAAGACGCGCCGCAAGCACACAAAACGCTCAAGATCATGATGAAGAGTGCTTGGGGCTCGGACGACCCTACCAAGGCAGCCTTTCCCTTTTCGCATGGACTCGCTCTTGCGGAAGCGGGACACGAGGTGCAGATATTTCTGCTGGGAGAAGCGGTGGTGCTGATGCGCAAGGTGGTGGCCGAAGCAGTCACGCCCGTGGGTTGGCCGAAGGTGGCCGATTTCCTGGACAAGGTCGTGGCGAAGCACATTCAGATTTATGCCTGCGGCGCTTGCTCGCGAGCCCGTGGCGTGACCGAGGCCGATCTGAGCAACTACGGTGCGAAGTTTGGCAATCCGACCATCTTCGTTTCATTGGTGGAATGGGCGGACAGGGTGATTACGGAATAGCGGCACGACATCGAACGCGTGCGCTGCAAATCGAGGCGTGTGTCGCGCCTGGGGCGCGGGTGATCGGTTTGCGCGTTTTCCCGGCGCTGCCGCGCTGGGCTAAATTGTGGCGCCGCTCGGCACTACGCACTACGAACGTAAGAAGAAACAGGGCCACGAGTGGCCGTGCCACGCGATGGCTGGCTTGCGTTCGCGGCGCGATTTTTAGATTTAAATTGTGGGGGGAATTTGGTGGACGTGAGGGGGCTCGAACCCCTGACCTCCTCGTTGCGAATGAGAAATTAGCTGTTCAGGATGTTCATAAAGTCCTGAGCGTTCAACAAAACGCCTTCAGCGGTCGCAAGCTGCTGAGGGCGTTTTCCTTGGCCCATTGGACACTGAGAAGGACACCGAATTCATTTTGTGATTCGCAAAATCGCGCCTCGGCGAACAGAGACGACGAACGTCCGAAGTCTGTTGGTGGCGAATGGCACGCTGCGAATCCAAACTATGCATCAGGAGCTGAGCGCACTACTCGCTTCGATCGCCCGATTGCGCCTCGCGAATGAAAGTGCCACACTTGCGGCAAGGGGGTCGCTATGACCAACGAACAAATGAAGGCGCTAGAGGCCGTCCGAGCTGCCTTTGTTACGGCAGAAACAACCGGCCTCACCGAAGCAGAGATATGCAAAGCGGCTGTAACCGGGCTCGTTCATCCTGGGGTAAAAGGCGGCCGGCCACCGGGTAACTACAATCCAATTGACCTCTTCCTCAACGAGACAAAAAGGAAAGCACACGACAATCGATGATTGACGAGGTTAACCGGAGGAGGTCTATGGACGCGAGTTCCGCTGGAGCGTTAAATTTCCATCGTTAGCTTAATTCCCTTGGAGGTGTTTATGCGTCCCATCGGCCCACTTCCGTGGAAGGAAGTCGTTCTCAAAGCGTTGCAAGAATCAGACCGGGAGAAGCTCAGTCGCCTTGTCCGTGAGGCGGAAGTGGCGATATTTCTTCGCCGCGACAAACTCGGAAATTCCGTCGAGCGCCGCGAAGAACTGAGTTCGATGGCCGTTGCCACCGAGGCTCTGAGATCAATCAGAATCCACAAACTTGGTGAGACGAAGCCCGAGCAATCGAATGACGACCGGGCATTTGCGAAAACTGCGTAAAGGCCAGTCCCAAACCCCACAAGAAACGAGACAGCTCATGCCTCCAGACAAATTTCTTCGGGTCTTTCACTTTTGTTGGGTAAGAGGGCTGCGCGGATCAAGCTCGGGCTATCCTCGTAGGCGTTTCAATCTTCGAAGAGCAGACAGTGCGTCATCTATGTCCCTGTGCTCCTCGCGAGGAATTGGGGTATCCGCAAGACGCGCGTTAATCGCGTCCTCCGCGGCTTTCACGCGGATCTGAAGCAACGTGGGATCAAGTTCAAAATGGCGGCTCTACACAACTCTCGCCAGTTAACTTCGGGCATTTCCGGACTCCTGAGGAAGTGGAGGGAGCGCAATTCTGGTTAGATGACTCAGCTGCGTCAAGGGGTATCCAGCCGCCGCGCCTCGTACCGTGGTTCATCGGCACGTGGGTAGGGCGTGATCGATATCAATTCGGCCAATCGATCCTGGGATACGTCTGCCGCGGAGTCTCTTTGACGAAGCATTGCTCGCAAACCCGAGTTCCATTCTTGAGCGTGAAATCGACCCTGCGAGTCGGATCAATGTCGGCACCACATTTTCCGCAAAGTTCGGTGTGTGCTTTGATCATCTCGACCCTTGACCATCACCGCTGAAATATCCAGCCGCAACCACGACAAACGCCACATTGGTTAGTATTTTCGTACCCTGATGCGCCACACGCTCGACACTGATTCCAATCCCTTTTCCCGGCTGCACTCTGATTCGTCCCCAGGCATCTCTTGCCGTTCATCGCGTGAGCACATCGAACATTTGTTAGTTCTGAAGAATGGCCAGTTGCGCCGCAGTGCGTACAGGATGTCAGGGGCCTAGGGCGCTTCATATGGAGGCCAGGTTCGACACGCATTCGCGTTTCAAGAGTCGCGTCCCGGTACAGGCGTTGAGGATGTTGCTGTTCCATTTCAGCTCCTTAAAAACTGCTCACGCTGCTTTGCTGCTCTCTGAAGACTCTTCATTAAAACGGGAGAAGGCATAAAAGCGTACGTCGCAATTCAAGCAACGATAGGGGCGTACACCAAGGACGCCGAGAATATATTTTTCGAGTGGGCCGCTCCGATGTGAACGAGAACTTTCGGCGCTTCTGCAATTTGGACAAAGTCGTTTTTCGGCCATGTTCGACTCCTCGGGCGTTGCATTTTCCTTCGAGGGAACGTGCGCGGTCAGCAACGCGGTCTGATTTCGCAAGGAGCCGTCTGTAGCGAGGTGGGTGCGGCAGGATGCTAGTGAGACTCTTTAAGGGTACTCGCTGCTCGGATAGATAGCTACTAAATAGGCTGTCGGGCTAAGTCGATTCGATCGGGTGCGATGTGCACGAGGGGCATCGCCCGGAGGTTGCCCTCACGCGTATTCAGGAGCATCATGGCGACGCGGCCAAGTACGAAATGTTTTCGGAGATCCGATGGCGAATGAAGCAAAGGGCCAGTGCCCTGCCATGGTGAATTTCAACCGTCGATGCATCCGGGCGGAAGGACACACTGGCCCCTGCGGTGGGGGGCTTAAGCCGCCGAGAGTCGGAGTCTACGAATGCGGATTTTGTCTCGCGACATTTCCGACGTTAGAGGAATTCGACGCACGCGCTCCGTGCCCTGCCGCGACGTGAGCGGCAAGTGTTCCTGGAATTGATCGCTCCGTAACTTTTTGTTTTCTCTTGCGTTCTTTATATTGAGCTTCGGATTTAATATCTCATTCGGCGAGGCGAAAGACAGCCTTAGGACGCACGTCCGGCTGTGCGGCCCGTTCAGCTTCGCGTGATACAATTCCGCCAATCAATCGCGGTCAATCTCAAAGGAGATTCTGTAATGTCAAAACAAGAAGAAGCCGGACTGATCCTGAAACTCTACGAACTGCGCCGCGAAGAAAAAATGCGCACGGCGCGCGATTGGTACTTTCGCGATTTTAATCCTCAATCGATGGCGGATTTCAATAGCGCAATGTTCGGTGCGCACAGTGGGCACCTGCGAATGGTCATTACCTACTGGGATATGGCAGCTGCGCTGGTGAACGACGGCGCCATCCGCCTGGAACTTTTCAACAACGTCAACGGCGAGCAGTTTGGCGTATTTTCGAAAATCGAGCCTCTGCTCAGTGAAATCCGAGCCGACTATAGCCCGCAATTCGGAGCCCAACTGGAGAAGCTGATCGACGCAACGCCCGAAGGCCGCAAACGCGTCGCCGCCATTCGCGAACGCATGAAGGCCGTCCACGCAACGCTCGCACAGCAGTCGGCCCAAGCGCAGACAGCATCCTAGCGGGCTGAGCGGCGTTCGGTTCGGCGAACCTCCGACGGCCTGGGCTCTGGAGTCCTGGCTAGTTTCCCTTCGGGGTAGCGAAACGATTCGTGGCCGAATGTCACTACAGTACAGGGCTGAAAAGAGGAGGAACCGGTGAGAGAGGACTCGTGGAATGCGATCTCACACGACGGACGAGTCGTGCATTATGCCTATAAAGAACTGTCGGACGGCATTGCTGGCATCTCAGCGGAAACGGACAGGAGATTTGTCATGATCCTGCAGAGGAGTATCCGAGCACCCTTGACGCGCAAACAAGTGGAGGCGGTTTTCGAGCAGGCCGATTTCTAGTTGGAGCAATCGCGCATTCGAGTGACCTCATAGGTTCCGCTTGCCGTACGGTAGGAATTTCCCAGCTGCTACGACCGCGATATACCGATGATCTTGTAAAAACTGCATCACCTTCTTGCCGGAACGCGCCATCGCAGCCCAACGCGACTTGGTTTTGGGATTCTGTTCGATCCCAATGAATGATTCGCTGTCAAAATTGAATACAACTTGCCGAAGCTTTTTCGCCTTGCTCGTGGTGACCGGATAACGCTCGCCCCGGAGGCCTATTTTGTGGGGGACTGTCCTAACAGGTTTCGAGGAGGATTTTGTCATCTCATAGCGCATATTCCAAAACAAGCACAGCGGGTAAATGCCTTCGTCATCCCCATCCTTTCGCAATCTGCTTTGCAGTCAAATTCGTTATAAGCGGGATATACTCCGCTAGATTGACCATCGCGAAGGTGTTGCAGATAGGTGCCCAACGATTTGTCGCTAGAGCGTTCGGCCGTAAAACCGGGAGTTCGCAATCCCGCCTGCTTTTTCGTCATAAAATTCAGCGTCTCCACTCTCGGAAGGGAAAATATAACGTTTTAACAATGAAGTCAATGGTGCAGCTAGCCTCGATCTCGGCGCCGCATTTTCCGCAAAGTTCGATAGGCTCTTCGCTCATCCCGATATAATGCCCTTAGAATATCGGGTTCATTGCGTGGCAGCCACTACCGAGGCTTGCCGGGAGTCGGAAATCGCGCGTCCAAGCGGCGCATCAGCTCGACGGCATTATCAATCGCATCGCGGAACGCGTTTTCTCGCGCGGGCGACGGCCGGTGATCCAGCCCCGCCAATCGCCTAACCAAGAACATTCCGGCCACGAGATAGATCAGTTTCTTCCGGCCTTCGTCCATCGCGGAGACAAGATATCATCTTCGCTTTATGTTCGCCTAGAGATTTTCGGGTATCAAGCCGGCCTCGCTGAAGGCGTAAGTTCCGATGCGAAATGCCGTCATGCGGGCGACGTCCGCCCGAGCAGTTGGCGAGACCAAGTAAACGAAATCGGCGTTTACTTTGGGCGTGCGCCGAACACTTTCTTGAAACGATTTCCTATCTGGGTGCACTATCTTTCGACGGATCCTATGAAGCGACTGCATGTGTTGCCCGAGCATCGATATCCATAATCCACAAGCCTCTTTAAACGTCACTCGCGTGAGCGGGTTGAATTGACAGCAGTGATGATTGCGTCGGGCTGCGACCAGGCGTATGTTGTGGGTACTAGCAGGGGCCGACAATGAACATTTGGCCATACGACTCGACGGCTGATTGTAGAACCCAAGCGTTCTACGCACCAGCCGGGTCCGCCGATCGTGCATCTCTCGGGGACCAGCTGGAACTCGTCCGGCTCACCGAGCTCATGAAACGCGGCGAGGGCCGGCAGGAGATCAAGGTAGGCCTAATTGACGGCCCCGTATTATTAAACCATCCCGACCTGATTGGTTCGACAATTCGTGAAATCCCCGGAAAGTTCAAAGCGTCTTGTGATGTGATTAGTAGTGCTGTGTGCACCCATGGGACGTTCGTGGCCGGGATACTCACGGCCCGAAGAGGTTCCTTGGCCCCAGCGATTTGTCCTGGTTGCACACTGTTGTTACGTCCTATTTTCGCCGAAAGAGTGAATGGGAATGATGTTGTGCCGAGCGCCACTCCCGTGGAGCTGGCAGAAGCGATTGTCGACACCGTGGATGCAGGCGCCCGTGTTGTAAATCTCAGCTCTGCACTCGTGCAGCCATCTCCAAAATTTGGGAACAAGTTGGAGCAGGCTCTCGACTATGCGGCCCAGCGCGGCGCCATTATCGTGGCGGCCGCTGGTAATCAAGGAATCGTGGGCAGTTCGATCATCACGCGCAACCCTTGGGTAATCCCTGTGGCGGCTTGCAATTTGCAGGGCAGGCCTTTGGTGGAAACGAATCTTGGAAATTCTATTGGCCGGCGCGGACTGAGTGCCCCGGGTGAGAACATCACGAGCCTCGGTTCGGACGGCAAGCCGCGAACGTTTGGCGGAACGAGTGCGGCGACTCCCTTCGTGACAGGCACAATTGCGTTGCTCTTATCCGAGTTTCCGAACGCGACGGCGGCCCACGTAAAGCTGGCACTCAGGCAAGCCGGCGTATCGAGTCACGGCAGCGTTGCGCCGCCAGTGCTCGATGCGGGGGCAGCTTATGAAGTGATGGTCTCCTTCCGAATCGAAAGAGGTATGCCGTGAACGCTGAAAAAACTACCGAGGCTGGCACGCAGAAGTACCAATCGCGCCCCGGCCGGATTCGACTCCCCGGTTTCCTTGCCGAAGACGAATTAGGTCTCGGTGACGCTATCAAACGCATGACGTACGCGGTTGGGATCAAACCCTGCGGGAGCTGCGAAAGGCGCGCGGCGGTGCTGAATCGATGGATTCATTTCAGCCGGTAGCACGCTGGCAACCAAACGAGATCCAAATTTAAAGGAGGGTCGTTTCAATGGAACATGCCGAATTAAAACAAGCGTTGATGGAACCGGCACCTGGCGATAGAGGCGGACCCTCAGCACCGGCTGCTTCTGCCGTGAGAGTGAGGGGCGACAGAGTATCACCGCAGTCGTGTCCAACATGTGGAACAGCCCCGGCTGGAAATGCCGAGAATGCAACGCCGCCGGTGTGGATCTACGCCATCGGCCGCATCGAAGCGCGTTTTCCAAAGATTTCGGTCGAGAAGGAGTTCGCGCAGGCTCTGGGACGAGATAAGACCTCCGGCCTCACTGACCGCCAAGTGCTGCATGCTGCTCTCTCCAAGCCCGAGAACCGCTACCTGGTGAGGCAACTCTGCTGGGTGATGACGATCGAAGGCCTGGAAACATACATTCTGATGCCTCGCGATCCGGCCGACATCAGTTTGCTAGTGGAAGCGCTGCGTCCCACGCCGCAGCCTTGGGATCTGGATTGCGCAATTGGAGTTCGAGGCCCGATCGCGCCGCCGGAAATCTGTAACGGCCTCATGGTTCCGATACTATTTTTTGATCAGGTCTATTCTTTCGATCGGGATTCACTGATTAAAGCGATTCCGAGACCCGATAAAACGTCGATTAAGGAGTTTACCCCTGCGGCGGAAGAGCTTTTCGACCGGATCATGCAGATGACCGACAATGCTGGCGCTAGTGACGAGCACCGCGCCGTGAACTATCTCGCGCTCCGCTACCCCCGGATTTACGACGGGGTCGCAGAAGCGTTTGCACGGAATGAATCGTTGAGTGCGGTGGACGTTCACTCCTCGACCCTGAGCGGCACGCGGAAAATTGTCGAAGTGATTTTCTCTTTCACGAACCGCGTCACCGACGTGGTCAGTAAGCAAGCCGTGCGTGTCGATGTAACCGAGGAGTTTCCGTTTTTGGTGACAAAGCTGTCGCCGTATTTCGACCACTAGCCGTAAGACCGGCTAGGGAAAGGTAAAGGAGGTGCTTACGTGAAAATGCCCGGTTTTTCCGCTCAAGCTTCACTCTATGATTCTCCTCAGCACTACGTTACGACACATAGCTCATCTGGCGGTGTGGTTCCGCAGCTCGCCGTGGGAATGTCAGGCTCAGACCTGGCACTCTGTAGACTTGCGTGCGCATATTGTCGCTATTACGGCTATGCGTGTTACTTATGCTGGTACTGCGCCATCATTATTGTTCTTGGTGGTGTGGCGGAAGCGTAGAACCCAGGCGCTTCGCGCGCTTGAAATTGTGGTGCTTGAGTACCCTCTAACGTGGACAAGTCCTAGACGTTAGGGTGGCCGATCATAAAGCGCGAGAGCGCGAGGAGTGAGAACACATGAGTCTGCCTGGCTTTACGGCCGAAGTATCGCTGATTACGGAAGGACGGAAGCGCGGAGTCTATCAGAACCCGGCAACTCCGCAGGGATCGGTCTTGATTTTGCCCCAGCTTGATTTCGGTTTCGGAGGCGGAGTGACGGGTCCGGTGGACGACGATGAACCGTGTTACGCGTGTGTTAGCTGGATTCGCGTCCCATGCGGGCTGGTTTGATAGTCTTTCTCGGTTTAGCTGCCGCAGGAGCAGTTGATAGACCATCGAGTGTGCCCTCGACAAAGGTGGTTTCAGGTCATGAATTTACCCGGCTTCACTGCTAACTTGTCGCTGCTCCGAATGGAGCGCCGAATGGCCGCGCCTACTTTTCGGTGGTCAGACACACCAGGCGTTCGTCCTCAACTTTCGGGCCTCGCGAGGCAGCGGTCGCCTGCCTCAGCCAACCACGCAGACATGGATGTTTTGTGCGTTCCATGGTACTGCTGCGAGGAGGGGGCGGGCTGCGGATGGAATTGCCATATATGTGTGGTGATTCTTGGTTCTACACTCAAATAGCAAGGAGTGAAAAGCGCCACGAGCGTTTCAGCGTGAAGGGGAGCCGGCCGCTTTCCACAAGTTCTGAAACTGTTCAACCGTCGCCGGCGCAAACCCCGCGTAGTGATTGTTCACGTAAACGTAAGTCGAAACTCCACGCCGAACAGTACGCTGACAAACATTCACCCAGCTCATCAGTTCCTTCGAGCGGTCCACGATCACCTTGTCCCACACTTTCGTCTGTTGCTCAATTCCCTTCCGATCACCCAACAATCGGATGTAAGTGAAGTCCGCGGTGACGGGATCAAGCTTCTCGAATATCTCGGTTACGCGCGGCATCCAAGCTTGGTCAATCAGTGCGTACGCCACTTTGTGCGCGCGCAACAGGTCGAAAAATTCCGCGGTGAGCCATTTTTGTTGCGGATCTCCACTGCGAACCGATAGCCCTTGGGGAGTTTTTTCAGGAATGCCTCAAGTCGCGCTAGAAATTCTTTCCCGGATTTGAACGCCGTTTTGTTGAAGTATCCGAACTGGAACAGTAGTAGCCCGAGTTTATCGCCCATCAAATCCATCGTTTCGAGAAAGTGTTTCAGGTCTTCGCCGCAGTCCTGCAAATCCTTCTCATGGGTAATAGTCTGCGGAATCTTGGCGGCGAGAGTGAATCCCGTAGGCGTCTTGCGGTCCCATCCGTTCACCGTGGCGACCGACGGAGTACGGTAGAACGTGGAATCAACTTCAACCGTATTGAATTTCGTTGCGTAGTAGGACAGGTAATCAGCCGGCTTCATGCCGGCTGGATAGAATGCGTTTTCCCAGCCGGTTGCGGTGAACGCCGATGTACCGATCCAGATGATGTTCATCTTATCTAGCCGCGCTTTTTAATCTGAGAGAGCTTCTGGGCCATGAAAAGTAGCAGGTTCAAGTCACTCTGGTCCATCCGGCTCATTAATCTGCGAAATCTATGGAGCGTCCGTGCATCGCGCCCAGAACTGCCCCAGCCGCCGTCCTCTACTTTCGGCGCCGCAGCAGGGGGCTTCTCGCCGTCGTAGAAAAGCTGATAAAGCGGAACACCCATCGCGCGCGCTATCTTTTCTAGCGTCTCGATGGCGAGGACACTGTGGCCGTTCTCAGCGCGCGAAATGTAACAGCGTAAGAGTCCAGAGCGCTTTTCGATATCACCTTGCGACATATTTTTCTGTTCCCGCAAAGCCTTCAACCGCTCTCCAATGACCATCGCATCCTCTGGCGACGAACACTACCACGCGGAGTCAGAGTGCTTCAAGGTGACGGGCTGGGGCGCCAAAGGAACTTTGGACACGGACCGAATCCGCTCGTTGGCTTCGGAGAAGTGCCGGGCCGCAGCTCTTGCGATTTTGAGAATCGCAAATGACAAGCTGCGGACGGTGCGGAATTGCGACGGTGGAAGGTCAGCACCCAAAAAACTGGCTGATCGAGTCACTCAAAACTACTTGATTTCATAACAATGTCGGCTCCTTAGACTCGGGTAGACTTTGGTTGTTGACGACCAAAGGCTCGGGAGAAAGGAGCCGAACATGATCATTATAGGCGTGGATTACCAC
>Ga0210391_10004249_pt1 | contig 12005 bp, 11 predicted proteins | sample IncBWC12OmetaG_FD_160573 | JGI IMG/M metagenome (GOLD analysis project Ga0210391, IMG submission 160573) | Forest soil microbial communities from Barre Woods Harvard Forest LTER site, Petersham, Massachusetts, United States - Inc-BW-C-12-O ...
ATGACGGGTTCACTCGCCGCCGTTTGGGCGCTATTCGGTTGACTCGCCGTGTTTGCCCTCGTCTGCGGGTGCTTGGTTTGCTTGCGGGCGCAGGAGGGGGAACAAGATGACGTCGCGGATGGATTTGGAGTTGGTGAGGAGCATGGTGAGGCGGTCGATGCCGATGCCTTCGCCGGCGGTGGGGGGAAGGCCGTAGCCGAGGGCGCGGACGTAGTCCTCGTCCATCTGGTGGGCCTCGGAGTCGCCGCGTTCTTTCTCGGTCATCTGCTGTTCGAAGCGGGCGAGTTGGTCGACGGGGTCGTTGAGCTCGGAGAAGGCGTTGCCGACCTCGAAGCCGCCGATATAGAACTCGAAGCGTTCTACCCAGTCGGGCTCGTCGGGTTTTTTCTTCGAGAGCGGGGAGACGGCCAGCGGGAAGTCGTAGATGATCGTGGGCTGGATGAGGTGCTCTTCGGCGAGGAACTCGAACAAGTCCGCAATGAGCTTACCGATAGGTTGGTTTGGAGGGTAATCCGGATGAGCAATGTTGTAGTCGCCAGCCTTTAATTGGAAATACAACGCACGGACGTCCTCAAGCGAATCAAATGAGCCCATGTTCGGGGGGGGGCCAAAGTTCTTGGGCCAAAATTTAATGATGGCCTCGCGCATGGAGTAGCGGTGCCACTTGCTCAGGTCGATCTCACTGCCGTTGAAGTGAGTGATAGTGGTGCCGTTGACCTCCTTGGCGACGAAGATGATGAGTTCTTCGCTGAGCTTCATCAGGTCGTGGTAGTTCGCGTAGGCCTGGTAGAACTCGAGCATGGTGAACTCGGGGTTGTGGCGGGTGCTTATGCCTTCGTTGCGGAAGTTGCGGTTGATCTCGTAGACGCGATCGAGGCCGCCGACCACTAAGCGCTTGAGGTACAGCTCTGGCGCGATGCGCAGGAAGAGATCGAGGTCGAGCGCGTTGTGGTGGGTGGTGAACGGCTGGGCCGCGGCCCCTCCGGCGACCTGGTGCATCATAGGGGTCTCGACTTCGAGGTAGCCGATATGGTCGAAGAACTTCCGGATGGCGCGGAGGACGGCTGCGCGCTTGACGAAGACCTCTCGGACGTTGGGGGTTTCGCCGTCGACGGACTCCGAAGGTGTGGGTGCCTCTTCGGGCGAAACGCAGGGGGCCTTCGCTCCGCTCTGGATGGCAGTTTCGAGCGCGGTTTTTCCTTCGTCGGCGGCGGTGCTTGGCGCAGCGGCCGGTGTGGAGGGGGCCTTCGTCGCGCCGGTGTTCATAAAGAGGTCGACGTAGCGCTGGCGGTAGCGGAGCTCTGTGTCTTCGAGGCCGTGGTACTTGTCGGGCAGGGCGAGCAGGGCTTTGGCGAGAAAGGTGATTGCGGGGCGGTCGCCGACTTTGGCTACGTGGACGGTGAGCTCGCCGGTGCGTGTGCGAAAGAGATGGCCGCGGACACCGATGTGGTCGCCGAGGTCGAGGAGCTTGTAGAGGGAGAAGGCATTTTCGCCGACGTCGTCCTTGCGGACGTAGATCTGGAAGCGCTGGCCTCCTTGCTGGAGCTGCGCGAAGCCGGCCTTGCCCTGGACACGGATAGCCATGATGCGGCCGGCGATTGAGACCTCGATGGGGTGGGGAGCGGATTCGAGCTGTTCGGTGGTAAGGCAGTCGTAGGCGGCGCGGAGCTCGGGGATGGTATAGGTGGCGGCGTAGCTGTTGGGGTAGGTCGCTTCGGCGTAGCTGAGACCGTCGACCTGACCGAGGGCAGCGATCTGCTGGAGCTTGTCGCGACGCTGCTGGTAGAGATTCTTTTCGAACTCGGACTCGTGCACGAGGGTTCCTTTAGCGTGAGTTGAGATTTCAGTATAGCGGCGGGTGGAGTTGTGTGACCGTGTGATGCCGCGCGTGGTGTAATGGTGCTGCTATGGCGGACGGCGGCTCAGGGAACGACGGCAAATCGACGGGCGGAGGCGGCAAAGGGCCGCTCGGCGAGCTGGTGAAGGCGGAGTCGATGGTTCAGCTGGCGATTGCGCTGCCGGCGGGGTGCGTGATCGGTTGGTTGGCGGGGAGCTGGCTGGATCGGCACTTTCATCAGAGCTGGATCTCGATTGTGGGGATACTCCTCGGCGCGCTGGCAGGATTTATCCAGATATTCAGGACGGCGTCGCGGTATTTGAAGAATAACCGCTCCTGACGGGCGAGTCGGTAAAGGCAACGGGAGGATGGCTGTGAGGACGATGGAGAGCTTTACCGACGCAGACTTCAGGCGGACGATGTGGAGTGCGCTGCGGTTGCTGGCGGTGATTACGGTGGTTGCGGCACCACTTATCTGGTGGAAGATGGGGTGGCAGAGCGCGGTGTTGTTGTTGGTGGGAGCGCTGATCTCAGGGTCGGGGCTGTATGAGTGGCTGCGCCTGATGACGGCGGTAATGGTGCGGATGGATGCGGGTGGAAAGGCGAGGCCGATGGGGCTTGTGCTGTTCGGTTTCTTCCTGCGGCTGGGGCTGACCGTGGTGCTGCTTTATGTTAGCCTTAAGCTATTGAATGGTTCGGTGTACGCGCTTGCCGCTGGCCTCGCCCTGGGTGTGTTTGCCCTGACGGTCGAGGGTTTGAGGCTGATGAAGGCGTGGACGGTTTAGACCGGACTTTCTACGGATTTTCTCCAAGAGCAGCTGCAAGAACAAAAGTTTCTTATTTTTATATGCCAACGCAATTACTGTTTACCAGACTGTTGAATGAGCACTTTGCCGCGCCCGTAACGGCGTTTCTTAATGCTTTGCATGTGCACCCGGCCGTTCCCGAGGCGCCGATTACGAACGCGTTTGCGATGGAGCTGCTGGTTTTTCTGGCGCTTATCGCCTACTTCCTTACGGTGCGATTGACCCTGAGCGTCGAAAGGCCTGCGGCTGTGCAGCATCTGGCGGAGATGACGCACGAGTTTGTGTCGGACCAGGGCGAGCAGATCATTGGACATGGCTCGGAGCGGTTCGTCAGCTACCTGACGGCGCTGCTGATGTTTATTCTGCTGGCCAATCTGATGGGGATCGTTCCCGGGCTGGAGTCGCCCACGGCGAGTCCTGTGGTGCCACTGGGTTTTGCGCTGGTGACGTTTATTTATTACCACTACCACGGTATTCGGTCGAACGGGTTCGCCTACGCCAAGCAGTTCCTGGGGCCTGTGTGGTGGCTGTATCCGTTGCTGCTGCCGATCGAAATCATCTCGCACTTTGCGCGTGTACTTTCGCTCACGGTCCGTCTATATGCCAACATGTTTGCCGGTGACCTGGTGACGCTCGCGTTCTTTTCGCTGGTGCCGGTGGGGATTCCGCTGATCTTCCTGGGGCTGCACTTTGGTGTGGCTGTGGTCCAGGCGTATGTGTTCTTTCTGCTGGCCGCGATCTATCTTTCGCTGGCAGTGGCGCACGACCACTAAGTTTGAGTTCGCTGCGTTGGGGCCTCCTCTCGCAGTGTGCAACAACGCCGCATAGCGTGAGGGTGCCAGCACGGTGAGCATCAACCACCCACTGGCGGCGTATCCACGGAGGCAGGAGTAACACATGAAGAAGCTGCAATATCTGTTTATGTCGTTGGCCGCGATGCTGCTTGCAACGCCGGCTTTTGCGCAGGGCACAGGAAACTACTCGCCTGCATCGCAGTGGGTCCCCCTGGCCGCCGGTCTGGGCATGGCCCTCGCGGCCGGTCTCTGCGGCCTTGGTCAGGGTAAGGCGACCGCCTCTGCAACTGAGGCGCTGGCACGTAACCCGGGCGCACGTCCTGGAATCTTCATCTTCCTGATTCTCGGGCTGGCGTTTATCGAGTCGCTCGCGCTGTTCACGTTCGTCATCATCTTCCTGAAGGTCCAGCCGTAAGGTTTGCCTTTGGTGGTTTTGTGGCAAGGAAGGGCCTTCGCTGATTGCGGAGGCCCTTCTGTTTGGCGGAGGAAACTAGAGAACGGCGACGCGGTCGCGGCCCTGCTCCTTGGCGAGGTAGAGTGCGCGATCGCCACGGCGCAGGATCTCGAACCATGTGGTGTCGGTGGGGAGCATGGTGGAGACGCCGAAGCTGGCGGAGAGCCGGATCTCCTGGCTGAAGTGCTCGACCGTGAGGCGCGCGAGGCAAAGACGGAGATTCTCGGCGATCTCGGCGGCCCGGGCTTGGCCGGTACCGGGAAGGACGGCGACGAACTCTTCGCCGCCAAGACGTGCGACGTGGTCTACCTCGCGGAGATTGTCGCGAAGACAGCGCGCGGCATGGTGAAGGACGACATCTCCGCCGTCGTGGCCGTGTTCATCATTGATGGACTTAAAGCGGTCGAGGTCGAGGATGATGAGAGAAAGGGCGGAGCTCTGACGGCGGGCCTGTTCGATGGCAGTGGCACCGATCTGTTCGAGCGCGCGCCGGTTGAGCAGGCCCGTGAGAGAGTCGATCTGACTCTGCATCTCGAGCTCATGCTGGAGCTGCGCCATGGCGAGCCAGATGAAGCCGAGGCCAGTCATGACCGCGATGAGTATCGGGGCGAGGAAGGCGAAGATGCTGGTGCCCGCGGAGGTCAGAAGGCTGCGCGGATCGTGCAGGTGCGCCTCCCATGCTCGATAGATGTTGATCACCGAGTAGAGGGAGAAGAGATCGGACAGGCCGAGTCGCGGCATGTAGACCCGCAGTGGTCCGGGGCCGGAGAGCAGATGCACAATCAGGGAATATTGCGCGACGGCCAAGAGACTGATCCCGATGATCCGGGCGGAGACGTCGGGTCGCACGTAGCTGAAATAGAGGCTGATCGCCACGGTTGGAATGATGGAGGCAGGAAGAAGCCAACGCTGTGGCCGCCGCAGATGCAGAAGTTCTGCGATGCCCCAGTAGACAAAGACGTTAATGAGAACGAGCAGGCAGTTGGCAACGGTGATTGAGAAGAATTGGGGAATGTGGTCGTGCAGAGCTAGGAGTTCCATCCCGACTGCGGAGGTGGCATAGCCGTAGATCATGAATTTCACGCCGCGGAGGCCGGGCGTGCTGCGGTGAATCAGCAGCATGTAGAGGCAAAGGCAAGCGAAGATAGCAGCCGTGACGTGAATGGTGCGAAGGTCTATCAAGGGTGGTTCCTTCCACTACTCTTCTCGACGGAGTGGATCTAAGTACTGATACAGTCTGCACGTACAGCGCAAATTTACCTGGGAGCCGGCTTCCCCGAAGGATACACGCAGAGACGCAAGCTGTCCTCTGCGCCGTTCGGTCGAGCGGGGAATAAACCCAGATCAGCGGGCGTCGAAGTTCAGCTGGATGTGGCAGCCTTCGGGGTGGGCGGCGCACTCCTGACGTGCCTGTTCGATCAGGGTGGAGTGGCTGGCGTACTCGGCGAAGGAGACGGCGCCGCTCGGCAGGATGCCGAGGGTCAGGGTGGCGATAGCGGCCATGGCCACGCCGACGGCGGCCGGGACGCTGATGGGGCGAAGCTGGTCGAGTCGGGCGCTTTCGGTGCCGGGGCGGGTGTAGACGGCGGCCAGCAGGCGCAGGTAGTAGAAGCACGCAACACCGCTATTGAGCAGGCCGATGACCGCGAGCCATACATGGCCGCCGTGGATGGCCGCCGAGAAAACGTAGAACTTACCGAAGAAGCCGCCGGTAAAGGGAATCCCGATCAATGAAAGCAGGAAGAAGCTAAGCAGCGCGGCGAGATAGGGGCGCTTCTGGCCGAGGCCGGTGTAGTCGTCGATGGTGCGGGCACGTTCATCGTAACCGCTGATCTGGGTGATGATAGCGAAGGCCCCGACCTGCATGGCAGCGTAGGTGGCGGTGTAGAAGCAGGCAGCGGCAATGCCGTCGAAGGGGAAGGCGGTGAAGGCGACGAGGATGTAGCCGGCGTGGGCGATGCTGGAGTAGGCGAGCATGCGCTTGACGTCGCGCTGGAGGAGAGCGCCGAGGTTGCCGACGGTCATCGAAAGGGCGGCGAGGACCCACATCAGGATGGCCCAGCGGTGCTGCATCTGAGGGAAACCGGTGAAGGTTATGCGGAGCAGGACGGCGAAGGCCGCAGCCTTAGGCCCGGTAGACATGAGGCCGACAACGGGTGCGGGTGCGCCCTGGTAGACGTCCGGTGTCCAGACATGGAAGGGGGCGGCGGAGACCTTGAACCCCAGGCCGATCAGGATGAGGGCGAGGGCGGTGAAGGCGAGGTAAGGGGTGCCGGTGGTCTGGAGGCCGAGGGCGATGGCGTAGATGTCGGTCGAACCGGTGGCCCCGAAGGCGAGGGCGACGCCGTAGAGGAAGAAGGCGGTGGCGAAGGAGCCGAGCAGGAAGTACTTGATGGAGGACTCGGTGCCGGTTGCCTGGCCCTTGCGGAAGCCGCAGAGAATGTAGGTGGAGATGGATGAGATCTCGAGACCGATGAAGACCATGAGGAGTTCGACCGTGCAGGTCATGAGCATCATGCCGACGGCGCCGAAGCAGAGCAGGGCGAAGTACTCGCCGGCGTGGCTGGCGTTGCCTTCAAAGTAGTCGAGTGAGCTGAGAAGCGTGACGAGGACGATGGCGCCGATGACGTAGTGGAAGAGGACGGAAAAGGCGTCGACTTGGATGGTGTTGGAGAAGGCGTGGAGGGTAACGCCGAGAGAGACCTGATACCAGCTCCCGACCAGGGCGGCGACGGTGCCGGCGATGGCGATCCACCCGAGAGGTTTGCGGCTGGAGGCGGGCTTGAGGCAAGGCTCGGCCATCATAATGAGGACGCCGGTAAGCGTGAGGATGAGTTCGGGGAGGAGGGCCAGGACGTTAGTGAACATCTAGCGGACCTCCTTCGCGGGAACGACCCGAAAGTCCACATAGCAGGGATGGGTGGCGTCGCAGGGCGGAATCACGTGTCCGTTGAAGACGATCGCGCCGTTCGGCATTCGATGAAGCGAAGATGCGTTTGGGGCATTCGCTTCCGAGGAAGGTACAGTTTCAGCGGCAGCGAGTGCTGTGCCCGCGGTGTCGATCGCCCGCATCCAGATTGGGGACGCGACGCCCATGAGAAGCATGAGCGCGACCATGGGCCAGAGGGCCAGGTGCTCGCGGGCATCGAGGTCGGGCGCCGGGACATCTGCGGTGTTGTCGTTGAGGTCGCCATAGAAGACCCGCTGAATCATCCAGAGCATGTACGAGGCGGTAAAGATGACACCGGTGGTGGCGAGAACGGTCCAGCGGGTGTGGTGCGTGACGGCGGACTGCATGGCGCCGGTGAGCACGAGAAACTCGCCTACGAAGCCGTTGAGCATGGGAAGACCGATGACCGAGAGTGTGGTGATGACGAAGAGGGTCACCATCCAGGGGAGCTTTGCCGCGAGGCCGCCGTAGTCGCGCATGTCGTAGGTGCCGTAGCGCTCATACAGGACGCCGAGGAGCATGAAGAGCGCGCCGCCGCCGATGCCTTCGTTGAGGGTCGCGTAGATTCCGCCGTCCATGCCGGCGATGGTGAAGGTGAAGATGCCGAGGATCACGACGCTGACATGTCCAAGGGTGCCGTAGGCGGCCAGTTGCTTCAGGTCTTTCTGAACGAGTGCGATCAATGCGCCGTAGACGATGCCGATTGCTCCGAGCGCGATCATCAGAGGGGCGATCTCGCGGGACTGCTCGGGGAAGATGCTGAAGGAGAAGCGCAGGATGGAGTAGAGGCCGAGTTTTCCGGCGAGGACCATGACGGCGGCGGTGGGGGCCTCGGCGATGGCGTCCGAGAGCCAACCGTGGAGGGGGAAGACAGGGACCTTGACGGCGAAGGCAACGAGGAAGGCGAGCGAGGCCAGCCAAAGGGCGGCGGAGTTGCCTGAGATGCTGTGGGTAGCGGCAAGCTGGGCGAGGTCAGGGAGCTGGAAGGTGCCGGTGTGGGCATAGACCCAGAGCATGCCGACGAGCAGAATTGCCGATGGGATGAAGGTGTAGAGGAAGTACTTGATCGCGGCGCGACGACGGTTGACGGTGCGCCCGAAGGTGGCGATCAAAAGCGTCATTGGGACGAGGGACAGCTCCCAGAAGGCGTAGTAGAGGAAGAGGTCGAGCGAGACGAAGATGCCGAGCATCGCGACCTGCTGGAGCAGGAAGAGGGTGTAGAAGAGCTTCCTGCGCTCGCTGATGGTGTTCCAGGAGATGAGGACGCCCAGGGGGGCGAGGAAACCGGTGAGGACAACGAGCCACATCGAGAGGCCGTCGACGCCCAAGTGGTAGCGGATGGCGGGTGAGTTGATCCAGGAGAGGTCCTGGTCGAACTGAAACGTGCCGGCGGCGGCTGCGTAGTCGTAGCGGACGGGAAGATGCAGCGTAAGAACAAAAGTTACGAGGGTGACGGCGAGCGCACCCCACTGCATCAGCCTGCCCTTGTCGGGCAGCAAAGCCAGCAGGACCGCGCCAGCGAGAGGGACGAAGATGATGGCGGTCAGGATGGTGTGGTCGATGTTCATTAGTTCCTTTGGTGGAGCAAAAACCACGTGTTTCGTAAAGCAGGTGCGTGTTTCTTTAGTGCAGCCAGACAGAACGGCCGAAGATCATAACGAGCAGGACGGCTGCGGCCCCGAGAGCGAGCCAGCCGGCGTAGGAGCGGATGTTGCCTGATTGAACCCGGCGTACGAGTGAGCTGAGGCCTCGGGTGGTGGCGCCTGCAGCTGCGCCGGAGCCGTTGACGACGCCACCGTCGATGAGGCCGCCGAGGAAGAAACGGGCGAACATCAAGAGTGGCGTGACGATAAGCGCGCCGTAGATCTCGTCGACGTAGAACTTGTTTTGGACGAGGCGATAGAGGGCCGGGGCGCGTTCGGCGAGAGCGGCCGCGGTGCCGGGCTTCCTGTAGTAGAAGCTGTAGGCGATGCCGACTCCTGTGAGGGCGACCAGAACCGAGAGCAAGGCCAGGCCGAGCTCGAGGCCGTGGCTGGCTGTTGCGACTGTTGCTTCGGTAGCCGCGCCGCTTGTGAAGACTGGGTCAAGGAAGTGTCCGATTTCGTCGTGACCCCCCATGGCAGCCGGAACACCGACCCATCCGCCGATGAAGGAGAGAATGGCGAGAATGACGAGCGGGCCGAGCATGACCCAGGGGGATTCGTGGATGCCGTGCGCGTGGCCCTCTTCAGGATCGGCGACCATCACGGCGTGGCCGCCAGATTGGGTGTGGACAGCGGCCCCGTGATCATGGAGGTCGGTGTGTTCTTCGAAGTGCTCGGGTCCCCAGAAGGTCTTGAACCAGAGGCGGAACATGTAGAACGATGTCATGCCGGCCGTTACGAGGCCGATGAACCAGACGAGTTTGCCGATTGGGCCGTTTGAGACGAAGGCCTGGTAGAGGATCTCGTCCTTGGAGAAGAAAGCTGCCCAGGGAGGAATCCCGGAGATGGCGAAGACGCCCATCGTCATGGTCCAGAAGGTGATGGGAATGCGCTTGCGGAGGCCGCCCATCTTGCGCATGTCCTGCTCGCCCGAGAGCGAGTGGATGACCGAGCCCGCGGCGAGGAAGAGTAGCGCCTTGAAAAAGGCGTGAGTGAGCAGGTGGAAGATGCCGGCCGCGTAGGCCCCGACTCCACACGCGAGGAACATGTAGCCGAGCTGCGAGACGGTCGAATAGGCGAGGACGCGCTTGATGTCATGCTGCACCATGCCAAGGCATGCGGCAAACATGCAGGTAGCTGCGCCGATGATGGCGACGACGCCGAGGGCGTACGGGGAGCGTTCGAACAAGGTGTGACAACGCGCGACCATGTAGACGCCGGCCGTGACCATTGTGGCCGCGTGAATAAGCGCGGAGACCGGGGTCGGGCCCTCCATCGCGTCGGGGAGCCAGACGTAGAGCGGGAGTTGCGCGGACTTACCGACAGCACCGAGGACAAGCAGAAGGGCGATGGCGGTAAGGACTCCACCGTGCCACTCCGGGTTCACACTGATGGCGCTGAAGACGTGACTGAAGTCGAGTGAGCCGAACTCGCGGACGATGAGGAACATCGCGAGCAGGAAGCCGAAGTCGCCGATACGGTTGACGATGAAGGCCTTTTTGCCTGCGTTGGCGGCGGAGTCCTTCTTGAAGTAGAAGCCGATGAGCAGATAAGAGGCGAGACCGACACCCTCCCAGCCGACGAACATCAGTAGGAAGCTCTCAGCGAGGACAAGGACCAACATGAAGAACATGAAGAGGTTGAGATATGCGAAGAAGCGCCAGTAACCCTCTTCGTGGGCCATGTAGCCGACGGAGTAGATATGGATGAGGAAGCCAACGCCGGTCACGACGCCGAGCATGATGAGGGTGAGGTGGTCGACGGTGAAGGCGAAGTCGATCTGCAGGCCGGTGATCTGGATCCACGGCCGGCTGACGACCTGGATCATGTCGGGCGCACCTGCGGCCTTCATGACTGCCCACAGCCACGCGACGATGGCGGCTGGAATGGCGGTGCAGATTAAGGCAACGGCACTGACGAGGGCGCGGGGTAGTTTCCGGCCGATAGTCCCGTTGATAAGGAAGCCGGCGAAGGGAAGCAGCGGAATCAGCCAGAGGTAGTCCGAGATTTGAGAAGCAGGAGTCATAGAGGTCACGATTTCATCAGGTCGACCTGGTCGACGTTCAGCGTCTCACGCGTGCGGAAGATGGAGATGATAATGGCGAGTCCGACCGCGGCCTCGGCTGCGGCGACGACCATCACGAAGAAGACGAAGATTTGGCCGGAGACCTGGTGCCACATGTGCGCGAAGGCGACGAAGGTGAGGTTGACGGCGTTGAGCATCAGCTCAATCGACATGAAGACGGTAATGAGGTTGCGCTTGATCAGAAAAGCAGCGACTCCGATGGAGAAGAGCACAGCGGCGAGGACGAGGTAGGCGGCGATAGGGACCATTGCTAGACGCCTCTCTTCTTCTTCTTCTTGCGGGCAACGACAGCTGCCGCGAGACAGATTACCGCAGCGGCGGAGGCAGTAAAGACGGGAACGAAGTGATTTGGATCGATGCGCATGCTACTGTTCCTTTCGCGCGAGCACGACGGCTCCGAGGATCGCTACCAGAATGAGGATGGAGGTGACTTCGAAGGGGAGAAGGAGCTTGGTGAAGAGAAGGGCGCTGATCTCGGAGATATTGCTGGTGACATGATTGAGATAGCCGCCTATGTTCGTGCCGCCGAGGGCATGGCGCTCGGACAGGAAGACAAAGCTCAGCAAACAGAAGATGGCCGCGGCGCCCGGGAAGCCGACGATGTAAGCGGCACGGCTGCCTGTGGTGCGCTCCTCTTCGCCGGCGTTGAGCAGCATGATGACGAAGACGAAGAAGACCATGATGGCGCCGGAGTAGACGATGACCTGTGCGGCGGCGAGGAACTCGGCCCCGAGCGACCAGTACAGTACGGCGAGCGACATCATGACGACGACCAGCGACAGGGCGCTGTTGATGGGATGGCGCTGCAGGAGGAGGTTGAGTGCTCCTGCTACGGCCAGCGCGCCAAAGATGATAAAGAGTGCCAGTTGCATGATGTTCGGCTAGTTCTTTCGTGGGTCTGTTGTAGCTTCAAAATCATTTGACACGGAGCAGGACCGTTGTTGCGCTATCTGTTGATTGTAAAACAACTTGCTCCGCCGTTTCGCGAGACTAACTACGTAGTGCAATGACTAAGCTGGTGATGACAATGTTGGCCATGGCGACCGGCAGGAGAAACTTCCAGCCGAAGCTCATGAGCTGGTCATAACGGAAACGGGGCAGCGTGCCTCGCACCCAGATGTAGAGCAAAAGGAAGCCGAGAACTTTGACTACGAACCACAGGATCGGAAAGATGGCGGCGAGAACAGGGCCGCCGAAGTCGTCAGGGAGCAGATGACCCAGAGGGCTGGAGGCCCCGCCGAGGAAGAGCAGCGTGGCGACGCAGCTTACAGTGACCATGTTGGCGTACTCGGCCATGAAGAACATGGCAAACTTCATGGAGCTGTACTCAGTGTGATAGCCGGCGACCAGCTCGGACTCGGCCTCGGGCAGATCAAAAGGAGCGCGGTTGGTCTCGGCGTAGGCGGCCATCATGTAGATGAAGAAGGCGACGAAC
>Ga0210391_10004250_pt1 | contig 12004 bp, 9 predicted proteins | sample IncBWC12OmetaG_FD_160573 | JGI IMG/M metagenome (GOLD analysis project Ga0210391, IMG submission 160573) | Forest soil microbial communities from Barre Woods Harvard Forest LTER site, Petersham, Massachusetts, United States - Inc-BW-C-12-O ...
TTGGTAAGTCCCCGGCCCATATTGCCAAGGATGTCCCGGGCTTCGTCGCCAACCGGCTGCAGCACGCTCTATGGCGGGAGGCCATCGCGATGGTGGCCGAGGGAGTCTGCGATGCGGCGACGCTCGATGCCTGCGTGAAAAACAGCTTCGGGCTGCGCCTCGCTGTGCTCGGGCCACTGGAAAACGCGGACCTCGTAGGCCTGGATCTGACCCTGGACATACACCGGACGATCATTCCGGAACTCAACCGCGATTCGGGGCCGAACCCCTTGCTCGAGGAGCGGGTGGCGGCAGGAGAACTGGGATTCAAGTCCGGCGTCGGATTTCGCAGCTGGTCGCCACAGGAAATGGACGACCTGCGGCGGCGCCTGAAGGCCCATCTGCTGCGGGCGCAGCGACAGGGGCCGCCCGAGTGAACCGCCCACCGCGAAACGTACTGACACGACGCCGGGAAAACCTCATCGTTGCCGTACTGGCGCTGGGTTTCGGATTGGTGGGTATCGATCGTTTCCTCATCACCACCCTCTTCCCGGTCATCGCCCGCGACCTGCATCTGGATTACGGGGACATCGGCGTCATCACCGGAGCGCTCGCGATCGCCTGGGGCATCGCCGCGCTGTTCGTGGGGAATTTATCGGACCGCATCGGTCGGCGTCGCGTATTGACCGTCTCTCTGGTCGTATTCTCACTGTTGATCGGCGCGAGCGGCCTGGCCACCGGCTTGATCGGCCTCATCGCGGTGCGCCTGGTGATGGGAATCGCTGACGGCGCCTACACACCGGCCAGCATCGCCGGATCGCTGGATGCCTCCGGACCGGGACGCCGCGGGTTCAACATCGGTATTCAGCAGATGATGCTGCCCTTGTTCGGACTCGGTCTTGCGCCCCTCATCGTGGCCGAAGCGCTGCGCTTCATCGATTGGCGCTGGATCTTCCTGGTGTTCGTGCCGCCCGGTCTGGCCGTGGCGCGCGCGGTGTGGCTGATGGTTCCGGACGCGAACGGCTCGCCCGGGGCCTCCCGAAAGCCGGTAGATGAAGGCCAGGTCCCGGCCGTTCTCGCAGCCTGGAAAGCCGTCCTCGGATTCCCGAACGTGCGGGTGGCGGCGCTTCTCATGCTGTGCTGGCTCACCTGTCTGATCACCACCAGTGCCTTCCTGCCCAACTACCTCGTCGACTATCTGAAGCTGCCACTGCCGCAGATGGGCACGGTGATGTCCGCCATCGGCCTGGGGGCGACGGTGGGGACTTTTCTCCTGGCTTCGCTGTCGGACCGGCTGGGACGCAAGCCGGTGCTGGCCTTATCCGCAGCAGGCGCCCTGCTCTCCCTAGTGCTGCTGGCCAATACCGGCGCACACGTCGGCGCGTTGTTCGCGGGGCTCTTCTTCGTGCATTTCTTCAACAATGCGCTCATCACGCTCACCGTGGGACCCCTGTGTTCGGAGGCGGTCCCCGCGGGGCTCACGGCGACCGCCTCGGGCTTGGTGATTGCCGTCGGGGAACTGTTTGGCGGTGGAATCGCCCCCGTGCTCGTCGGCCACCTCGCGCAGCGACTGGGGGTTGAGCAGATTCTAAAGCTACCGATCGTGATGCTCGGCGTCGGCCTGCTGCTGTGCATGGCGATCCAGGGCCCCACGACCCGCATGCCCGCCATACTGAGGAAGTCCGCGCCATGAGCAACCAGAAAGTGATCATCTCATGTGCGATCACGGGCGCAATGCACACACCGACGATGTCGGACGCGCTGCCCATCACCCCGGAGGAGATTGCCGCGCAATCGCTTGAAGCGGCCGCCGCGGGGGCCGCCATCATCCATCTGCACGCGCGCAAGCCCGAGGATGGTGAGCCGACCGGCAATCCGGATGTCTTTGCACAGTTTCTGCCCGAGATCCATCGCCGCACCGAAGCGGTGATCAATCTTACCACCGGCGGCAGTCCGACGATGTCGGTCGCCGACCGTCTCGCCGCGGCGATCCGCTTCAAACCGGAGATGTGTTCGCTCAACATGGGATCGATGAATTTCGCAATCTTCCCGGCGGCAAATCGCATTCAGCGCTGGAAGTATGCGTGGGAAGAACCCTACGTTCGCAACAGCGACGACTTCATCTTCCGGAATACCTTCCGCGACATCGCCTACATCCTTCAGACCATGTCGGACTCCGGCACGAAGTTCGAACACGAATGCTACGATGTCGGGCACCTGTACAGCCTCGCGCACTTCATCGAGCGTGGACTGGTCAGGCCGCCATTCTTTGTACAGCTCATCTTCGGAATTCTGGGCGGAATCGGGGCGGATCTGGACAACCTCCTGTTCATGAAGCGCACCGCTGACCGGCTGTTCGGCCCTGCGAACTTCCAGTGGTCGGTGCTCGCCGCCGGACGCCATCAGATGTCCTTCCTGACCCAGGCGGCGCTCCTCGGCGGCAATGTCCGGGTCGGTCTTGAGGACAGTCTTTTCATCGAGCGTGGTAGGCTTGCGGCATCGAACGCCGAGCAGGTACACAAGATTCGCCGCATACTTGCCGAGATGGGCTGCGAGCCGGCGACACCCGCCGAGGCGCGAGCAATGCTCGGGCTTAAGGGCCGGCAGGACGTGAAGTATTAGCATGGCGGCGCGGATCATTTATGTGGGGGCACCCGAAGCGGACGCGCAAGTCTTCGATGCGCGCGCTCGAAGGGATTTTCCGGGAATTTCGCTCTTGGCCACGAACGATCGGACCGAAGCGCTGCGCCATCTCGAGGGCGCCGAAGCCATCATCGGCCATCATTTCCAGTTTGATGAGGCGATGCTGTCGGCCGCACCGCAATTGCGCTGGATTCAGTCTCTGACCACCGGCACGGATGCCATCCTCAAGCTGCGTGCGCTGCGTCCGCAGACCACCGTGACCTCTACCCGCGGCATGCACGGTCCGCAGATGTCGGAGCTGGTGTTCCTGCAAATGCTCGCGCTCTGCCGCGATTTCCCCCAGATGCAGCGCAATCAGGCAGCGCACCTGTGGAAGCGTTGGCCGCAGCCTCTGCTGTGGGGCAAGACCATCGTCATCGTCGGTGTCGGCGCCATCGCCGAAGCCCTGGCGCCGCGCTGCAAGGCCTTCGGCATGACCGTCTACGGGGTCTCGGGCACCCCACGGGTGAGCGCGGGCTTCGACAAAATCTTTGCCCGCGCTGAACTACGACACGGCGCGGCTCTGGCCGATTTCCTGGTGCTCATCGTGCCGCACTCGGCTCAAACCGAAAACCTGATCGACGCCTCGGTGCTCGAAGCCATGCGGCCCACCGCCTTTCTGATCAATGTTGCCCGCGGCGGTGTTCTTGATGAGAGCGCGTTGATGCGCGCGCTGCACGAGCAGCGGCTCGCCGGCGCCGCCCTGGATGTATTTCGCGAACAACCACTGCCACCGCACCACCCGCTCTGGGGCGAGCCGCGGATCATCGTCACGCCCCTGGTCGGGGGCATGAGCGACATATACCTGGATCAGGCTTATCCCATCGTGCGGGTGAATCTGGAGCGATTCCTCGCCGGCGAGACGGCCCGCATGATGAACATCGTTCCGCACTGAGCGCCCATGAACCGCGAACCCCCCATGCAGTTGAGCCACGCCCGCGCGGTCAACGCCGTCTCCCTCGAGGAGCTCGAACGCCGCTGGGGCCTGATCCGCGCCCGAATGCGGGAGCTCGATATCGACGCGCTGGTGCTGCAGAACTCCAGCGACTGGGTGGGTGGATATATCCGCTGGTTCAGTAACCAGCCTGCCACCAATGGCTACCCCACCAGCCTCGTCTTCCCGCGCGAGACGGGTATGGCACTCATCGAGCAGGGTCCGTTCGGAGGGTTGAGGGAATCGAGTGACACCGAGTTGCGCGCCACGGGCATCGCACGTCGGCTGACGACACCGAGCTACCCCTCCGTTGGCTACACCGGCGCCTACGATGCCGATCTCGTGGCCGCCGAATTGCGACGGCTCGACGCGCAGCGCGTGGGCTTCGTGGCTCCGGCAGCGATGTATCACAGCTTTGGACAGCGGTTACGGGAGCTACTGCCGACTTCAGGGGTGGTCGATGCCACGGACCTCGTCGATCGCATCAAGGCCATCAAGAGTGCGGAGGAACGCGAGCTGATTCGCCGGGTCGCCGCCATGCAGGACCAGGTAATGCAGCAGGTCCTGCAGTTCGTGCGCCCGGGATTGAAGGACTTCGAGATCGCGGCCTATGCGCAATACCAAGCGCAGCAACTGGGGAGCGAACAGGGAATCTACCTGTGCTCCTCCGCCGCGCAGGGGCAGGCAGCCAACTTTCGCCCGCGTTCCATGCAGGGCCGGACCCTGCGGGCGGGCGATGTGTTTTCGCTGCTCATCGAAAACAACGGCGCAGGCGGCTTCTATACGGAGATGTCGCGCCTGATGGTTCTTGGAAAAGTGCCGCAGGAACTCGCCGATGCACACGCCGCCGTCCTCGACGCGCAGCGCTATGCGCTGTCACTGCTCAAGCCGGGGGCACGCTGCGCCGAGATCTACGCACAGCACAATGCCTACCTGCGCGAGCGCGGTCTGCCGCAGGAGCAGCGCGTCAGCATGCACGGCATGGGATATGACATGGTCGAACGCCCCCTGATCCGCAGCGATGAGGACATGCAGATCGAGGAGCACATGGCCGTTGTTTGCCATCCCGGGATCCTGAACGAACGGATTTTCGTCCACAACACTGAGATTCATCTGATCGAGGCTCAGGGGTGCTCACCGAGTCTGCACCGCACGCCGAAACAGATATTCGAGATCTCCTGATGGTTCAAGTCATCGCCAGAGCCGCCAACGTGCTGCGCGCCCTCGAGGGCGAGAGCAATGGGCTGAGCCTTGGACAGATCGCGCAGCGGGTTGGCCTGGCGCGCTCCACCGTGCAGAGAATCGTCGACGCCCTGAGCGAGGAGCATTTCCTGATTGCCGCATCGCCTACGGCTGGAGTTCGGCTCGGGCCGGCGTTGATCAGATTGGCGGCCTCCGCCCACGTTGAGTTCGATCTGATCACACGTCCGCTGCTCGCGCAGTTGTCGCAGAAGGTCGGCGAAACGGTGGATCTGTCGGTATTGAAAGGCGCCGTCGCGGTATTCACCGACCAGGTGCAGGGAGCGCACCGGCTGCGCGCGGTGTCCGCCGTCGGGGAGACTTTTCCGCTGCACTGCTCCGCGAACGGCAAGGCCCTGCTGAGCGTTGTGGATGAGCAAAAGCTCGAGCGGCTGCTGCGCGGCCCGCTCACACGCTTGACGGCGAAGACCATCGTGCAGCGTACTGAGTTGCTGAAGGCCATCGACGCCGTGCGGCGCAGCGGCGTCGCCTACGATCTCGAGGAGCATACCGAAGGGATCTGTGCCGTCGGTACCGCATTTGTGGATCCCATCGGCCGCGCGGTGGCGCTATCGATTCCTGTGCCCACCACTCGCTTCAGGAACAAACGGCTCAAGGCGCTGCTCACCGAGGAAATTCTGCTGACGCGCAGCAAAATGGTCGAATCCCTCGGTGCCTCCGTAAATCAGGGCGTCAACGGCTCGCCGCCGTGATCACGGCGGCGGCGCGGCTTCCTGTGGGGGCGGTTCACCGGGGGCGCGGCCGATGGGCCGACCGTCGGCGGTGATGACCAGCATCATCAGGCCACCGCTGCGGCCATCCCGCAAGGGGTGATAGCGCACCTTGATCTTGTCGCCGGGTTTGACGGCGGTCTTCTTCCAACCCCTGCGGGTCATCTCCCCGACACTGTTCATCTCGAATCCATAGCTCGTCTGCGCGCCTGCCGAGGCCGGGACCTGCAGAAACAGCCAGCAATGTGGATTGCTCCATTCCATCTGGGCGACCGTGCCGTCGATCTCAACGGTCTTGGCCATGTCGTACAGCCCAAAGGAGTGATGGGCGAATACGGGTGCTATGCCGGTGACACCCCCCAGCGCCGCGATGAGCGCGGCGCGAATCGATTGCCTCAGATTCATTTGGGTTGCTCCGCCTTCGGCGCATTGAAGTCGATATCAAGCAACGTCGAATTTCCCTTCTTGACGCGGTCGCCTGCAGTGCAGCGCTCATAGTCGATCGGCGGCCCGTCTTCCCGCACATACCAGCGGGTATAGGCCCAGGGCTCGGTGAACAGCTCCGGGTCGTCGACCACCGTATCAATCCGCATGCGACTGCCAACGCGCGTAATGCGCTCGGAAACGTGAGTCTTCTCAGTCACACGCTGCCCGATGAACAACTGTGCCTCGGGGAAGATATTGATGGTATCGACCACCAGGGTCTTCCCTTCCCAATGGCCGATGGAGTCGCCGCTGAAGCTCGGGTTGACCTCATCATCGGGCACGTGAGGTCGCCCGTCGGTCCATATTCTGCGGATTTCGGAATCCTCCAGCAGAATGGTGACGCGACCCGGCGAGAACAGGTACTCATGTGCGACCGGCTGCATGTTAGAGGGTGTGCCGTTGGGCAGGCACAGGCCGCTGTTGCTGAGAGGAATATTGTCGCGCCCTCGTTCACCGCGGACAGCGGCCATGCGCTCGTCCCGCATCGCTGCGTATTTGGGCTTCAGCGGCACGCCGTAGCCGAATACGCCCCCGGCTGCCGAGGGTGGGGGCGGCTGCCCGGCGGGTGTCGACTTCGGTGGCGGCGGTGGCGCGGGGGCCCACACCCCCGACCAATCCGGTAACTGCTTCAGCGCATCCCAATCCACACTCGACCCGGCGGCCTGAACGCTGCGCGCCGGTCCGGCCATCAGGGCCAGCAACCCGCAGATGGTCACGACAACGCGCAGCCTTTTGGCCAGCGAAGTCACAGCCACGGCATCCACTGATTTCACGTTGCCATCCGTTCGTTGCGATGGCGCCATAGTATCGGGGTCGTATCCGCGCGGAATTCGCTTTTGCGGATTCGTCCATTCGGTGCCGCCGAACGATGCTTCCCCGTAGTGAATTGTCAGTGAGCGTCGGCTGTGAGCCTCGAGGTCAGGATTCGGACGGGGCCGAGCAGCCCCGATTCGAGCAGCGGTGAATCCGCCCGGTAGGGATCGAGCGTCGCGAAGGTGATCTTCGAGGCGCCCGGCTGTTTGTCGCCGATCATCCGGTTGGGCCACAGGTTCGTTACACGAATCTCGAGATCGTTGCTGCCGACTCTGAGCGCATCGGTGAGGTCGATGCTATACGGCGCTTTCCACAGGACGCCCGCCGAACGGCCATTCACGACGATTTCAGCCACGCTCTTGACGGCCCCGAGATCCAGATTGACTCGCGAGCCCGCCGTGAGCCAGCCGGGCCGAACATTGAGGGTCCGATGATAGGTTGCCGTGCCGGAGAAATAGCGGATACCGGTGTCCGCGTTCGTCGTCCACGAGGCCAGTTGGGTGAGGACTGCCGAGGCAGGCGCGCCGCGACCCGCCTGGAAGGTCAGCGGCCAGGGACCCTCGAGCGTTGCGACGACATCGCGAGTCGGAATCGGCACTCGACGTTCGGCGACTGTGGTCGCCTGGCGGAAGACGACAAATACCGCATCCTGCGCTTCGAGCGGCAGCGTCACGACGGTGCGGCCCGCTTCGGTGCGATAGCTCGCGGGGGTGCGGCGACCCGTATCCGCATGCCACAGTTCGGGTACCCTGCCGGCAACGCGGAAACTTGCCTCGACGTTGACCGCGGCGGCCTTGCGGTTGCTGATGTAGTACAGATCGCCATCATCGAGTCGCCGGTGCACGTAGACCAGTTCCGTCTGCGATGCCGGAGCCGAATAGGAAAAGTCCGGCGCAATGCCCAACCTGGTCATCGCATCGGCGAGCGTCGCGGCCTGAATGACCTGGCCCATTCCGTACTTGTGGCTGCCTGAGACATTCCCGGCACCCCAGACCGCATCCGCAAGGCGGTGGAATTCGGCCGCATCATCCGCGAGGCTCGGTGTGTTCTGCGGCTTCTCGCCGAAGACCGTCGCGCCATCCTGCACCAGCGCGGCAATGCGCCGCAGTACCTCCAGCGACATCCACCGCGTGCGTGGATCGAGCGCGAGCACGCGGTAATGCATGCCACTGGCGGTCGTGAGGGCGCCTTCCTGCACCTGCAACACCGTCAAGGCGTGAGGGTTCGCGAAATCATACGCATAGCCTTTTGGCACCGGCGGCAGACCGGTGCCATACAGGGACGTGATGTTTGCATCCTCCCCGTAGTAGTAGAGGACGTCCGCGACGAAATGCCCCTGCTGCAGGAGGTACGCACCGCGCGCCAGATAGGTGATCCAGGCTCCGGCCTGTTCCGCCCAGGTCTCCTGTCGCGTGAAGTACTGCCCAAAAGGTCCGAGCGTGAAGCCTGGTGCCTTGTCATCGAGCGGCTGGTGGACGGAGGTATGGATGACGAAGCGATTCAGGCCGTTCGACAGCATGCGATCAGCTGTGGCCTTGAGATCCGCGGGCGCATAGGCAAAGGCGGGACCTGAAGTCGTCAGTGATTCCGCCGCGACCAGATTCTGGCCGTAAAGATGCGCCACGGAGGCCGACTCACGCACATCGGCGTCATAGCCTGCCGTCGGGTTGTTGCCGCTGACCCAGGTCGCGCTCATCGGCACTGTGGCGGTGCGCTTGGCGTCCATGCCGTCGCCGATGAACGCACGTCCGGACTCGTGCGATTCGACATAGTGGACCATGCCGCGTGATTTCAGGATGGTATCGAGCTGCGCATAGTGGTTTTCGGTCAGCAACTCGCCGAGGGTGCGGCGGAAGTCCCATAAAAAGGCGTCGCTGGCGGCAGCACTGTCGACGACGCGGCCGGTGAGTACCGGCAACCAGCGCGTCAGCGCGTAGCCGCGGCGCGCCTGGAACTGCTGGGGAAGGGCCTCCGTCCAGTTTTGCGCACCCGCTTCCCAGCTGTCGTTCACCATGCCATGTAAGCCCCGCGCCCCCATGAGATCCGGCCCAAGGAAGGCCGCATAGCGATCCAGATAGCTCTCCAGGTAGGCCTTGACGTGGTCGCGGTTGAGCTTGTCGACCTCCAGGCCAGTGCCTTCCGGTGAGGCCGGATGGTTGGTTATACCGATCAGGGAATAGCCCAATCGCAACACCATCCACTCCCCTTTCGGCGCCGTCCAATCGAGCGACCCATCGGCGTGCACCCGCGAAGTCAGATCAACGACCGAGGCCCCTGCAATGACATCCGCCGCGCTCGCGTTGGGGGTCGGTGACATTTCAAGACCGGTGCCAATGAAAAAGGCCGCCTTTTCCTCTGCGCGGTTGATGCGCGGCGCCAGGTGCAGTGCGGCTTCCGTGAGGATCTGTTCCGAGGCGATGGGAACGATCAGTCCCGGAAGGTCAAAGGGCTGCTTCGTGATCGGCGGGGTCGGCAGCTGCAGGCGAAAATAGCGTGCGGTAACCGGATCGAAGGCGATCGTGCGCTGCCCGACCGCCGAGTTGTTCAGACTTGCGATGTTGCGGTAGTTGGCCCCATCGTCGCTCGCCTGCAGTACGGCCTGAAGGGCCGAGGTATCGATCAGAAAGTCCAACTGCGGCGTTCCGCCGAACGCAAGCGTCAGGCCGCGAATGGCCCTGGGCCGACCCAGATCCCAACGCAGCCATGCGGGTGTCCCATCTTTCGGAAACGGCAGCGCCACGCCCTTCGTCAGATGACCATCGCTGAGCAGCGTGGCATCGAGGGGGCCGGCGCTCGACGTGACGGTGGCCTGCAGTGTCGCGGCGTCCACGGCCGGCACGGCGAAGGCAATGACGGCGACATCGCGATAGAAATTCGCCGCGGGCGAGGCAACATCGTCGGTGATTCCGGCGCCCAGAGGCTGGTCCTGATAGCGCCCGGCGTTGGTCGGCGGCGACGGCAGCGGTCCCTGGAAGTGCTGTCCGCCGCTCAGGCGGGTCTCGGACCACACGAGCTTCTTCATCGCCTGCTCGGGTTTGACCCAGGGACCCCCCGACTCGCTCCACCCCGGCGATCCGGCGATGCTCATTTCCAGCCCCAGGTGGTCGGCCGTCTGCACCGCATGCCTGAATGCATCACGCCAAGGCGGCGTCATGAATACCAGCCGCTCCTTGACGATCTGCGGCGTGCCCAGTGCGGCGTCGAAGTTCTGGAAGCCGCCGATCCCGATGCGGTGCATCCACTCCAGGTCGTGCGTGATGCCCTCCTGGGTGATATTGCCGTTCATCCAATGCCACCACACAAAGGGCTTGGCGCTGGCGGGCGGTGCAGCGAAGCCGTCTGCCAATGCGTCCGCGGCAACGGCATGGGAAGCGACCCATGTGCACGCTACGGCCATTGCCGCCGTCAGAAACGTGCTCCGGATGGCTTTCGGAAAATGACCGTTCAAAACGCTGCCCCGCGTATTAGATCGATCAAAGCTACCGCATCTCCTGGCGGCTCGTCTGCTCGCCACGCGACGTGCCGGTCCGGCCGGCTCAAGATCAGTCGATGGCGATAGGCGTCCGGGATCTCACCCGGATCGATATCAAGGAGCGCCAGCGGCACGCCCGCATGAGCGGCCACTCCCCGCAGGCCGACCACATTCACTGTCGGGTCGAATCGCAACAGCGTATAGCCGGGCGCCAAGGCGTCGTAGAGCGAACGTCCATCACGCAGCCAAAAGTGCGGCAGGCGACATCCGGGCACGGTGGAGGGGGTGTAGTCGTACATGGAATACGATGGCGCCTGCTCCGCATCATAGGCGATGATCGGCGAACGATCGTAAAAGTAACCGTAGTTCAGTCCCGCGCAGGCGAATTGCTGCACATGCAGCTGGTAGGCTTGCGCGCCGACCCGCCCTCGGGCCGCCTCGCCCTCGGCAGTATCGTCCTTGAGTTCAGGCGGTACCTGGGTGCGTTCGCGAATGGCGCCTTCGGCGTGTTTCATCGCGAGGCGCGAGACCTGCTCGGTGATCGGCTGGCGCTCCAATTCATGGGCCCGCAAAATCCCTTCCGGCGCCCAGCCTTTCAGGTGTGCCGCCAACATCCACGACAGATTCATCGCATCCGCGATACCCGCGTTCATGCCATAGCCGGCATAGGGCACCCAGATGTGTGCAGCGTCCCCACAGATGAAAGCGCGGCCGTCCCTGAAACGATCGGCGACCAACCGCCGTCCGACCCAGTCCTCCTTGCCGAGCAGCGTGTACTCGAACTGCGGCCCCACTCCGAGCAGGGTGCGGATGCACGCGTCCCGGTCGACGGCATCGAAGTCGGCCTCCTGAGGCAGCAGATAGTTGTGAATCAGCCATGTTTCCCGACCGTCGATCGCGACCAGATTACCCGCACGCTGCGGGTTGTAGAGGTAGCTCATCCACGCATCCGGTTTCGTGACCCGGTTGATCAGATCCGGCGCGCGAATGTAGCTCGATTGCACCCGTTGAATGACCTCATCCCCGGTCAACCTGGCTCCGATCGCACGGCGGACGAGCGATCGACCCCCCTCGCAACCGATGAGGTAGGCGGCTCGGACGGTCAATTCCCGGTCGGTGTCCAGGTCGCGAGCGTGCGCGGTCACGCCCCGTGCATCCTGCTCGAAGTGGATGAATTCGGTTCGGTTGAGGACCCTGATACCAGGCGCCGCCGCGGCGTTTGCGGCCAGAACGGGCTCGAGAAAGATCTGATTGATTCGATGCGGGGGTTCGGGTGTCTGCCACCAGCCGTCGGGCCCGGAAGTATCCGTAAAGCGATCCCGTCTGCAGGGGATGTGGATGCGGGTCAGCTCATAGCCGGTGGCGCGCGTCCTCAGTACCACATCGTTGGGATATTCATCCGGCAGCCCCGCCGCACGCACCGCTTCGGCGAAGCCCAGGTGGCGAAACGTCTCCATGGTTCGGGAGGAGACATGATTGCATTTCACGCTCGGCGGCTCGCCGGCGCGGCGCCGCTCGATGACCAGGGACTCCACTCCCCGTTGTGCAAGGTCCATCGACAGGCACAGGCCGACAGGTCCGCCGCCGACGATCAGGACCTGAACCTCGCATGTGTTGCTCACATCGGGCTAGTCCAGATGAGTGTAACGGTGGAACAACCACACCAGC
>Ga0210391_10004254_pt1 | contig 11994 bp, 9 predicted proteins | sample IncBWC12OmetaG_FD_160573 | JGI IMG/M metagenome (GOLD analysis project Ga0210391, IMG submission 160573) | Forest soil microbial communities from Barre Woods Harvard Forest LTER site, Petersham, Massachusetts, United States - Inc-BW-C-12-O ...
TGCGCGATATGGTACAGGTGAGTCGCCAGCGGGGCATCGTGAATCAAAACTGATTGTTCGCACCGGAAGCAGCATGCGATCCCGAAAAGGTTTTCGATTTCGCTGGCATAGAGCCGCAAAGCCGACATCAAACCGTGAGCATCGGAAACCACGGGCAGCAGGCCCCGCGCCAGTTCCCTGGTCTTCTGGATTGCATCGTTAACTAACTGCACGATCTTGGCCGCGTCCGCCGCCTCCGGACTCTGGCTTTCCGCCAGCCTCCGCTCCTGCACTTTGGTCAGAAATGCAATGCCGGTCAAGTGCTGCCCCAAGCCGTCGTGCAAGTCTTGCCCGATTCTACGCTGCTCCCTTTCGCTGATATCCAGCACGGTCTTTTCCAGCCGCTTGCGCTCGCTGATGTCGCGAATCGCGCTCGAAACCAGCACTCCCTCTTCAGTTTCTAAAGGACTGAGGCTGATCTCTACGGGAAACTCATGCCCATCTTTGTGCAAAGCATAAAGTTCCAGACCCGCACCCATCGGTCTCACACGCGGCTCCGCGAAAAACTTTGCCCGATCCGCAGGATGGTTCTTTCGCAATCGTTTCGGTACCAGCTTTTCGATTTCTTCTCCCAGCAATTCCTGCCGCGGATAACCAAACAGTTTTTCCACTTGTGCGTTCACCAGAACAATTTTTCCCTTCTGGTTCACCACCACCACTGCGTCGGGCGCCGCTTCCAGCAAGCCTCGAAACCGTACCTGCGCCTGCTTCTGTGCGGTCACGTCAATTCCCGACGCGATCACGTACATCGGCATCTGTTTGGCGGCGGGCAGCACCCCAGCCGACCAGGAGATCGTCCGTTGGCTTCCGTCCCGAGCCACCCACGAACTCTCATACTCGGCCCGTGACTGGCTGTCGCAAGTCTGCTGGAACGTAGTCCGAAACTGTTCTTTTTCCTCCGGCGCTACAAACAGATCCCAAACGTGCTGACCGCGGGCCTGTTCAATGTTCAGCCCGGTCATCTCCTCGCACGCGCGATTCAAGCGGACGATGCGCCCTTCGCGATCCAGCACAACCACCAAAGCCCCGACCGTGTCGAGGATTCCCGACACCACGCTCCGTTCATCCTCCAGCGCCTCTTCGGTGCGCTTCAGGTCGGTGATGTCAAACGCAAGTCCGTGAATAAACCACGGCCGCCCTTCCGCGTTGCGAATCATCCGAGCTTCGCAGTGAAACCACAACACGCGTCCGTCGCGCGCGAGCACGCGGTAGGCAGACCGCAACGGTTTGCCCGAAAGAAACATCTCCGCCGCTTCCATGCTCCAACGGCCCTTGTCTTCGGGATGAACCTGCCGGTACCACAACACCGGATCCTCGAGCCATTCGGCTTGCGAAAACCCCAGCGTCGCTTCGATCTGCGGGCTCACATACGCCTCGCCGATGCCGCGATCGAGGTAGGCCATAAACACGACCGCCGGTAGTTGCTCGACCAATGCTCGATACTTGGCTTCCAGATTCGGCAGGTGCGCTTCCGATACGCGAGCTTGATCAAAGCCCTGCACCAAATGATGCACTGCCCCTAAAGATCTGGCGACATCCTTGTCGTTCAAATATGTGCTGGCGAGATCATTTAAGATCGCTTCCGCGGCTTCCGCGCTGAGCGCCTGCTCCCGTGCGGCCGGAGAAACAGTCTCCCTCTGGGCGCGATCGTCAGCTTTCCAGGAAGTACTCATCGAACGATTCTCCGAATCTCACCTACACCTTACAGGGACCGTGTGATCTTCCGGTTTCTCCAACTCGGTTCTTTATTCAGAGACGCCTGCGTGAACCGGCGCAGCGCATGAATCGCCCGGCCGTACGTCTGCACTGCCTGCGCCGACAGCAACGATCCCGGCGGCTGATTCATAAACGGCATGAATTTATCGGGAAAGCCCGGCATCGTGCATCCAATGCAAATGCCGCCCACGTTCGGGCAACCGCCAATCCCGCCCATCCATCCCCGCTTGCCCACGTTGCACTGCACTACCGGGCCCCAGCATCCCAGCTTCACAATGCACCGGGGAGATCCATATTCTTCGGCGAACTCGCCCTGCTCGTAATATCCGCCGCGATCGCATCCCTCATGCAACGTGCTGCCAAACAGCCACGTCGGACGCAGGGCCTCATCGAGCGGAATCATCGGCGCGCGCCCGCTCGCTAGGTACAGAAGATAGAGAATCGTCTCCATCATGTTGTCCGGCTGCGCCGGGCACCCCGGAACACACACGACCGGGATCCCTGCCGTCGATTTCCACTCCCAGCCCAGATAGTCCGGCAGGCCCATGCAGCCGGTGGGATTTCCTTCCATGGCATGAATCCCCCCGTAGGTCGCGCACGTCCCCGCCGCCATAATGGCCCAGGCCTTGGGTGCCAGCCGATCGATCCAATCGCACGTCGTAATCGGCTGGCCGGTCAGCGGATCGGTTCCAAACGACGCCCAGTATCCTTCGGCCTTATTGTTTTCGTTCGGAATGGAGCCTTCAACCACCAGGATGAACGGCCTCCCCAATTTCCCCTCGGCCGCTTCACGAAAGGGCCGGACGAACTCGTCTCCGTTTTCGTACGCTAGAAAAGGACTGTAGAACCTGACTTTCGGAGTCCAGGGCAGGGCGCCCGTCACAACATCTTCAATGCTCGGCTGCGTGGCCCCGGTCATCGCAATGGTGTCCCCGTCGCAGCCCAGTCCCGCCGTCATCCACAGGATGTCAATTTCCTCGATCGTCGCGCTGGTGGTGATCTTTCCGGTTCGACTTACCTCGGAGTACTCCATCAAAATCTCTCCCCGGCGCACGCCCGCCGGCGCGTGCGTATTCTAGCTTATTTCGAACTCATCAGCGCTCGATCGGCAACCCGCGGGCGCACGCGCGCGGCTCTATACCCTTGTCTATTTATCATTTCCTCAATAGCCCATCCGAGCCATTCCCATCCGCTACCTCAATCGGTAGTCTGTTCATGAGCAGACTTCGGGGGAGGGCTGTTCGACAGACGTCCCATGACTCTTTGAGTCTGGGACGTTTTGTTTTCTATGAGAATTTGCCTTTTGAATGAGAATTGCCGGTCAGTGGCCGTTGGAATCTGGTGGCGGCGGTAGGACTCGAACCTACGACCTACGGATTATGAGACCGTCGCTCTAACCACCTGAGCTACGCCGCCACTGCCTGCAATCGGGAAGAATGCGCGAAAGGAACCTTGCCGCCGGTATGCCACCGGCACTTGCAACATGGGAGCAACGACGCATCGCTCCGCTGCGCCCAATCTATAATCCCCAAGTGGTTAATTCTAAGAGCGCCCGCGAAATAGGTCAAACACATCCAACCCAGATATGCTGGGCGCCCAGATATACTCCGCCCAGTGTTCATCGGGTTACAGCCTCCTCGTCAACACAGCCGGAAGCGCGGAGCACCAGCATTCGCAAGTACACAATCTTGCTGAACTTCAATTCACCGTCACGACCCCGACAATGACCGGAACCTCCATGAAAGCGATCGCCGTCATCCCTGCCCGGCTAGCCTCGACACGTCTGTCCCGCAAGATGCTACGCGAAATCGCCGGCAAACCGCTGATCGGCGTGGTCTACGAAGCTGTGCGCTCGTCGCCCCTGCTCGCCGACGTCCTCGTCGCCACTGACTCCAATGAAATCCTGCAAGTCTGCCGGGAACATGGCTGGAAGGCCGCGATGACTTCGTCCTCGCACCGCAGTGGCACCGAGCGGGTGCACGAAATTTCCTGTCGCACGGCGGCTGACATCTACATCAACGTCCAGGGTGACGAGCCTCTCACGCAGCCAGAACAAATCGCGACGCTACTGCAGGTCATGGAGAATCCGGCTGCGCAAGTCGGAACCCTGATGACCCCGGCAGCCGAGATCGACATCCCGAACCCCAATGCCGTAAAAGTGGTCACCGATCTCAGTGGGCGTACACTGTATTTTTCGCGTGCCACTATTCCTTATGATCGCGACGCCAAGGGGCCTGCTTACTTCAAGCACCTGGGGCTCTACGCCTACAAGAAAAGCGCCCTCGACCGCTTCGTAACCCTGCCGGAGTCTGCCCTCGAAAAAACTGAGCGCCTCGAACAATTGCGCTTTCTTGAAAATGGAATCGCGATCTATGTCGGGGAAACTCCTCATGACAGCGTGGGCGTAGACACGGAAGAAGACTTGCAGCGCGTGATCGAGATCCTGCGAAAACGCTGACCAGAGCCATTCAAACCAGCGGATGAATCTCATGCTTGCGGCCCCAATCCTTCGCTGCCGCCAGGCGTCTCGAAATTGCGGGATGCGAATGGAAAAACCATTCCACCCACTTTGAGGGCGTTCGTTCCGCCAGGTTCTGCTCCGCCAGTTTATTCATCGACGAGATAAACGGTTCAACGCTGGCGATGGATTCGAAGGCATACCGGTCCGCCTGGCGCTCGTTGAACCGCGAATACGCGTTGAGCGCGGGCATCAGTAGGAATGACAGCACAACCGAAACCAGCGCCAATAGCGGCAGGTTAGCGAAGTCGGACAGTTCCTCGAACATGTGCTGGTCCACCGAGTAGTGGAGAACCCAGTTCGCCGCCCAGAAGCCGAAGAGCGTGATTCCAGCCTGTACGAAAATGCTTTTCAGAATGTGGCGATGCACGTGGTGCCCGAGTTCGTGGGCCAGCACTGCTTCAATCTCTTCCGGCGAGTAGTTGTCGAGCAGCGTGTCGGCCAGAATAATGCGCCGGGTGGCACCCAGTCCCGTCAGGGCTGCATTCGCCTTCTTGCTTTTTTCTGAAAGTTTCCAGCGGTACACGCCCCGCACCCGCGTCCCCGCACGCTCGCTCAACACCACCAAACGTCGCCGCAGGTCTTCATTGTCGAGCGGTTCGAACTTGTAGAAGATGGGAAACAGCACCACCGGCGCCAGTTGGGCCAGGACGATGAACAGCACCATGAACAGTGCCCATGCGATCATCCACCATTGCTGCGGCCACTGCCGGATCGTGAAGTACAGCAGTTCCACTACAACACTGCCCATTACCAACCCGACCAAGAAACCTTTCACCTCATCCCACGCCCACGAGCGGAATCTCTGCGTCGACAGCTTGAATCCACGCTCTAGTCGGAATCCGTAATAGTCGAAGCCAATGCCGAGCGCTTTGCTGATCACCAGTAGGAACACGAGGTAAAGCAGCAGGTTCAAAGAATAATGTTGGCCGACCATCTTGATCGCAAGGTCCCGCAACCAGCCGGACCATCCCGTGACCAATAAAACGACGAGAAACGCGAAGCCTATTACGAAGTCAGCGATGCCCAGCCACCGCCGAATACGGTTGTAACGGTGAGCCTCAGGCGAATCGGCCTGGACCGATGTTAGATCTTCTCCCATGATGTCTCAACGAATCGAACTTGTGTTTAAGCCTAATTCCTCACGAAACTCTCGCCTGCAGCCAGGAGTTCGCGGACCAACTCTGGCGATGAAGCCTCCGAGTAAAGCCGCAAGAGCGGCTCCGTCCCGGATGTGCGGAACAAGAGCCACGCCTCCGCTCCATCTCCGTTGGTCGGCGCATCGAGAAAAAATTTTACTCCGTCCATGTGCTCTTTCTTAATCACACGGTAGCGCCCCAGAGTCTGCGTACTCTCCGATCGAGCACGCTCGATCGAACTCTGCTTCATCTCTTCGGGTATATGCAGATCGCGCCGCCCGTAATAATGCGCCCCAAACTCGCTCTGCAACTCTTTCACCAACTGTCCGAGCGGCTTGCCTTCCTCCGCCATCACATTGGCCAGCAGCAGGCAGTTCAGCACTCCGTCGCGCTCTGGCAAGAATCTCGAATAGCCAATGCCTCCCGACTCTTCGCCTCCCATCAGAATGTCGCCTTCCATCATCAGGTCGGCGATGTACTTAAATCCAATAGGCGTTTCGTGCAACTTCCGTCCATACTTGGCCGCGATGCGATCGATCATTCGCGTGGTATTGAACCCGCGTACCACGTCGCCCGGCCACTTCTTGCGCTCCAGCAGCCAGCGCAGGATTACGCAGAAGATCTTGTGCGAGTCGACGAAGCTGCCGTCTTCGGCAACCGCGCCAACCCGATCTGCATCTCCGTCAGTCGCCAGGCCAGCATCACATTTCTCGCGAACCACCGTTTCCTGCAGCATCGCCGTGTGGGGCTCAATTGGCTCGGGATTGATCCCAGGAAACAGCGGGTTCAACTCCTCCCGAATCGCCACGTACTGCACTCCGCGTCCGGCAAAGATCCCAGTCAGAACGCCGCGTCCAGAGCCATACATGGCATCCACTGCAAATTTGAACTTCGTCTTTGCGATCAGATCCATGTCCACAAAACTAGAGACGGCAGCGACATAAGCCTTTTTGAAATCGACTTCCTCAACAGTCGCCTTCGTCCCCTTCGGCATCGCGCCCGCAGCGAGTTCTTCTTCGATCCTCTTCATGATCGCGGGCGTGGCCGACCCGCCAAATTTCGCTTTGAACTTCACCCCATTCCAGTTCCACGGATTGTGGCTCGACGTGACCATCACTCCGCCCGCCGCTCCCTGATGCTTCACCGCGTAGGATATCGCGGGAGTCGGTGTGTAATCGTTAGCCAGCTTGACCGGGATGCCGGAAGCCGCAAGCACCTCAGCCACGACCTGCGCGGCCCGCGGCGAGGCAAAGCGCGCGTCGTACCCCACGAACACTCCCCGTTGCGCCTCTTCGTATTTCAACGCGTAGGAAGCAATCGCTCCCGCAACCCGGCGCACGTTGTCGAACGTAAAATCATCGGCGATGATTCCACGCCAGCCGTCAGTTCCGAACTTGATCTCCTGCGCCATGTTTTTTCGTTGTCTGGATCTGATCAGTGGTCCGCAAAGTTGCCGTGGTCTTACCACTCGCCGCAGGCCACGTCTACTGCTACACCAGCTTATGCATTCTCTTCTCGTCAAGATACTTTACAACCTTGCCGACATCCTGCGCGTGCTGCCGGGTCGTGATCAGCAGAGCATCCGGAGTTTCCACAACCACCAGATCGCTGACACCCACCGCCGCGACGAACTTCCCCGGAGCATAAATGTAGTTGCCGCGGGCATTCATCAGACATGAGCCCGAACTGGCTACCAGATTCTGTTCCGGCGGACTGCTCTTGCTGCAGTGGTGCTCATGCAGCGCCGTCCAGGAACCCAGATCGTTCCACTCAAAATCAGCCGGCAGGCAGAAAATGTTTGCCGACGCCTCACCCTTCGCCGAGCGCGGCTCAAGCACAGCATAGTCGATGCTGATGTTTTCGCATTTCGGATACAGCTTTCGAAACGCCGCTGCAAACCTGTGCGTCCCGAACGCCGCCGCGATTTCCTCCAGCACAGCCGCCGTCTTCGGCAGATGCTCCCGCAGTGCAGCGGCCAGCGTCCGCGCGCTCCACAAAAACATTCCGCTGTTCCAGAAATAGTTTCCCGCAGCGACGAACTCAGCGGCCTTCTGCGCATCGGGTTTCTCCGTAAAGCGCCGCACCCGCAGAGCATCGCCCTGCGCCGCACTTCCCGCTTCGATATACCCGTATCCGGTCTCCGCGCGATTAGGACGAATTCCCAACACGACAATATTCTCACCCGCAGATGCGATCTCAATTCCGCGCCGCAACGTCTGGCGAAAGCGCTGTTCGTCCCCAATCACGTGATCTGATGGAAAAAGCCCAATCACAGCCTCCGGATTCTTTCGCAGGAGCAGAAACGCCGCCAACCCGATGGCCGGAGCCGTATTCCGTCCCACGGGCTCGGCTAATATCTGCGCTTTCGGCAGTTTCGGAAGCTGCCTCGCAATCACCGGTCGCAGGTCTTCGTTGCTGATGATCCAGAATTGTTTCGCAGGCGCCAGCGGCAACAGTCGCGCCACCGTCTGCTGAATCATCGTCTGCTTGCCATCGAGCGCCAGCAACTGCTTGGCGCGCTTCTTGCGACTGAGTGGCCAGAAGCGCGTGCCACGCCCACCTGCCAAGATCACGGGATAAAAGTTGGAATTCTTAGCCAAGGATTGTCTCGAGTATTTGTCTCATCGCAAATTTCGAATGGCGCTAAATCCTGGTCTCAGGCTCAGGCGTCGGATTGCCCGGAACATAGGCCCTTAGAAACTCCAGCGCCCACTGCGGTCGCACGGCGAATTTACCAATGCTGGCGGGAACAATGACCGCGTCACCTTTGGCCAGCGTTACCGGATCCATTCCGTGCGCCTCGATCACTCCGCAGCCTTCCACCGCAACCAGAATCTGCACTGAACTTCGCCCCGAGTCATCGTGCGCCAAAAGCTCCAAAGGTTCCTTCGCCTCAAACATATCGACAACGAAATACGGAGCCTTCACCAGTGGAGCATGCCGGTTCTTGCCGCCGTCAATCTGCGCCGGCGCAGGCCGCACAACTTTTCCCGAGTCCACTTTCTCCTTCACCGCCGCCATGCCATCCTTCAGGTGCAGTTCCCGCGGACGCCCGTAATCATAGAGGCGATAGGTCGTATCGGACTGCTGCTGCGTCTCCACCACGATCGATCCCGGCCCTAACGTGTGCACCGTGCCGCCCGCGACATAGATCATGTCGCCTGCATAAACATTCATCCAGTTGAGAACTTCCTCAGCCCGTTGATCATGAATCGCTTCTTCGAATTGTTTCGCCGTGACACCCGGCATCAGGCCCAACGCAATCTGCGCACCCGGTTTCGCGTGTGCGATGTACCAACACTCGGTTTTCCCCCACGGTTGGCCAACTCGTAGAGCCTGTGCATCATCGGGATGAACCTGCACGGAAAGCTTCTCTTGAGGAAATAAGAACTTCAGCAGCAACGGAAATCTTCTCGCGTCGCGCGCCGCCTCGCCCACCAACTCCCGCTGGTACTCCTCGCTCAACTGCGAGAGCGTCTTTCCCGTGAGCGGCCCGTTCGCCACCTTGCAATCGTCTCCGCTTAGCCACGCTTCGCCGATCTTTTCTTCGAACTTGTGATTGGGATAAATCGGCGACAAATCGCGCGTGCCCCACGGACGTGCATCAAACGCCGGAAGCATCAACAATGGATAAAGATTTCCCATGCCAAGCTTGCACCCACGAAAAAGGCCGCCCACAAAAGGGAACGGCCCTCTGCCGACCGAACTATATAAATGCCCCTGCGCTCTACAGCGCCGAGAAAAATTCCCGCATACGTTCCAACCCGCGATCCAACTCAGCCTTTGAGGTGGCATACGATACACGAATGTGTTCGCTTGTCCCGAACCCCTCGCCGGGAACGGTGGCCACGTGGGCTTCGCGCAACAGCCGCCCCGCCACGTCGGACGCCGCCTTCAGCCCGCCTTTGCCGAGAAACGCCGAAATGTTCGGATAAGCGTAGAAGGCGCCTTCCGGCAACGTGCACTTCACGCCAGGAATCGAGCGCAGCCCCTTCACCACGTGGTCGCGCAACTCGATATACTCCAGCCGCATTTGCTCTACGCATTCCTGCGGTCCTTTCAGCGCGGCCACAGCAGCCTTCTGCACAATCGAAGTCGGATTCGACGTCGACTGGCTCTGCAACTTGGACATTGCGCTCACCACCGCCGCCGGAGCCAGCGCGTATCCCAACCGCCAGCCGGTCATCGCGTAAGTCTTCGACAGCGATCCCAGCACGACCATCCGTTCCTTGTATTCACGCAGCGACCCAACCGAAAAATTCTTGGCCGCATAATTCAGATAGACGTAGCACTCGTCCGAGAGCACCCAAATCCCGCGCTCGTGCGCCAGCCGAATCACCTCAGTCATATCGGCCGCGCTCATCACCGCACCTGATGGATTCGACGGCGAATTGAGAATGATCACCTTCGTCCGCGGCGTGATGAGTCGGGCCACCATCTCCGCCGTCACGCGAAAACCCTGCGCCTCGTCCGATTCCAGCAGAACGCAACTGCCGCCGGCGTACCGAACAATGTCCTTGAACGAAACCCAGTACGGCACCGGCAGAATCACTTCATCGCCGTGATCCACCAAAACTTGAATCGCATTGAACAGCGCGTGCTTGCCGCCGGTCGACGCGATGGCTTCCTCGCGGCGATAGTCGGAATCGAAGTCCACGTTGTGCCGGTGCACGATGGCGTCGCGCAACTCGGCAGTGCCGGCCACGGCCGTGTACTTCGTAAAATTGCCTTGAATCGCGGCGATGGCCGCGTCTTTAATGTGCTGCGGCGTCGCGAAATGCGGCTCGCCCGCACCGAAATCGACCACGTCAATGCCCTGCTGCCGCAACTTGTCGGCCTCCGCCACCACCGCCATCGTGGCGGAGGGCTCGATGCGATTGATTCGGTCGGTGAGTCGCAGCGCTTCCGTGGTTGCCGTGGTCATGCCTTCTTCTTCCTTTTTCTCGGGACCTCGATGAGTTCTTTGTCCCGAAGTTTGTATGCAGGATCCAGTTTCTCCCGCAGCTTCTGCTCCACCGCGTCAGGGACGAGATCTTTCACCGGCCCCCCGGCCTGCGCCACCTCGCGCACCAGGCGCGAACTCACGTACGAATATTTGACGGCCGGCATCATGAAAACCGTTTCGAGGGTAGGCTCGAGTTTGCGGTTCATGAGCGCCATCTGCAGTTCGTATTCGTAATCGCTGATGGCGCGAATTCCGCGCAGCACGCACATAGCGTCGATCGATTTCGCGTACTCAACCATGAGCCCGTCGAACGTGTCGATGCGAACGTTGCTCCAATCGGCTGTGAGCTGCCGCAGCATCTCGAGCCGCTCCGCCAGGCTGAACATCGGAGTCTTCTCCGAGTTGCGCAGAATCGCGACCACCAGCTGTTCGAACATCTTGCTGCCTCGCTCGATCAGATCGAGGTGCCCGTTAGTGGGCGGATCAAACGAACCGGGATAGACCGCGATGCCCTTATTCAATCGTCCTCACAGAAAGGCAGTGGGTTCAGCGTTTGGAGCAATGTGCAACCAGCATGAACAACGAGCAACGAGCACGAACAATTCGAAGCAATAGAAGATTTTATGCGGGCGGGAGCAACAATGGCAATCCGGGGTTGGGATGTTCGGCCGAGAAGTGAGGGAGACCCGGGCGCAGCAACGAAAGATTGCCGCGCCCGGAGACAACGAATTCAGCGTCTTGCCGCTACGATCGGCGCCTTCACCGTTTCCGCCGCAGTGGGCATGGTGGTAACGCGCCCGGTCGCAGCCCCGTTGGTTGGACTGGCCGTGGCTGCCGGTTGCGGTGGGCCCTGCGTCAATCCCAGCGATTTGCGCACCTCGATATCCAACTTCGCCATCACATCTTTATTGTCTTTCAGGAACTGCCGGGCATTCTCGCGTCCCTGGCCAATCCGCTCGCCCTTGTAGCTGTACCAGGAGCCGGATTTCTCGACGATATTGTTGTTCGAGGCCAGATCGAGCAGGTCGCCCTCTCGCGAAATTCCTTCTCCGTAGAGAATGTCGAACTCCGCCTCGCGGAACGGCGCCGCGACTTTATTCTTCACCACCTTCACGCGAGTGCGCGAACCGGTGACGACGTCACCATCTTTAATAGCCGCAATCCGCCGGATGTCGATGCGCACCGAGGAATAAAATTTCAGCGCCTTTCCGCCCGTCGTGGTCTCGGGATTGCCAAACATCACGCCAATCTTCTCGCGAATCTGATTGATGAAGATCAGGCAAGTCCTCGACTTCGAAACCGTTCCCGTCAGCTTCCGCAGCGCCTGCGACATCAGCCGCGCCTGCAGCCCCATGTGGCTGTCGCCCATCTCGCCGTCCAGTTCCGCCTTCGGTACCAGCGCCGCCACCGAATCGACCACCAGCACGTCGATGGCATTGGACCGCACCAGCGTTTCGGTAATCTCCAGCGCTTGCTCGCCATAGTCCGGCTGTGAAACCAGCAGGTTGTCCACATCCACACCCAGTTTCTTGGCGTAGCCCGGATCCAGCGCATGCTCCGCGTCGACGAATGCCGCCATGCCGCCGGTCTTCTGCGCCTCCGCAATCACCTGCAGCGTAATGGTCGTTTTGCCGGAA
>Ga0210391_10004255_pt1 | contig 11994 bp, 13 predicted proteins | sample IncBWC12OmetaG_FD_160573 | JGI IMG/M metagenome (GOLD analysis project Ga0210391, IMG submission 160573) | Forest soil microbial communities from Barre Woods Harvard Forest LTER site, Petersham, Massachusetts, United States - Inc-BW-C-12-O ...
GTAGGCGGCGGTGTCGGGGTTGAGACCGGCGGCTTCGGCGGCCTGACGGTCGGTCATAGTTCCAGAGAGAACCAGGTGGGCAAAGGTTATTTCCTGGTCAGTAACGAGGTCGCTGACTTGATTTTTGGGCATAAGTGGCTCCGTTTGTCGGGAAGTTGTAAGGCTGCGAGAGAGAAGCTGCGCGCAGAGGTCTCTGAGCTCCGTGAAGCACGGCGGGAGCCGATGTTCGGATTTCTTATCATTGCCTTAAAAGTAGTATGAGTTTTGCTTGTGCTCAAGGGGGGATTAGATGTTCGTTCCAACTAAGTTGGTTGAACTCTAAAGTTTCTGCCGATGTTACTGCAAGGCTGCTTTCAAGCGCTGAACCTTTCCACACACAGGTCGATCATCGGCCGTTCAACAGCTCAACACATGATTCGCACCGTAGTTCTCATTCATTTAGGGGTGATTTCGTCTTTCGCGCATCTCTGTCGCGCAGGCCCGCAAGGAAAGGCGGCATCTCGGTCACTGAAGCGTCCATGGGGATTGCTGCGACCAGTGACTCATCGCGTCCGTTGCCCATGCAGTCGTCTTGTCTTTGTGACAGGATGTACAAGCATTCGGGATCTGGTATTTCTCTGTCATTGCTGGCGGGATGAACTTGAAGGTGTGTGCGCTCACGAAGGAGCCGGGGACGCCCTCGGTCTCGATCTTGGGCATATGGCAGGCTACGCACTGACTCCCTGGGCTGCCGTCCTTGTGATGAGTATGAAGCTCCATGCTGGCTACGTGTGGACCATTCGGCGACGTTGTACCGTGGCAGTCGAGGCAGATCTTGTCAACGGGCTTACGAAGCTGCGCATAGTTTTCAGTCCCGTGTACGTCGTGGCAAGATGCGCAGGTGACGCCCTTCCGGTACATCACGCTCTGAACAAAGTCATTGCCCTGCATCCTATTTTTGTGAGCGGTCCCATCCCCAAAATGAGTGAAAGTCGTCTGCCCCAATGTGTGGTCTTCGAGTTTCCAGTAGTCCGCCAGGCGGAGACCGGCGTGGTAACCAACGGGCCAGTCGTAAGCCTTCCCTCCGATTTGTTGAGAAAGAGGTTGTCCCTGGGAGTGACAAGCGATACAAGTGTCATTCGCGGCGATATCGTCCATCTGCGACGGATTGAGGATATTTCCACGGGAGGGATGGGTAACGTGTTCGCTGCCTGGACCGTGACAGCGTTCGCAGCCTACGTTCCACTCGGTGACCTGTTTGGTGTGAATGTCATAACTGACGGAGTGGCAGCCGTCGCAGGTCGCTCCGGTCGGACGCTGCATGTTGTTGGATGGATAGTAGGCAGTCCACCAATCTGCTCCAGTGTCTGGTACGTGGTAGGGGCGCCATGTTTTATTGCCGACGTCCCATTGAGCCGGAAGTGGATAGTAGTCATCTCCTATTTTGGTAAAGTAGCGCTGCTTCCACTTGCTGCCATAGACAAATGCAACCTGGTCCTTAGCAAACCTTGCGACGGTATTTGTGCTGAGATCCGGAATGATGGCATCCGGGTGGTCTCGCGGGTCACGCACTACGTTCGCCATCGGTGTTTTCTTCCAACGGTCATAGATGTCCTGGTGGCATTTTTGACAGGTTTGTGAGCCAACATACTGTGCTGAAGTGGACGTACTCGCCACTGTAGTTTTTTCTCCAGAATTGAGAGGCCGCAAGCTGCGAATGTACGAAACAAGTTTCCAGCTCTCCACCGCAGAGTCGCCGTTGTAACTAGCGATCGCAGGCATACCGGTGAGTTGAATCCCGTTCTCGATAATGTAATGGATCTCACCATCGGTCAGGTTCTGGGTGGCGTCTGAGTGCAGGTCGGGAACTCGAGGATAAACGTTCGCTCCAATCGGAGTTCGTCCTCTGGCATCCACTCCATGGCAGGACGCACATCGCATCAGAAAGTCTTCGCGGCCCTGCTGAATCGACGACGAGTCGCCGGCGTCCGGGTTGGCCTTGAGGCGCTCGGCTGCCGGTATAGCGAAGTCACGTACAGATCGCGCCGCGACCGTTTCAAACGTCGAGGGCGTTGAAGTGGCACGGAATCCCCGCCACTTTAGCAGAGCCGCGCAGAGTGTACCCAAGAAGATTAAGGCGAGAGACGCGACGATGAGTTTATTGCGAGTGTTCATGTTAACTGCCTTTGCTTCTGACGACCTTTCCCGGCTTAACCCTCAGGGCGCCTTTCTCAGGGGGCTGGGCGCATTATCCTTAGGATTGGGTGCCCGTCGATGTTTTCTAACGGGAAGTAGACTAGATGTGTCTTCGGGTCAACCGAAACCGTGTGCGCGTGAGGCATCTCAAACGAGCCGAGTATAGTAAGGCTCTCGCCCTGGTTTTGGAAGATTGTGACAGTGCCCGATTCGGCGGATACATACAAGCGCTTTAGACCCGGATCGTACGCGAGTACATCAGGATCTTCACCCACCTGATAGGTGGACAGAACCTTCATCGTCTTAAGATCGACCATGGCGAGCGAATGATTTGCTTCGCCAGCGACAAAAGCCTTGCGCTCGACCGAGTCCAGAGATATTCCGTGCGGATTTGTGATGCCAGCGAGGAAAATGCGATTGATGATCCGATTCGTCGCTGGGTCGATGACAGCAAGCAGGTTTAAACCATGGACCGCCACGAGGATGTGACCAGAGACGGAATCATAGACGGTGTTCCCCGCCCCGCCACCCAGAGGAATATTAGTGATGAGCTTATTGTTCGCTGCATCGATGACCGCGTCTACTCCGCCGTGCTCATCGGAGACGAACACTTTGTTTTGCCTGGGAGCGTAGGCAAGGCCATCGGGGTAGTTGATCGGGCCTGCGGTCCCGACAGTCTTCAGTGACTCAGTGTCCACGGTTGCGACCTGGTGATTTCCCGTCACTGACGCATAGATGCGATGAATCTCGGGCGCTACGGCGACACCATGGACTCGTCTGAACCCATCAAGATTGGCGACCACGTGCCTCTTCAACGTGTCGAAGACAACGAGTTGGTCTGCATTCATATGTGCGATGTATAGCCGACCGCTCGATGGATCGAACGTTTGGTAGTCAAATCGCACTGCCGGACCCGGCATCGGAACATCCGCGACCATGATGAGCGCCTTTTCCCCATGTGTTGGTGGCTGAGCGCATGAGAGGGAGGCTGAAAGAAGGGCGAGCAGACAAAAGCGATGACGATTCATGGCAAACTCTTCGGGGTTCTTGAGATTGAGTGATAGAAGCCCTCAATGAGATCCATCCCGCGTCGCAGCAGCTCATCGTCCGGAACATTCTGCGCTGCCCATCCGCGCAATATTTGGTTCATCGTATGTCCTTCGGTACGGCCGAACTTTCCATCCTCCAGGTCCGCATCGTGTATCGCTTGTTCAATGGTGAGGACCTTGTGGTCGGATATATCGAATGCGAGACATAGCGTTTCAAACGTGCATCGGTCGCCTTCATGGCCAAAGCCCACCCCCTGGAACATGTCAAACGGAATAGCGTCCCGGTGTGCGGCGGGGCTCGTATCGAAGATGAACTTCGGTTTCGCATCGATGAAGCGGGAGATCAGCCACGCAGATGAGACCCGGTCGATTCCTGGGCGCGGACGAGTGATCCACATGCGCTTCTGATACTTAGCTTTGGAAGCGCTCCCTCTCTCACGCACGTTGTTCTTTATTCCAGTTTGTTCCGCTTGTGCTAATGCGTCTTCCGCTCTGGCGCGTAAGGGACTTGTGAAGAAATCAATGGCAACGATGTCCTCAAAACGACGTCTCAAACGCTGCACCTGGGAAGATGGCCCCTTCACCGACGGTTTCAGTTTCTGCAAGTCCTCGATCAACGCGGTGTAGTCCTCAGCACGAGCGTTTCTGAACTGATTCTGCAATGCCTGGGCTGGCAGGTCGTCGATGGCCTGAATCTGCAGAATGGACGCCTCCCCGTGACTTGCCCTGATGGTTCTCGCGAGCCACTCAAAACGCTCCTGATTTTCCGGCGTGTTCGGCAACAACGAACCCGCATTACGAAAAGCAATGGCGCCAAATCTCTGCAACTTTCTCCAGATTTGAACGCGCTCACTCGCCTTGCTCGTGGGCAGGGTGAAGACCAACAGGAGCCATCGTGCGTCCTCTTGCATTGCTGTTATATTCATAACATAAGATTGTTACGGGAATCTTCAGGTTGCCTTAAGCTTATTTCGGCACCCGAGTGGAGAGGTTTTTTTCCGGGCAGATGACTCTTCCACTATCGAACCTACGTCTTCGTAGTCGTGCTGCTACTGGTTCTCAGTTTGGGCGCCGGATTTCTGGAAGGCGGAGCGCGACTTTGCCAGCCTGTACCGGGAGATGCCGAGACGTCTGATGCAGCCCTGAAGTGGTACCGAGGGCTCAAGGAGGCGGTTCTCAGCCTGGAAGAACTGCCAAACCGCTGCCCCATGACGCCGGAAAAAGCGCAACTCCGCCATCTCCTGTACGGCAACAAGCCTCACATCTATCGTGCTATATTTCGCGTTGTTGAGAAACACAAGCGAGTTGACGGGCTCTCTATTCGCCACGACGCAAAGTTCTCCCGATCCTGACACGCCCCGCCTGGTCGCTATTTTTGTGGTCCAAGCGCTGAACCTTTCCACACACAGGTCGATCATCGGCCGTTCAACAGCTCAACACATGATTCACATCGTAGTTCTAATTCATTTAGGGGTTATTTCGTCTGTCGCGCATCTCTCGCGCAAGTAAATTAAAGTCTCAGTGCCGTCTGGTCCATGAAGCTCCAGCGTCACTGCACCTACCGCTATTCAGAGCGCTGCCGACCTGCGGCCGAGCGGGAGCCAGGAATCTTCCCAGCTTTCGCGGGCGCTCTGCGACGTGAAGGGCGCGCGATGCGCCGAGGAAGCGTCTGCAAGCGCTCGATGGTATCGGGGTATTGAGTGACGAGTTCTACAAATGTGGCTGCAATCGGGCTAACCTGTCCACCCTGTTCCCATTTTTCGACAGTGCGGGGACTCACCCGAAGCATGTTCGCCCATACAGTGCGCGAAACGTTGAACTTCTCCCGAGCAGCAACAAAGAACTCCGCGCCCGGAGACACCTTGATTTTCGGAGGTGCGACGGTGTGCGTGCGAAGGGTGACCTTTCCCTCGCGATGCGCCCTCATCGCATCCACGCCTTCCATCAATTCAGCGTAAAGGTTGCGCTTGGTTCCCTTTTTCTTTTTCATTTGCTGCTCCTGGTCTTTCGAGCGGCGCGTTCTGCTTCGAGCGCCTTCTTCAATTGGTCTTTCTCTTCCTTCGTCAAGTCGGCGGCCTCGTCTTTGTCGTACAGCGTCAGCAGCCAGACTTCCTGCTCTGAGAGGAAGCAATAGTAAATGACCCGCAGTCCGCCACGCCTGCCTTTGTGGCGGCGTTGATCTTTCCAGCGCACCTTGCGAATGCCTCCTGCGCCTGGGACCAGGTCCCCCGCCTCGGGATTGCTCGCCAGATAAGCCTGCAATTCGGCAAACCCGTCATCGTCGAGATACTCATCTCGGAGCCGCATAAAGACCGGCGCTTCGACAAACTGGAACAATGGCACGCGCTCTGAATCGTCAGTCACCGTGTTGTCTCATTATACCCATAATGGGTATACTCGTCGATTTCGAATCAGCAGTCCCTGTCTGCCCGAAGTGTCATGATGCCATCGTCATGCTTTACGTGAGTCGCTCCTGGCCCTGAAGCGGCTACCCCGCTCGTCTACCCAATCGGCGGTACTCTTGCGGAATGCAACCCCTTCGGTATTCCATTAGCGTCACATTGGACGGATGCTGCGATCATCGCGCGATATCCGCGGGCGGAGACTTGCATCGTCACGCGATCGGAGATTTGTGGTCGGACGGGACTGGAACTTTGCTGGAAGTGGTGATCCCGCCACCATTTTCAGAAACACTACAGAAGCAAGCACCCCGTATAAGGATCGTCGTAGCTCGAAGGCAACGTGAAATCGCCTTCGACCCGTAGCAGGCTCTCGCTTCCCTAAGTGACAGTCCCGTCTGGCCATTAAATTCCATGATATTAAAATACTTGGCCTTTGCGGCTAGGGATTGGTCCGCATGACTGCGGAAGGTCTCCCGGCTGGCGCGCAACATGTCGACTGGTATCGCCTGCTCGATCTGTGGGGTATGACCGACACCCTGATCGGAGATAGCGACGAAATCTACCGGCAATGTGTTGGAGTCCACAGTTCCAGTCCAGTAAGGCATGATGGCCATTCCACTTCACTGCGAGGACGACGACGGTCGTGTCATCGGAAGGGCTACTCCAGTGATGACAGCGAAAAGATCTGTGTTCCCCCAGGAAAAGTGAAGCTCGCCGAATTCATCCCTGGGATGGCAAGCAGACTTGGGCGGATTGGGAGAGAGGACGCAGGTGGCTCCAGGCCGCGCCCGGAAAGTTATTGCAAAATTAGGAGATGCATTTGGTTTCAGTGATGGATCGAGAGCTAGAGGGATGCGACCAATCTCTTGTTTCTGTTTACTGTCGCTACCTGTTTCTCCAAAGAGTCGAGCAACGACAACGTACCACTCCCGTGCTGAGCGGCGAAGGTCTAGCGAATAGCTCCCGCTGGGGATCGTGAGGCCGCCAACCATGACTTGATGTCCCGCGCTGAATGCCGGAAGTGGATTGCCGAAGCTCGACAAGGCCGACGATCCTTCCGGAGATTCGCTGCCGCTAAACGTTTGAAAGGTATCGGCCGACACAGAACAATAATCCACCTGCAAGTCACCCAACGACGATACCGACGCAGGACTGTCTAACGGAATTGTAGAGGTGCAATGCATCTCAGCGCCGAAACTGAAGGGGAGCGACGCCGCGGCGATGAACAATAGGCCGGAAAGAGTGATTTTGTAACGTCCCGGTACGGTACAGACGCCCCGGTTCATATAAACCTCTGCTCAAGAAGCTAAAGCAACATCAGATCGGTATTATGCGCTATCCTTTGCAACTGATCTAGCGTTATCGCCAGGACCTAAGTCGCGACAACAGTAAATGGGAGTGGCGACAACTCGAAGCCCTGAGATCGGATGAGCGGTAAAATGCGACCCGTCACAAGCACCCATAAACGTTTGTGCGTCAGACGGGATTGGCGCTTTTAGGAAACATTTCTGAAAGTACCAGTCCCGTCTGACGCATAAATTTGACGCATAAATTTAGCGGGGGGCGGCGAGTTCAAGAGAGTATCGTGCCGTGGCTGAAAGGGCAGTATCGGTTTGAGTGGAAGAACTGCAGATCCCTCCACTGCGCTCCCCCGGATTTCCTGTCGAGATCCGTCGCGTTGATGGATTGCATGCGGCTCTCCTTAAAGAGAGCCGCACACGTGGTAGTAGCTGGCAGTGCGAAGCAGGAAATCCGGGTACGCTCCGGTCGGGATGACAAGGGGAGAGGGGTTACGTTTCGGAAGATTAGCGACTTGGATGGACAGAGTTACGAACCGCTACTTTAGTATGGCTTCGCAGTGAGCGGCTATTGCACAGTGGTCGAGATGACCTGAAATGATCCGGAGTTGTAGTTCGTCAGGTACAACTTTTTATCATCGCTGGCAACCGTAATCTCGCGCGGAAACAGTCCCGTCGAAATCGTCTGCACCACGCTGGCCGACGCTGGAACCACAACCGATAGAACCGTCGCATTGGCTATGCCGGCGCCAAACCGGTTGGAGTTGGCTACCGCCAGCAGCTTACCGCTGTCGAACAGCCGCAGACCGACCGGAGCCGTCCCGCCGGTGTCGGCATACCCCAACAACGCATTCCCTGGGTTGGTCTCAAGCATGCCCGTACTGAACGCCAGCACCCGGTTATCCCCGCGCGCCGAAACCCACAGCGTCGACCCATCCGCCGTCTCCACCGCGCGCACAGGCGAGCAGCCCGCGTTCACAGTCGAAACAATCGCTGCCGAGGAAGGATTCGCCTCCGCCTTCGCCACATCGATTACCGTCAGCAGCCCGTTGGCCTGCGTCCCGCCGTCCGCCTGCCGGTAGCACCCTGTCCGCGTCAAGATGGGATTGCTCGCCCCCGCCGCATTCGTGAAGCTCCCTTCTACCTCGCTCGTCGCATACAACCGGCTGCCGTCGGGCGAGATCGCAACGCCCGCGATTGTCTGTCCTCCGGTTGATATCTCCCCCACCAGCGTCCCCACCGACACGATCCCAGACGAGTCATACTGAAGAGCCACAACCCCTATATTCCCCGCCGCCGTTGCACCCGGCGCCACCCCATACTCGTTCGCCACAAACGCATACTTGCCATCCGGCGACATCACAACATCGAAACTTCCCTCGTCGGCCGAGAGCGCGCCCTGGCTCACCTGCAGTCCCGTCGAGGTACATGTCTGGAGCGTGCTGAGGTTATAAAAGATCGCCCCATCCACGCCTAGCGTCGCCGCCAGTCCCTGCCCATTCGGAGTCAGGTTCATCCCGAAGGCGGACGCGCCATCCTGCACGAACTGCGGACGCACATAGTTAAAGCACGAAAGCTGCAATCCGCCGCCGGCCGCCGGCGCAAAGACCAGCATGCCAGAGGTCGAAGCCGAGACCGACACCAGCACATTGCCAGACGCCAGCGGCAGCGCCCGAAACGGGCTGCCATAACCGCCAGTCGAATAAGTAACGCTGGAGGCCGTCACCACCGGCGTCGCCGCTTCTGAAGCCAACACCGTTACATTCGTGGTGCCCGCAGCGCTCGTGTACGAAGCCGTATTCGCGGGCGTGAAATTGGCCGTCAAGGTATCCGTTCCTACCGCCAGCAGCCCAGCCGGCACGCTCACCACCGCCTGCCCGCCACTTACAAAAAAAGGGAACGAAGCGTAGTTTCCGCTGCTCAAAACCACCGAGCCCGCAGGCGCCCCGGCAGTCGACGCCACCGCAACCGCGACGCTCAGAGCCTGCGCGGTGCTGATGCTTCCTGAATCCGACGCCGTGACTGTGACCGTTGGCGTCACCGCTCCCGTCGCCGGTGGGGTCATGCTGCCACCCGAGGAGGTTCCACTCCCGCAACCTGTTATGAGAGACAAACCGAGGGATACAGTTCCAAGCAGAAAAGCGCAGCGCCCCATTTTCGTCAGAAGACGATTCATGGCATCTCCGACCCAATTATCACGAACGGCATTAGGGGGAAGTGTACCCTGACCGAATTACCTATCAAAGAGCACAACCAGCGGTCGCGGGGCTCGGCAAGGGCGGCACGATTCTAAAGGAAATAATCCTTGCTCAAAGCCGGAGCATCATCGTCTCAAATGGAACTGTTCCGCCAGTCGCGTGCTGCGAGAACGAATTTCCAGAAAGGTCCGTGTCTATGCCGATACAGCGATGAAACGGTTATCGCTTTGGTACGGAAACGGTGATGTTGCGAAATTTGAGGCCGCCGGTGTGGTCGCCCTGGATGTAGAAAGATCCGGGCTCGCCTTCGTTGGCATCGAGCGCACCGCCGGTGATACCGTCAATTTCTTTGTGGTCGATGGTCAACGTGCCGTCACGAACAACCGTTACTGTTCTTCCGACCAGGGTGACGTCAAATGATTCCCACTCGCCAGGTTTGCGGGGCAGCATGGAGCTTGGCGCAAGGCGTCCGTAGATTGCTCCCATAGAGCGCTCTGGCGGCTCGGTTCCTGTCTGTTCATATTCGAGCTGGACTTCATACCGTCCGCGAAGATAGAAGCCGCTGTTGGCATCATCCGGGCAGTTTACTTCGAAGTGAACCTTAAAGTCGGTGAATTTTTCGTTGCTCTTCAGGTTCGCACCATGATTTTCATTGAGGAGATCGCCGTCCTGAACGACCCAGTGACTATTAGCTGCGTCGCCGATCGGAGTCCAACCGCTTAGATCCTTACCATCGAAGAGCTTTACCGGCTTGGTCCAAGCCTTCGGTTCGTGGCCTTCCAACGCAGGAGCCGGCAGACCGATGAGTTCTATGCTGTGACCGGCGTGTTGTTGGGTTCCAACGAGCTTGCCATCCTTCGCGTCCAGCTCGATAGATGTGTCGTGCTCCATAGTGAGCGTGAGATGAGAAGCACTCACTTTATAGTCCGGAACCTGGAAGACGTGGCCACCGGTAGGCTGATACCAGATATCGAGGCCGCTTCCTTTCTCCTTAATTCCGAGCCAGACGGCAGCCTGTTTGCCATTCGATTGAGTAATGTTGAAATCCCAACGGCCGACGAACGGGCTTGTCTGTGCTTGCAGAACGGGTAACAGAGACAGAGTAAGAGCGACGATACTTGCTGAACGAAGCATGCTCGCAGTCTAACGCATGATGCCCATTCATTGGGTGGCGTCGCACCGCCATGCTCGACGTGCCGGTAGAGTTTGACGAGTCACCCCTATCTCACGGCATAGGCTGCCGACCGTGGTCCGCGGTTTTTCCCATGGATGCCATGGCGAGCCGCAACTTGGCTGCGGTCATTTTGTACGGGTCGCCACCTTTTCTACTGCGTGCCCGCACGAAGATAAGTCCAACCTTGGTGCGTTCGGAGATGAGTTCACGTTCGAACTCAGCCAGGCGGCCAAGATGCCGAAGACCAGTTTGCCCGCGGGCCTAGTTGTGTCGATCGAGGCTCTTTGTCCGGATAACCGGCAACCAGGAAAATAGCTCCAAAACGGCGTCACTTCCGAGTGGGAGACAATCCGGCCGGTTATCCAACAATTTGAGTTTTACGCTTGACATTCTAGGATCGCAGTTGTCATAGTATGTCTAAAGCTGGCATAGTATGACTAGATCAAACGAAGAAGTTCAACAGAGGCTGCCACTCTCGTTGCCGGTGTTGCACATGCTCCTTTCGCTGATGGAAGGCGAGCGACATGGATACGCACTTAAAAGGGAAATCCTGCAGCGGACGGACAAACGCATCAATTTGGGTTCCGGTGCGCTTTATGGCGCCATCAACAAGATGTTGGAGCAAGGGCTCATCGTTGAATCGGACGAACGTCCTGATCCGCATCTGGATGATGAACGCCGCCGTTATTACCGAATTACTTCCTTGGGTCGCCGCGTTGTCCAAGCGGAGGTCGCCCGCCTCCGCGCACTGGTGCAACTTGCGGAACTTCGCCTAGGCACTCCTGAACCGCTGTGAGGTGCTCATGCTTGATCCCACAAAGCTGTATCGCAAACTGCTCAGGCTTTACCCGGCAAGTTTTCGTGATGAATACGAGACACCGATGGATCGCCAATTTCGCGATGAGTGTCGAGAAGCGCAGAGTTGGAATGCGCACGCACGATTGTGGGTTCATGCTATTTATGACGTCGCGGTCTCCGCGCCAAGGGAGCTGGTACGTGAGTTGGGACAGGACTTGCATTTCGCTGTACGGGCTTATCGCAAACGACCGTTGAGTGCATTTCTTGCCATCGGCGCACTTGCTCTTGCCATCGGTGTAAGCACCGGAGTTTTCACTGTCGCGAGTGCGCTGTTGCTGCGAGATCTGCCATTCTCGGATGCGGCCCGGTTGGTAGAACTACGCCTCTCGCCCTTTAGTGCAGGAAACGGCCGTGCCGGTTTCACAGCGTGGCAAGGTCGCAGTTCTTACCTCAAAGGCGCAACCACATTTTCCACCTCCGAGATGAATCTGAATTCGGGCCGTGACGCTTTGCGAGTGCGAGTTTCGGAAACTTCAGCGAATTTCTTTTCTTTGCTCGGAGCAAGAAGCGATGTGGGCCGGACATTTGCATCGGATGAAGACAAGACGGGCCAGAACCATGTCGCGGTAATCAGTCATCGTCTATGGTTGCAGTCATTCGGCGGGGATCCCACCATGCTCGGCGCTACGGTTCACCTAAACGGGGCTGCTCTCACGGTCATCGGCGTTGCCCAGCCCCGTTTTGACTATCCCGGGAACGTCGATATCTGGATTCCGACTGTCTTCGACTTCGAAACAATTCCGAAACGCGGAGCCTTTCTCTGGCAAACGATTGGTCGCTTGACGACCGGAATCACACTGCCCCAAGCACGGCAACAGTTCAGAGCGGCGGCTTCCCGCG
>Ga0210391_10004259_pt1 | contig 11989 bp, 8 predicted proteins | sample IncBWC12OmetaG_FD_160573 | JGI IMG/M metagenome (GOLD analysis project Ga0210391, IMG submission 160573) | Forest soil microbial communities from Barre Woods Harvard Forest LTER site, Petersham, Massachusetts, United States - Inc-BW-C-12-O ...
CGCTCATTTCTCGGTGCAGAAACATTTTGCTTTTGGATTTGTTCGCGAGGATTTGTTTGCCGATTCTGCGGTACGCTCACCGGTCGAGCAATCAGTCGGAGAATCCGCTGGCGAAAAGCCTTGGCGCTAAGCGTACGGGGATGACGAAACTTTCGATCGATGCAATTGCCGTTTCTCTGCACGCCGCCCGCGCCGCCGCACCGTCGACAAACCGGGATGCCCTTGGGACAGAAGGGCAACTGTATGTCGAGGCGACGTCGGCTCCATCCAACCAGCGCTGGTGATGCGCGACGCGGAAAAATTCAGAGTGCGCTATCGAACAAGTTATGTGCGCTAGCGTTCAGTATTCACCCGATAGGCTTATCTTGCGTTCGACGTAAACTCACCTTGCCTTTCACTCGGCCGCCGCGGTTCTGTTCCGAGCGATCGAATTGGCCACCACTCGCCCAAGCGTCCACCGTCTGTCCGCTCGTCTCGGCAGAGCTTAACCTCTCGGGGCAAGAAACCATCGGGCGTCAGCCCGTGGGTTGCGTGAACAGTCTACTCAGGTCAATTGCTGAAGGAAGCCGAAGCGGCCGGGATCAAGGAAGGTCCTTCAAAAGCCGATGCGGGAATCAACCATCTGCTAGCGTCCATGAACACTTTGCTCCACGCACCGCCCGCCGACGCCGCCTGAAAGTCACGGCAGTCTGCCTCAGAGACTAAATCCTAGAAGAGGAACTTCACGCCTAGTTGCACGAGGCGCGGCGGATTGGCGCTGACCGCATTGCCAAAGGTGGTGCCGAGATCGGCGATATTGCCATCCACGGTTTGCGGCCCGAAAAATTGGGTGTGATTGAAAATGTTGAAGGCCTCGACGCGGAATTGGAGCGACTTACTTTCGTTGAGGCGCAGATTCTTGAGCAAGGCCATGTCGTAGTCGTCCATTCCCGGTCCCTGGAAAAAACGGCGCTTGGCCGTGCCGGGCGTGCCGAGGGTGTTGTCGCTGAATTGAGCCGCGTTGAAATACGCGCCATTGCGGGGATTGTGATTCAGGTCGAGAGGGCCACCCGAGTAATCCGGCTCGTCAATGCCATAGTTATTGATGCCATTCGGTTCGGCTCCGAGCAGAGAATTGTCGCCATAGTTGACAAGGGTCACCGGTAGACCGGAGCTGAAATGCGTGATCCCGGAGACTTCCCATCCTTCGCTCCAACGATTGGATGTGTGTAACAAGCTCTCTAATGGAAGCTTGTAGTTATAACTCACAACAAAGTTGTGAGTTATATCGAAAGACGATAGCGCATAACTCAGCGCGGGGTTGATGGGATTGACTTCTTCACCCAAACTGGAAGATTCATCGAGCGACTTACTGTAGGTATAACCTGCCGATAACTCCAGCCGCCTGCCCGTACGGCGCAGGCTGACCTGGAGAGAGTTATAATTCGATTTCCCGATCGTCGACTGATTCGTGTCGCTGCCAAAATTGAATCCGAGCGGTCCCCGCGTCCCATGGATCGTCTGGCCCGAAACCGTTGTGTATAGATTGCTCTCCTGAAAGGGACCGCACGGAGTTTGTGGCGGATTCTGCGTTTGAAGGTTGGCAGGATTGTTCAAGAACAAACACAGCGCGGGATCGCCCGGATTCGCTTCCACCATCACCAACAACCGGTGCGACTGTGTTCCCACATAGCTGGCGCTGAACACCGTGTTCCCGCCAAGTTGCCGCTCCAGAGACAACATATATTCTTCGACATACGGAATGCGGTTGGTCGCGGCATAGGCGGGAATGCCGTTGATGGGCTCGAATTGCTGCCAATCTACGTTCGGGTCAGGATAGCGGCTCGACGCTTGTCGCGTAACCAGCGAAACGGGAAACGGTTGCCCCGGGAATTGTCCGGTTGATGCGGTAACGAATGGCGTGGCAAATAATGGCGGCGCTGGACTCGAATAGGTGATACCAAAGGGAGCATTGCCCGCTAGTATGCCCAACGTCAGCGCCTCGATCGCCGTATAATACATACCGAAACCGGCGCGCACACTGCTCTGGCCTGGGCTGCCCAAAATTTTGCCGAGCAAACTGTCGCCGGGCGCATCCGGCGAATAAGCCAAGCCGATGCGCGGCGCGAAGCCGCGGTTTCCCGGCAGCGCCAGCGTTCGCGGAACACCGGGATCAGTGGGAAAAAGAATTCCGGCTGGTGCGGTGGGAAAGACTACCGATTGTTTGCCCGCTTCGAACGTAGAAATGCCATTGTTTTTTTCATACCAGGGCTCGATGCGATCCCAGCGCAGGCCATAGTTAAGAGTCAGGTTCGAACGCACCCGCCAGCTATCTTGCGCATATAAACCCAAGTAATGGTTGCGCCCGTAAAAGGGCTGCAACTGGCTCTGGTTGTACTGTGTCGGAATCCCCAGAAGAAAATCGGCAAAGTCTGATCCCGTCTCGCTTCCCGTAAACAAAAAATTGCCGTTGAATTGCGCGATCGCGTCGGTATTGATCTGGTCGTAATGAAATTCCAATCCAAATTTCGCGGTATGACGGCCGATCACCTTGGCGAAAGTATCAGTCCATTGAAAAGTGTTGTTCGCTTGCTTAAGTTCGTTCGCATTGGTCCCGACGGAGAATGCATTGAAGACAATATTCTCAACCCCCTCACCGGCGGGATTCAGCGGCACAATGCCGCCGTGTGCGCCGGGCGCAAATCCCTGGGAGGCCAGACTGACGCCTACCCCGCCCACGGGTTTACCGAGATCGTTGTGATCGCGCATGTAAGTGAAGTGCGCCTCATTCACCGCCGTCGTTCCCAGCGTCTTCGTGTCTCCCAGACTTAGTAACTGCGCGCGGCCCAGATATAACGAGTTGAAACCCGGCACGCTGGCTCCACTCTGCGCCACCGGATAAGGGTTGTTGAGCGTGTAGTCGTCGAGAAAATAGTAAGCGGAGACCGTTCCCCAGCGACCGTTGTGGTCCAGTCGATACGCTCCCTTATCGTCGCGCAGAGTTTCGTCGTAGGCCGAGGTTGCGAATGTGCCATTGGCATTATTCGGCGGAGGAATGTAGCGCAAGAGATTGGTCGCCGGACCCGACCATATGCTTTGCGGAATCACTCCGTTGGGAAAAACGCAGTCTGCTATGGTGCATCCCCGCGCGTAGTAGGATTCGCCCGGATACACAGAATACTTGAGTTCGTCTGATAGAAGATCCGCCCAGGATTGTCCCGTAACCGTTCCGCTCAACAAGTTTGCCTGGTCAAGAAGATTGCCGTCGCGGTCTGCCAGCGACGGAACCGGGATCTGGGCCGTATCCACGCCCTCGGTCAGGCGCGTCCCCTGATAATCGGCAAAGAAAAATGTTTTGTTCCTGCGAACCGGGCCGCCAAATGTTCCGCCGAATTGATTCTGGTTAAATGCACCGCGCGTCCGAGAAAAATAGTTACGGGCATCGAGGCTTGTATTGCGCAGAAACTCAAAGGCGTCGCCATGAAAGCTGTTACTGCCCGACTTGGTTACGACGTTGATCTGCCCGCCGCTATGGCCGCCATATTCCGCATCGAAATTGCTGGTGAGGATATGAAATTCAGCGACCGAGTCGAGATTTGGAATGATGGCGGTTCCTGAGTTCACGTCTTCTTCGGCGTCACTTCCGTTGACGGAGAATCCATTGGAAAATTCGCGTTGTCCGTTGATTGAAATCGTGCCCGGGTTGAGTCCGCCCGAGGGCGTGAGCGCACTCACTCCGACGTCCTGTTGCGTGTTTGCGGTAAGAGAGGTCGCCGGAACCACGCCCGGCTGGAGCGCCAGAAGATCTGTGTAGCTGCGACCGTTCAATGGCACTGCCGCGATCTTGCCGCCGCCGATGACTTCTCCCATCTGTGTGTCGGAGGTATCGGCATGAGCGCCGGTGTCAATCACGGTCACCGCATCGAATGTCTCGCCCACCTCAAGGACTGCGTCAATCGTCAATCCAACGTCGGTATCGATGGCAATTCCGGTTCGCTGATAGAGTTTGAAACCGGCTTTGCGGATGGTGAGGTTGTAGTGACCCACTGTGAGTTCAGGAAACGAGTAAAATCCGCTGCCATTAGTCGTGACCCGCTCGTGAACATCGGTGGCGACATTGGTAGCATCCACGGATGCATCGGCAACAACGGCGCCGCTCGCGTCCTTCACCGTGCCGGAAACACTGCCGCCGGCTCCCGCCCATGAATTGATGGAGAAGAGTAAGACGATGGCCAGGGAAATACGCGAGGCACACTTCGACGTGTAGGAAGGTAAATTGAAATCGAAACTTCGCGCGCCGCCAGACATCCCGTTACTCTCCGTGCCAAGCTAGATGCGACCGAGTCGCAGCTCATAAACAAATAAAAAATCGGCGACTAATGCGCAGCCTTACGACACTGTTTGCAAAATCCGCCTACTTCGAGACGCACCACGCGGATCTGAAATCCGCTCTGCGCAGCCATCTCGGTTTTCAGTTTCTCGAAAGAAGAACTTGCATATTCCATAATCGCGCCGCAGCGGAAGCAAGCCATGTGGCAGTGCTCGCGGTTCGTCTTGGCCTCGTAGTAGTGCTTCTCACCCTCGATGTGCATCAGGTCCAGTTCGTCAATCAACCCGTATCCCTTAAGCAACGCAATGGTTCGATAGACGGTGGCGCGGTCGATATCCGCATCCTGTTTTCTGGCCACCTCCAGTAACCCGGCCGCGTCGAGGTGCCGAGGCGAGTCCTGAATTATGCCAACCAGCAGGCGTCTCTGCGGGGTCATCCGTACTCCGCGCGCGACAAGTTCTTTCATCAGCGACGGACGGGTGATCGCGGGGATGTGGTTCGATCGTCCGGGCTGCGATCGTCCGATTTGTGATCGACCCAGTTGCGACTCCGTCGCAATTACTCCGCTGGTTCGCATTCCCTTTCTTCTTTCTTCCTCTAGGGATTTTTTGATTGCCTGCGACTCCGATTGCAAATCAATTCCTGGCGCAACATCAATTGGACTTCATTCGCATTCCGCTGTCAAGACGCGCCTCCCCAACCCTACACGCGTCAAATCGAACGGCGCCAAACTGGCAGCGAACGGTGGTTGTCAGGGGGCAGGAAGAATTCTCTTATGAACTCTTTATGAATGTCTTATTCGAACTTTATGGCAAATCGAATCGAATAGAGGTGAAGCAATTGGAGCGTGCAATGGCCAACAGCGCCATAAGGGTCGAACCCCGGTGAGCACGGTCATGGTATGGCTGTGCTTGGCCGGCATCGCCTTCAATGTTCGATTCGCAGTAGCCCTGCGGCAGGAGCGCAGGCAATCCGCGAAAACACAATCCTGCAAACACATGACCTCGACGACAAACAACCACTCAACCGAGCCGCGCGAAAAAGCTTTCGACTTAGAGGGCTCTATCGGCTGGCTCGACAACGACAGTCGTACACAATCGCAATAAGCGATCGAAGAAAGGCTTTGAGATGTCTATCCATGAAGTATCGGCGGAGCAACTAGCACAACTTTTCCATCACTATCACCAGGCCCTTGCGCCGGATTTCGGGTGCACCACAAGCTCCGCCCCCGAGTCGTGGGATCAGGTATCGACGCCCGAAAGGAGTCGCATGGTCGCCGCCGCTCGCCTCGCGATTCTCGAGGTGGCTTCAACAAATCCTGAAACGGAAAACGCAAGGCGCTATTTTGCCAAGCCCGGCGAAGCGGAATGGGGCTGCTAGCGCTGTCTCCGCTGCATCAGCTTCCCTCATTGAACCTCTGCGACCTCTGTGGTGAAGACTTTTCTTAGCCACAGAGGTCCTCCGTCTACTTAGCCTGCACAACCACCGCATCCTCTAAGCGCAAGGATGGCGCCGATCGATCTCCAACCTCGATCGTCTGGCCGCGCTTGAGATATTGCGCCAATACCGCGGGCGTGGACCACTCCACATCCCAACCATCGTCGATGGCGATGACCGTATACGACCCGGGAATCACGCCGCTCAAACTGAAACTGCCGTCAAGATCACTCTCGTCCCGCCGAAAGCGGTCTCGATCTGCTTCCGCATTCTTCGGCACCAGAACGATCATCGCCCCCGAAACCGCCTTTCCATCGCGCTTGGCAAAGCCTTCGACGGTCACCGATCCTCCGACCAGCGACAGTGCAATCGTGAGCGAGACGCCCGCCGGCACGTTCAACGAGTGTCCGGAAATTATCCCGGCCTCGGAAGCGATGCGAGCCACGGAATACCGCTGGGTTGAGGACGCCGCCAAAATGTCATACGTGCCGGCAATGACATCTGAAAAATCGGCCTCGCCCTTGGCGTTCACCCTTTGGCCATAATCCGTTTTGCCCTTGCCGGGGCGCAGAAGAATCTGAAGCTGCGCTGGAAGAGTGGCCGCACCCTCGATCTGAACCGCCAGTTTAACCTGGCTCGTCGATCTACCCGAAGTGACGTCTAGTTCGCCGCCGCTGTCAAGATTGACTTCCGTGGGCTCTTTCCACTCGCCATTCGAACCGGGCATCCGAACTGAATAACGCCCTGGCGCGATCCCCGCCATCTCAAATACACCAGGGGCAATGCTTTGAATGTTGCCGGCATTCTCGTGCTCGGTACCATCGAAGACCCGTTTTTCCAGTTGGGGGAGAATCATCCCGCGGTTGAGATCTTCCGACACGCGATAGATCAGATGCAGCGCGGGAACCGGATTCAGATGGATGTCAGCTTCGAGACGATCACCGCCGTGAACCGCAATCGGAGCCGCCCCCTCGACCTCGGTGGCGTCCCCGTAGAACGTGGTGGGGTAAACAACATCGAGCGAGGGATCGACCTGAGCGGGCGAGTTGGGCGCACCCTCGGCGTTCGAAGTTGGATGCACCGCATACCATGGCGAAGCCTTTGCCGAAATGAAGTAGGTTCCTTCATCGAGCGGCGTCACTTCATAACGGCCTTGATCGTCAGTCATGGCGGTGCGAAAAAGAGACGTCCGTCCAATACCCTCTGCTCGTTGTCGACGATAAAGCATGATCTGCGCATTGCGGACTGGCTCTCCGAATTCATCGAGTACCTGGCCGGTGAGCACCGCGTTCGCGGCCAGGCGCAGAATAAGGTTCTCGGTATCGAGGTCCGCGCCAGTTACAATCGCAGTCGAGTACTCGTCATGCTGGTTATAGCCAGCGCTGATGAATCCACGCTTCGCGCCGCCGAGCGAGAACTTGCCCGCAGGAACGTGAAACTCGAAGCGCCCGTCATCGCCGGTGATGACGGATTGCACCTTCCGCTGATTTTTCGCGTCGGCGATGGTGACGCGGCAACGGCCCAGCGCATTTCCGGCTCTTGCATTCGCCGCCATCCCCGCAATGCGGTACGGGCCGGTAGGAATCAGCATCCGCTCAGCATTACCCGCCTGCGCCATCGCCGAACCGCAGATCACCGCTAAGCCCGCCATTAATAACCCAAGCCACCGGATTGGCAGTCGCGTCTGCATTCGATTAGCTCGCCGAAGATTCCCGGTGGCGCACGGTTACGCGATAGCTAGCGGTCCGTGGCGATCATTGGAGTTGACAGCGTCACGCGCTCTCTCTGACCGCTGGTTAAGTGAACCACCAGCCCCTTCGCATCATAAGCCTGCATTGCTTCAGGATTCCGATATTCAATCTCCGTTGGATCCATAGTCGCGCCGTCGAATGCCAGCAAACGATATGCCCCTGGTGGCACTCCCGGATGGTCAAAACTTCCATCCGGCTGCACTCCTATTTCGGTGAAATTCCCGCTGCTGTCCCCAAGGGGGATGCAATAAAGACGCACCCGCCTTTGCTCCGTGCCGCCGGGCCCCTGCGCGGGCGGGGCAACCCCGTCAATTGTGCCGCTGATCTCCGCCGTATCGTCGCGCATAGTGATCTCGATCGGAGCTGTGGCGCCTCCCGCACCGACCACCAGCGGCTGATGCAGAAGGTCGAGGTTGCCGGAACGGATCGAAGCCGCGTAGCCGCGAGACGAATAAACTTTCACCCAGTAGCTTCCCGCCGAAGCTCCCTCGATCACCAAAGACTCGTCGCCCGGCCCGGTCGGGTTCCGCAACGAAACATTCCTGCCCGTTCCAAAGTCTTCGGCCGTTTCCAGCGTCACATTCAAATAGCTGCGCGGGCCTTTCAACACCATGCTGTGACTTGCGCCGGAAAATGCCCTCAGCGGCAGTTGGTCGGCCGCCGTGAATTCCTCCTTCACATTCACCGCGATCAATCCATTCGGCGCCAGCACCATGCTCGGACCCTCTATCGGCCCTCCCTTGATCGTGATGGTTTGCAATCCAGTCATGGACAGCCCGTTAGGCCGGAAGACCGTGGCTTCGACCGTATAAGTTCCGTTCGGCAACATGCCTTCAATCGCGTGATGGAGTGGGTTCTGGCCCAGCGAAAAACCCGGCCCCTTGTGCCGCTGCGCGTAAACCGTAACCTGGAGTCCATATTCCGGTTGATCGCTTCCCGGCACGATCACCGGCACTTTCACCCGGTAATACGCCTGCTTCACCAAAGAAAGATTGACCGTTTGCGTCTGACCCGCAGCCAACTGAATAACAGCAGCCGATTCAAAGTCGGATGCGCCCTGATAGTAGACGGGGGGATATCCGAAGAGCCGTCCACGCCCGACGGAAGCGTCGCCGCGCGGCGATAGGGCGGGATCATCATTGACCGGGTCGGAATCAAGCAGTTCGCTGGTCAGCAATTTATAGCTGCCAGCCTGAAGGTCGGCGAAGCGAAATTGGCCGTCTGACATGGACCGGCTGGCGCCAATCTGAACCCAGCGAGCGCGGCCATCCTGCAATTGCCGCCGGAAAAGCTCAAGAGTAATGCTGTCCGGCGCCTCTGATGTGGGCAGGGCGACCGTCCCAGCAAGCACGGCCTCAGGCGTAAGTGTCAGCGTCAGATCTTTCGATCTTTCTAAAGATGTGTCGTTCCGGAGATTGTTGACTGGCTGGTTGTGATCATCGAGAAAGCCCGGCTTTCGCGCCATCAGCGAATAGGGACGATCGGAACCTCCGTCGGCCGGATCGGCCTTCGCCGAGGCAAATTCAAAACGCCCCTCGCTGTTGGTCAGAGTGGCAAAGCGGTTGTCAGGAGAAAAAACCAGGGCGCGGTCAATCGGCTCATGAGTAACGCTGTTGATCAGTACGCCGTGGATGCGGCCACTATCGTCGGACGTAGACTGCGCCCAGGATAAGTCGGACAGCGACGCGCAAATGAACAAGCAAGAGATTGCCCAGGGAGATATTCGCCGCAATAAGCGATGGTGGTCGCAGTTCACGTGGCCTACTCCAACCCTGATTTATTGTGGCCCAAAATCAGAGAGATGCAAAACGCGGGCAACCGGGTGCCTCAGCTGCAGCGGTTTTCAACACGCGGGAGAGAGTTGACGACAAAATAAAAGGCCGCTCCGAGTGAGTGGCCTCGGTGAGCGGCCTTGCATTTTTGGCGAACCGCTAGAAGCTAAATTGCTGGCCTCTAGTCTCCCGCAACTGGCTCGCCAACATCCACAGGTTTCTTGGCGCCGCCATTGGCTGGAGCGATCGTTTGAATCAGCGCGGGAGCAAGCAGCGATCCGAGCGGAATGAATCCACCTTCATTCGAGGTAGCCGGCTTCTCTTTTAACACTACTTCGCGATAGAGCTGGGCCATGCGCGCATCGTACGCCGCGTCGTTCTTCACTCTGTTGCTCTCGGCCTTGCTATCGCGAGCGCGTTTCTTTTCCTCGCGCGCCGTCTTCGCAATCCCCAGCTTGTCGAGATCGTGCTGCACTTCATGGGTGACGATCTCATCGCGCAGGTAGAGCGCGTGCTCGGCGTCTTCCATCTTCACTTTCTTGCCACCGGCGAAGATCTCGTGCCGCCCATGCTCCTCGTACCACTTGGTCAGGGTCGAAGTCATGTGCATCTTCTCGATAATGTTGCGCCAGCCCACGCCCGTATTATAGGCGCAGAAGCTGATCTCGCCCTCTTGCGTGGCATACGGAATGATGCACTGCTCGGTGCGGCGGAAATCGTAGTTAAAGAGATCCTGAAACCACATGCCGGCGATGAACAGGAAGTTCCACCGATCCTGGCGCCGCTTCATCACATCGTCGATCGTGCGGTCCGGACCAACCTTGCCATAATTCTTGCCGGTGGCATTGAAGTTCTTATCGAACTTCTTCAGCAGGTCAGTCATCTTGAAGTGCGTCGGCGACTGAAAGGGATCGTAGTTCTTCATCAGGCAAAGAGCCATGCCGAACGCGGTCCAGAACTTCGATCGAGCCGCATCGTTGACCTTGGCGATGTCTTTGGCGAGCTGATCGCCCTTCAAGAACGCGGTCACAGGTACCGCTTCTTTCGTCTCTTTGTCGATCATCATCGCCATGCCGGTGCCGCAGTTCGGATGGCAGCCACAAGAGAGTTGGCCCCAGTCGTTGTTGTTGTCCTGGGAGTGCAGCACATCGGCCCAATCCGAGAACGTGCTCATGAAGCTGATCGGGAACCAGTCGCGCGTCGGCTCGCCGAAGCCGGTTTGATTTTTCACGTCATGCGCCAGGTGCGCCAAGGTGTAGCGCTGCGCCTGACGGCGCTCGTCGGTGATCGCCTCGTCGCGGCCCGTAAACGACACCGGCTGGAAGCTAAGGAAACCGATTTTCTTCGGATTATCCAAAGCAAACTGAATGATGCGCCCGACTTGCTCGTTGTTAATGCCATTAACAATCGTCACAACCGGAACAATCTCGCATCCCGCCTTGTGCAGGTTGTCGATGGCCTTTAACTTCACATCGAACAGATTGCCGACCATGCGGTGATCGTTGGCGGCGTTTCCGATGCCGTCAAATTGCAGGTAGGCGTAGCGCATGCCGGCTTCGACTGCCTGCTGCGCAAACTCAAAACTCTTGGCGAACTCGATTCCATTGGTGGCTGCCTGCACGCTGTTGTAGCCAACCTTGCGCGCGTAGCGAACGGCGTCCAAGAAATACGGAGACAACGTCGGCTCGCCACCCGAGAACTGCACAGACATCTGGCGCTTCGGCTTCACCGTGATCGCGTTGTCCAGCACCGTCTTGATCTCTTCCCAAGTCAGCTCGTGCACATAGCCGACCTGGTTCGCATCCATGAAGCACGGATCGCACATCATGTTGCAGCGATTCGTCAGGTCGACCGTCAGCACCGCGCCGCGGCCATATTTCACAGTCGACGTGCCATGATGATGCAGCTTCTCGTCGTTATGCGCCTTGATATCGCGTCCCGGGAACACGTCTTCCAGATGCTTCGAGAATTCTGTGTCGATCGACATCAGGTCTTCGAAGTGGCCGTGCTTGGGGCAATCCTTGACCATCCAAATTTTGCCGTCGCGCTCGACGATCTGCGCCTTGATCTCGCCGACCTTCTCATTCATCAGCACATCGACGGGAAGATGGCCATCGAGAATCTGTTGCCGAATCTCCGGCACGCACTTGGGACAGAGCGAATCGGTCGACCGCGGCCAGCCGAGCGGCGGCTTCGACTTCTCCCACGACTTGAGCAGGGGCTTGTCCGACCACTTGGGCACCGGCGCGTTATTCGGGGCAATCCGGTTCAGCCGCGAAAACACCGCCCACGCGCCCGTAGCGGCCACCGTCACCGCTTTTTCAACATATTTAATCGGCTTGTGCATTCTGCTCTCTCTTTCTTACTCCAGGAGTTAAAAACGTCCCGCGGCCCCGCATAACCCACACAACAAAGTCCATGTAAAAAACCTATCCACAAAGAAACCCGGTCGAACCCAGAAGTTTCGTCAAGTGGAGTCTGTCAGATTGATGCTATTGAATCCGCACCGGTTACGCACGAACAAGCCAATGAACAGAAGAAAAACGGGGTTAAAAGGCAATCTAGGGCATTGTTCGGAGCTAAGTTGTTGAAAAGGCAAGGAGGCAACCCAATGCCCCTTACTTCTCCGCCGTTTCCAGCAGCGGATCGGCCTCCGCCTCCGCCTCCAGCTTCAGGTCCGACATGTCGAGTTGAAGATTTCCGGGATTGGTGGCATAGGC
>Ga0210391_10004263_pt1 | contig 11986 bp, 7 predicted proteins | sample IncBWC12OmetaG_FD_160573 | JGI IMG/M metagenome (GOLD analysis project Ga0210391, IMG submission 160573) | Forest soil microbial communities from Barre Woods Harvard Forest LTER site, Petersham, Massachusetts, United States - Inc-BW-C-12-O ...
CTTCACCGGTTTCCCCACAAGACGGCGTGTGGCCGGACTGCGGAATCCAGCATACCCGACGGCGAAGAGGCGGATAATTTGTCCTTGTAGGTCGGCATAGCGACTGGAATCTGGACACCAGGTGAGCGATCACCAAATACCTGTCGCGAAGCGCGTTTATCGTTCCCGATCCTGGCCGCTTCGCGGATGGTCGGTTGATCCTGACGCCCCGAGAGGATAGAAGCCCCCCTGTCCATCCATTTTGGTCCCCTCCCGGCGATCGCGCTGTTCCGCAGGGCAATATACTGGTCGGTTATTAACTGCTATATGACTTCCGGGTAGGCGACGATCCTACCTGAACTCAAGAAACTGGAAGTTATTTAGGTCGAAGAGTGACTCGGGCTGTGGCTGTTAGCACCAACCGACAGATCGCGTGGAATCGTGTAAGGAATTGCGGCTCTTGCGCACAATGGGCCTGATTCATTGAATTGCGTTGTATTCCAATCTGGCCGAATTCAAAATCGGGATGTCCGGGTCAGAATGTTCCCATCTCATAAAGAATGCTTCGTAGGCAGACCGAGCTTTGATTCGATCTCCCAGCAAAGCGTATCCGCGTCCAATTTGCAGCTGCGCGAGTGTTCTCAGTGGGTCATTGAAGCACAATCCTGGGTGATCGAGAAGCTTCTGGAACTCCGATAGCCCTTCCGGTGCACGATCTAATGCTAGAAAAGCTTCCCCTCGCACGTAAGCTGAATGTACATTGCCCAACACTGCAGACCCATCTCCCACCAGCGCCATTTCATGCGAAAGCGCGACTTGCAAGGCATCAATAGCTGCTTGTGGAACCCTGTTTTTCATAGCGATCACGGCTCGTAGCACGGGCAAATAAAACCGATTTACCACCGTATCCTCAGGAAAACGGAATTGCAAATCTTTCAATAGCTCCTCTGCCTGGGAGAGATCACCGACCGTTCCAAACACCATACCTGTCGCGTATTCAACGTCACGTCCTCTCGAGAGCCTGAGTGCCTCAGCCGCGCGGCCTCTCGCTTGCTTCGGATAGCCAATAAAAGCTTCGTATACCGCGAAAGAGGCTTCATAGCCCGCAGCGCGGTCAGGCTGACCGGCTCGAAGCGCAAGCTCGGTGGCTCTCTGCGAAAACTTCCGACCCAGCTGCAGTTGTCCGGCATCAGCCGCGGTGAGGGCCTGCACCTGGGTAAGCCAGTCCTCGGCCCAAGGTTTGTCCTGCGCGAGCGCAACCACACGGCTCATACCATCTGTGTCATTTTTGAGGAATGCGATCGAATAGCTAAGGAAGAGCATTTCCGGCGCGTCAAGGCCGCGCCCCGATGCTTGCTGGATGATCTCATCTGCTTCTCCCGTGCGTCCCAGAGCAAAATAGCTGTATGCCAGATTCTCGTAGGCCGGGCCGAGATCCGGATCCATGGCGATGGCCGTCTTAGCTTCTTTGATCGAGCCTTCGAAGTCGCCGACGCCTTGAAGGATTCCCCCGGAGGACAGCGAATGGGGCACCGCGTCACGCGGGTAGGTTCGGGCCCACAGCAAGCAGGTTTGCCGCGCCCGCTCAAGGTCTCCTGTGACGATTCGGTCGAAAATCACAGAGATGAAAAACTTCTCGCGGTCACTGACCCGGTCCCGAAGTTCATAAGCCCTTCTGGCGCTCTCGAACGCCGGCCTCGATTGTCCTGAATCTGCATAATTGAGTGCGAGATTGGCATGAGCAAGGGCGAACGTTGGATCAAGCTCGATCGCACGCTTCAGGAATGGCACCCCCGCGACAAGGCTTTCGCTTAGCGCAGCCTGGTTTCCCAGACTGTACGCTTTCAGCGCGTCGAGAGAGGAGGTAGTTGCCTCTTCGAGCGGCTTGTCATGCATCTGCATGGTGGTCAGTGACTCGCCGACCCGGTGCCGGAAGCGGCCCGCCATCTGGCTTAGAGCATCCAGAACATGTTCCTTGCTCGTGGCAGTTGCCTGCTCCACGTCAAGCAGGTCTCCCGTATCGCAACGGGTAGCTTTCAGGCCAAGTACATATTGCTGGCCCAAATTTGCAATCGAGCCTTCGAGCAAAGCCGTGGCCCCGATCCTTTCACATACCTCTCTAGCAGTAGCTGCCGTAAACCGCTCATTTGACACTCGACTCATGAGTTGAAGTGTGTGCTGGACTCGTCCGTCGGAAACAATCTGCAAGAACGGAGACTGTTCGAGTTGCACGGCAAGGCCTTGCCTCAGGGTCTCGTCAAAGATTGGGTCTCCGGTTGAGTTGGCAAACTCTGCGATGACGACTGCATCTTTCCCGCTCAGATGAGGTGTACGGCGAAGGGCAACATAGAACACGACAAGAGCGACCGCCAGGACACCGATCCCAAGGATTAGAGTACTGATCCATCGCCTCGATTTGCCCTCCTCTATATGTAATTCCACCGTCGATCGAGTTGCGGCCATGATATTGATCTCGTCCTGGGAGATCGGTTGCACACTTTGGGTGAGTCGATAGCCCTTCCCGGAAACAGTAATGATGTATTGATTCCCGGGCGATTCTCCAAATGCCTTCCGCAGACTGAAGATGTTGCGAGTAAGGTTTGTCTCTTCGACAAAGGTGTCGGGCCAGACTGCCTTCATGATCTCGTCTTTGGTGACCAGTTCGCCGCCGCCACGAACCAATGTAAGCAGAATTTGAAACGCCTTTGGGGTAAGAGCGACCGGCTCGCCTGACCGCAACAGGAGCTCTTTTTCGGCATCTACGCGGAACGGCCCGAATTCATATAGTTCTCTTTTCGGTTGATTTGCGCCCCCGGACATTGTCCAGTACCTCCGCCGCGCGAGTGCTTCGTTGGGCTCGAATCTTCCACTTGGCGATTCCAGAGCGGCCCAGAAGTCGCCCCACCAGAGTGTAACCACTTCATCCTACACAGCGTCACTGTGCTTCCAAGAAAATCCAAGAATTTCCCATGCGGCTGACAAGGACTTTCTTCGGGCTTCGATTCATGCTGCGAACGTTCTGTAAAAGCGAATTCCGCGGCGAAAGCAGACCCATAACGAAGCGAACGACGATCAAAATCACCCGCGAATCGTTCTTTCTTCTCTACCGTTCCAGTGCTCGGCTCGGTTGGTGTTCTTCTTGCGCAAGACAGGTGGAGATGCTCTTCCTGGAGCGGGCCTGCATATTTTGCGGAGGCGAACCTGCCTCCTTTGCTGAGTGGCTCGAAAGAGCCGGTGTACACCGCTCCAGGACTGCTGATGGCTCTTTATTCATATGTCTGGGATCGTTGCTGGATCGCTTGCAGAACAAAAACATGCCATGACCTTCGGTTATGGCTCCAAAAAGGAGATCCCGATGAGACTTCGTGCCTCGTTGTTCAGCAACATGAGCTTCCTCCTCGTTTCGTTTTGTGGGGTGTTACAGGCCCAAAGCAAACCTCCACGATACCTCGTTAAAGACCTCGGCGCCCTGCCGGGTCCCAGTTTCAGCCAACCCGGTCAGTTGAGTGACAGCGGCCTTATCGCCGGCTACTCGATTGCCCCTGACGGGTTCCAACACCCCGTACTCTGGGTCGCGGACCACATCATTGATCTGGATTGGTCGGGTGATGGAGGGCTAAACGCGTCCGCATTCGGCATCAATTCTCTCGGGCGAGTTTCAATCCAGAAGGAAATCACTGACTATGACCCTAATGGCGAAGACTTCTGCGCATACGGCACACATCGAGTGTGTACTGCTGCCGTGTGGCAATGGGGCAAATTCATTAACCTGCCGGCACTCGGCGGAAACAACAGCACAGTTGGAAATCTGAATAGCTTTGGTCAGATTGCCGGACTCGCAGAGACGGATGTGATGGATGAATCCTGCGGTTCACTCATTCCTGCTCAGAAACTTCGCTTCGAAGGCGTTATCTGGGGACCAGAACTTCATGAGCACCGCCGCCTTCAGCCACTCAAGAACGACACGGTGAGCGTGGCGCTGTGGATGAATGACTACGGGGAGGCTGTAGGGTCTTCGGGTCTGTGCAGCAATACGGCGATCCCTCCGCTGACCTTTGGTCCTCATGCCGTACTGTGGGATAGAGATGGGGCTGTTCATAACCTCGGAAATCTGGGCGCCGCCGTCGTCAATGCTGCCATCGGCATCAACAATCGGGGGCAGGTAGTCGGCGCATCCTCTTTGCAGAGCGACAGCACACCGTTCTATAAAACCGACGGCTTCCTCTGGACCGAGAAGCGGGGCATGGTTGATCTCGGAACTCTTCCTGGCGACGTGGCAAGTGCAGCGCTGGCCATCAACGACGACGGAGAGATTGTCGGTGTTTCGATTGATTCCTCCGGGAATCCCCGTCCCGTCTACTGGCACAACGGGGCTCCAGTCGATCTGAACACACAGGTTCCTTCCGATTCAACGATGTACCTGATCTGGGCGGAAGCTATTAACAACCATGGAGAAATTGCGGGTTGGGGCGTGGACAAAGCCACCGGGGACATTCACACCTACCGGGCCATTCCAAATCGGTGTATGGATGGCTCGGTCCCGCCTGTGAACTTCAGCGCCGGCATAAGCACACCGGTTCCACTCCCAGAACCTGTCCGTAGATTCTTGCAGTGGGGCTACCGGAAGCCGAGATGATCTTAAGGGTTATGGTAAGTGACCTTGCCACGCAATGGGCCTGCTGTTCTGGGTGATGCAGCAGGCCTAAGCTCGATTTGCGCACTATCGCCGAGTCCCTCAATGAGAGGTTTTCGGGCCCGCTGAAAGACGTTTCGTGGATTGCGGGCGAGTGACCGGTTAACCGGAAGTTTCGTGGAACCCGGGTCGAAATGTCCGTATTGCCGACAACCCGCCAACAACAACCGGCTGTAATTCATCAGAGAGGTAAGCGGACGGTCATGACCGTTTGATCATGATGGAAGTGGATCCCTATTCTGTGACAGTCGTATCCTAGCTGGGGCCGCACGCTAACCAAGCCATCGTGCCAGGTCGGAACCTTAGTCCCATCATTGCTACCGTATGATCCGTGGGCGGAGTCGAATAAAGGAGAGTGATTACCTTGCTCAGACTTTCTGGCATAGTCGCTGCCTCACTGCTCACATTCCTGCCTTGCACCCTACACGCTCAGCAAGATTCTGGCTCCATCCCGCTTGCGTCGGAGGACCGCAGCTTTTATCTCGGACACCACGTGATGCATCCTGAATCTCTCAGTGGAATTTGGGAAACCTCCAATGGCCACGGAGGTGCAGTTGGCATTCAGCTTGAGTTGGACACAACGATGCCCAGCGATGGAGACAAGCAAAGCTGGGTGTCTCAATCGTGGCAGGACCTGCAAGTTGGCGTCTTCGAACGGAAGGGGGCGGAGATTCAGCTTGGAGATGAGAGTGGCTTCTCCGACTCCCATAGAGGTGGAGATGTCGCTTTCGATCAGGGGCATTTGCAGTTGCACTTTGTTTCGCCGTGGACTGACACACCGTCGGCTGACTTGGATCTTGTCCAACAGGCAAACGGCTGCTGGGATGGCCGCTTACATCGCGGCGAGTTTGATTCCCGCGTTACCCTTTGCCGCCCCAGCACCGGTCAATCCGGTAAGACTAGCCCCCTGGTTGGTACCTGGACGGAGAACTCGAACCTCGGTCAAGGCTGCATCCACATTGCCGAGCAGGCGCCGGGCGAGTTCACCGGGTGGTCCGATGACATCCAGCTTCCGGGCACTGTCCGCTCCTGTATCGATGGCGTTTCCAAGCCCGTTGCGGTCTTTCAGCGCTTCGGCGAACGCCTGAAGGCCCAACTCGAAAAGGACGGCTCAGTATCATTCGAACTCTACGCCTATACCGGAATGTGTTGCTCCCACACATTCGTCGGAAAACTCACCGAGGACAAAAATTTGATCCGGGGCACTTGCCCGTCGGGCGCCAATCAGGCTGCTCATGACGCAACCTGGAAGAAAATGCCGGGCGATTCCTGTGTGGCATCCGATTCTGAGCAAGCCGCGGAGATGAGAGTCAAGTAAGATTTAATTATTCATTTCATAAGTAGACATTTGAAATTTAAGCAAGTCCGGATCAATGGTCACATCGGCTCAGAACACAACATTCTGAGCGGTTGACCGGCAATCCGGAAGTTTCGGGTCGAAATGTCCGGATTGCCGACCATCCGGGAGTTACGAAATCGGATCCTGTTTGACAGGCACAGTGCGATCAGAAAGCAAGGGGCATCCGGTCCCGATGTCCTTCGCGAGTGTGGCGACCGGATGCCTGGTTATGGCTATCAGTTGAAGTTGGGTGTGCAGGGTCCTCTCGACGCGTTACTATGGCAGTGGCACGTTGATCACCCAGGCATTCCCCTCGGGTGAGACCGCGACCTCCAATCCTGCGTAGCTCTGCATCTTGACCCATTTGCCGCCGGTTTGCATTTGGTACACGTTATAGATCGGAGAGATGCCTGACTCGGGGGTGCACCCGGTGATCCACGGAGTTCCCTTGGTGAGTCCGCGCGAGTTCGGTCCGACCCCAATTGAGATCGCGCAGCCACCCGCGGCGTTCTCGACGAATTTGCTTCCGTTCCAGTAGAGGATTTGTCCAGCCGCGTTCAGGGCCCATGGGTTGCCTTCCGGCGATACCGAGAGCCCGGGTGCTGCAACATCGCTCTGCATCAGGACCCATTTGCCGTCGGTTTGCATTTGGTAAACGTTATAGTTCTCACCGGTACCTTTGTGGCAGCCGGTAGCCCACGGTGTTCCGTGGGTGAGTCCGTGCGAATTCGGTCCAACGGCAATCGCCGTGGCGCAGCCGCCCGTGGGGTTGGCAACAAATTTACTTCCGTTCCAGTAGAAGATGTCTCCTTTGGCGTTGATCGCCCATACGTCACCCTCCGGCGACACCGCGAGCTGGGTTGCGATGTCGCTCTGCATCTTCACCCAGGCGCCGCCGGTTTGCATCTGGTATACGTCGCGGTTTCCGTCGGCGGATTCGTGGCAGCCGGTGATCCATGGTGTTCCGCTCGTCAGCCCGCGTGTGTTCGGTCCAACAGCAACCCACGAGGCGCAGCCGAAGATGACGCCTGGTTGTGCAGTCGTCGACGTTTGCGGAGTCGAGAGGTTGTCGAAATTGGTGCCATCCCAGTAGTAGACATTCGTGACCAACCCGCTCCACTTCGTTGCCCCTGTCGGAAGCGAGATGATGAAATGCCGGTCGCCGAAGACAAACGGAACGCTCGCGGTGGTATCAGTGAGCAGCGCCACGTTCGGATCGGTGCTGGTCGTCACCGTTTTGCCCGTTGCCGACGTACCCTGCACCACCAGGGCGCTGCCGGTCATCGTAACCGGTGAAATATCGATCCACTCGTCATAGCAATTTGTTTTCGGGGATGGGCAGTTTCCGCTGACTTCGCCGCTGTCATCTTCAATGATGTATTCCGCGGTTTGGCCAAGAGCGCCGTTCGCCAGGAATTTCGATTCAATCGGGTAGGACTGGCACTCGGAGCTCTTGCTTTGATCGCACTCCCATTCTATTTTTTGGGTTTTGTCGATCATGATCGAGCATCCATATCCGCCCGTCATTTTCACGTGTCCCTTGGAGTCGCAATACCACTCCTCAACAAAGATTTCGTCACCGCTCTTCGGGGTAAAGTCCACTCCCTGCTCATCAATGCTCTCTTTCGGTAGATCGTGATAAAAATTCTGGCGGTGAATGCCATAGCGGCCGGCTGTCGGTGTTGCCTGTACATCAACGATCGCCTGGAACACATTATCCAACCCGTTCCAGATCGTGAGTGCAGTGGTCTTCGTACTGAAGATGTTCGGGGTTATCGCCGGAACGGCGAAAGTCGACTGGTTCAGTACGTAGCTGTAGGTCTTGGCGGATGTTGCGCCCTTCTTGTAAGAGCCACGTAGGATGGCCCCCGTCCAGTAGTTGGAAGGAGACAGGTAAGTTCCCGCGTTCAGCGCAATTGAATCGGCGTTGTCTGAGGGAACACCGACGGAAGCGACCGGGCGCAAACTCAGGGGAGTAAACGAAGCTCGTTGGGCCCCGCGCAGCTTGTATGCCGGCTCGCTCGCCGCAGCCAGCCAAGCCTGGTAGAGCTCCGGATCGCTCGTCGGATCGGGGCGCAGTCCATAGCCGGCTTCAACCAGTTGGTCCTGGGTGAAACTGAGCGGATCGCCAGTGAGTGGCGGCCGAACGGCCAGATTCGCCCGCAACGGGTCGAACGGACGATCCGCGAATGTCTCCTCGGACCGAAGATCAATCGGGTAGGTGTTGGCATTTCCCTGGGAATCGGTGCAATCGAGAGACAGCCGGTTGACGCTGTTCGGAAGAGTCGGACGCACCGCTAAAAACCGCACCACACCGTCCGCATCGGGCCTGACGGAAATCGACTGCGAAGGGTCCGGATTGTCTTCAGGGTGAATGATGCAGTTACTGCCGGCGGGAACATCGGCGAAAGCCGGCTCGAAGTGAGGCTGAACGCCCTGGCCTGTGGCCTGGGGGTACGCGCTACGGCCGCACACCAGCAGACCCAAAGTCATGATGACTGCACCAAGTCTTTTTGAGGGAGCCGAAAGGCAGGTGACCGGTCCTGCAAGCCGATGCGCGGACCATAGTTCAAAGCAGTTTTCCATAACGGCAGTCGTTTTCATACATTGCGTGTTCATTCCAGGTTTCCTCCAATTTCGGTTGACCCGCCCCGCGGGGATGATTCGGCTCATTACAGCCTCGTGTCGGATTCATGGTTCGCATTTCAACTTGTGGTCGTGAGTCATCGAATCCCCCTGAAGACGAAGCCCGGCTTCTTCAGCCTGTGGGCGGGGCAGCCTCTGTCCGCATAACGGGCAGTAATTCAGGTCCAGTGCTGTTCCGCTCACGAGCAAGATCGTCTCCTGCCGCTCCAACATCACCTCAGTTCGGACGCTGCGAGCCCTACCGCCGCTGGACGAATCGGAACGGAAGAAGCTTGCCCGGTGCGATAGCCATTGGTAGAGTCTGTGCACGCGCCCTCTGTCGTCACACGCCGCGAATGTAGGGCTGCCTTTACCAAAAGTCCAATGACGGCTTATGACTGGCTCTGACAGGCTCTGAATCCTCTTTAAGCCGATGAAACCGGAAGGGATATTTCAATTCGGCGAGTTTGAGATTGATGCCGCGGCTCGCACTCTGCGGCGTGAGGATGAGGCTGTGGCCCTTAACCGCCGGGCTTTCGATGTGCTGTTTTACCTCATCCAGAATCCCGGAAGGATTCTGACTCACGAGGAACTACTGAAAAATGTCTGGCCAGATGCCTTTGTGGACGAGAACAGCCTCGCACAAAGCATCTCGGCGCTGCGTCGGGCACTCGGAGAGAAACCTGGCGACAACAACTATATCCTCACTCTACCTGGGCGGGGATACCAGTTTGTCTCGCCGGTCAGGGCCGTTGCCTCGGAAACCCTGAGCGTGATCGCGGATGCCGAAATTGCTTCCGGCGATATGCCGAACCAGCTATTCCTTCAACAGAACACGATCAGGGCCAGCGTCACTATCGAAAAAGAGGAACAGGTCAGGCCGCTGGGCTTCCGCAGATCCTGGGCCATGATTGGGACGGGCGCTCTGCTGCTAGTTATCCTCACCCTGATGGTCATTGGATACGTCGAGCATATTCGCTCGGCACGCCGGCTTACGGAGAAGGACTCCGTGGTGGTGGCCGACTTTGCGAACAGCACTGGTGATCCGGTTTTCGATGAAACGCTGAAGACTGCGCTCAGCGTAGCTCTCAACCAATCTCCGTTTCTGAATGTCCTTTCCGACCGCAAGGTCGCCGCGACCTTGAGGCTGATGTCCCGTCCGGCCGGCACGAAACTCACGCCCGAAGTAGTCCGTGACGTATGCCAGCGGTCGGGCAGTAAGGCTTATATCGCCGGTTCGATTGCGAGTCTGGGCAGCCAGTACGTCGTGACGGTGGAGGCGGTGAACTGTGAAAGTGGAGACACACTGGCTCTATACCAGGCTACGGCGCCGGCGAAAGAGAAGGTGCTCGATGCACTGAGCAGAACCGTCTCAAAAGTGCGCGCTCAACTGGGCGAGTCGCTCGCTACCGTGGCGAAATATGATGTTCCGCTCGCTCAGGCGACCACCCCTTCGCTCGAAGCGCTTAAGGCGTTCAGTCTTGCCGCGAAGGCCATGGGCGGGAAGGACCCCGCAGCAGCCCTGCCTTATTCGCAACACGCGATAGAGCTTGATCCGGACTTCGCCATGGCTTACGTGCAAGCGGGCGCAACCTACTACACCCTGAATGAAGTGGGTCGCGCCAATGAATACTACGCCAAAGCATTCCAGTTGCGAGACCGAGTCAGCGAAGGGGAAAAGTTGGTCATCGCTGCCACGTACTATGGGTTTGTATCCGGACAATTGGACAAAGCAGCGCAGACATTTGAGGAGCTAGCCGAGATCCATCCCCGCGACATACACGCATACAACGTACTGGCCCTGTTGTATGAACAACTCGGTCAGTACGAGAAATCAGCCGAAGCAACCCGCACTCTCCTGCAGCTTGATCCGGAATTCGTCTATGCCTATACCAATCTCACCATGGCCGAATTGGCCTTGCAACGCTTCGACGAGGCGCGACGGACTATCGATCAGGCGCACACCCGAAAACTGGACGATTACCTGTTGCGCGCCGATCTCTATGCGATTGCTTTTCTTCACGCGGATTCGGATGGAATGGCCGAACAGCAACAGTGGCTCAGGGGCAAGCCCCTGTACGAGAACTACGGGCTGGCGCTCGCCTCGGAGACCGAGGCGTACGCCGGTCACGTGAAGAAAGCACGGGAACTGACTAAAGAAGGGGTTGCCTCGGCAATACGGACAGAAAATCAGGAAGGTGCTGCAGTGTATCAGGCCAATTTCGCTGTGCAGCAGGCGGCTTACGCCAATGCTTCAGAGGCCCGGCAAGCAGCGGCAGTGGCAATGCGACTGGCGCCCGCAAGCCGCGGTGTGGCAGCCGAGGCGGCACTTGCGTTTGCCATGGCGGGAGAAGCGGCCCGGGCCGAGTCCCTTGCTCAGGATCTGAACAGGCGCTTTCCGCTCGATACCCAGGTCCAGTCCCTCTGGTTGCCTGCGATTCAAACACAACTGGCACTCCGCCGACCGAAGCCGGTACCTCTCCTGAATGCTTCGCAGGCGGGGTCGCCGGTTGAGTACGGCAACATCCCATTTGGGAACAATATTTCCTGCCTCTATTCGACCTATGTGCGGGGAGAGGCATACCTTTCAGCTGGCCAGGGCATCGCCGCTGCCTCCGAGTTTCAGAAGATCCTCGACCACAACGGCATCGTCTGGAACTGCTGGACGGGAGCATTGGCGCATCTCGGTGTAGCTCGCGCGAACGCGTTGGAGTCGAGAACATCGCCGGGCGCTGATGCCGATGCCGCGCGGGTAAGAGCGCTGGCCGCTTACAAGGATTTCCTCACTTTGTGGAAAGATGCGGACCCGGACACCCCGATCCTGAAGCAGGCCAAGGCGGAGTACGCGAAAGTCACCGCTGACAAGCACTAGATTCCCTTCGAACCTTATCGTGGCAACCGATGATCATCGTTGCGTTCTAGAGTGCCAATCCGTCTCAGCAGACTCCAATCTTCCGACAGTTGTGGTGCATGACCTGCACCAGCTTAGGCCGTTCGGGAGCCGGATGCGGTTTGCAGAACTCCTTCCTGGAACTCTAGTGGGGCCCGCCGAGGCGGCGGCCGTGGAGGCGGCTTGCTCGACGTGAAAGTCGCCGGCAAACCGGAAACAACGGGCATAACTTCCGGTTAGGACAACACGCCCCTCATCTGAAACCATTCAAACCAAATGAACAATCCGATTACTCAGAATGCGCGGAAGCTCGCCAGAACCTTTGGCTCAATTCTCTTGGTCTCTACTTCGGAATTCGTGGTCATACATTTTGCGGAAGAAACAGGATAGTGGCAACCGGCTGGTGCGGCAAATGCAAGCGCAGGATAAGTACTTTTGCGGTCCAGCCGCGAAAGTCTCA
>Ga0210391_10004264_pt1 | contig 11986 bp, 10 predicted proteins | sample IncBWC12OmetaG_FD_160573 | JGI IMG/M metagenome (GOLD analysis project Ga0210391, IMG submission 160573) | Forest soil microbial communities from Barre Woods Harvard Forest LTER site, Petersham, Massachusetts, United States - Inc-BW-C-12-O ...
AGTGGCCAGCAGCTTCGCCAGCAGTACCGCCAGCAACCACCAGCCGATGAGATGGGCGTTGAGGATGCTGCTCACGGCGCCGAAGCCATTGCCCCACACCTCCGGCACCGCCACCGAGATGGCCCCGACCATCAGGCCGCCCAGACCCAGCTGCCACTGCAACGGCAGCTTCAAACTCACGAAGCGCGATTTGGCGAAGTCCAGTGATGCCAGGAAGGGCGGCGCCAGATGACCCAGCAGGACTCCGAGCAGCACATAGAAGATCAGCTCCCAGTTCGAGGCGAACTGCACCTTCGGGACCAGGTAGACCGGTGCATACCCCATGAAGCGGTGCACGGTCGCGCTCGCCACCACCGAAGACACCACCAACGGCCCGAAGCTCTCCATGGCGGTGCCGCCGAGGATGATTTCCGAGACGAACAGCGCGCCGGAAATCGGCGCGTTGTAGGCCGCCGCGATGCCCGCGGCGCCACCGCAGGCCACCATGAGTCGCAGCCGCGGAATCGGTGCGTGAGCCCACCGACCCAGGCGCGAGCCGAGCATGGCGGCCAGCTGGACCATCGGACCTTCGCGCCCGATGGAGCCACCGGATGAAATCGTCAGTAACGATGAGACACTGTTGATCAGCGTGGCCCGCACGCTGATGCTGCCGTCTCCGACACGGACGGCTTCCATGTAGTCGACGGCGCGAGGTGAGGCGAGCACCTTGCCTCCCTGGCGCAGCACCAGACCCGCGAGCACGGCGCCACCCAGCGGCAGCGCCACCCGATGCCACCAGGGCATTGCGGAGGCGGCCTGTTCGAGGCTCTTGGCCTGGCCGGTGAACAGCAATTCGAGTAGCCGCAGTCCCTCGCGGAAAGCGACGCTCGTCAGGGCGCCGCATAGCCCGACCAGGGCCGCCCAGAAGACGATGCTCGCCAGATCCTCATGCCCCAGCAGCACCAATCGCAGCCGGGTCAGCAGCGACAACGGCACCCGTGCGAACGGTCTGACCTCGGGAGGCAAACGCGGGTGCCGGGTGTTTCCCCTCAGGTCGTCGAGAGTTCCACACTGGAGCGGGCGACGGCCGCGCGGACCGCGAAGCGGAAGCGTGCCTTGCCCACCATCACCACATCGCCGTCGCTGAGCGTCTCACGGGTGATGCGCGTGCCGTTCACGTACACACCGTTGGTGCTGTTCAGGTCTTCGATGACGGTCTGATTGCCCGTCAGCAGCAGCACCGCATGATGGCGACTGACGAAGCTCGCATCGACCTGCAGGTCATTGTCCGGCGTGCGTCCGATCGTGGTCTTGCGACCGAGCACATGCACCACCTCATGACCATCCAGCTTGCGCACCAGCAGCCGGGCGCCCTGCTCCCGGATGCCCTCATAGTTGCCGGAAGTGCTGGTCGCGGCCGACGGCGCACGCGGTGCGGCATGGGCATGGGGGACGTTGTGGGCATCGGGCGTACCGACCGTAGCGCTGTTGGCCGGCGTGAGGGAACGCATGCTGCGCTGGATATTATCGACCAGCGCGGCACTGTGCGCGGCCTCCGTCTCCAGGCGCTGCATCAACCCATCACGCTCACCCAGCCAGCGGCGCGCGTCCGCGATATCGCCCTGCATCTGCGTGTTGATGCGGGTGAGTTCCTCGATCCGCATGTTGCGCGAACGCAGTTCGGACTCCAGGTGATTGATCGCTTCCTCGGAGGCGCGCAGGTCGTTTTCGGCAATGTTGATCCGTTCCTGCGTGACGCGAATGCGTTCGGCGTCCGTCAGGATGGTCTGCGCCTGAGTGGCCACCTGCATCGTCAGGGATTCGATCTTCTGATTCTGCGCGTCGATCTGTGCCACACGGTCGGCGTGCTGGGCGGCCAGCTGCTGCACGGCGGCCACATGCTCCGCCGACTCCTCGCGCAAGTCGTTGAGCTCCGCGGTGAGCGCCGTCTTGTGCGCACTGAGTGCCGTGTTGGTGGCCTGCAGCTCGCTGTGAGCCGCGGCCGCGGCACGCAGCGCTTCGGCGTGAATCTGATTCCCGGCGACAATCTGCGCTTCCAGTTCCGTCAGACGCACCGCGCGCGCCGCGCTCTCCTGACGCTGTGCCTCGAGCGCCTGATTCAATTCATTGTTGGCGCGTGCGACGGCGCCGACCTCATCGCAGCGTGCCCCGAGACTGGTGTTCAAAGCGGCCACTTCGGCCTCGAGCTGCGCCACGCGTTGCGATCGGCTCTCGAGATCCCGCGTCAGTTCCTCGAGGCGCATCGTATGGCGCGCCAGATCCTCCCCGAGCCTGGCATGATCCTGATCGCGACCGGCGAGCTGCAGATCCAGTCCGCGCAGCATCGAATCGAATATTCCGCGCCGACCCTCCAGGGCCTGCAGCGCCTCATGCTGCGAGGCGCTTTGCGTCTGCAGTTGCGCGACCTGCTGCCACGCCGCCTTGAGCGCGTTCTCATGCGTTGCGATCAAAGCCGCGGTCCTGGCGTGTGCTGCGGCGGTGTTCTCGGCGATGTCGGCCTCGAGTCGCTGCAGCGAGTGCTGCAGAGCGGTCGCGCGGTCGTCAGCCGCGCGGATGGCGTCCTCGCGCTCGCGAATCGACTGCTGCAACCCCTCGATCTGGGTGCTGGCGGCGGCGACTGCCGCGCGGCTGCCGGTGAGCTCATCGGACAGTGCCGCGGCCCGCTCGGCGGCGGCCTTGCCGGCGTCACGCGAGTCGGCCAGTTCACCCTCGATGATCGTCAGGCGTTCGCCCTTGGCGGCCAGGCGTGTTTCCAGCTCCTCGAGGTTGCTGGTCAGGGAGCGCAATTCCCCCTCGATCTTCGAGGCGAGGCTCGCCGAGAGGTTCTTGGTCTGCGTTGTCTCGCCAGCGTGATCGGGCACCGCGTGCGCCAGATTCGGCAGGATTGCCGTGTTCAGTGTCGTCGCCGAGGAGCTCAGCGTCGGCGACTGCCAGGTATCGGTGCTGGCCAGCGGATCGTGGCCGTGCCGCGCCTCGTAGGCTGCAACGTCCAACACTGGCAGTTCGGCAGTGACTTCCCCATCGCCCGAATTATTCGACATTGAATTGCTGGATGCGTTCATGATGTGCGGCTCCCTTTAACCGCGGAGGAACTCCCGCAGCGCGGTACTCACCTGTGTCGCTGCGGACTCAAACAGATCGCTGCCGTAAATGTCGGTCTGCTCCGCAACGCGCGCCTTCGGCAGCAGATCGCGCGCGTTGTCCGTGCCGCGCCCGTCGCGCGATCGGATGAGCAAAATGGGCTGCGTGATCAAACGCAGGCGTTCGGCCGCCGGGTAGTGCAGGGCGGCGTGCATTCCCCACCAGGCCTGTGGCCCGTTGGCCATGCTATCGGCAAAACTTGACGCGATGATTTCAAGCGCCGCGCCCTCGTGGACCGCGGTGCGGATTCGATTCCACTCTACCTGAAGGTGACTGCCGTCGGCCACGGGTGCAAGCGGCCAGGGTGCACGACGAAAATTCTCTCGTTGGGCCTCATCCGGCACCGGCACGCCCATCAGTACGACGCGGCGCACCACCGTCGGAAGAGCCAGCGCCAACTCCGCCGCAACCAGGGCGCCGGTCTGATATCCCAGGACGTCGATCTGACGAAAGCGCATCGTCGTGCAGAAGTCACCTACGGCATTGGCGTAGTCCGCAATGTCGGCTCGCGCAGGCGGTGGATCCGAATGACCATATCCCGGCAGATCCGGGGCATAGACCGAACGATCCATTCCCATCAGTCCGAGCAGCGGCAACATGCTGGTGCCGGAGCGCGGCGTAGAATGCAGACACAGCAAAGAGGTGCCCTCATCGAAGCCACCGCCGGGCGGAATCGCATTGTGCACATGCAACTGGCCGTAACGGCTTTCAAAATAACCACGTCGCACCCTGGGCGCGACTGGTGGCGCTGGCTTTCCCGGACCCTTGGGCATTCACACTCCGTCTTAACGCGGCTGTGCCCACTATATAAGGATTTCAGGTGCGATTTAAGAAACGAGACATAGTACCTGGAGGAGTTCTCAAACCCCTCGCACACTGCTATCAATGGGCAAGGAGAGACTCCATGATTTGTAAAATCGACTTATGGAACATCGGGCAGCGCCGGCTGCTGCGCCTCGCATTGCCCTTACTCGTCGCAAGCTTGTGCGCGGGCTGCGGACTAGCCGGCACTGCCGTGGCGACCGGCGCGGGCGCCGCGACCGAAGCGCAGGAGGCGCAACAGGCCAAGCAAACCGAGGACCGCGTCAGGCAACAGCTGGATGCGGCCCAACGCGCCGATGCGCAGCAGCGCACCGACGCGGACTCGCAGGGCAAGTAGTCGATTTTACTTTGCGCGTCGCGGAGTCTTCTTGGCCTTTGCCTTGGACCGCGGCTTCGTCTTGCCCTTACCCTTCCCTTTCACCTTCGGCGCGGCCTTCCGCTTGGCCTTCGCCTTCACTTTCACTTTCGTTTTGGCCTTCGCTTTCGTTTTGGCCTTCGCTTTCACCTTCGCCGCAGCGGGTTTGGATTTCGCCTTTACCTTTACCTTTGGCTTGGCTACCGGCTTGGCTTCAGCCTTTGGAGCCGCTTTCGCTTTTGGCTTGGGCGGAGCCTTCGGTGCGGCCACAGCGACTTCCTTCGCGCCGTGCAGGGCGAGTGCCACACCATGTGAGTCGAGCATCTGCGCGATCCAACTGCCCCCCGGTACCTGATGCGGACCATTGAGCAGCTTGCCGCCGGCCGCCTGCGCAGCGGCGACCGCCGCGGTGACACTGGGCACGTTGATGTACACCAGCCAGCGCGGCCAGGTCGGCGCCAGATGTTTGGCGCGCAGGTAGGCGCCGCCCAGCTGTGTGTTACCGACGCCGAACAGATAGTAGTTGCCGACATCACCCCCCATGGGATGCGTGGCGACGACTTCCCATCCGAACAGCGCCTTGTAGAACTGCAGTGCGGCCTGGGGATCCTCGGCGGTCAGTTCATGCCAGCTCATCGGCCCCGCCATCGATCCACCGTTGCCACCCGAGCTCGCGGGCTGGTAAAGACCAATGGTCGCGCCCTGGGGGTCGGCAATCACGGCATAACGACCCTGGTTGGACGGAAGCTCGGTGACGGGATGAACGACCTTGCCCCCATGGCTCGTGACCGTGGCGAGCGCGGCCGTCAGATCGGGCACTCCCACATAGGTGAGCCAATTCGGGCCGGCGGTGTCGGCCAGGGAATCCTTGCCGACGACGCGCGCGCCGCCCACCGGCCCCTTTTCGTGCGCCAGCATGGTGTAGTCCGCGTGGCCTTCGAACGGTTGCGCATTCCAACCGAACACCTTGGAATAGAATCCGGCACCGGCCGCCGGGTCGGTCGTCAACAATTCATGCCACACATACTGGCCCAGGACTGCAGAGCTGCTCATCGTGAATCCCCTTTTTTCGCGAAACTTGCGCGAAGCTGCCTGACTCTAAATCGCAGATGGCGAATGGTACAACCCCGAACGCACAATCGAGAACGTCCATGCACACGATATCGAAGCTGAGCGGATTCTGCGCATCGTTGTTGGTGGCGCTGCTGCTGGTGAGCTCATGGGCGGCCGCCCAGGACAGCTCAGTCCCGGCACCCGCGCCGCCCCGCTCGGGCGACTTCCGCGGCTACTCGGGAGCGCACTGGCCGTCGGATTTCGGCGTGCGCGACGGCCACTGCGATCGCAATCGCATTACCGAAAATCCGCGGCGCAGCGACGCGATCGCCAGCCTCGGCCAGCGGCGCGCACTCAATCGCAGTGCGGCGATGCTGGTCGGAGCGCGGATACCGGATCTGCTGCCGGCCAAACTCGGCGCCGAAGTGGATGAGGGCGACCGCGCCTGCATGGGCCACGTGCTGGAGCTGGGTGCCAGCAGCCGCTGGGTCAGCTGGGATAACGGCGTGACCGGCCTGCATTACCAGATGCGCCCGGATACCGGCCGCGACGGCATTGCCGGCTCCTGTCGTGCCTTTCGGCTCAAGGTCTCCGGCAATGAGGCGCGCGCCAAGCTCAAAGCCATGGCCTGTGAAACCGGCCCGGGCCTGTGGCAGCTGTCGGGACTATAGCTTCAGCTCAGAAGGCCTCGGACGACACCGGCGTCTGAGTCTCGGGTCGGTCGCGTGAGACGATGAAGTCTCCGGTGATCATCTCGGCATACGGCTGACCGGGGCCGACCATCGGGTAGACACCCGCATCACGGTCGATGATGACTTCGAGGAAGGCGGGCCCCTCGAAGGCGATGAACTCCGCCACCACGCGCGCGACATCTTCCTTCGCAGCCAGGCGCACGGCGTAGCGGAAGCCATCGGCCTGCGCGGCCTTGATGAAATCCTTGGTGTGCAGCGACTTGTCACTGGCGGAGAAGCGGCCCTTGAAGAAGAGCTTCTGCCACTGCCGCACCATGCCATCGCCGTGATTGTTCAGGACGACGATTTTCACCGGCAGATCGTAGGTGGTCACGGTCTCAAGTTCACCGATGTTCATGCGGATGCTGGCATCACCGTCGACATCGATGACCAGCCGGTCGGGATGGGCGATCTGCGCGCCAATCGCGGCCGGCAGGCCGAAGCCCATCGTGCCCATGCTGCCGGAGGTGAGCCACTGCCGCGGCTGACGGAAATCGAAATACTGCGCCGCCCACATCTGGTGTTGTCCGACGCCGGTCGAAACGATCGCCTCTCCGCGCGTCAGCCGATTGATCTCCTCGATCACATGGTAGGGCTGGATGGCCACGCTGTTGCGGTCGTAGTTGAAGGCGTGAATGCGCTTCAGCTCGCCGATATGCTCGAGCCACGGCGCATAGTCCGCACTGAAGCCCGCGCGCCGCCCGTGTGCGACCAGCGTCCGCAGCGCCTCATCCAGCAGGCCGACGTGACTCCACTGCACCTTGCGGACCTTGTCGATCTCCGCGCGGTCGATATCGAACTGGGCAATGGCGCGGGCGTTGGGAGCGAACCTCGCGGGCACCGTGGCCACCCGATCATCGAAACGTGCGCCCATGGCGATCAGGAAGTCGCAGTCATCGACCGCATAGTTGGCGTAGGCGGCGCCGTGCATGCCGAGCATGCCGACGCACCGCGGCCCCATGGTGTCCATGGCGCCGAGGCCCATCAGGGTCGTGACCACCGGCACCCCGAAGGCCTGCGAGAATTCATTCAGCGCATCGCTCGCCTCGGCATTGATGACCCCGCCGCCGGCGTAGATCAGTGGGCGCCGCGCCGCGCCGAGCAGTTCGAAGAACCGGTGCGCGTCGGCGGTACCCAGACTGTCGCGAACCAGGTTCACGATCCGGCTGCGGTAACCCGGGACCGGCAGGGTACCGCTGCCCATGAAGGCGCCCTGCCAGTTCTGCACGTCCTTCGGCACGTCCACGACCACCGGCCCGGGCCGGCCGGTGCGCGCGATTTCGAACGCCGTGCGCAGGGTGGCTTCGAGCTTGGTCGGATCGGTCACGAGGAAGATGTGCTTGGCCACCGCACCCATCAGCGAGGCCACCGGTGCCTCCTGGAACGCGTCGGTGCCGATGGCGCCGGTTGCCACCTGGCCGCAGATCACGACCACCGGAATCGAGTCGGCCATGCAGTCGCGGACCGGGGTGACGGTGTTGGTCGCGCCGGGGCCGGAGGTCACCAGACACACTCCGACCCTGCCGGTCGCGCGGGCGTAGCCGGCGGCCATGAAGCCCGCGCCCTGCTCATTGGCCGGCACGATCAGCGGCACCTGCCGGGTGCCCTGCGCCTCGGCCCGCTCATTGAACAGGAACACGGCGTCGTAAGTCGGCAGGATCGCGCCGCCGCTGTAGCCGAAGATGGCCGTGACACCCTCGTCGGCCAGAACCTGGACGAGCATCTGCGCCCCGGTCATTTGCTGACCAGCCAGCGGGTGGCCGGTGGGCCGGGCCATGATGACGGTATCATTCATAGTGGGTCTTAAAGACTAGCAGTTTGGTGCGCCGAGAGGCTACAGTTGCTTTTATGCGTCACATCATCGCCATACTGCTGCAAAACGAGGCCGGAGCGCTGTCGCGCGTCGCGGGCCTGTTTTCGACCCGCGGCTATAACATCGAGTCGCTCTCGGTCGCGCCGACGGACGATGCGACGGTCTCGCGCATCACCATGGTCACCACCGGCTCCGATGCCGTCATGCAGCAGATCGTCAACCAACTGCACAAGCTCATCGACGTGGTGCGGGTCGAGGACATGACAACCGGCGAACACCTCGAGCGCGAACTGGTGCTGCTGAAACTGAAGGTACGGCCGGAACACACCGATGGCCTGCGCGGCTACGTGGTTCGTACCGGCGGCCGCGTCCTGGATCCGGCGCTCGACGCTTTCATCGTCGAGCTGACCGCGAGCGAGTCCGAGATCAACGCCTTCATCCGTGAACTGGCCTCGCGGGCGGAATTGCTCGAAGTCGCGCGCAGCGGCGCGCTCGGCATGGGGCGCAGCGCCCGCCCGATGCAGCTGGTGAAAACCGGCGCCTGATCGTGGCCCATCCGCGGGTACTCATCGTCGATAAACCCGAGGAGCGGCTGCCCTTCTACCGCTCCGTCGTCGGCGAATTCGACGCCGAGGTCGTGATCGCCTACTCCAGCGCCGGGAACCTCGAGAAGGTCCTGCAGGAGGACTACGCGGTCATCCTGGTGAATCTCACCGCCCCGGGCAGCGACGGGCTCGCGACCGTGCGGCGCATCCGGCAGAACCCCCGCACCCGGCGCACGCCCATCGTCCTCATCTGCATGGAGGGTGAGGGTCCGCCGCTCGGTGACGTCGCAGGTCCGGTGGACTACATCCCCGCGCCCGTCGCCTATGAGGTGCTGCGGACCAAGGTGCGGATCTTCGTCGAACTGCATCTGGCGAATGTCGAGCTCGCCAGTGCCTATCAGGAGCTCGAGCAGCGGGTCGCGGAACGAACCGCGCAGCTGCAGGCCGCAAACCTCACCGAAATGCGGCTGCGCCGCGAGGCCGAGGAGCTGTCCCGCCTGAAGGACGAGTTCCTGGCGACCATGTCGCACGAACTGCGTACGCCGCTCAATGCCATCTTCGGCTGGATCACCTTGCTGCGCACCGGGCGCCTCGATCCGCCCACCGCCGAGCGCGCGCTGGAAACCATCGAGCGCAACGCGCGGGCCCAGAAGCACCTCATCGATGATCTGCTGGACGTCTCGCGCATCGTCTCCGGCAAGGTGCAGCTGGAACTGAGTGATTTCGATCCCCGCCAGGTCATCGAGTCGGCGCTCGCCACCATGGCCCCGGCGGCCGAGGCGCGCCGGATCACACTGACCTCGGCGCTGGCGGCGCGCACGACACCCGTGCGCGCGGATTTCGCGCGCCTGCAGCAGGTGGTCTGCAACCTCCTGTCGAATGCGATCAAGTTCACGCCGGAGGGCGGTCAGGTCGACATCCGTCTGGAGCGTGACCCGGGGTACCTTTCGATCATCGTGAGCGATACCGGCCAGGGCATATCCGGCGAGTTCCTGCCGCATGTCTTCGATCGCTTCCGCCAGGAGGACGGCTCGATCAGCCGCCGACACAGCGGTTTGGGGCTGGGACTGTCGATCGTGCGCCACCTGGTCCAACTGCACGGCGGCACGGTCGCGGCGGCCAGTCCCGGCGAGGGACGGGGCGCAACGTTCACGGTGCGACTGCCGGCCCGCGACCTCACCGGCGAGGCCTTCCCGCCGCCGGTCGTGGTCGATGCCGCCGGGCTGCGTCGCCTGGTCGGCCTTGAGGTACTGGTGGTGGACGACGATGCCAGTTCGCGCGAGGTGGTGGCCAGCATGCTGCAGGGGTATGGCGCCAACGTCACCACTGCCGAGGGGGGCGAACGGGCCTACCACCTGCTCAAGCAGCGCCCCCCGGACGTCCTGATCGCGGATCTGGCGATGCCACAGGTCACCGGCATCGATCTGATCCAGCGCGTGCGCGAACTGCGGTCCGATCAGGGTGGGCGGACTCCGGCCATCGCCGTCTCGGCGTTCGCTTCGGAAACCGATCGGCGGCTGGCGCTGCAGGCAGGCTTCGACAGCCATCTCGCGAAACCCGTCGAGCCCGAAGAGCTGGCCTCGGTGCTGCTCAGCGCAATGGCGCGGCTGTGAACATCAGGTCGGCGACCGGGCGGCCGCCGAGCAGGTGCTCCTGGAGAATCCGTTCCAGGTTCGCCGGTGAGCAATCGCGATACCAGGTGCCCTCGGGATAGACGACCGCGATCGGTCCGTCCACGCAGATCCGCAGACAATTGGCTTTGGTACGCAGGACTCCGCCCGCGGCATCCACCAGACCCAGCTCCCGCAGGCGACGCTTCAGGTAGTCCCAGGCCTGCTCTTGGGATTCGGTGGTCGCGCACTTGCCGCCGGTGCATAAGAAGATGTGCCGCCGGTTCTCGCCCAGGTGCAGTTTGCGGGCGGCCAGCTGCACTGCATCAGGAATGTCCATCCCCGGCAGTCTACCGCGTCCGCGGGGCGCACAGGCTCATCGGGGCCGCAGATGCGGCCCCGATTTCTTGCTCGATCTGGCTGGAACTCGCGTCCTTCGGTCCGAAGACCGACGCGGGTTGCGGAAAGTTACAGCGCCGTGTCGTCCGTCTCGCCGGTACGGATGCGGATGACGCGCTGGATGTCCGTGATGAAAATCTTGCCATCGCCGACTTTGCCGGTCTTGGCAGACTTGAGGATCGCTTCCACGACCTGATCGGCCAGGTCGCTGCGAACCGCCACCTCGATACGGGTCTTGGGCACAAAATCCACCACATATTCAGCGCCGCGGTACAGCTCGGTGTGGCCGCGTTGCCGGCCAAATCCTTTTACTTCCGTGACAGTCATTCCCGAAACGCCGATGTCGGACAATGCGGCGCGTACGTCGTCGAGCTTGAACGGCTTGATGATCGCGGTGACCAGTTTCATGTTGTTAATTCCCCGTCCAGGTACTTATGGGCCATGTTACGCAGGCCTGAGCATTTTTGCAGTTTTCATGCCATGCGCAAAGCGATTGGAAAATCACGGGTTTTCAGGCCTTCGCAGGTTTCGTCGCGGCGCACGACGCACTGTTGCAGAGCGGCGTCGCGGAAGGGCCGCCCCGACTTGGTGCGTTCATCGTGCAGCGTCGCACCTTCGCGGCGGCGATTCCAGTCCCGACCGGTGTGACGCGCCGTCGGGCCACGCAAAGCGTGCGCCGGGGAAGCTTGATGTGAGCCGTAAGATCACCTCGCGCATCACTCGCGATCGGCGGCGATTCCTCGCAAATCCTCCGACATTTGCGATGGGAGCGCTCACTGTTTTTTGCTTCGCAAAAAAGTGCGCCGCGGGTGTTGTTGTTATTTCACCCGATTCATTGCAGTGTCATTTCGATCTGCTAACATCGCTCTGCCGTACGGTGAATTTGTCACGACAACAGTGGTCATGAATTCAGCTTGCGGCGAACAGCAGATACTTAGAATTTGTTGTCCATGTCGACACTGATCTGACATCGACCCAACGAGGACAATATGGCCGGGGGCTTGAGATACGACCGTCTGATGCGGGTTTCCCATGCCCACGTCGAGGAGACGGCCCGCGACGACAACCAGGAAAACCAGATACTGGCGCTACGGCTGATCCAGCATCCGGGAAGCTATACCGAGTGGGAAAACGGCCACGCGCACCTGATGCAGCAGGTCTGCCAGCCGACCCGTCTGCGGGCGCAGATGGTGAAAATGCGCGAAACCGCGTTGCGCCTGGTCCACCGTCGGGCGGTATTCGAGTACCTGCGCGACCGCAAGATCACGGGCCGCAAGCGGCATGAGTTCATCGCGCTCTTTTACGGCGCTCGCGACTACGCGCAAGCCATCGTGGTCGAACACGGCCACTACGCCCGCAGCTGGGTGAGCGGCTCCTGCTCCCACTTCATCGGCACCGAGATCATGCGCGACCCGGCTTTCGAGGCGCCGATGACCGCCTATGAGCTGTGGTATGCCGAGTATTTCCGGGCTTTCTGCGACCTGCAGCTGGCCACCACCGAGACGGTGAGCACCGGC
>Ga0210391_10004265_pt1 | contig 11985 bp, 7 predicted proteins | sample IncBWC12OmetaG_FD_160573 | JGI IMG/M metagenome (GOLD analysis project Ga0210391, IMG submission 160573) | Forest soil microbial communities from Barre Woods Harvard Forest LTER site, Petersham, Massachusetts, United States - Inc-BW-C-12-O ...
GGCGGCGCGCGGCTCGGACTGAAGACCGGCCTCTTGACGCGCGTGGGCGCCGATCACATGGGCCGCTTCATCCGCGAGCAACTGGTTCGGGAAGGGGTGGATGTGCGCGGGGTTATCGCCGATCGGGAGCGTCTGACCGCGCTCGTCATCCTCGGAGTACGCGATCGGGAGACCTTTCCGCTCATATTTTACCGCGAGAACTGCGCCGATATGGCGCTGTGCGAACAGGATCTCGATGACAGCTGGCTTGCCTCGGTGCGCGCCGTGCTCATCAACGGCACGCACCTCTCGACAGCCGGGGTATACGCCGCGAGTGTGGGGGCGGCGCGGCGGGTCAAGGCGGCGGGCGGCCGGGTGGTGTTCGACATCGATTACCGCCCCGTGCTTTGGGGACTTACCGCCAGGGATCTGGGGGAGAACCGCTTCGTCGCGCACTCGGCTGTGACGCAGCGCCTGCAGACGGTACTGCCCCTGTGCGATCTGATCGTGGGTACGGAGGAGGAGATCCATATTCTCGGCGGCGTCGAGGATACGGTTGCCGCCTTGAAGCATATTCGGGTGCATTCGTCCGCCACTCTGGTGTTGAAGCGAGGGGCGCACGGCTGTGTGGTCTTCTCGGGCCCCGTGCCCGAACGCATCGAAGATGGAGTGGTGGTCCCGGGGTTTCGAATCGAGGTGTACAACGTTCTGGGCGCGGGCGATGCCTTCATGGGCGGTTTCTTGCGGGGCTGGCTGCGGGGTGCGCCGATAGAGGAGTGCGGCCGGCTCGGCAATGCCTGCGGCGCCATCGTGGTGTCGCGGCATGGCTGTGCGCCCGCGATGCCGACGTGGCCGGAGTTGCAGCTGTTTCTCGCGGCGAACGAGCGCCCCTATCGCCTGCGCGAGGACGCGGAGCTCGAGCAGGTGCACTGGGCCACTTCGCGCGCTCCGGCCTATGCAGAATTGATGATTCTTGCGATCGATCATCGCAGCCAGTTCGAGGAGCTCGCCGCCGAGCTCGGCGCCGACCCGCAACGGATCTCGAGGTTCAAGCTGCTCGGGCTGCGCGCGCTCGATGCCGTGGCGCAAGGCGATGCCCGATTCGGCGTGCTGCTCGATGGGCGCTACGGATTCGAGGCCCTCGCGCAGGCCGCGGATCGTCCGTACTGGATCGGCCGCCCCATCGAGCTGCCGAGGTCGCGTCCGTTGATGTTTGAAAGCTCCGCGGATGTGGCCACGGAGCTTGCCACCTGGCCTTTGAATCAGGTGGTGAAGTGCCTGGTGTACTACCATCCCGACGATGAGGCCGATCTGCGCGCGAGACAGGACCGGCAGCTCGAGCGTCTCTTCGATGCCTGCCGCAAGACACGTCATGAGCTGCTCGTTGAAGTCATTCTTCCCAGCGGCATGCCGGCCGATGCGCACACGGTCGCTCGCGCCATCTCGCGCATCTACGGGCTGGGGGTGTGCCCCGACTGGTGGAAACTCGAGCCGAGCGCGAGCCCGGCGGCCTGGAGGGACATCGAGAGCGCCATCGCGAGGAGCGATCCTTACTGCCGGGGTGTGGTGTTGCTCGGGTTGTCTGCGCCGCAGGCCGAGCTGGTCCGCGCTTTCGCGGCCGCAGCCCGCTTCAAAGTCGTCAAGGGGTTCGCGGTCGGGCGCACCATCTTCGATGAGGTCGCACGCAAGTGGTTTGGCGGCGAGGTGAGCGATGAGGCGGCCGTAAGCGGCATGGCCGAGAGGCTGGCCGCGCTCGTGAGCGAGTGGCGGCACGCGCGCGCGGAGGCGGTGGCGTGAGTACGGTGAGAGTGACGGCCGCTCAAGCCATGGTTCGCTATCTTGCGAACCAATACGTCGCGGACGCAGCCGGTGAGAAGCGCTATTTCGCGGGAGTGTGGGCGATCTTCGGCCATGGCAATGTCGCGGGACTGGGCGAAGCCCTGCACGCGGCGCGGGACTTGCTGCCGACCTATCGTGCGCACAATGAGCAGGCCATGGCGCACGCGGCCATCGCCTACGCCAAGCAGATGCGGCGCCGCCGCGCCATGATCTGCACGAGTTCCATCGGCCCCGGTGCGACCAACATGGTGACGCCGGCGGCGCTCGCTCATGTGAATCGTCTTCCCGTGCTGCTGCTGCCCGGCGATGTGTTTGCCTCGCGCATCCCCGATCCGGTGCTGCAGCAGATAGAGGATTTCGCCGATGGCACAGTCTCGGCCAATGACTGCTTCCGGCCGGTGTCCCGATATTTCGATCGGATCACCCGGCCCGAACAAATCCTCGATTCGCTGCCGCGCGCCATGGCGACATTGCTCGATCCCGCTGCTTGCGGGCCGGTGACTCTCGCCTTCTGCCAGGACGTGCAGGCCGAGGCGTTCGAATTTCCGGAAGCCTTCTTTCGCAGGCAGGTGTGGACCCCTCGGGCGCAGCCGCCCGATCCGCGCGAGGCGGACGAGCTGGTGCGCTTATTGCGGGCCGCACGGTCCCCCTTGCTGATCGCGGGGGGCGGCGTGCTCTACAGCGGAGCGGAAGCTGCACTCGCCGCATTTGCGGAAGCTTCCGACATTCCAGTCGCTGAAACCCAGGGCGGCAAGGGCGCGCTTGCGTGGAATCATCCCTGCCATCTCGGCAGCATCGGTGTGACGGGATCCAGCGCGGCCAATGCCGCCGCGGCGGAAGCGGATCTCATCGTGGGCGTCGGCACGCGCCTGCAGGATTTCACCACCGGATCGCGGGCGCTGTTTCGCGCACCGGGTCACCGGCTGGTGCAGATCAACGTCGCCGCTTACGATGCAGCAAAACACGGGGCGGTTGCGGTGGTGGGGGATGCCGGCGCGGTACTTGGAATCTTACGCGATCGCCTCGCGGGCTGGCGCGCGCCCGCGGGCGCGCGAACCCGGGCCGTGGCGGTCGCGGAGTGGAATGCAGCCTGGGACCAGGCCACCGCGCCTGCTCAGAGTGAGCTGCCGTCGGATGCCCAGGTCATCGGGGCGGTGTGGCGAAGTGCGGCTGAGGATTCGGTGGTGGTGTGCGCCGCCGGCGGTCTTCCCGGCGAGCTTCACAAGCTGTGGCGCTGCCGGCACGCCGGCGGCTATCACGTCGAGTACGGCTACTCCTGCATGGGCTACGAAATTGCGGGCGCACTGGGAGTCAAGATGGCCGAGCCTGACCGCGAGGTGTATGTGCTCGTGGGCGACGGCAGTTACCTGATGCTGAACTCGGAGCTGGCGACCTCGGTGATGCTGGGGCAGAAGCTGATCGTGACGCTGCTCGACAATCGCGGCTTCGGCTGCATCAATCGCCTGCAAAGGGCCTCGGGCGGCGCCGCCTTCAATACTCTGTGGGCGGACTCGACTCACCAGACGATCCCCAAAATCGATTTCGCGGCTCATGCGGCGAGTCTTGGCGCCAAGGCTGAAAAGGTCGCGAGCATCGCAGAGCTCGAGCAGGCGATCCGGCGGGCGCGGAGTTCCGATCGCACGCACGTCATCGTCATCGAGACCGACCCCACGGCTGCGACCGAAGCGGGGGGTGCTTGGTGGGACGTCGCCATCCCCGAAGTCTCGGTACGCCCCGAGGTGCGGGCCGCTCGTGCCGCGTATGTCGATCAACTCGAACAACGGACTCCGCAGGGTTCCCGTTCATGAGTATTCGCTTCGGGGTGAGCCCGATCGCGTGGATCAACGACGACATGCCTGAGCTCGGCGGCGACACGCCGCTCGAGCGAGTTCTCGCCGAGGCACGCGAGATCGGCTACGCCGGCATCGAGCTCGGCGGCAAGTTTCCCCGCGATCCGAAAGTGCTGGGCACGCTGCTCGCGCGATTCAAATTGGCGCTGGTCGGCGGCTGGTACAGCGCCAGCCTGCTGACCCGCACGGCTCGCGAGGAGATTGCCGCCCTGCAGGCGCATCTTGGGTTGCTGAAGGCGCTGGGTTGCCGGGTATTCATCCTCGCCGAGACCAGCAATGCGATTCACGGCGATCGCGCGCGTCCGCTATCGGCCGCTCCGCGGCTGGATCACGCGGTCTGGGCGCACTTCGGTGCAAAACTGACCGAGGTCGCCGACGCGGTGGCCGCAGCAGGGCTGCGTTTTGCGTATCACCATCATCTGGGCACGGTGGTCGAGTCGGGCGAGGATATCGAATGGTTCCTCCGGTCCACGGGACCCTCCGTGGGGCTGACCGTCGACACGGGGCACGCCGCATTGGGGGGAGTGGATGCGGTGGCGCTGATTCGTGCGCAGCCGCGGCGCGTCGCGCACGTGCACTGTAAGGACATTCGTGGCAAGGTCTTCCGCAGGATCAAGACCGAGGGCGGGAGTTTCTTGCGCGGGGTATTGGAGGGTATGTTCACGGTGCCCGGAGACGGCGACCTCGACTTCGCCAAGGTGATGCAGGCGCTCGGAGAAATCGGCTATTCCGGATGGATCATCGTCGAGGCAGAGCAGGATCCGGCCGTGGCCGACCCGCGGCGCTACGGCGAGATCGGGTTGACAACGCTGCGGCGCGAAGCGGCGGCAGCGGGACTGAGAACGGCGGAGTAACGATGTCCAATCTTCTTCTACGGCCCCATGCCCCCGATACCGAGGGGTGCGTTCTCGACATCACACCGCAGAGCGCCGGCTGGCAGCGCGTCGGATTTCGGGTACATCATCTTTCTGCAGGACAGGTTGCAAGCGGCGGCGAGACCGGGCGCGAAGCCTGCCTCGTGGTGCTGAAGGGCACGGCTGACATCACGGTCGAGAGCCATCGCTTCGAGGGCTTGGGCGGCCGCTCGAGCGTCTTCGAGGATGCCTCGCCCGGCGCGGTGTATGCACCGGCCGGCGCGAAATTCCGGGTCCTTGCGAGGGACGAGGTCGAGCTGGCGGTTTGCTCCGCCCCCGGGGAGCAGGGCCGCACTCCGCGCGCGATCGACGCTCACGATATGCCGAAGGCGGTGCGGGGCCGGGGCACCAATACTCGTCACGTCCGCAACGTCCTTCCCGAAGATCGAAGCGCCGACAACTTGATCGTGGTCGAGGTCATCACGCCGGGCGGCCATTGGTCGAGCTATCCGCCGCACAAGCACGACACGGCGAGCCCCGGAAAGGAAACCGCACTCGAGGAGACCTACTACCATCGGCTCAATCCCTCCCAGGGTTTTGCTTTCCAACGCGTGTATACGGATGACCGCGATCTCGACGAGACCATGTGCGTGCACGACGGCGACGTCGTGTTGGTGCCGCGCGGCTATCATCCGGTCGGCGCCGCGCATGGCTATGACCTCTACTATCTGAATGTTATGGCGGGACCGCGCCGCGCCTGGGTCATCCACAATGACCCCGAACACGAGTGGATGCTGCGATGAGCGGCCTGATCAATCGGAGAAGACTATTTCATGCGCTTCCGGCGCTGCTTTTACTCGCCATGGTTGACGGGTGCTCCCCCAAGACCGCGCACGACAAGCCCGTCATCATTGCGAGCCTGCACAACCTGTCCGAGCCGTTCTTCATCGCCATGCGGCGCGAAATGCAGAGCGACGCTGCGACGCTGAACGTGGATTTGTCGGTGGTGGATGGGCAGTCGAACTCGGCCAAACAGACCGCCGACGTCGAAGCGGCCATCGCCAGCGGCGCGGAGGGCATCATTCTTGCGCCGACGAATGTGGACGCGCTGGTACCGGCGGTTGAGAGCGTGCTCAAGGCAGGCATACCGATCGTCACGGTCGATCGCCGCGTCGAAAAAACCAGCGCCGTCGTGCCTCATGTGGGCGCCGACAATCTTGCCGGCGGACGCAGCATGGCTCAATGGGTGATCGAGAATTTTCCCGGCGGCGCGCACATCGTGCTGATCACGGGACAGCCCGGATCGAGCTCGGCGATCGACCGGACGCGGGGAATCGAGGTGGCATTCCGGTCGGTGGGACCGCAGTACCAGATCGTGGCGGAGCAGTCCGCGAACTGGCAGCGCGAGGCGGGGCTCACCGTCACTCAGAACATACTGACGTCGCTGGGTACGCAGACTCCCCAGGTCATTCTGTGCGAAGACGACGACATGGCATTGGGTGCGCTGGAGGCACTGCGCGCCAGCGGCATTTCGGGCGTCAAGGTACTCGGGTTCAATGCAACCCCCGAGGCGTTGGCGCGGGTGCGCGATGGCGAGATGGCGGCCACCGTCGAGCAGTCTCCGGCTCGCCAGGCCCGGGCGGCTCTCGAGCAGCTGGTCGCAAAGATCCGCAAACACACGCAAATCCCGGGTGCCAGCATCACGCCGATCCTCATCACGAAAGCCAATCTCGCTCAGGCCGAGCGTTTGGGCGAAGTCCGCTAGACTCATGGCCGGTCCCGTTCTCGAGGTTCGAAATTTCCACAAGCAATTCCCAGGCGTCAAGGCGCTGGACGGGGTGCACTTGCACGTCGAGCGCGGCGAAGTTCACGCCTTGCTCGGAGAAAACGGCGCCGGCAAATCGACGCTGCTGAAGATCCTCTCCGGAGCGCAAGCCGCGGACCAAGGCGACTGCCTTCTCGACGGGCGCCCTCTCGACCCCGCGGATACTCCCCTTCAACGGCAGCGGTTGGGTCTGGTGACGATCTACCAAGAGTTCAACTTGTTGCCGTTCATGTCGGTGGCTGAGAACTTATACATCGGCCGCGAGCCCACGCGCCGCGGTTTGATCAATTGGAAACGAATGCACGCCGACGCTCGCGCAACGCTCGCGGATTTGGGCCTGCAGGTCGATCCGGAGTGGGAGGTTCGCTGGCTGAGCGTGGCGCAGCAACAGATGGTCGAAATTGCGCGCGCAATGACTCAGAGCGCGAAGCTCATCATCATGGATGAGCCCACCGCCGCACTCAGCAGCCGTGAGGTGGAGATTCTGCATGGCGTCATTCGCAACCTGAGGCGGCGCGGCGTCAGCGTGGTCTATGTGACCCATCGGCTTGCCGAGGTGAAGCAGGTCTGCGACAGCTTCACGGTGCTGCGGGACGGCCGTTTCGTGGCGCGCGGCGCGGTAAGCGGCGCCGAGGTCGGAGATCTCGTTCGTCTCATGGTCGGACGCGACGTCGAGTTCGTGAGGCGATCGCGCCAAGCCACCGCCGGCGCCACGGTGTTGTCCGTGCAGGGCATTTGCGCCGATCGCGGTGCCGGAGGCCGGCATTCTACGGCGCTGCACGATGTCTCGCTCGAGGTGCGCGCCGGGGAGGTGCTCGGGTTCGCGGGACTGGTGGGCGCCGGCCGCACCGAGCTTGCACGGATACTCTTCGGCGCGGACCGGTGCGATCGGGGAGTCCTCTATTTGAACGGACGCGAGCTGCGGCCGCTCGAGAGCCCCACTGATGCGATCGGCGCCGGCCTCGCGCTGGTGCCGGAAGACCGCAAGCAGCAAGGTTGCTTCTTGGAACAATCGGTTTCCCGAAACATGACGCTGCCCGGCCTCCGGCAGATCGCTTTCTGGAAATTCTTTGTCGACGAGCGGCGCGAGCGCGAGCTGGTCGATCATTACTCGCGGGCGCTGGGTATCAGGATGGCCGGTCCGCAGGTGAATATCGGAACGCTGTCCGGCGGCAATCAGCAAAAGGTGCTGCTTGCGCGCTGCATGGCACTGAATCCCAAGATCATCATCGTGGACGAGCCCACCCGGGGCATCGATGTCGGAGCGAAGGCGGAGGTTCACCAGCTCCTCTGCGCCATGGCCGAGCGCGGCGTGGCGGTCATCGTGATCTCCTCCGAGCTGCCGGAAGTGATGGCGCTCAGCGATCGAATCGTGGTCTTTCGAGAAGGCCGCGTGAACGGGGTCGTGTCGGCGCAGGACGCGAGCGAGGCCGAGCTCATGGATCTGATGGCGCTCGAACGTCCGGCCATGCGGCAGCCGGCGATGACGATGTGATGGCGGGGCGCTTCGATGTCATCGGCTGGCTGCGCAAGTATGGAACGATGTTGTTTCTGGCGCTGCTGATCGCGTTCTTTACGTTCGAGAACGAGCGCTTCATCTCGCTGCGCAACCTGACCAATATTCTCACGGAGGGCTCGATCTACGGCATCATCGCCGTCGGAATGACCTTCGTGATTCTGACCGCCGGCGTCGATCTGGCGGTGGGGTCGCTGCTCGCCTTCGCCGGGATGGCGGGAGCCTACGCCTCGAGATCCTTCGGAGCGGATTTCTCCTTAAGCTGGCTCATTGCGTTGGCCACGGCCACGACGGTGGGCGCGGCCGCGGGATACCTGCAAGGGAGGGCCGTCACTCTGCTCGGCATTCCTCCCTTCATCGTCACGCTGGGGGGAATGACCATCTGGCGCGGCGCCACGCTGGTGCTAAACGACGGAGCTCCGGTCTCGGGTTTCGATGCCGGGCTTCGATGGTGGGGCACGGGAACCATCATTCATATTCCGGTTCCCGTCGTGCTTTTCGCGCTGGTCGCCGCCGCAGGCTACATCGTGCAGCGCTACACGCGGTATGGCCGTCATGTCTATGCCGTGGGCGGCAATCCGGAGGCCGCACGGCTCAACGGACTGAATGTCTCAGGCATAGTCACCAGCGTCTACCTGATCGTCGGTGTGCTGTCCGGACTTGCCGGCTTTCTGCAGTCCGCGAGGCTGGGCGCCGCCGAAGCGACGGCGGGCACGGGTTACGAGCTTCGAGTCATCGCCTCGGTGGTCATCGGCGGAGCGAGCCTTTCGGGAGGCCGCGGCGGCATCGGCGGCACCATCATCGGAGCATTGCTCATCGGAGTGCTGACCAATGGTCTGGTCATCATGCGAGTCTCCTCCTACTGGCAGCAGGTGGTCATCGGCCTCATCATCGTGGCGGCGGTGGCTTTCGACACCTTTGCGAAGTCGCGGCGCTGAGGCGGCCGCGAGACGCACAAATTGCGGAATGCAGGGGAGGTTACCGTGAAATATTTCGCCTTGAGCATGGCATTGGTTTTGTTTAGCCTGGTTAAATCGGCACATGCGGCGGGCGCGGGGGATCAATCCTCGCCGGCCGCATCAAACGTGCCCGGCGCGCCGACTCCCGCTATTCACCCGGACCGGAGCATCACCTTTACTCTCAAGGCCCCGGACGCAGGCAGCGTCCTGGTGGCCGGCGGCGATGGACTTGGAGCGGGCCCTTTTCCGATGACGAAGGATGCCGAGGGCGTCTGGAGTGTCACGACCCCGGCCGCCGTTCCGGGATTTCACTACTACTGGTTCGTCCTCGACGGCGTCTCGGTGAACGATCCTTCGAGCGAGAGCTATTTCGGATACGGTAAAGAAACCAGCGGAGTCGAAGTATCCGAGCCCGGCGCGGACGCGGACTACTATGCCATCAACTCTGTTCCACACGGCGAGGTGCGCGCAAAGTGGTACCTGTCGGGAACGACGGGCGAGTGGCGCCGCGCGCTCGTCTACACACCTCCCGCCTACGATGTAAATCCAAAGATCCGCTACCCCGTACTCTACCTGCAGCACGGGTCGGGAGAGGACGAGACAGGCTGGACACGCCAAGGCAGGGCCCAATTCATACTCGACAATCTGATCGCCGCGGGAAAGGCACGGCCCATGATCGTCGTCATGGATCGCGGATACGCCGCCAGAGTGGGAACGTCCGTGGCCAGACTCGCACCGGGTTCTTCTCCCGCGGACATCAAACCCGGCTTCATGGCATTCGAGGACGTGATCATCCATGACTTGATTCCCACCATCGATGCGTCCTACCGGACCATGCCCGACCGGCAGCATCGAGCGCTGGCCGGGCTGTCCATGGGCGGAATGCAGACTCTGTTCATCGCCCTGCATCATCTGGACATGTTCGCCTACGTTGCCTCGCTCAGCGGCCCCATGGTTCCCGATCCCGACTCGAAGCAGCCTTTGGCAAGCACGCCGCCGGCTCTTTTCGACACCCACACGGCTTACGAAGGAGCCTTCTCCAATCCTCGCGCATTCAACAGCCGAGTGAAGCTGCTGTGGCTGGGCGTGGGGACGGCGGAGCCCGAGCTGTTTCGGGCCGGAATCGGCGGAGCGGTCCAATCCCTGAAAGCGGCGGGTGTAGGGGTCGTGTACTTCGAGTCGTATGGGACGGCGCACGAGTGGCAGACCTGGCGCCGCGATCTCAACGACCTGGCGCCGCGGCTGTTCCGCTGACGGATGAGATACGTACGCTAGCGAACTTGATATCGATAACAATTTGGTGCCTAATTACGCCGGGTAAAGGTATTCAAAGGGGACGATCGATCCCATGCAGTCGTTGATTCTCGTTCTGCCCTGGCTGGTGCTGGCGGCGGGTCCGGCGCTGGCTGCGCCCGCGTTGGCCGCCCCCGATCCCAGCTTCAACCTAAGCGCGAGCGCCGCGGATTTCGACAGCTACTTTCCGAGCTATCTCGCCAACGGCTATTTCTCGACCATGACCGCACCGCGCGGCACCGAAGGCAATCTCGCCTACATGGTTGCGTTCATGGACTATGGCAAGGACGACATCGCTCGTCCCGCCGCGATTCCCGGCTGGAGCGAAATCGACTACTCGACAGGCACCTCCGCCGCGGGCCACTGGTGGATGAATCAGGTTCCGATGAATCCGTTCCTGTTCAAGGACTACAGCCAGGTGTTGAACATGCGGGAGGCGACGCTGACCACCAGCTACCGCTACGTCGACCACAGAAGATCCACCCAGATCAAAGTCGTGACCTTCGTCAGCGAGGCGTCGACCCACCTGGCCGCGACGCAGATTTCGCTGACGCCGGACTTCGACGGCACCGTGGAGTTGTCGTTCGCGCTCAATCTGTGGGCGCCGTATCAGCCGCGCCTGCCGCTCGCCAATCTGACCGGCGATGAAATGCAAGAGGCGGTCGCTGCGCACAACATGAAGCTGGTCGCGATTCCGCCGGCGACCCCCGATCGCGCCGCCGTCTGGTATCACGGCGATACCCATGTTCTCTCGGCCGAAGGCGACCCTAAAGAGTTGACCCTGTGGCTCGACGGCCGTGCCGAGCAGGGACTCGCAATGGCCGAGGCGGCGGCGCTGCGCCTGCCTGAGGGGGTGCTGCCCGCGGATATCGACCTGTACAAGAGCCAGTATCGCCTCGCCCTGAATCTGAAGGTCAAGGTACAAAAGGATAAAACCTATACATTCACCAAATTCATCGCGGCCTCGCGCGAGGACTGGGGCGGGGATGCGAAGGCCGACCTGAAGCTGGCGACGGAAGCGCGCAGAGCGGGCTTCGACGCTCTGCTCGAAGAGCACCGAGCAGCCTGGCGCGACCTATGGCGATCCGATATCGCGATCGACGGCGATGCGAGAGCGCAGACCGCGGTGCATTCGGATCTCTACTATCTGCTCGCGACCTCGACTGCGGACACGCATTGGCCGATGGGAGCCTGCGGCCTGTCGCCCGGCTACAACGGGCATGCCTTCTGGGACAGCGATACGTGGATCTTCCCCGCGCTGCTGCTGCTGCATCCCGAGCGCGCGAAATCGCTGGTGTTGTTCCGGTCTCACACGCTCCCCGCCGCGCAGGCGCGGGCTCAAGCGCGCGGATTCAAGGGCGCGAAGTATCCCTGGGAAGCCGACCCGGAGAACGGCAGCGAGCAGATAGTGCATCCCGCCATCGTCCTCAGCGAGCGGGAAATCCACGTCAACGCCGACATCGCGATCGCGCAATGGCAGTACTGGCTGGCGACCCATGATCGCGACTGGCTGAAAAAATACGGCTGGCCGGTGATCCGCAACCTGGCCGATTTCTGGGCCAGCCGCGCATCCTGGAACGCCGACAAGGGACGCTACGAGATCGTGCACGTCACGTCCGTCGCCGAGAGCTACAACGACGTGCCGAACGACACCTTCACCAATGTCTCCGCGCAGAAAGCATTGAGGATTGCCGCGGCGGCGGCGGCGCTGGTGGGCGAACGAGCCGATCCACATTGGGCCGAAGTCGCCGCAAAGTTGTACGTCCCGTTCTCCGAATCGGAGCAGCGCCATCTCGACTTCGATGCGAACACGCCGCGCGAGCCCCTGGAAGGCAGTACCTTGGGATTACTGATGTACCCGTCGCTGGAC